>Ga0316190_10001798_pt1 | contig 15584 bp, 14 predicted proteins | sample Eddworburrow2_MG_FD_204929 | JGI IMG/M metagenome (GOLD analysis project Ga0316190, IMG submission 204929) | Coastal sediment microbial communities from Maine, United States - Eddy worm burrow 2 | ecosystem: Environmental > Aquatic > Marine > Coastal > Sediment | place: USA: Maine | collected... | reverse complement strand
CTGCCAACCCAAGCCTGAATTTAAAGGAAACCCGAATGACCAAACCTATTGCCGACGTCCAAAGCAGAGAGGATCGCCGCCGTATCGCCATCAACAAAGTCGGTATTAAGGATATTCGCCACCCCATCCGAGTCAAAGATCGTAGTGAGGGTGAGCAGCACACTATCGCCACTTTCAATATGTATGTGAACCTGCCCCACAACTTTAAGGGCACTCACATGTCACGATTTGTAGACATTCTCAGTAAACATGAAAAAGAGATCAGCGTAGAGTCATTCAAGGATATTTTGTGCGAAATGACAGAGCGGCTTGAAGCGGAAGAGGGGCATATTGAAGTGAGGTTCCCCTACTTCGTTAACAAAAAGGCGCCTGTCTCAGGTGTTGCTGCACTGTTGGATTATGATGTAACCCTGCTGGGCGAAATTATTGATGGCACCCCCACCATCTACACCCGAGTGGTTGTACCTGTTACCAGCCTCTGCCCCTGCTCAAAGCAAATTGCAGACCGTGGCGCTCACAACCAGCGCTCCCATGTCACTGTACAGGTTCGTACCCAGGCATTTGTTTGGATTGAAGAGATCATTGACCTGGTCGAATCACAGGCTTCCTGTGAGCTTTTTGGTCTGTTGAAACGGCCAGATGAAAAATATGTAACAGAACGCGCTTACGATAACCCTAAGTTTGTTGAAGATATGGTGCGCGACGTGGCTGTTGAGCTAAACAAGGATGATCGCATTGTCGCCTATGTTGTGGAATCAGAGAATTTTGAATCCATTCACAACCACTCTGCCTATGCCCTAATTGAGAAAAACAAGGAGCATAAATAAAGACCTCAATATTGGGTCTTCAGCAGCAGGACATTGCCTTTATTCTCCATCTGCAATTGCCCTAAAAAGGTCATGCCCAGCAAAACCTCGCTTGGGCTATTACCTTCAATAACAGTGCCGCTCACATTGTGCAGCAGGATATCTCCCACTTGCACTCGATCCAAAACCACTCTGTAACCTTTCACATTACCTGAAGAGGCCGTGCTCACCCGTATCACTTTACCGGTAAGCAGGTATGGAATACCCAATCGCTTCGCCTCTACCTCGCTCATGGCCACCGAGCTGGCCCCCGTGTCGACCAGCATATTCACTGTTTGGCCATTAATTGTGCCTACAGTCGTGTAACCACCATAGGCATTGCGCCAGATCTGAACCTCTTGGGTTTTAGGTTTACTGTAGCTGGCACTTACATGGCGCCCCAGCTCATAGGTTTCACGCTTTCCATCAACCTCTAGCACTGCTCCTTTGGCATCAGCAGAGATCAAAAGCACACCTTCCGGGCTAACTTTGCCTTTTTTCAGCAGACGGTTTTTTCCATCAATCTCAACCATGGCTTTGTCTGAAAATAGCGCCACCACACGCAGGCGCTCAACTGCCATGGAATATCCTGACCAACCTGATATGAGCGCGAACAGGAGCATAAAAACCACGCCACGGCACGCTGCTAAAAAACTCCCGTTCACAAAACCATGACTCATCACTGTCATTTCAATATCCCAAATATATATTTCAATTACATCAATTAGCGGCCGACACAGGATTTTTTATAGATAGGTAAATATTATTTAAAAAGCCCACTGGTTAGTGGGCTTTTTAAATAATATTTACTGTTTAACCGGTCTTTTTTGGAGTTTACGCTGGAGGGTTCGACGATGCATTCCCAGGCTTCTTGCAGTAGCTGAGATATTGCCATCATGTTCATCCAGTATCCGTTGAATGTGCTCCCACTCCATGCGTTTTAAAGACATGGCTGGAGTTTCCATCTCCCTAGCTGGAGCAATCTCTGCCTTTTCAAAAGCAGTAAGAATAGCATCAACATCCGCTGGTTTTGCCAGATAATTTACAGCGCCTTCTTTTATTGCCTGCACGGCAGTAGGGATACTGCCATACCCCGTCAGCACCACAGCTTTAATCTCTTTATTCAGTTCAAGGAGGGGTTTAATCAGATGCAGACCGGAATCTTCTCCTAGTTTAAGATCAATAACTGCATGAGTAGGTCGAAATTTTGCAACACACTGTAGCGCCTGTTCTGCATTATGAGCCGTCTTTACTTTGTGTCCCCTACGCACCAAAGCGCGCTCCAGCACTTCACAAAATGTGGCATCATCATCAACAATCAAAAAGCGTCTATCACTCATGAACTCTCTATTTCCTCAATTATCAGATCTTTCAACGGAAGTTTGACCTCAGTTCGCGCTCCTTGTTCTGTTCGATTGGTAAGCGTCACCTCACCACCAAAACGCCCAAGGCTGGCATTTGAAAGCACCAACCCAATTCCAAAACCCGACTCTTTGGTTGAGAAAGGAACCTTCCCAAGTTGATCGGCAAGCTCTGGGGTGATACCCGGCCCCTCATCATCAATCTGGATATTTAGCTCCTGTTGCGTATTAAATAGATTAATCACAACATGCTTATTACCTTTCTCAAGGGTAGCATCCGCTGCATTATTCAACAGGTTTGTTATCGATTGAGCAATGGTTTGTTCTGCCAGAATTACCGGGTTTTGAAATGGCTCACCAAAAGATACCGTGCATTCAATCTCAGGGCGAATGACTTGCCATTGATCAACAATCCGCTCTATAAACTGACGTAACAACACAGCATGCCCACCCTCACTTCGTGTGTGGCCAGCATGATTCAGCAAATCTTTAATGCGTTCCTTGCAGATATCGATCTGTTTGCGCATTAAAATCAAATCTGGATGAAGCACCTGGTCCGGATCAGGCACATGCAGCAACTCATCAGCAATCATTGTCATGGTTGACAGTGGGGTACTAATCTCATGTGCGACACCTGCCGCCAGGGTTCCCATGGCTACAATCTTTTCATTACCCAAGGCCTCTTCTCTGGCCTTAGCCAATGATTTATCACGTTTATGAATTGCCTGGGATATGCCTGCAACTATGGTCGCCATCAGCGCCGCGCTCAAAATAAAATTCACCCACATTCCAAAGATATGAGCATTAAAGTCACTGCCATAATCACCATGCACAGGAGGCAACGGTGTATAAAAAAGCATAAGAAAAGAGTAATAAGCAATACACATTAAAGCGGTAGACCAGATATAGCGGGCGCTCAATGCTGCCGATGCAATAGCGATAGGGATTAAATAGAGAGAGACGAAAGGATTAGTCGCTCCACCCGACCAATAGAGCAGAAAGGTTAAAGCTGTGGCATCCACAGCAAGATTCATAAACATTTCAAGCTGGGTTGTTTCCCATGACTGGCTTTGTCGCCAGTAAGCAGCAACATTCCACAGCGCCAATCCCCCGATAGTAATAAGCATTGGCACCAAAGGCAGATTCATTGCCAGTTTGGTTTCAACCAAAGCAATAACGGAAAGCTGTCCCAGAATGGTAAATGTACGCAACCAAAACAGCGCTTTCAGGCTTTTGGCTGGTGACATTGAAGCGATGCTATTCAAACGAGGCTCTTTAATCCATAGTGTATTTCAACCACACATGATAACCACCATTGTGTGTTACCGGTATGCAGCTGCGGCAAAATGTCGCGCAGTAACTCCCTCACTCATATTACCGCTCAATACTAAAAGTCACCTTGTTATTTTACTCAAGACCAGTGATTGATCACATGCACAGAGACCAGCATGGACATATCTGGCGGCATAATATGCGGACAATTATCTAAAGCATGCTACTGGCACATACACAATAGAAACTGCTTGTGATAATAATAATTCTCCAGACAGCAAAAACCCCGCAATTGCGGGGTTTTTGCTGTCTTAGATACAGACCGAACTTATTGCGGAACTACGTTAGTTGCGCTAAGCCCTTTTGCACCACGTTCAACTTCAAATGTTACCTGCTGGCCTTCTGCCAGAGATTTGAAGCCACTAGACTGAATTGCTGAATGATGTACAAATACATCATCACTTCCGTCAGAAGGAGCAATAAAGCCGAAACCTTTACTATCGTTGAACCATTTTACTGTGCCTGTAGCCATTCTGGATTACCTCTATATATATGATTTAGTACAAACATGCAGATTGTTAAGAAATTGCGCAAGGTTCTGCTGTATATACTGCAAGGTACTGCCTGAACCACTACTAAACAAAAGCTGCTGAAACGTAACATATACAAATATCACGTAATAATCTACTTTTTTTTACTACTTTTTAGCAAAAAATACTTAAAAAAATTATTATTTTTCAATCATATCACCTTGCAACTCATCTAAATCGCAAAAGATTATCTCTTTAAATTGCACACAAGCAGTTAAGTGTACAGCTCTGTAGGCTTTGAAAGTTGAAAGAAGACCTCATTCAGAGAAACTATAGGCACCCTCTAAAAGAGCTATTTTCTTAGTTTAACCAATGGTTTATATTTTCAAGATCAACCTGTGACAGACTACCTGCCGCCAGCTTTAGCAGCAGACCGTTCAGAATATAATCATATCGCACACGGGAGTAATCACGACGAGCTCGATAGAGGTTGCGCTGCTCTGCCAGTACATCAACCATGGTTCTAGTTCCCACCTCAAAACCAGCTTCTGTTGCCTCTAATGCACTCTTTGCAGAAACTGTTGTAGCCTTCAAGGCATTCACTCGGCTGATACTTGAAGCTACACCACGATAGGCATCTCGAACCTGTCGCTTAACAGCCCGGCGCTCTTTATCCAGATTCTGCTGCGCTTTTTCAAAGTCAAAACGAGCCTGACGGGTGCGTGAGCTTGTACCCCCACCTGAGTATAAAGGCACACTCAACTGTAGGCCTATGCTGCTGCTATCTGTATCTGAGGCACTCGAAGCATCGCTTCGGTTAAGCGCATGCGATCCCACAAGCGCCAGCGTAGGATAATGGCCTGATCGCTGAAGTTCAATATTTTGTCGTGCCACAGCTGTAGCACTGCGTCGTGCTACAAGTTTTGGGTTCTGATGAAACGCTGTTTCACTCCATTGGTCTATTGAATCCGGTGTTGGCATATTCAATGGCAATTCTGCGGCCAATGATGCCAAGACCTTTTCACTATCACCAATAATTTCATGTAGTGCTTCCCAGGTATCACCCAGCTCATTCTCAGCCTGAATCTCATCTGCCCTGGCTTTATCATATGCCGCCTGTGCTTCATGCACTGAGGTAATAGCAATTAACCCTACATCAAATCGCTGCTGAGCTTGATCAAGCTGTCGCAGTATTGCCTTGGTTTCCGCATGCGCAAAACCAAGGGTATCCTGCGTAGCGAGCACATCAAAATAGGCCTGAGCAATACGCATAACCAAATCTTGCTGCTCTGCTACATAATTAGCCTCAGCCTGCGCAATCTGATTATCAGACTGCTGCAGTTGAATCCAATAATCCTTGCGATAGAGAGGCTGACTCAGACTCAATGAGAGTATCGTTTTATTGTAAGTACTATCTGCCGTACCACTCGGGGAGGATCTAACATCACTATGGGTGCGATTGACATCACCATTAGCAGATAGCATAGGGCGTAATTGCGCTAGTGCCTGCGGGCCGTACTCACGAATTGAATCACGCTCGGCACGCACCACCTGTAACTGAGGATCATTTTGTAGCCCCAGCTCATACGTTTGGATTAAGTCCAATGCATAAACAGGTAAAAAACCAGGCAGTACAAAGACGGCCCATAGAGCAAATATCTTCTGCATGTATATCACAATCTCGTTACTATTCTTCGACTTAGCACCACATACTCGTAGCAGCATTTAACAGTCAGGTTAGCGTATTGGTTTAATAGCGTAATGATAGCAGATGCTTTGTAAGATGCATTCATCCCTGCAATAGGTTGGCAATAATAACCACAGCTCTTTCAGGCAGTTTGTTAATCAGATAAAGCAGTAATAGATTAGTCTGGTTTAGTTGTAGTAGCCCAGTTGATCACGCCAGCTTTCGCAGTTTAGTAAGGCGCCCCGTTAGCTATTGGAGCTGTAGCGCTCGCCTATTTTTACAAACTCATCCAGATGGGCCAGTAAGGTTTGTGCCAGTCGGGGATCAAAATGCTTACCTTGCTCCTCCTCAATCCATGCCACAACTCTATTCAATGGCCAAGCCTCCTTATATGAGCGCAGTGAGAGCAGTGCATCATAGACATCTACCAGACCTACTATTCTGCCGTAGATATGAATATCTTCACCCTTTAATCCCCATGGGTAGCCTGCCCCATCCCACCGCTCATGATGCTGATGCGCAATCACTGCCGCTGCCTTTAGCAATTCACGCTCAGAGTGCACCAACATTGAATAGCCAATAGTGGTGTGGTTTTTCATCGTCCCAAACTCTTCAGCTGATAGCTTCCCTGGCTTCAATAAAACTTCATCAGGTATGCCTAACTTACCAATATCATGCAGTGGTGCTGCTGCGGCAAGCAGCTCTACCTCTTTATCAGACATCCCAAGCTTTGATGCCAATAACCGGCTATATTCAGCCACCCGCCTGGTATGATTTTTTGTCTCTTTTGAACGCCGCTCCTCAATCACCCCCATGGTGAAAACAGTCTCTCTCAACGTATTTTCAATTTCTTTATTAAGATCAACCAGACTATGGTTCATCTTTTTAAGCAATTCCTGATTAGCAATAATATCCGTATTAAAATGGTTAATCTCTTCTGCAACATTTATAAATTCAAGCGAATCAAACTTTTCTATATTAACTGGCTTATGCTTCTCATAAGCCACTTTAGCCCTTTCAATAAGGCTCTCTAATGGCTCTTGCACATAAACCTGAACTGTACGAAAGGTATTGGCGATGACCAATAAAATAAAAAACAGCGAGACAAGCATAACCAGCATCAGTATCCATGAAGCCATAGTGCGATATTTCAATACATCCAACTCAATATCTACAGCTCCCAGTACCGTACCTTCTTTTACCTGGTGACAATCTAGGCAGTTAAGAGCGCCCTGATTTGATGCAATATAGGGGACAATGGCTCTAATGGAAGGGGAAGCTCCAAAATCATCAAATATAAACAGCGGTGATTTTGATTCAAATGTTTTTTGAATCAATGGAGTAACAGCAACCTCCACATGCCCAGCTCCAAACTGCTTATCAACTGCTGGTGCACGTATGATGACTATCCGATTAATACCATGCAGCGTCTTTATCTCACTTAAGAAATAATCACGCTTATCCATAATCCCTGCTTTCATGTGCGCTGTCAGCCCTGCTTTAACCATCTCAGCAACAGTCAGCGCCTCATTCTTAACAATACTGTGGGAAAGTGACCTAAAGTTAAATCCGATAATGGCGGCCATTACTAATGCGGCCAATAGCAAGAATGCCAGGAGATTTTTTACCGTAATGGTTTTTATACTTGGCTTCAGCATTTGTTATCTATTTGCCTGTTGTACGTCAGTGGGCAGAACCCAGGCTTAATTAGTATATGCGAGAAGAAAACGCTTAAAAAGAAAGTATAGGACAAGACTCTATAGTTAGAGCGGGACTGTTCAGGAATCAGGCTGATTTTTATCGCCATGTACAAAAGCATCAAGCAACATCACCACCACACCTACTGAGATAGCACTGTCAGCGATATTAAAGGCGGGCCAGTGACACTGGTTTACACTCTCTTTTGCCACAGTGCCAAAGAATGGCAGACAACTCTCAGAGATATAATAAAGGTCGATAAAATCTATGACATAGCCATAGATTACGCGATCAATCAGGTTGCCAGCTGCACCACCAATGATGAGACTCAATGCAATAGCCACCAATCTATCGCCTGCATCAAGCTTTAGTAGCCACACTGTAAGACCGATAGTCGCCAGGGAGGCCACTACAATAAAGAACCAGCGCTGCCACCCTCCCTGGTCACTCAGGAAGCTAAAGGCCGCACCTGGATTAAACATCAGTGTCAGATCAAAGTATGGAAACAGCGGCACCGGCTGATAATGTACAAGAGAAACCAGCGCCCACTGCTTGGTAACCTGGTCCAGTCCAATGATGACAATGGCTATCAACAGCCAGCGCAACATCTTAGCCTGCATTTTTCACCAGGCGGGCTGAATCAATTGAGAATTTTTTGGCATTCAAGATACTTAGCTCATAAGTTGAGGATGATAAATTCACGCTCTAGCCTATTTGGTTTTTGGAACAACCTGGCTTTGCATCTTGAACGATTAACCTTGAACCATAGCTAAGGCTATGATTCAGCGGCTAATCATCCAACCTGCTTTGCCAGCTTGCCCCAAAAATCCAAATCCTGGTAAAAAGTGCAGGCTAGACGAAACGACGAAGTTCACCCGATCCCGCTACATTTTCCACGCAACGACCACAGATCTCAGGGTGTTCTGTGTGACTACCTACATCAGCCTGATGATGCCAGCAGCGCGTACATTTCTCATCATCTGATGGAGTAATTATGAGAGAGAGGCCAGGAACATCCGTAGCCACTGCTCGCTCTGGCCGATCAGTCACTGTATGCAATCGTGCATAGGAGGTGATAAATACAAAATGCAGCTCATCTTCCAGTTTTGCTATCTGCTGATAAAGCTTCTCACCACAGTAGAGATCAACCTCTGCATTCAGCGCTGAACCGATGGCGCCCGCCTTGCGAGCATCTTCCAAGTGTTTGCTTACAGCTGAACGAACAGCGATCATCTCATTCCAAAATTCCGGATCAAAACTACTGCCCTCCTCCAGTGCAAACAGGCCGTCATACCAGGTCTCCAAAAAGACTGCCTCACTGCGTTCACCAGGAATATGTTCCCAGATCTCATCTGCGGTAAAACTAAGGATTGGCGCCAACCAACGCACCAGCGCTTCAACAATGTGGTACATCGCCGTCTGCGCAGAACGCCTGGCCAGGCTATCGGTTTGGGCAGTGTATTGACGATCCTTGATGATATCGAGATAGAAACCACCCATATCCGTCACACAGAATTTCTGTATCTTTTGGTAAATAGTATGGAACTGGTAATCACGATAAGCGGCAACAATCTCTTCCTGCAACTGCAGTGCACAATCAACCGCCCAGCGATCCAGTGCCAACATGGATTCTGGTGCAACTTGATGTTGCGCTGGATCAAAACCATCCAGATTGGCCAACAGAAAACGGGATGTATTACGAATGCGCCGGTAAGAATCAGAGGTACGTTTAAGAATCTCATCCGAGACTGTCATTTCATAGCGGTAATCACTACCCGCTACCCACAAACGGATGATATCCGCCCCCAGGTTTTTGATCACCTTCTGTGGTGCAACCACGTTGCCGACCGATTTAGACATCTTGCGGCCATTGGCATCGACAGTAAATCCATGGGTCAGCACCTGCTTGTATGGTGCTGCTCCTGATACACCTATTGAGGTGAGCAGAGAGGATTGAAACCATCCGCGGTGCTGATCAGACCCTTCAAGATAAAGATCAGCCGGAAAAGCCAGTGCCTCGCGCCGCTTCAATACACAGGCATGGGTCACACCGGAATCAAACCAAACATCCAGGGTGTCGCTTACCTTGTCATAATCAGCAGCCTCATCACCCAACAGATCTTCTGTCTTCAACTGGAACCAGGCTTCAATACCCTCAGCCTCAACCAACTTGGCAACCTCTTCAATCAGGCGCGGTGTTTCTGGATGCAGCTCGCTGGTCACCTTATGTGCAAACAGGGCAATCGGCACACCCCAGGTGCGTTGACGGGAGATACACCAGTCAGGACGACCCTCGACCATACCCTCAATACGTGCCTTACCCCAGTCAGGTATCCATTCAACCTGATCAATATCTCGCTTAGCCGTTTCACGTAGTCCCTGTTGATCCATGCTGATAAACCACTGCGGTGTCGCACGGAAGATGATGGGGGTTTTATGACGCCAGCAATGCGGGTAGCTGTGATTCAGCCGCTCTTCATGCAGCAGAGCACCTTTGGCTTTAAGTACCTCAATGACATGCTCATTGGCTTGAAAGACATGCTCACCAGCAAACAGCTCTGTACCTTCAAGGAAGCAGCCATTGCCACCCACTGGATTATCTACCGGCAGGTTATAGCGTGCACCGACCACATAATCATCCAGACCATGACCGGGGGCAGTATGTACTGCACCGGTACCGGCCTCAGTAGTGACATGATCACCCAGGATGACAGGGACTTCTCGCTTGTAGAAAGGGTGCTGCAGTTTCAGCCCTTCCAACACCTCGCCATTGGCATAACCAACCACGTGGTACTGCTCAATGCCGTAGCGTGCCATTACATCTTTGAGCATGGCATCTGCAATGATCAACCGCTCATTACCTCGCGGCCCTTCACATTCAACAACCGCATATTCCAGCTCAGGGTTAAGTGCCACCGCCTGGTTGGCAGGCAGGGTCCAAGGGGTTGTTGTCCAGATCACAAAAGAGATAGGGCCACCTTCATGGCCACTGCGCACATGCTGACAGCGGGAGAGCAGTGCCTCTTCATCCAGCACAGCAAACCGGACATCAATAGCAAAAGAGTCTTTATCCTTGTACTCCACCTCAGCCTCAGCCAGGGCAGAGCCGCAATCGGTGCACCAATGCACGGGCTTGAAGCCCTTCTGCACATGTCCATTTTCAACTATACGACCCAGCGTACGAATGATATCGGCTTCAAAATGGTAATCCATGGTGAGATAAGGATTATCCCAATCACCCGTTACACCCAGCCGTTTGAAATCAGTACGCTGCTTATCCACCTGCTTTCCAGCGTAGATGCGGCAGGCTTTGCGGAATTCAGCTGCGGTCAGTTTATGACCCGGCTTACCCGCCTTCTTCTCTACCTGAAGTTCAATCGGCAAACCGTGACAATCCCACCCCGGCACATAGGGCGCATCGAAGCCATCCAGTCCACGGCTTTTGACAATAATATCTTTGAGCACCTTATTAACGGCATGACCAATATGTATCTCACCGTTGGCATAGGGAGGGCCATCATGCAGGATAAACTTGGGACGACCCTTCGCCACTTCCCGCTGCTTGGCATAAAGATCCATCTCCTCCCAACGCTTGAGTCGCTGTGGTTCCCGTTGCGCCAGATTACCCTTCATAGGGAAAGCTGTTTTGGGAAGATTGAGGGTGCTCTTATAGTCTGTCACTGTACCTGTCGCCTTAATAATCTAGTCTTTAAATTTATCTGATTTCTGATTCTACTGAATGCACACCGAGGATCTTTCTCGCCGCACGCGCATCACGTTCAATCTGTTTGCGAAGCTGCTCGAACGAATCAAAGCGCTTTTCATCCCGCAACCGCTTGCAAAACTCTACTTCCAAGTGTCTGCCGTAGATCTCCTGATCAAAATCAAACAGATGCACTTCAAGCAGGTAACGCCGGTCGCCATCCACCGTCGGTTGATTGCCAATATTGGCAACACCGGGGACGGGCTGATCACCCAGCCCATGCACCTGTACCGCAAACACACCATGCAGCGGACTGGCCTTGCGGTGCAAGCCAATATTGGCGGTTGGAAAACCGATACTGCGCCCTCGCTGATCGCCATAAACAACCCGACCGCAGATGCGGTAGGGCCGCCCCAGACAGCGACGGGCCAGCTCCAAATCGCCTCGCGCCAATGCCTCACGTACACGGGTACTGCTGATGCGTTCTTCATCAACAACCACCGTATCCATGCTATCGACACCAAAGCCGATCTGCTCTCCAGCTTTGCGTAACAGCTTTATATCACCTGCACGGCCCTGGCCAAAACGAAAATCATCACCCACCAGCAGATAGTGAATGCCCAGCCCCTCAATCAACGCCTGCTGAACAAAATCATCTGCCGTCATGGCAGCCAGTTTGGTGCCAAACTCAAGCAACATGACCCGCTGAATCCCCGCCTCTTCCAGCACGCTCAGCTTCTCCCGCAAGCGGGTCAGGCGCGCCGGTGCGGCCTGGGGACAAAAGAACTCCAACGGATGAGGTTCAAAGCTAATAACCGTTGCCGGGACACCCAACCGCTCACCTTCCCGCAGCAGATGTTTAAACACCGCCTGATGGCCCAGATGCGCCCCATCGAAATTACCGATGGTCGCAACACAGCCCCGATGTTCCGGGCGCAGATTGTGAAAACCGCGAATGACCTGCATGAATGCCTTCAGTGCCAGCAAAAACGAGGAAGTATACCCTAAAACAGCTACAAATCAGCGTTCAGTGTGGGTGCGGATGCAGTGCTATCTCATTTCTGCACTCCCGCATAGATATGCATAAAAAAAACCGCCCTTTATTTTCTTAACAGCCAGAAGCTGGGAGGCGAGTCTAAGTATAAGCAATTTGGAAAAAACATACGGGATTCGCAAGGCATTACGCTAAAAACTGAAACGCTGGTATGATCATTTTCAGAAAAAAAGGAGAAAGGGCAGGATGAATATCAATAGATCAAGAACCAGCCCAGCAGCATGGGCGCACCGTTTATGCCCATCCATCATTCAAACACCGCATGGCATCGAAACAGATCCAGCCACCTATGCAAATGCATTTGCGCCATACGCTACGCCTCTACACTTTCAGTTGAGCAGCGGCATAACTCCGTGCCAAGCGTGTTATACGGTTAGGTGCAGTAAGTTATCTGGAAACTATAGAATTACTAGTTAAGCTTCAGGAGGGATGCAAAATGAGTAACATTTCGGGTGATTGGTCAGGAAAGATACAAGGCACAAATAACGCTGATATCTTTGTTGAATTTGAGCAATCTGAAAGTCAGCTGTCTGGAACTGCTCGTATTAATGATCCCACATATGGAACATCTGTTTATGTCCTATCAGGCAACATTAATGAAGGTATTATTCAGTTGGAAGGTGATCCAACACCGGAGAGTATTCAACCTCCGCAGTCTCAATCAATAAATGTAGCTGGCAGGGAGGTTGTTGTTCAAACAAATGGGGTTAGCCTTGAACATATAACTGTAAATGGAAAAATAGTTGAGTCAAATAGAATCGAGGGTAAATGGGTATCAAGTATCGATACAGGTGGCACGTTATGGATATCGCAATCAAATTCAACAACCGAATCTTCGTCAAAATTTGATGGCAATCTTTCTGATAATATTGCATTTATTATGATGAGCATTTCAAATACTGACCCTTCATTAGAAGATTCACTAAATGCAATTAAAAGGGGTGCTGCAAAGCAAGGAATTGATGCAAAAAGAGTTGATGAAATAGAACACTCAAAAAAAATTACTGATGTCATTCTTGAAAAACTGCGATCTGCAAGATTTCTAATTTGTGATATTAGTACCGAGAGGCCAAACGTATATTATGAACTTGGGTTTGCACACGGAATAAATAAGGATGTCATACTTGTGGCAAAAGAGGGAACCCCTCTCCACTTTGATATTAAAGACTACAATGTAATTCTTTATCGCAGTTATTCTGAACTAGAAAACAGGGTCTCATCACGAATTGCAGATGCAATTGCAGAACAATAAAATGAAACAAGCCATACAAGGCAAATTAACATTGACACATTTTTCGTTCGCTGCCCTCACTACAAATACTCAGGTTATTTGTAACGTTCAACATATAGGCAACCTATGAAGTCATCAAATAGTCCGCCAGAGGAGTCCAAGAAACGATATGCCCCGCTTCAGTGGTTAGTCGTGCTCATATTGCTAGGAATAGTGATATACCAGCTATATTCAGGCTTCTATCTGAGAAAAGTCGGGGTGCCAGGAGTATTCGAGGTTGAGTTCTCAGAGCAATCTTCAAAGCAGGAAACGCATCAGAGTATAAAGCCTGTTGATACACTATCAAAAGCCAAAAATCATGAGCTTCAACCTTCAGAAGGCGAGCCTGTAGAATTAGGGGAATATTTAAAACATTTTATGCTGCCCACAGGACAGTTTAAACCATCATGGTGGATCGCAGCAGAACCGATGCTTTTACCAATGACATGGGTAACTCCCGGTGTAGTTGAGGATCCTTCTGGGTCATCTCCTTACCACATGGTTCGCTATGCAGAAGCACGTATAAAAATAGGTGGCAAGGTGCTCAAGCAATTGGCAGAGAGACCAATTGAAGTCCTTTGGACAATAGAGTTACGTGGTACAAAATTCGAACCGGAGTATGTCGCATTTGATCCGCAACCGGAGTGCTGGGGTTTAGCGGGATCTGGCTGTGCTGTGAATGCAATGGAAGTTTTTCATAAAGCTGGCATTACTGCCAATGCTCTTTGCCAATTTCAAGAGCCGGGTTCAAAAGGTATGCTTTTTCAAATCATAGCCACTGATAAGAGTCCAGCATATGTTGTCTATTTGTACTCTGAAGGGTCAGGTGGCTCATCTGCAACCATCAAGTTGTACTGGCGAGGCCCAGGCCACACATACACACATACAGAAATGTGTGATTGGTTAGATAAGACAAGGGGCTGGGAGCGTAAGACTGACAACTGAGTTGGTTAACACAGCTTTATTAACTCGTAAGTTGAGATTAGGGATTAGTGTCTTACCCCAGCCTACGGGCTATAGATCGTCCACTATAGTTATCCATACCCACAGGAGATTTTGGGAAGCAGAAAAATCCAGGGGGACATACTCTCCAAGTTATTCGGTTACACTTTGGACACTATGAACTAACACCTGGGGGCAGAGTAAAAACGAGAAGCTTTAACTCTGACCCTTGTTGGTTTAGGAACGAAAATAAACATTACCTAACCACAGCACATCAATGAACTACTCCCAACTCTTTTTGCTGATCAGCGTCACCTGGGCTGTCATTGCCTTCGGTCTACTCATTATTGCCTGGCACGCAGCAGCGACAGGGAACATCCGTCGCCATAGGCCGGGCTGATGGGGTCAGAGTTATTTCCGAGGAGTTCTCACTCTGACCCCATTCATTATTGAGTTTAGTTTGAAAGTTTATGGGACAGCGGTGAATCTAACCCCATTGATTTGCACTGATTGATTCATTATTTACATGTGGTTTCTTATTGGAAATTGATCACTACCACCTGAAGGAGATTAAGGTAGTAGTGATTTTACATGGCATGCCTTAGTTAGCGCTTACTTGAGAGAAAGTTTTTACTCTCTCTTTTTGGCAAAACATCTCAGAGCCATGCTCCAGCATGGTGTTACATGCATAAGAACCTGAGCTTATATAAGCCAATTCCGAGATCTCTGCTTTGGCTTTAGCATAGGTATTGGCCAGCGCTTTATCGTCACAAAACATCATCGAACCGCGCTCTAACATGGTTTTGCACGCATATGATAATTTGCTCTCTGCTTCAGCATATTCAGCAAATGGATTTGCATGTGAAGCAGCTGAGGTCAAAGCAAGCAGAACCAGGGAAGTGTGAATTAATTTTTTCATGTTAGGGACTCTCTATAAACCTTAATAAATAATAATTGAATTCAGTATTTAAATAACTTATGGCTATTTTAGCGGCAAAACTTCGCATGTCAACACACAATCACAAATGACGGTGCATCATCAACGCACTCTCTTTCATTCCCTTAAGGGCATTATCTGTAGATTGAAACAGGAACATTTGGGGTCATATATGGACACGCCCCAAAAATCAACAATAATTCCCATATGCAGCTTTTCAGCTACATTCTTAAAGCTCTGATCCGGCCTCAATTGAAAAACAGATAGATTAGCAGTCATATATTC
>Ga0316190_10001797_pt1 | contig 15587 bp, 18 predicted proteins | sample Eddworburrow2_MG_FD_204929 | JGI IMG/M metagenome (GOLD analysis project Ga0316190, IMG submission 204929) | Coastal sediment microbial communities from Maine, United States - Eddy worm burrow 2 | ecosystem: Environmental > Aquatic > Marine > Coastal > Sediment | place: USA: Maine | collected... | reverse complement strand
CTGAACCAGAATGACCCGGAGACCGTTCGTCAGGGTGCACCGACGTTTCTGCTAATGCTCGACGGTTTTATCAGTGACGACCCGGACAACCAGGCACTGTTATTATCCGGCTCCCGATTGTATGGAACCTATGCTTCTGCATTTGTTGCCGACGAGGAACGTCAACGTCGTTTGGCGGACAAGGCCTTTGACTATGGCCGTCGCGCGGTCTGTATTTCACATAATGATTTTTGTGCCGTCATCGACAAGCCTCTTGTCACCTTCAACGAACAGTTAAATGATTTCAACACGGGTGACGTCCCCTTGCTGTTCGGTTTTGCATCTGCCTGGGCGACCTGGATCGAGGTGAACAGTGATGACTGGAATGCCACCATCCAGTTACCCAAGGTTACCGCACTAATGAACCGTGTTATTGAGCTCGACGAGACCTACAATCATGGCAATGCCCACTTGTACATGGGCGTTCTGACCACGCAACTGCCACCGGAATATGGCGGCAAGCCGGAGGTCGGAAGGCAGCATTTCGAACGTGCCAACGAATTGTCTGCGGGACACAACTTGATGGTGAATGTGCTGTTTGCCAAGTACTATGCACGGCTGGTATTCAACCAGGATTTGCACGACAGGCTCCTGAATGAGGTACTTGCCAGCAATACGGAAGTGCCGGAGTTGACACTGAGTAATGTACTGGCGCAACAACAAGCAAGGGAACTACTGGAGGGCAGTAATGATTTTTTCTAAGCGCCTGCGTGGCCATTCAGGATTGATATTCACTCTCAGTGCCGCACTGCTGCTGATGCTGCTGTCATCAACAGCCAACGCAGTCACACTGAAGATTGCCACGCTGGCACCGGATGGCACCTCGTGGATGAAACAGATACGCAAGGGGGCTGCAGAAATCAGCAAGCAAACTGACGGCCGTGTGAAAATAAAACTCTACCCCGGCGGGGTCATGGGTAACACCAGCACCGTATTGCAAAAAATGCGCATCGGCCAGTTGCAGGGTGGTGCCTTTACCGGGTCAGACCTGTCACAGGTATATCCCGATGCCCAGTTATATAGCATGCCCCTGGTGTTTAGCTCCTATGAGGAGGTTGCCTATGTGCGCCAGCGGATGGATGACACGCTGATAAAGGGTCTGGCAGACAAGGGGATGGTCGTACTTGGAATCAGTGACGGCGGTTTTGCCTACATCATGTGCAAGAAACCATTACGCCGGCTTGACGACCTGAAGGGACAAAAGGTGTGGATGCCCGAGGGTGACGTCCTGACCGAGATGATGTTTGAATCGGCAGGCATCACAGCGATACCGCTGCCAGTTGCAGATGTCTATACAGGGCTGCAAACCGGGCTGCTGGACACGGTGGCCGGCGTCCCGACCGGCATTGTTGCCTTCCAGTGGTATACCAGCGTCACCCACTTGACCGATGTCCCCCTGATGTTCCTCACCGGCATGTTTGCCGTTGACAGCAAGGCCTTCAAACGCGTCAAGCCAGACGACCAGAAAATTGTCAGGGAGGTCATGGGTCGTATCTTCAAGGATCTCGATGAGGTAAACCGGGCCGATAATGAATCGGCCAGAGCGGCGTTACAGAGCCAGGGCATAGAATTTGTTCACCCTAATACGGATGAACGGGACAACTGGGAATCAATTGCCAGAAACGGACGTGAGAAAATGATCGGCCGCGCAAAATATACACCGGCACTGGTCGATGAAATGCTCGGCTATATACAGGAATATCGCACACAGCACGGTGAGTGAAGAAGAGAAAACGGCATCACCACCAGAACCGCGGTGGCTTCGGTGGCTGCATAACATAGAAGATGGCCTGCTGGGCCTGATCCTTTTCACCATGGTCGTCCTGGCAAGCAGCCAGGTCATCATGCGTAATGTCTTTGACAGCGGTTTCTCCTGGGGCGACCCCCTGTTACGGCTGCTGGTGCTGTGGCTGGGATTAATGGGTGCCATGGTTGCCACCCGGCTGGACCGGCACATCACGGTGGATGCACTGTTGCGCGTGCTCACTCCCGGCCCGCAACGCATCGCCCGCATACTGACAAAACTGGCAACGGCCATGGTGTGTGGGCTGCTGGCCTACTATTCGGCGCGCCTGGTCGCTATCGACTATGAATTCCAGAGCCTGGTGATTGGCGCTGTACCGGCCTGGGTCGGCGATCTGATCCTGCCCATCGCCTTTGCAGTCATGACGCTACGACTCGTGCTGCAGGCGATTACGCTGTTCAGGGGGCACACATGATTTTCTCCAGCCTCATCCTGATCGGTCTGGCACTGCTGGGCATGCCGCTGTTTGCGGTCATTGCAGCCGGAGCGTTATACGGTTTCCACACCGAGGAAATTGACCTGGCCGTCGTCGCCATCGAAATCAACCGGCTGGCAACCATCCCCGTGTTGCTGGCTATTCCACTGTTTACCTTTGCCGGCTACCTGCTGGGTGAAAGCAATGCACCCAAACGTCTGGTACGCATAACCCATGCATTTCTGGGCTGGTTCCCCGGCGGGCTGGCTGTGGTGGCCATCATGGCATGCGCCATGTTTACCGCCTTTACCGGTGCGTCCGGGGTGACCATTGTCGCACTGGGGGCACTGCTCTACCCGGCCCTGAAAGAGGCCCATTACCCGACTAATTTCAATCTCGGCCTCATCACGACCTCCGGCAGCCTCGGCATTCTGTTTGCGCCCTCACTGCCACTCATTCTCTACGCTGTCGTGGCACAACAACTATCACTCGACCAGCCAATCAGTATCGACGACCTGTTTCTTGCGGGCATTTTCCCCGGCCTGTTGATGCTCACGGTGCTATCGGCCTGGGCCGTATTTGTTCGCAAACGCAGTGGCGGCAAAGCGGCCACCACGTCTTTCACTGCCGGGGAATGTGTTCTGGCACTGCGGGAGGCGATATGGGAAATCCCCTTCCCGTTCCTGTTGCTGGGCAGTATTTATAGCGGGCTGCTGGCCGTATCCGAGGCTGCCGCACTGACCGTGGTCTATGTGTTCGTCGTCGAAGTACTGATCTATCGCGAGATCCCGCTGCGCAATCTGGCACGTATCACGCGGGAGTCCATGGTCATGGTCGGCGGGATACTGATCATACTGGGTGTATCACTGGCCTCGACCAACTATATTATTGATATCGAACTGCCTGCACAGCTATTCGAAACCATCCGCGAGAACATCGACAGCCGCTGGGCATTCCTGCTGTTGCTGAACATCTTTCTTCTTGGCGTCGGCATGATGCTGGATATCTTTTCGGCGCTGGTCATCCTGGTGCCGTTGCTGGTGCCGGTAGCCCTGAGCTACGGCATCCACCCCGTGCACCTGGGTATCCTGTTCCTGGCCAATATGCAGCTGGGCTACTTTACCCCACCGGTAGGTCTGAACCTGTTCATCGCCAGCTATCGCTTCAATCGCCCGATCCTGGAATTGTACAAAGCCACACTGCCTTTCTTCTTCCTGTTGCTCGGTGCGGTGCTGATCATCACCTACTGGCCACAATTAAGCCTGTTTTTGATTACTTACTAACGCGAACCCTGTTCAGCCTGCATTCAGCGAACATTGCCTATCCTGTCTGTGAATCATGGAAAACAGGAGAAAGACAATGAAACGCATAATGACTGTACTGACATTCGGCATCTCGGCACTGGCATTTTCCGGGGCGGCCATCTCCGGGCATGGCTTCATTGGCAAGGCCAGGGTCGTCGAGGCGACACCACTGTATGAAACCGTTGAAGTGGCGCGCCCGGTCACGGAGTGCTGGACGGAAAGGGTCACCCGCAACAACCACAGACATGGTTCCTATATCGCACCGATTGCCGGTGGGATTGTCGGCGGCGTGGTCGGCAACCAGTTTGGCAAGGGGCGTGGGAAAACAGCGCTGACCGTCGCCGGGACACTGCTGGGCGCCTCTCTCGGGCACGGCTACAGTACCTCGCACCACCGGCCACGGTCCACGGTTGAATACGTGGAACGCTGTGAGTCCGTTGATCAATATGAACAGCAGCAACAACTCGTGGGCTATCGTGTAAAATACCGCTATGAGGGACAAACTTACTACACAGAGACCGCTGAGCATCCGGGCAAACATATACCGGTACGTGTCAGGGTATCTCCGGCTAACGGCATATGATACCGCATTCCATACGAACCTGATGACTAGCGGACGGCTCGTTACCGCCTGGTTGATCCTGTTACTGGCCGCTGGCCCGGTAATCGCCGCTCCGTTTCATCCCCCCCCCCTGCTGATCGCGCAACGTGATAATAGCGGCAGCGGCGGCATCAGCCTGGACCAGGCAGTCGCGCAGGCACGGCAGCGAAACAAGGGCAAGGTCCTGTCTGCGGAAACCATCCGCGTCGACGGTCGCAAGGCCTACCGCATCAAGATCCTGACAAAGGACGGACGGGTCAAGCGCACGCAGATCGATGCCCGTACCGGGCAAACACTGTCACGCGGACATTGAGCCATGCATATCCTGGTTGTCGAGGACGAAACCCGCCTGCGGGAACAACTCAGGGACCGGCTGCGTGACAGTGGTTACGTCGTCGATGTAGCGGCCGATGGCGAAGAGGGTCTGTACTACGGTGAAGAATATCCACTCGACCTGGCAATTATTGACATCGGGCTGCCGAAGTTGTCCGGTATCGAGCTGATCCGCCACCTGCGCTCAGGTGACAAGCATTTCCCTATCCTGATACTGACGGCCAGGGGTAACTGGCAGGACAAGGTGGAAGGTCTGGAAAGCGGCGCCGATGATTACCTGGTCAAACCATTTCGCTTCGAAGAACTCGAGGCGCGTTTGAATGCCCTGTTGCGGCGCGCATCCGGCTGGTCGAAGCCGGTGCTGGACTGCGGACCCATATCACTGGATACCGGGAAACAGTCCATCAAGGTCTCGGGCAACCCCGTGGAACTGACTGCCTTTGAGTACCGGGTACTGGAGTACCTGATGCTGCATGCCGGTGAAGTCATCTCCAAGACCGAACTGACAGACAACATTTACGAGCAGGATTACGACCGGGACAGTAACGTGCTGGAAGTGTTCATTGGACGCCTGCGTCGCAAACTGGATCCGGATAACACCATCAGTCCCATAGAAACACTGCGTGGCCGCGGCTATCGATTCCGGCTCGGCTGATGCATTCCCTGCACAGTCGCCTGCTGCTGGCTGCATCCCTGGTACTTGCCGGCTTCCTTGGCGCAACCGGTCTGGCACTCGACAAGGCCTTTCGTGTCAGTGCCGAGGCCGCCATGCAGGACCGCCTGCAGTCACATATCTACGCCCTGCTCGCCGCCGCGGATGAAGATGAGGACGGCCGCATGATCCCGGCACAGGAGCTACCGGAACCGCGTTTTTCGAAACCGGATTCAGGTCTCTATGCGATCATCACCCGCCACGACGGTCAATTGCTGTGGAATTCCGGCTCACTGACCGGGCGTGACATGGGAGTCACCGTGCAGCAACAACCCGGCGAGCGCAGCTTTAGTCTGCTTGCCCGTTCAGGCTTGCAACTGTACGCCCTCGCGTTTGGCGTCGCCTGGGAAGACTATGCCGGCACGGAGTCGCTGTATACGTTCACCGTGGCTGAAGATACCAACGTGTTCCAGACGAAGATTGACAGCTTCCGTTCCACCTTGTGGCGCTGGCTCGGCGGCATGGCAGTGGTGTTACTGCTCGCGCAGGGGATCATCCTGCGCTGGGGCCTGCGGCCACTGCGGATCGTCACCGCCGACCTGCAGCAGATCGAAAAGGGCCGCGCTGACCGTCTCGACGGGCACTATCCCAAAGAGCTCACCGGTTTGACTTCCAGCCTGAATTCCCTGATCGAGCACAGCAAGGCGGTACAGATCCGTTACCGCAACAGCCTCGATGACCTCGCCCACAGCCTGAAAACACCGTTGGCGATTTTGCAATCCAGTGATTCGGACAGCAGCAGTGACCCTGATGCCAATCACTCACTGGTCAGGGAACAGGTGGAACGCATGGATGCAATCATCAGCCATCAATTACAGCGTGCCGCTGTATCAGGCCGGACCACACTGGCCAAACCGGTGCCGGTCGGCAGGGTCATGGAACGGCTGGTACGCAGCCTCGACAAGGTGTACAGGGAGAAACAGGTGACAGTTGATCTGGAACTGGACCCGTCGGCCACCTTCACCGGAGACGAGGCCGACCTGACGGAGATCCTGGGCAACCTGCTGGAGAATGCTTACAAATACTGTAACCGAGCAATCCGGGCACGCGTGAGCACGGATCAACAAGCCGACGGCGTCGAGATCAGCATCGAAGACGATGGCCCGGGCATTGCAGCGGAACAGGTCGATACCCTCTTGCAACGCGGCAAACGCATGGACGAATCAATTCCCGGCCAGGGCATCGGCCTGAGCATGGCCAGTGAGATTATTGCGGTATATGGCGGGCAACTGACATTTTCTGCCAGCCCCCTGGGCGGCACCCTGTTGCGGGTAAGTTTCCACGATTAGTCTATGAATCCGCGTTTCTCACGGGGTTGCGAGATATGCGAGTTAATGCAGCGGTGACAGGCTGACATTCACCGGCATCTGCTTACCGGGATCGTAAGACATTCGGGTGGTTTCTATCTCCCCTCCATAGCTGTACGTTACCCGGTAACCGGCAATGTATTCACGGGCGTGTTGTTCCGCCACGCTTCTGCAACGGCGCTGTTGCTGCCACAGGCCGGCCTGATGCCGGATATCCTCACCGATGGTCGCCGCAATCTCATTAAACTCCCGTGCCGAGCCATCCGGTTCAGTGCATACCCTGCGCGTGACCGGCTCATAGCGTGTTTCAATAATCGGCTCCACGTTCAGCACCGGGGCAAAAGCCTGGTAATCAACGGCGTTTGCAGAGCCGCTCATGAAACAGGCAAAGAAGAGGATCCGTATCTTCATTCCAATATTCATCTAATTCATCCCCTTTTGTCATTCCCGCTTTCGTGGGAATGACAAATTAATTTTCTTCGATTTATACATCTATCCAAACCCCAGCTTGTCAAGCAATTGCTGTCCCCTGCTCCGCTCGGCCTCGTTGGCATACAGCATCACCACGTCGAAACCACCATCCGCCCGACGAAACCAGTCCAGGCGTAATGTGCCAAACCCGGGCTGCAATCTGTTAACAAAAGCGGCTGCACGGTAGGGTCGGGAAAAATGAATAATGAACAGACGGTCCTGCCCCGAATAATGCTGCCTTGCCGCACCGCTGCCCGCCTTGTTGCTGCCCTCCAGGACATAGTCAAGATGCCGCATGATGTAGGCGCTATACCAGACTGCGCCATCCGGCAAGCGCCCCCCGGTCACGGGAATCCGTGCAGGACCGTAGTTATAGGCCGCCAGGGTACGGTACAGATTACCGTCATAGCGTTGCTGCAACTCCTTCAGGTAGCGTGCACCGGCATCCACATTGGTGCAGGGATCCAGCACCTCGGACAACTGCTCCAGTCCCAGGTGTCTTGCCGTACCGGGCCAGAGTATCTGCATCAGCCCGTAGGCATTTGCCTTTGAACGGGCCTGCGGTTTGAAATCACTCTCACCCCTGGCAACGGCCAGTAACAGGGTTTCCGGCAGGTCGTGGGCAGTGGCCGCGCGTCTGAAACAATGTGCATAGGGAAAATCCAGTGCCGGTCTGGTTTGCAGTGCACTCGCTGCATAGTTCTGCCAGCGACTCTCCAGTGCCTGACTATCAATCGACGGATCTGTTTTTGCGGCAACCGTGGTGACCCATAACAAACCCGCGCAGAGTATCACTATCCAGGAGTGCCGCATCATCACTACTCCAGTTCGAGCCCGGTCACGGTTTCAATCTGCGAGACCATCGCCTGCCGCTCCCCGTCATCCCGGTAACTGAAGACCACCTGGTAGTAGTCCGGTCCTTCACTGATCACTGTCACGGGCACCCCGGTGGCCAGTGTCAGACGTCGTGCAAACCCCTGTGCAGCCCACTCGCTCCGGAAGGGGCTCCAAACCAGGTAACGGGACACATTCGTGGCCTCCTTGCGGTAGGTGGTTGCGAAGCTTTCCATGGATTGATTCCATGACTGTGGATTTACCTCGAGGCTGTCACCGCGAGCATCCAGCTGCGGCTCATCATCTTGGCTGGCTGACTCTGAGGCCTGGGGCACCACGCTGTCGACGGCATCCTTGACGGGTACCTCCTCTGCCGGTTGCGGCCCGATGACCCGGGGTGGTGTCTCCGCCTCACTGTTGACGACCCTCTGCAGCGGTGGTGGAAAAATGCCGGCACTCAGGGCCAGCAGGAAGACGGCCAGCATCAGCAAGGTACCCACCAGAATTCCGCTTGCCCGCATCATGGCAGTCGCCTCGCCGTCCACACCGCATGGTCACGGTTTGCCGCGATCAAGCGGTCAAGCCTGTCCAGCCATTGGTCGCGGCTCTCAGTGACTGTGTGCAGGCCATCAACACTGCTGCAGGCATCGGGAACGTCCTGCAGCAGTTGCTGGAATTGCCGTCCCGGTTCAGCGCCACTGACGGCAATGGCATAGGCTGTTGGCCAATCGGCCGGTGTGAAACGTGATTCGGGAAAGCGGAACACATGTCTACCCGAGTGTGCCTGTGCGAGAGCTGTCGAGTCGCAGGCCCCGGATAATTGACTGATACCGTCTTTGGTACCGTGTGCAATAACAAATACCTGATCGGCCTGTTCAACATCCACTTCCAGTACCGGGCAACCGTTTTGCTTGTCACCGCAATTGTCCCGATAATCAGTGCGGTTTACATGCCGCACCAGTTCCATACGGGTGATGGTCGGCGTCATTCCGCTGTTTTCCTGTGCCACCCTGGGCGCCTTGGGACTACTGGGACTATTGCCGGACGGCGGTAGTCGAATGTAGGTCGCCGTGTCCATGCCGGCAAGGTGGTCACCGGATTCCCGGGGATGCAGTACGACCCATATCTGGTAGAGACCCTGTTGAATCATGTGGGTCTCGCCACGCAGCACAAAGTTCGCTTGCCGGCCCACATCGGTCACCTGCACCTCGCGATAACGTGACAGGTTGTTGCCGACCAGGCCCAGCAGGGTGCGTAGCTGCGACTGTTCGGAGGCAAGCGGTTCTACCTTGATTTTCAGATCTTCCACATCCTGATGACGCAACAGACAGCTAAGATTGTTGGCCAGATAGGAAGCGGCCAGGTCCGGCTGGCCGGCACTGAAGGGTAATACTCTGAGACCCCGCAGTGACTCATCGGTCCGCCGCACTTGCAGGGCGCGTAGCTCGCTAGCCGTCAGATGCCCCGACCAGTGATGGCTGAATCCACTGACCCATTCACCCGCTTTTACATCCAGGACACGCACCGACAACCGATACTGCGCCGTTGCCGTGCGCGTTATTTCGATACCAATATAATAACTGGCATCACGACGTCTGCCACACTGCACCTGGTCCAGCCGGCGATGATGCTGCGCCTGCTGTTGTTGCGGTTGCCAGGGCACGTGTACACCCGGTGTTTTCAACAGGCTGTCCATGAGCTGATCTCGAATATTGCGTGTCAAACCGTCAATATCCGGCTGTATATCATCGCCAGAAAGGCGCACGACAATCACCGGCTCACCCTTGAAGCGCGGGTGCTGGCCAAATTGTTGTGACACGTAAGGTGCGAGTTCAGTGTCCACCCATCCCTGCAGTGATGACTGCCTGTCATGGTCGGGACGCAATGGATTCTGACTGCAGCCGGCTAGCAGTAACAGGCCCAGAATTGCAAACAACGTGGGGCATCTGCTGATCACGGCTTCATTCCTCCCGTGACACCTGGCCATCGTCCCGGATCACCAACGCACCGCCCTGCTGCCCCCGTGTCAGTGATGCGATGGCCGCTTTTGTTGCAGCGGGCAATTGCACTCCCCACACAACGGTTGATTGCCCGGGGCCGTCTGCTACATTTTCCAGACTGTGAATATAGTGTGCCGGGACGGTCGCCGCCGACATCTCGTGGAACCATCCCGGCAATGAGACCTGCGCAACAGCTGGCCTGCCCGCAGCCATCGACAGACGCCACGCCTGTTGATCGACCATGCCGTACAGAGTAACGCTGCCCGCCGCGACTAACCGGTCCAGCGCGGCAGCGGATGCAAACCGCAAGCTAAATCCCTGTCTGGCGGGTACCGGTTTTTCTTCAGGCACTGCTGGTACTCGTTTCCTGGTGACGGGTTTTGCTTTTATCTTCTGCGGCGGGTTCTTTAGTGCCTCGATTTCCTCGCGTCTGTGGTCCAGCTGCACCTGCATGTTCAGCAATCGTCCACGCAGTTCGGCAAGATTTTGTTTTTTCTGCATTGTGGCCTGTTCGATGTCAGCCAGTTCCTGATGTCCCTGCTCAAGCTGCTGCTCAAGGGTTTCCAACCGGGATTCGAGGCGGTCGCGTTCCTCGCGTGCCTGTTGTGTTTGCCCGGCAAGCTGTTCCAGGTGGTGGTGGGCAACAGTCAACACCTGCTGCGTGCGGTCCTTTTCTGATTTCAGTGCATGCAACTCGGACTGTAGTTCCAGCAGCAGTTGCTGCTGCACCCTGATGTCCTGCCGTATCCTTGCCGCCTGCACCGCCTGCGCCGGTTTACCCGGCTCCTGCATTGAAGTACCTTGCACCAGTGCAAATACGGCCATCAGACACAGACCGATAATGGCCATAAAGCGCATGACATCCGTTTGCAGGGCATCGGTATCACTGCCTGTAGCAGCGGATGCAGCGGAAAACCGTGCCTGTCGACGGCGCCGGATCATTGCTCTTCCTGTAAACCACAGGCCGTGCTTCCGTGTGCACCAACACAGGCAATAGACTCGCGTATATCACTCAGCAACGCTTCAACCCGATGGGCATGGTGCTGGTCCTGCTCCTCGTAATATCGACTCAGCCGGGTACCCAGCAGTGAACTCTTGGTCACCCGCATCACGTAACCACCAACGCCGCCCACAATGGTGGTCGTCAGCGCAGTCAGGATGCCGCCTTCCACAAGGCGTTGCAGGACGGCAGTGGCCCCCGCTTGCGTAGCCCCCCCTGGATCACCGAGGGCAAACAACAGGGCACTGCGCATGCCGATCGCGGTCCAGATTACGCCAATACCAAAGAACAGACTGGTCCACACATCGTTCAGATGCTCGAGTTGGCTGATCTCATCCAGGGAACGGTTCTCGTCGAGTCGTTGCTGTAACATCCGCAGACTGTGGATATACAAGCCCAGGGTAATGCCAAAAGGCAGTACTGATAATCCCAGGTTGCGGCGACTCCACTCAAACAATACTTGAACCTGGGGCACCTCGAGAATGGATACCGAAATAACTTCCAGTACTGTCAGCAGGTACACCACCACCAGGCCGGTGACAAGACTGAGTGTCATGCCCAGCAACACGCCATTGAAAAAGCCGCCATCCTTCAGCCGTTTCATCATCACTTACTCAATCGGCCCACAGGCCTCGCAGGTGGCCTCAAGTACCAGTTCAGTCTCCTGGTAAAGGTTGCTGGCGCGTGTGTAGTTAAGCCGGTCTGCGCTGATCTTCAGCAGCCCCTGCTCCTTGTCGCCCAGTTCCCGGTTCATGTCACGCATGACATCGGACTGCTGCGGGCAGGTCTGTGCACAGACACTGTAATCACTGATCAGGGATACGTACTTGATACCGAAATAACGGTTATAGGTTTCCCGCGCCTGACGCTTGCTCAACAGGCCGGCATCATTTGCCCACAACAGGAAGTCGCTGAAGCTGGCCTTGTTTTCCTTTTTCGGATCGCCTTCCGCGATCGTCAGCAGGCGCTGGAAGTAGGCATCGAACTCGTATTCACAACCGGTTTCCAGATCGAAGCGTGCCGCACTGATGGCACGCTCCAGGTTCGTCCCCTCCGGCAGACTGCAGGCTGTTTTCTGCGCGGGATTGCTGCTGCAGGCCGCCAGTGACAGGGTAATGGCCACCACGGTGACGAGGCCGGTCAGTTTGATTTTCATTGATGCATTCATGAGGGTTCTCCAGTTCAATTACTGTCACATTTGCAGGGCACTTTCATAGCCATAGTCGACCGGTCCGGCAGGTGGAATTGCCATCGGAATGACATCCAGTTCCTCGCCAAACAGAATGGCCTTGACGCCGGCCACCACTTCCTGCATCTCCGGGGTAATGGTTCCGAATGACTGGTTAAGCTGTTCCATCAGGGTTGCGCGAGCAATCTCTTCCCGGGTACGCGCAATCAGACTGGAGGTCTCCTGCATATCGAGATAGATATCCGAAGCAATGACTGCCAGTGATGAATTGGTCTTGCCACCGGAGCGCGCCACCAGCTTGTAGTACTGGCTAAAGCGATCACTGAGCCGCATACCCGAACGCCCGCGCAGCGATGGCTGACTGGCCGCGGCTGCTTGACCGGACTCCTCGCCTATCAACAGTTCCTGCAGGGTCCAGGATGTTTTTTTCTGGCCCAGCTCCTTGCGAATGCGCTTTTCAAGACTGGAAGAGGTGGCATTCACCGCAGTTTCCATTTCCGGCAGCTTGTCTGCCATGACGTTCAGCATATCGAGATAGCTTTTCCCGAGTTGTCTGGCAATACGCTCGCAGCCGGGATCACCTTCGTTGCCTTCGCACTTGCTCTCCAGGTAAAGCTTTTGCTGTTCATCCAGCTGGCTGATGACGCCCTGCAACCCGGATTCCATTTCTGCGGCGACATTGCCCGTATGTTTGATTTCCTCCAGTACGGTGGTCGGAAACAACTTGATGGTCGGCGCGGTCGAACTCGAGTAAGCAGCCACCGGCAGTAGTAAACACCCGACCAGCAGCATACCGAGAAATTGCTGTGTACCTTTTCGCTCACACATTATTGCAGTCTTCATAGGGAGCCTCTCCTTGCAGATATTGATTTCATGATTCACTTCGATGCCTTCGTAACCGGTCCTCGTGATATTTAATATAGGCAAGTGTTCCTGAACAGAACCTGAATAGCGGTGAAAAAGGCTGTACCTAGTGTGGTGTAACGAATAACGTGCCGGAGAAACAGCAGCAGAAGAGTTTTACCTGTATGCAGGTGAACGGCGGTCCGGGTTCAGCAAGAAGAGCCGTCGCGGCGCACCTGGTTAAAAAATGAATCAACTCTGCCCATCACCACGGGCTCATATCACACTCGACTCAATCGAATGGGATTCCTGTTCGCTTCGAAATGTCGCGCAACTCTTCCACCAGCGGCATGACCAAAGGGATGCCCTCGGTACGGCGCAGTGTTTCGAATTCTCGCTCGGGATCACCGGGGATCAATACATCAGGGCTTCCAGGTTGCGGCTTTGTGCCTCTCATGGTCCGTACCCAGTCGTCAATCTGGCGTTTGAATTCATCGACATCAATGAAGGCCCCGATCTGCAAGGCTCCAAAAAAGTGGCCTATTCCCTTGCCGACGCTGCGCTCGGGAATCTGCTGGCGCAAGGCGAACGGGGGTGCAAATGGCCCCCAATTCGCGCCGCTGAGTACACAGCACAAGATATCGACCATCGAGGCAAGGCAGTAGCCCTTATGCCCGCCCATTTCCCGGAAGCTTCCTAAAGGCGATAAAGCGCCACCCTCAATCATGCCTTCGGGAGAAGTTGTGTTGCATCCCACCGAATCAACCGCCCAACCCGCCGGGATATCCTCCTGCTTGCGCCTGGCGATTTCCACTTTGCCATAGGAAACCGCGCTAGTTGCCATATCAATGACCACAGGCGGCTCTTCATTCCCGGGAAATGCAATCGAAATCGGGTTGGTGCCCAACATACGTTCGCCACCCCAAAGCGGCTGAACAAGTTTGGTACTGTTGGTCATCGACCAGCCAATCATATCCCGCTCTAGCGCTTTGAGCACGTAGAAACCCGCAATACCATAATGGTTGGAATTGCACACAGAGACCCAGCCTGAACCACATTCTTCGGCCTTGTCCATCGCAATTTGATTGGATTCCGGGCCAACAACCAAACCCAGCCCGTTGTCACCATCAACGGTCGCCGTAGAAAGACTTTGACGTACAATGCGGATCTGTGGCTTAGGGTTTATTCGGCCAAGGCTGAGCATATCAAAATAGGCATGCAGGCGACCGACGCCATGCGAATCAATGCCGCGCAAGTCTGCGGCTGCCAGAACCTCCGCAGCCAGTTCTGCCTGGTCTTGTGGGATTTCAAAATATCGAAAAACCCGCGCGCTAAATTCTATCAGGTGCTCGATTGGAAAGGTTTTGTATTCGACTATGTTCAATTGAGGCGTAGAAAAGTTTGTCCACTCGTGACCCAACAGCAAGTAACCCGTCAATAATCAAGCTGGATGTCGCTGCCGGGTTTGGGGCGTTGCAATTATAGATGCCCTGCTCGTTTTCCAAATTTACAAGTGAATCATAACGTAAGCGCACGGACGTACGCTATTTTTTGTTACTTTCAACACAGTCTTGCTGAATCTACAATGTCTGCTTTTATTGGTTTTGCTCTGCAAAATATTCTTCGGTGCCGGGCATTAATATCGTATCTGCCAATGCAGTAGCTACCAACAAGTTAATTGAAATTTTATTTTTCGTCGCCAATTCCTGGACTCGCTCATACAACCTATCAGAGAGTTCCAGATAAATCGTACGCATCGTATACCTCACAGATGGACTTGTGATTTAAACCCTAGCAGAACCGTCTCATGGAACAAAAGTGGCAAATTGACGCACGGCAAACCACCTCAATGTGGAGAGTTGGTCGATTTGTATCAAATAACCTGAATGACCTAGGGGGTCATTCAGGCAGTACAAAAAAGCAACCCGAAGGCCGCCGTGTGAGGGGTGGTAACTGTATCGTTAATTATACGGGGCCAATCAGCCTGGCATTTACATTTTGTGATTTGACCCGGGCCAGCACGTCTTGCGATGAATACATATCTCTGTCGTATCTGACAAGCATAAGATGATAGCGCAACGGACAGAACTCCGCTGTATTGATACCACCATTATCTTCCAGCGCAGTAACCAGGTCCCCTCGTCGCTGTTCTCCCAGGGTTTCGGTTATATGCACAACAATTTCTACTGTATGTTGAGGTTCGTTCTCTATGCTCTGTATTGCTTGACCCATGGTGTACCTCCACCCGCATGTTACGGTATCTGGACTCGTTGAGTTGTTAATTAAGCCAGACTATTCTCCCGACTACTGGCCACAAGACTAAAGGTAGCAGAGAGGTATTAAAATAAAAGGTGAATAATTACTATTCAGCGCATCAGCAGGTCACGATGTTCTGGCAACTGGCAGGAGCCTCCTATTGTGGAAACTACCTACTCACACTCATCATTCAGGTGTCGTAATGGTCCCAGATGCGCTGCCAAGTAGTCTTTCAGCCACCCGGGTCGAATAGCTACAAGGTGTCTAGTGTGGTGTAACGAATAACGTGTACATATCAGCGAGACGAGAAGCCGTTAGCTGCAAGGCGCGTCTCGCCGGCAATGGCGTGCCCTTTACAAGAGGCGCAACACCGCAGATGACGGATTCTCGTCTCGCCCGAAGGGAGGCCCACAAATAACCCAATACGGCGTTGCAGCCCTTGTTAAGGGAATAACCATTAACTGCAGGCTGCGCCTTGT
>Ga0316190_10001796_pt1 | contig 15592 bp, 8 predicted proteins | sample Eddworburrow2_MG_FD_204929 | JGI IMG/M metagenome (GOLD analysis project Ga0316190, IMG submission 204929) | Coastal sediment microbial communities from Maine, United States - Eddy worm burrow 2 | ecosystem: Environmental > Aquatic > Marine > Coastal > Sediment | place: USA: Maine | collected... | reverse complement strand
GCGGAGGGATTAATTATAGGTTGATTTCAAGAAGAAACGTAAAAGGTAGTTAGTTAAGTATACAAAGGAAATATTTGGGGTCAGAGTAAAAACCATGATCTGAATGGATTTCCCTCGGTGATCTTCGTGCGGGACATTCGCGAGACTAAGTCCTGCATCGTTATGCTTTACCCTGTAATTTAGGCGCAATGGCCGTCCTATTTAAATCAATTATAACAACAGGTTATTAGCTATCCTGTCAGCTCATAATCCGAAGGTCATAGGTTCAAATCCTGCCCCCACTACCAACTAAGTTGCAGAATATAAACAGGAAATGGTATTAGCCCTTATCCTGCATTGGTTTTATCAGGGGCGCTTAATCTCCCTTCAATCTGTCATTTTGATAAATTCTGTGGCAATATCATATCATCCTTCTATAAAGGCAACCTATCAGGATGATGGGGCGCAAAGCTTCCGGATCTAAAAACGGAATAATTATAAATACAAGATAGCCGGGCTACCGAGGTGCATATACTCCTCTATAAGGGAGAGTGATTGTGTCTTAGTGGTCCGGTTTTTTAATGCATAGATTTTACAAAATAATGAATAAAAACTAGCTTAAGCGACACTGTATTTTTTAAACGTAGCATAATGCATGGGGTCGGTGATGTATTGGTTTAGCCGCTTTGGCAGGTTAAATCATATGATATTTATAGTGCATTTGAGGTATATAAATGATGCTATCCATGAATGCCAAGATAACAACAGTGATGTTATTTGCCGCGATGGCTCTGATCTTCGGCTTGTCCGGTATTGCACAGGCTTATACATTCACTAAGCTAGATTATCCTGGCGCCTCGTTTACTTCTGCCGAAGACATCAACGATTCGGGTAAGGTAGTGGGGCATTACTACAATTCCCCTTTGGTGAATAATAATCACGGTTACATCTATGATGGCACTACATATACCTCGTTAGATTTCCCAGGTGCCTCCCGCACGCATGCCTTTGGCATTAACGATTCGGATATTGTTGCCGGACGCTACAATGATGGAGGTACTGACCACGGTTTTTTCTATGATGGCGCGTATACTTCTCTGGATGTTCCTTCCAGCATTGGTACTGCGGCATGGGATATTAACAATTCAAATGATATCGTGGGCTATTATGTCGACGATACTGAGTTCAAGCGCCACGGTTTCATCTATAAGGACAGTACCAGTACCTTTACCCCGCTGAATTTCCCGGGCGCAAATGAAACATATGCCTATGGGCTCAATGATTCGGGTGTTGTCGTGGGTACTTATGTCGATAGCAGTTTCACTCCTCGTGGTTTTGTCTACAATGGCAGTACTTATGTCGCGGTAAATTATCCGGGCGCCTTGATGAGTAATGCCGATGGCATTAACAATTCAGGCATAATTGTGGGTCGATACAAGGATAGCAGCAATAATTGGCATGGCTTTATCTATGATGGCAGTAACTACACCGCACTGGATGTAGATTTACCGGGCACCACATACACGCAGGCTATTGACATCAACAATTCAGGAAATATCGCAGGAAAATACTACGATGGCAGCATCTACCATGGCTTCATTGCCCAAAGAGAGGTGGCGCCATTGACTAATGCTAACCTGCATTATGCCGCCACTAACCTAGAACCTATTAATACCTTTACCGGGGAATTATTTAACGACTATCCCCCGGATTTAAATCTGGGTGGCCCGATGCCGCTGTATTTTCAGCGATATTATGCTTCCTATCTACGTCGCAATTATGTCCTGGGTGATCTGGGCAGTAACTGGCGGCATAATTTTGATTCCCATCTGAACTGGAGTGGTACTGAAATCACCTTTACAACCTATAAAGGTCGAGTGACTGAATTTCGGAATAATGGATCGTCTTGGGATCAGTTGACGAATAATGACACATCGTATCAACTGTTGGTTAATGGTGGTGAGGATGTTGTTCTATACGACCCGGACGATGATCGCATCTACACCTATGATTACACAACAGGTGGTTTAGTGACCGGCAAGCTGGTCAAGGTTGAGGATGGAAAGGGTAATGTACATTCACTGAATTACAACACGACCAATGGGCAGTTGGTATCAGTCTCGGATGGCCTGGGCAGGGTATTAAACTTTACCTATAACAGCAATTCCATACCGAAAATAGAATCCGTATCGGATGGGGCGCGTTTCGTCACCTTTGAATATCTTGATACGATTGACACTGAATACCTGACTCGGGTCACCGATGCACGGGGCGGTACTACGACCTATACCTACGAAGACACCAGTACCAATGCTGATCATGCCCTGATGCGGTTTACGACGCGGCCGCGAAGCAATATTCCATATACCCAGACCTTCTTTGATACCAGTAGCCCAGCTAGCGGTCGGGTTTCTACTCAGACCGATGCCAATGGCAATGCTTTTGGTTTATATTATAGCGGCTTGGATACAACCTTGACTGACCCGCTAGGTAATACCCGTGTACACACCCATACTGCCACTGGCGAATTCAGCGTCCGCCAGGACGAAGCGGGAGAGAGTTTCAGTATGGGGGCGGATGCAGATGGCAGACGCAACTCGATTACTGATCGACTGGGGGATACCACTTCCGTTGATTACGACGCGGCCAGTGGCAATATAAGTGCGGTTACCAATGCCGATGCCACTACGTCGACCTATAGCTATACACCAAGAGTTGTTGGCGGCGTAACGTTGCATGACCTGACCGGCATCACTCATGCCGATGGCACCTCCGAGTCTTTTGTTTATGATGCCTTTGGTAATTTGACCTCTGCGGTTGACCAGGCCGGCAATGTTCTAAACAGTACTTATAATCTTCATGGCCAACCTTTGTCGGTAACCAATGTAGCGGGTGGTGTGACGGCCCATACCTATAATGCCGATAAGACGCGGGCAACCACGCAAGATCCAGCAGGCAATACCACCAGCTTTAGTTATGATACCTTCAGACGCCTGAATCTGATCATCCACCCCGACACTAACACACAAAGCTTTACCTATGATGCCGAGAACCGGTTGCTAACCTCAATAGATGAGAATAACAATACTGCTACGTTAAGCTATGATGCCAATGGTAACCTTGAAACGATTACCGATCCGCTGCTAAATACCACCAGTTATAGTTATGATGGCAATGATAGGTTGATTAGTACTACTGATCCATTAAGTAATACCTCAAGTCTCTCCTTTGATGAGCTCGGGCGTCTCAAGACGACCACTGATGCCAATGGTAATGTGACTATCCTCGGTTATGATGTTCGTGGTCGCCGGACATCTACCACTGACCCCATGGGCGAAGTGTGGGAGACAAGCTACGATGCCGAGGCTATCATCGCCAGTGCGGTGGATCCATTGGGAAATACCACTAGTTTCACTTCGGACAGCATGGGGCGCGTCACTCAGGTCACCACGCCGCTGGGTCACAGTAGCGGTGTGAGCTATGACGCCATGGGGCGTCTCGCCAACATAACGGATCCATTAGGCAATACCAACACCTATAGCTATGACCCTCGTGGGCTGCTGAGTAGTGTCAGCCTGGCGGATAATATCATCAGCGCCAGCTATACGCGTGATGCCTTGGGTAATATCACTATCATCACTGATCCCAACGGTAACGATTGGCAACACAGTTATGATAATCAGGGGCGCCATACGGGTAGCACCGATCCACTGGGTAATGCACAATCTATAGCCTTTGATAATCGCAACCGCCCCAATATAATCACCTATCCAGGCAGTTTGGGCACACAATCCCTAGATTATGACCCCGTAGGAAACATCACTGGCCGTAATTATTCAGACGGCACGACATTGAGCTACAGCTATGATGCCAACGGCCGGATCATCAGTGCTGACGGCATCACACTGTCCTATGATGCCAATGGTCGGATCACCGAAAGCAATGGTATAGCCATCACCCGAGATGCCGGTGGTCGAATAACTGACATGACCTTAGCGAGCGGCAGAATAATCTCTTATAGCTATGATGCCAATGACCGTGTGACTCAGGTTACTGACTGGTTGGGTGGGATTACCAGTTTTAGTTATGATGTTGCCGGCAGACTGACTACGATTGCTAGGCCGAATGGTGTTAATACGACCAATACCTATGACGACGACAGCAACCTGACCGGTATCGCCGAAGGTACAATATCCAATATCAGTCTGACGCGTGATGCCAAGGGGCAGATTACCGCTGCCACACGTGATGTACCACAAGCCGCTTCGGCCAAAAACCTGGCCAGTATTGCCAGCAGCTTTGATGCGGCCGCCCAGCTCAGCAGCGCAAGTTATGACGCAATGGGCAGAGTCACTGGTGATGGAACCAATAGTCTGACCTGGGATCTGGCCTCGCGGATAACCGAGTTTTCAGATGGTGGCAAGACCATTAGCGCCACCTACGATGCAACAGGCATGCGCCTATCGCGTACAGAGGCAGGAGAAACACGAAACTACACCTGGAACTATGCACTCGGTTTTGCCTCTATCTCTATTGAAAAACAATCTGGAATTGATGCCAAATATTACATCCATACGCCGGGTGGGAGCCTGCTCTACAGTATCGATGCCGCCACCAATGATCGAAGCTTTTACCACTATGACGAGATGGGTAACACGTTGTTTATCTCAGATGATGCAGGAACCGTCATTGGCGGCTATGCCTACACGCCATATGGCCGCCTGATCGCCGAAAGTGGCATGCTGGATAATCCGTTTACCTGGCAGGGCCGGTTCGGAGTCATGACCGAGGGTAATGATGTCTATTACCTGCGTGCCCGTTATTATGATGCCCATACCGGGCGTTTCATCAGTCGTGATCCGGTGGATTCACTCAATCCCAAGGAAATTAATCCGTATCAATACGCCCTGGGTAATCCACTAATGTTTGTTGATGTGGTGGGCAGAGAGAGCGTCAGTCAGAGGCAAATTAATAAAGCTATTGCCAAAGCAAACGAGGTTGTCGCAAGAAAACGTGCATTAGAAAAAGCGGGCGTAACACGCGACCACGGTGGCTACTATGCTCACAGAGACGTCCTCGATGCCGACGACGCGTATAATAAGGCCCATAAAGAATCCATTGTAGCCTCTATGCAAGTGGCGTATGAAGCTAGATATAATCAAGGATTTGCGGTTGCTGATGTATTTATAAGACTGATTTTTGATCAGGATATTAATGACATCATGAATGAAATCTTCGACGCGATATTATCTAAAAATGGATTCCCAGAAAAAACCAGCACCAAGCCGAGTGGTACTACCTGTAACGCCGGCGATAATAAACGCGATACTTACTTATTGAAGATACGCGATCAACTCACCAAGGCACGGGAAAAACTCCGCAAGGCCCAGGATGCTCTTGCCACTGGTGCCGGCCCCGAGTTTGACAAGAACTTCGAGAGTTTCCGCAAGGCTCGAACTGAACTCCGCACTGCTATGGATGCCTTTGATGCAAGTGGACAGGTCGAATCTATAGTCCCGGAACTTGCCAAGATTGTTGTTTTATGTTGAGGAGAAAGATATGAAAAATGGCAATGTGGTTTTAATAAGGCTGATGCCGGTCGCCTTTTTCAGTCTATTGTTTACCATGCCTCTTGTCGCGCAAGCCGATGCCTACAGCTATGACAACCAGGGGCGGCTGACCCAGGTTATCTATGCTGATAACAGTAGCATCAACTATAGCTACGATAATATGGGCAACCGCACACAAGCCGTTACTACATTAGTGACAAATAATACTGCATCTGCAAACAAAAAAAGTGGTGGTGGTTCGTTGTTGTGGATGTTACCCATCATGGGTTTGATGGCTATTGGAGTTGTACTTGCACGATGTGGGCGGCATTCAGATGAAAAGATATAAATTGGCTTATATGGCTGCAACCCGTTCCTTCTATTAATTCGACTGTGTTGAAAGCATTGAAGTTTTTAATGTGATGATGCGATTCTAATATAAGGATTTATAAACAGAAGGGAGGGGTGTTTTGAGAGGATGCAGGAAAAATATATATGTTGGAATAATTTCATATCGTTCACATTTGCTGTCCAGCCATTTAGGAGTTGTTACAGCCGGTTAATTAGTTATTAATCATTTATAATCAATAGGTAAGCATCAAAGATGATGTTGTGTGTATCTCGCATATAAAAAATGATATGCTCAATGCCTGGTCAATATTGTTTACAGCATGGATGCAAGTCAATTATTAGGGGTGAATTCATGGCTAATAATAACCGAATCAATATGGCTCCAATTCCACGTAACCTGGAAATAATTCTCAACTCTCTGCAATATATAACGCTATGTGAAGCAGAAAATGAAGGTTGGGAATTATGTTTTGTAAGGCGCGAGGGTCTTAATGTTCCAATTCCTGTTGTAAAGGGTTCTGATAAAAAAACCGTTGGTGTAATTGAAGAAGACGGTAATTTTAATGGTGATCCCAAAATAAGTATCAGAAATAAATTCGGGGTTCCTGAAATTACTTGCCTGGTCAATGATTATTGATTTACCTCTCTTTGAGTTCTGTCAGTTATTGACTGATTTTGAGGCGATCATTAGCTTAAATAATTATTGATATAACCCATTAGATCCAATTGAGCTTTTGTAAAATCTCCCAGATTTGTGGCGCTGAGCAATGCCTTCCTTGTTTCAAGCACTGCACCTGCTGCCCGTTTCCAGGCTGAGTTGTACAGGTTGACTATGAGTCGACGCCGGCAGGTAAATTCACTATACATGCCACAGGCAAGTATTCTCTCTATGAAAAAACAAAAAAGCCCCTAAAGGGACTTTTTTGTTTTACAGTTCGGACGGATTCTCTTCGTTGAGTCTACGTGCTATCAATCAGGGACAATGTTTACATGGTCCTCCCCATGGATAGTTAATCCATTTATTGTTTGTGCCTTCATAACGGCAATGGATGTTCCGGGCTCAATCAAGAGTTCTTCTGTCAGTATCTTGCAGAGGAGATCCGTTAATCCATCATGATTGACATCCTCTTCGTGACATAGGCTTTTATTACTTTTTCCGACCAACTTAACTCCCGCGCCATTGAGATTGACAGTTTCAGGAAGTACAGTTGTCGCATCGAAATTAGCAGAGCTTAGAATTCCTAGAGGGATAACGCCTGATGAACTTAAATTAATACTATTGACAGCGCTACCTGGTTGTATGTCAATCATAATCGCCTTGCCAGTTTCGCCCGGTTTAAGTGTTATTTTATGTCCATTTACAGTCACCACTATTGGCGCAAAATTGCCTGCAGCTGTTTTGAAGGATACGGTTTCAGGATCAAAAGTCACTTCGTTTCGTTCATTAATATTAGCATTTGCATTAGTACCATCGTTCCCAATGAAGGTGGCCCCGGCGGTTCCTTTAACTGCTGTCAAGGTAACGCTACCGCAGGTTACAATTACTATGTCGCCCGGGGTTAAAGTTATATTCGCACTGCCTCCACAAACAGAAACAGTAGCAGGATTGGTGCCGCCTGTTGAGCGCGCAATCATCATCACTCCTTCAGGATCAGGTATATCCATTACCATCAGTTCCTGATCGCCGTTATCAATGATTTCTCCTCCGGTCGTGCCGTCAGGAATGTCGCTGAATGCGCTGGAGGGTGTGGATGGTTCTGTATCAACACGATTGGAAATGCGATCGTCATCATCATCAATTGTGATTATTTCTGGATTTAGAGTAACAGCGTTGAGGTAGCGGGTCGTGTCATAATAATCAATTAACTCCCCTGAGCTGGTCAAATTCCAGTAGCGAATGTTCTCGTAGCCAATGGCAACGTTAAGTGGCTCCAGAGTGTAGGTAACCGCCTGTGACAGATCAAGCTTAATATTTGTAGAGTCCGGATTAATAATCCACAACAAGCGGTCCTGCGGTGTGGTTCCGGTACCGTCTGGGTCGACACGTGGAGTCTGAAAATGTATTAAGGATTCAAAAATGTATAGATTGTTTGTGTCTACCTCCTGCCATGAGACTGTATTGTTTAAATTATTGTAATTGTATGTGGAAAGATCGCCATCCTGAGTCGTGATATTTCTGTTGATGATATCCCCAGAGCTTGTGTCGTAGTCAAAGTAGCCGGTGACAGAAGTGCCATCGTAGAAGGTAGTGCCACTGAAGCCCCATCTGATAATTCCTTGTGTGTTCGTGGATATAATTTCAGGGATTAACGTAACGGCATTGAGGTAACGTGTGGTGTCAGAGTAATCGATTAATTCGCCTGATGGGGTAAGATTCCAGTAGCGAATGTTTTCATAGCCAAAGTTACCATTGAGTGGCTGAAGGGTGTAGGTGACGGCCTGGGACAGATCAAGCGTAATATTTGTAGAGTCCGGATTAATGACCCATAACCACCGGTCTTGCGGTGTGGTGCCGGTTCCATCTGGATCCACACGAGGAGTTTCAAAATGTAATATGGACTCAAAGCCGAATGCATTGTTTGTGTCCACTTCCTGTCGGGAACTATTGTTATTTAAGTTATTATAAGTGTAGGCAGTAAGATTACCATTCTGGGTGGTAATGTTTCTACTGATGATATCTCCAGAGCTTGTGTCATAGTCAAAGTAGCCGGTGACAGAAGTGCCATCGTGGAAGGTGGTGTCACTGAAATGCCATCTGATAATATCCGCTAGTGCAGGGCTGGAGAAACCGAATATAAATAGCGCGCAGATAGAAAGTTTTATTAGTTGTTTATTTAATACGTTCATTTATTAATCCTCCGTGATTAATAACTATCGCGTCAAATGGAATGCCATCAGTAGATGGGCGATATGATACGCGGATTTCCTGGAGTGTTTTCCATAATTAATCCATGGCCAGGCTAATTGTCTGATTGATTAACCGTCTTGGATAACCACTCTGGAACTCTAGCAAGGTTCTATATCAATGTATATAACCCAAAAGTACTAGGGTGTGCCAGGTAAGTGCGAAATTCTGGATATTGGTTCTTTATGGTATTGGGAGAACACATCAGGTGTTAACCAATCCATTAATGATTTTTTTTGGGCGCCCCCGTTTCATATAGCCCAGCTTGATATTGTGCTTGGCTTCAATCTGAGCACGGAAAGTGTCATCACCCACGGGCTGACAATAATGAGCTGCCTTGCGTATAAGGTTAATGTCATCATCGCTGACTTGATGCTTAAATAATGTTCTGTATGCATAGAGTCGGTCATCGGTAGTGTCGCCAAGTCGGGAATAGACATCATGTGGTGTGATCCAGCTATCTTTACCCCAGGCATTAATATCATAACTGCTCCAGTTGTATTCTTCTGGTCGTTTTACCATTCCGGCCCGTACTGGATTGAGTTCGATATAGCGGTAGCAAGTCAACAGGTATCTTTCTGTTTGTATCAGACTCGGTCGATGTCGATCTTCCCATAGCGTGCCAGTACGTTTGTTTCTGGTGTTAAAGTGCTGTGCATAACGGCTGCCAACAACCTTCATTGTAGTGGATATGGACGTTTCATTATCAGGAGTTACCAGAAAGTGAATATGGTTAGTCATCAGGCAGTACGCGTGTACCGCGACACCATAACGTCGGGACGATGTTTTCCATAGATCAAGGTAGAACTGGTAGTTTTCTGGCTCGACAAAACATCTTTCCCTGTTATTGCATCGCTGCACAATATGATAGGGAAAACCTGGCAGATACATCCTCGCACGTCTTGGCATAACAACTCCTTGTTTTTCCAATTGACTTGATTCGATGCTGGTGAGCAATGTATATCGAAAATTTATACGCCATATTGAGTAATTGATCAATATTTAATCCCTCCGTCCCCTTTTTTTTGTGTATGGACATTTGTAAAAAGGGGGCTATGCTGAGAAGTCTCATCTTGCTGAAAAAGATTGAGGAGAATGGAATGGACACATTTATCTCTAATCTTCTGGTTCTTTCCCTGTTTGTTTTGCTCGCGTCTTGTGGCGGCGGTGGTGGTGGTAGCGGTACCGCCAAGACAGATAACACGGTTGAACAAACACTTACGAATCTTGGGGTTGATATACAGGAAACACCAAGAGAGGATGAAAATAGTGAGCCCTTACCCGATGATTACAATCCTCTTGGTTCTACTAAATCACTAGAGAAATTCGACGAACTGGTTACGATTGGCTTTACATTGCCAACATTTACCAGTGAAATGACTTTACTGGAACTGGATCGTGTTGGCACTACCGCCAGTTACACAACCGATGTGTTATTTACTCCGAATTCTGCCGATACCCCATGGGCCATGTCGGTAGGCAATAGTCCGGCTGCACTGCGGGTGGCAACACGTGGCGACGTGGATCGGGATGGCCTGGAAGAATTACTTGTCGTTTATCGTGCACCAGGTGCAAGCAGTGTTGAGCTGCAAGTCTATGAGGACCAGCCGCAAGGTTTTGCCGAAGGACAGAACCTCGTCATTTCCAGTGATCCTGCCAACAGTCTGGCGGTAGCCAGTGGTGATTTTAATGGTGACGGTTATACAGAGCTGGTAATCGGGCTAGTATCCGGTAATTCAGCCCGGTTGTTGTTTGTAGATAACAATGATGGTGTGTTGAGTTTATCTACCGTAAATAAAACACTGCCGCAGGCGTATTTTGGCAGTGAGATCAATCTGATCATAAAATCCGGTAATCTGGATTACGATCCCTCTCATGAATTTGTTGTGCTGGTGAATGAGTTTTTTCAGCAGCAAGGTAGTCAGCCATCAGGCACGAGCCGATATTTTGTATTTGATGATGCGAAACAAGGCCATGTTGGGCTCGACAACGCCCTGGTTCAGTCGACTGACATAAATCGTACCGCCATTGTGGCCGATGTCTCATTGGGTGATGTGGATGGTGATAATATTGATGAGCTTGTTTTTGCCGGGCTTACCCATTTCGACCCTAATGGTCTCTGTAGCTACAATTATTTGTTAATGGTGCTGGATGACTGGGTTCACGATACTGTGGCGCTGGGTGTCAAGGATCAACAAACCAACATACACGGCGGTTGTGCCACCAGTAAGGGTGAGATGCGCTTTGTGCACGTCAATACTCCGGATCTGGACGGCGATGGTATTGCAGAGATTCAGGCCAATGAACTGATCTTTGAGGATTTATCCCAGTTTCCTGCGTGGACGCCGCTGTTTGATCCTACCAATGCCCAGGCCGCTATCCCTCAGGGCAGTTTGTTTGTCGATAACAGTGGTTTCACGGGCCGCTTCAGTCAGGATAACAGCACCATTGTGGTGGCTGACCTCACTGCCGATAAACGCCAGGATATAATTCTGTATTCACAGTCAACCAACATGCTTCAGGTCTGGGGTTTGAGTGAGCCCGATGCCGCACAGGGTGTTGTGGCTAATGAATGGCGTATGCTCAAAGCAATTCCTCTGGATACACCCGCGTCAGGTGATGCACTACGCCCGGTGCTGGTTCCCGTTAACGTCAATCATGACGGTGTTGCGATATCGTTTGACGAAGGCAGTTATCAGCTGGTATTCACTGAACCGGTATTGCTGGCAGCCCTTGCTGCCGCCCCCTGTTATCAGGGGCTGGGACAGAATATCGATGCCTGCCGCACCTCTTACGGTTCCACTGAAAGTCAAACCGTCGAGCTGGAGAACACGCTGACTATCAGCGCTGGCGTAACCGTGGGTGTTAATGTTGAATTCAATGCCCCGGTAACGGCCATCAAAATTTCTGAGGTCGAGGCTCTGGTCAAAACCAAGGCTCATCTAAGCCTGAGTCATTCATCTGCCTATACGTATAGTGAACGCGTGGTTTATACCACAGGCCCGATAGAGGACACGGTCATTTTTACCACGATTCCCTATGATGTCTATAAATACACCGTTACCACTCACCCCGATCCGGCAATGATAGGTGTTGATGTTGTCGTATCAATGCCACGCTCACCGGTAACATTGCAGGTAGAGCGCGGTTTCTATAATGCCAACGTTGCTCATGGTGGGCCACTTGTTAATTCTTTAGTGTTCACACATAACGCCGGCAATCCATCAAGTTATCCAAGCAGCAGCGCAAAAGACAGCATCATGTCAAAGTACTCCAGCATACTGCCATTGCGGTGGGCCTATGATTTTGGTCCAACATCTGTTGGTCAGGGGGGTGGGGATACCACGCTGGAAATAAATATTGCGACTGAATCCGGTCTTGGTGGTGCCATAGGTGTAGAAGTCGAGTTTGAGGCGCAGGCAACACTCGGTTTTGTTGTTGCGGGTTTCTCCGTTGGTGTATCCACGGAATCATCGCTACAAATTGTTCATGGTCAGGAGTCCACCTACACGGGTACGGTGGCGAATTTGCCTACAAGCACATTTGCCGCGAACTACTACAGCTGGGGCTTGTTTACCTATGTGATGGACGACCATCCGTCGGGCCAGCAATTTGAAGTTCTAAACTATTGGGTTGAATAAAAGTTTGTTTGAGCACTGACAATAAGCTTGAAGAGGTCAGGAGATTATCATGAATCAGAGCAATCATGGCTATAAGCAGTTTATCGGCATCATTATTTTATCGTTTTTTATCGCGGCCTGTGGTGGCGGCGGGGGTGGTGGCGACGGTGGTGATACTGGTGGTGATGCTAATCAGATTCCCGTTGCCGTAGCCGGTGATAGTTTTCTGGTCTCCCGCAATTTCAATGTGGATCTTGATGGCAGTGGCAGCAGCGATGCCGATGGCGACACCTTAACCTTCACCTGGACTCAGACCGCAGGGCCGGATGTAACGGGCGGTACAGGTTTTCTGAGCGGTGAAACACCTGTTTTCCAGGCCCCATCAGAAGTCAGCACCCTCATCTTTGAGCTGGTCGTCAATGATGGGCAGGCAGACAGCGCTGCCGATACGATTGGCATCAATGTACTGGAAGACGAGAATGCGGCCTTTTATGTCGATGGTGACACTGGCAGCGACGATACCGGGAATGGCAGTGTGGATATGCCCTATGCGAGTATTGCCAAGGCACTATGTGAAGTTACCCAGGCGCAGGAGGATATCTATGTCAAGACCCTGGACGATGATGGCATCTATGATGAAACCATTGATCCCTGTCCTGGCGATCCTGCCCGTAGTGCCGACAGGATACTTGCGATACCAACAGGCACCAGCCTCTATGGTGGTTATGATGGTGACGGAATCAGGGATCAGGTCAATAACCCGACCCTGGTAGCCACATCACATCATGGTTTTATTTTTACTGCCGTGAACCTCAATGCCTGGTTCACCGGCTTCAATGTTACGTCAGATAATTCGCCCGGCCCGGAAAGCAGTGTTTATGCGCTGTCTGTTCTGGGTGGCACAGCCAGCATGTTTATCCATGACAATCGCTTAATAGCGGGTGATGTCGACTTTGGCAATGCGGCCAGTCCTGGCACCAGTTACGGGTTGCGCGTGGCGTTGATTGAGTCGGTCAGTATCGAACGGAATGTCATAACTGCCGGCTTTGGCGGTGATGGGCTGGATGTAGGTAACGTCTTTAATACGGCTGCCCAACGTGGCGCGGACGGGGCTGCTGCAACAGGGCGGACTGCTGGTGGAGGTGGTGATGGCCGGGGGCCTGAAGATTATGATGGTGGTAGCGGTGGTGGTGGCGGAGGGGTAGCCGCTTTTGGTATTGGTGGTTATGGTAGTGCTGGCACTGATGGTCAGGGTTCACGTGGCGGAGCTGGCGGCGCTCGCGGTAGTGGCCTTGGAGCTGGTGGTTCCGGCGGAGGTCCTGGTGATGGAGGGAATCATGGCGCAATCGGTTCCGGTGGTAACGGTTCAGGCAGTATGGACGTTTATGAAGATGGCGGCTTTTTCGCCTCTTATATAACCGGGAACGGCAGTACTGGAAACCGTGGTGAGGCCGGCCATGGTGGCGGCGGTGGAGGAGGTGGTAGAGGTAATCTGGTTTATTCAGGCGGTGGTGGCGGCGGCGGTGGCGGCGGCGGCTCCGGTGGTTCCGGTGGTCCCGGTGGTCCCGGTGGCGGCGCTTCAGTAGGTCTGTTTATCGCCACGGTCAATATTGCCGTGATTAATAATAATAATATTGCCAGTGGATCAGGCGGTAGCGGTGCGACTGGAGGTCAGGGGCAGATCGGAGGTGATGGCGGAGCCAGTGGGGATGGTGCCGAAGCCAGTGCTGGTAATGGGGGTAATGGAGGCGTTGGCGGTAAGGGCGGTAATGGCGGTCGTGGCGGAGCGGGGGGTGGTGGCCCTTCTTACGGTATCTTTGTTGGTAGTATGACCGGCCCAACAGTGACCAATAATGACATCGGTGCCGGCGACGGTGGCGTGGGTGGTTTTGGTGCTAGTGGCGGTAATGGTGGTGATGGCGGTAATACCTATGCCGTGTATGATAATGATATCAATGATGGTGTCGTGCCTGCACTGACGAACAATAACTCGAGTTTCTCTGTTCCTGGAGAGGGTGGCGGTACTTCAGGTACGGGTGGCAGCGTTGGTGCGACAGGTGGGTCTGGTGTTATTAACTGGTAATAAACAGACAAATGTTATAGCTGATTAGGAATAATTGGGGGCAGGTTGAACCTCTCCCGGTTTAACGGATACTTTTAACCAGCGATTGGTTACCTCTTCCCAGTAATGCCCATCTGGGACATTTGCGGGACTCAGTCCTGCATTGTTATGCATAATACTGCAACGGCTGTCCTGTTTCGTTCAATTAAAACAATGGCTTATTATCTAAATTTCTAACTCATAACCCGACGGTCGTTGGTTCAAATCCAGCCCCCGCTACCAACCAAGTGACTGAATCTAAATGATTAATACCGACGTTGTCAGGTCATTTTATTGACGGCCGGCGCGAAGTTTCCATTGTTCCCATTCAATTCATTCATTATTTTAAGCCCTCGTTAACTCTGTTGATTAATACTAGTACTAACCCAGTCAATTATTAGAGGTGATGGCATGGATACTATAAGCCGAACCAGAACGACGCCCCATCATGTAAACCTTGAGAACATTCTCACGCCGACGCAATTAATCACTCTGCAAATTGCAGAGGATAATGGTTGGGAACTATATTTTGTAAAGCAGGAGGGTCTGGAGCCCCCGGTTGCTGGTATCAAGGATTCTGATAGTCATACTATTGGAATCATTGATGAAAACGGCAATTTTAAGCAGAATCCAGTCACAATAAGCGGAACTACTCCTGAACTTTCCGGGCTTCGTTACGGCTGATTACGGATAAATCAACCAGCCCTGGTGGTGTGCACGGACAGAGTCCTGCTTGTCGAGTGATGCTAGAGGTCACAAGGCATTGACGATTCTAGGCCAGCGGTCGTGGACGGCTTCGTTTTCGTCATCTTCAGGCGCTATCGTGACCACATAAACACGCTGTTCATGCCTGTCATTGGCTATTAGCCCCTGGATATAGGATGACTGAGTCAACGGGTACCAGTGGCTTTTACCAGCCCTGTCTTTCTCCATGAACTGATCAACGCTAATCAGGACGGGTTTGGGGAAATATTTGTCCCAGACACCTTTTAGTACTGACTCATGCCTTGCCCAGCCTCCAGCAGGGAGTGCCCCCTGTTCTTCCTTGCGTCTACCCCATCTAATCAGGCTGTGCTCAGCGGATTTG
>Ga0316190_10001794_pt1 | contig 15616 bp, 11 predicted proteins | sample Eddworburrow2_MG_FD_204929 | JGI IMG/M metagenome (GOLD analysis project Ga0316190, IMG submission 204929) | Coastal sediment microbial communities from Maine, United States - Eddy worm burrow 2 | ecosystem: Environmental > Aquatic > Marine > Coastal > Sediment | place: USA: Maine | collected... | reverse complement strand
GGGAGATAACGTCAGCATCACAGTAAATCTGATCAACCCGATTGCGATGGAAGAGGGCTTGCGCTTTGCTATTCGCGAAGGGGGTCGTACTGTCGGCGCAGGAGTGGTTGCAAAGATTATCGAGTAAATGGGGGTTTAGGGGTGCGGTATTAAGGGTGGTGAGATGATTCTCTTCATTTCTATTTGCTCAATCCTCGACCATTAATTATTAGGCCAGTAGCTCAATTGGTAGAGTATCGGTCTCCAAAACCGAGGGTTGGGGGTTCGAGACCCTCCTGGCCTGCCAAAGAAATAAGTAACAGTTAATTGGAATAATCGTACATGGCAGACAAAATCAAGTTGCTTATTGCCTTTCTGCTAGTGGCGGCAGGTATAGCCGGGTTTTATTATTTGAGTGATAGTGCGACCGTTTTACAGGTCGTTTCAGTGTTGCTTGGGTTATCGTTAGCGACTGGCGTGGCTCTGACTAGTGGTCCGGGTAAGACTTTTTTCGGCTTTGCCAAGGGTTCAGTGGATGAAGCCAAGCGTGTGGTTTGGCCAACGCGCAAGGAAACGCTGCAGACCACTGGAATAGTGATTCTATTTGCAGTCACGATGGCATTATTCTTATGGGCTGTGGATGCTGTGCTGCTGTTTATAGTGAATAGTTTAATGGGGCGGGGTGAGTGATGGCAATGAATTGGTATGTTGTCCATACGTACTCACAGTTTGAGAAAAGTGTGCAGCGGGCTTTGAATGAGCGTATTCAGCGTGAAGGTATGCAGGATAAATTTTCTCAGATATTGGTCCCGGTTGAAGAGGTTGTAGAGCTGAAGTCCGGTCAAAAAAGTATTTCTGAGCGTAAGTTTTTCCCTGGCTATGTGTTGGTTGAGATGGAAATGACCGACGAAAGTTGGCACTTGGTTAAGAGCACACCCAAGGTGACAGGATTTTTAGGCGGTTCGGCTATGAAGCCAACGCCGATCAGTGAAAAAGAAGTACAGCACATCATGCAACAGATGCAGGCGGGTGTTGAAAAGCCAAGACCCAAGGTGTTGTTCGAGGTGGGTGAGTTGGTGCGAGTAAAGGATGGTCCATTCACAGACTTTAACGGTTCGGTTGAAGATGTAAATTACGATAAAAGCAAGATTAGTGTGGCGGTGACTATATTTGGCCGTTCAACACCTGTTGAGCTGGACTTCGGTCAGGTTGAGAAAATCTAGATAGATGGTTGAGGGTAGGTTTCTCAGGATAGAGGTAATTGTTTGTTAACGGGGAGTGTGTCGAAATAAAATTCTTGAAGCCTTGCATTAGGTTCTGGAATACATTTGCGATATGCGCTTAACCCACTAAAAAGGAGTAGTAAAGTGGCAAAAAAAGTCGTCGGTTATATCAAGCTGCAAGTGCCTGCAGGTAAAGCGAATCCGAGTCCTCCAATTGGTCCGGCGCTAGGTCAGCGCGGCCTTAACATCATGGAATTCTGTAAGGCGTTTAACGCGCAAACTCAAGGTGTGGAGCCGGGTCTGCCAATTCCGGTGGTAATAACCGCATTTGCGGACAAGAGTTTTACTTTTATCATGAAGACTCCGCCTGCGAGTATTCTGATCAAAAAAGCTGCTAATGTGCAAAAAGGGAGCAAAACTCCGCACACTGATAAAGTGGGTAAGTTGACTCGCAAGCAAGCTGAAGAAATTGCAACAACCAAAATGCCGGATCTGACTGCATCTGATATGGACGCAGCGGTGCGCACCATTGCAGGTAGCGCACGCAGCATGGGCATTACTGTGGAGGGTCAATAATAATGTCAAAGAGATATAAGGCGATTTCAGGCAAGGTTGATCGCAATAAGTTTTATCAATTGAACGATGCGCTGAGCCTAGTTAAGGAAACTGCAGTAGCAAAATTTGACGAGTCAATCGACGCCTCTATAAATCTCGGTATTGATGCGCGCAAGTCCGATCAATTGGTGCGTGGTTCAGTAGTGTTGCCCAAAGGGACTGGTAAATCAGTGCGTGTGGCAGTATTTGCTCAGGGTGAAAAAGCTGAAGAAGCCAAGGCCGCTGGAGCAGATATCGTTGGTTTCGAGGATTTGGCTGAATCCATTAAGGGTGGCAATCTGGATTTTGATGTATTGATTGCCAGTCCAGACGCGATGCGTCTGGTTGGTCAGTTGGGTCAGATACTTGGACCGCGTGGTTTGATGCCTAATCCGAAAGTGGGTACCGTGTCGGCAAACGTTGCTGGTGCAGTTGAGAATGCCAAAGCTGGTCAGGTGCAATATCGTACCGATAAGAATGGTATTGTGCAGTGTACGATCGGGCGCGCGTCATTTGAGCCGGAAGCGTTGCGCGAAAATATGCTGGCATTGATTGAAGCGCTAAACAAGGCAAAGCCTGCTACTTCGAAAGGCGTATATCTGAAAAAGGTGTCGCTTTCTTGCACAATGGGTGTTGGCATTCGCGTTGAACAATCAAGTCTGGTTGCGTAGTTAATTTTGAATTTGCTGGCGAGATTTTTATCTCGCCAGCATTTGTTTTTGGACTGCTGGCAGGTAAGCAGCATCCAAGACCGTAGGTGTTGAGGGCGTTGTTGGCCGGAAACTTAAATGTCTGGAGTAATCTGGATGGCCCACGTAGATGGTGTGCCTGTGGGCAGGAAGTGCTGTTCTTCTGACTCATAGTCGCTGTTGAAAAAAATGGAATGTCTGCATTTGCATTCCAGAAACTGGAGGGAAATTTGAGTCTTAATCTGCAAGAAAAACAGGCGGTAGTCGCGGAAGTCAGTGCGCAAGTTGCACAGGCGCAAACGATCATCTTGTCTGAGTATCGAGGGGTTGGTGTTGCTGATTTCACTCAGCTTCGTGCTAGTGCACGTAAGTCAGATGTTTATTTTCACGTGTTGAAGAATTCACTGGCCAGGCGAGCGGTGGAAGGTACACCTTTTGAGTCGTTAGCGGAGAAAATGGTCGGTCCTTTGGTATACAGCATGAGTGCTGATCCAGTTGCCGCAGCTAAAGTGGTGTTCGATTTCGCCAAGACTAATGATAAGTTGGTGATTAAAGCGGGCGCAATGAGTGGCTCTTTGATGTCAGCAGAGCAGGTTGCTGTGCTGGCGGCCACGCCAAGTCGCGATGAGTTGATTGCAACATTGATGGCTACCATAAATGCGACGACTAGCAAGTTCGTACGTACTCTGGCTGCAATTCGTGACAAGAATGAAGCTGAGACCGCTGCTTAAATATTTTTTGAATTAACTGAATTTTAGGAGAACAACATGACTGCAGCTAAAGCAGAAGCAACAACAAAAATTTTGGACGCAATCGCAGGTATGACCGTGCTGGAGTTGTCTGATTTGATCAAGGAAATGGAAGAGAAGTTTGGCGTGTCCGCGGCAGCAGTTGCTGTAGCAGGTCCTGCTGGCGCTGCTGCTGGTGGCGCTGCTGCAGCTGAACAGAGCGAATTTACTGTAATGCTGAACGGCCCTGGTGATAACAAGGTCAATGTGATCAAGGCAGTTCGTGCGATTACCGGGTTGGGCTTGAAGGAAGCAAAAGATATGGTTGATGGTGCACCTAAAGCAATTAAAGAGGGTGTTTCAAAAGCTGACGCTGATGCTGCACTGAAACAATTGATTGATGCAGGCGCAGCTGCCGAACTTAAGTAAACTCAATCGCTGTTAAAAGGCTGGCGGCTTGCCGTCAGCCTTTTGCCGCTTTTAGAAGTCAGCGGACAGGAAGTTATTAAATGCTTTCTATTCCCTGCCTTTTGTTTATTGAGAAACTGGAGCTAAGTTGTTGATGAAAAGACATCTTTTAGCTGATTTCTCCCCTTAAGTTGGGGAAATGGTAAGGCTGTACTGAAGTGACCTAATGTAGGCAGTTCGCTGTAAAGCGGAAGTTTGCAAATTTTGTTTTCCCTCGATCGTGGAGATTATATGAGCTACTCTTTTACCGAAAAAAAACGTATCCGTAAAAGTTTTGCCAAGCGTGTTGGTGCGCTGCCGGTTCCTTTTCTGTTGACTACCCAGCTAGAATCCTTTGCTGCGTTTTTGCAAGCTTACACTCCGCCAGAACAGCGTAAGAATGATGGCTTGCAAGCGGCCTTCAATGGAATTTTCCCAATTCATAGCCATTCCAAAAACGCACGGCTGGATTTTGTTAGCTACCAGTTGGGTATGCCACCGTTTGACGTGAAAGAATGCAGGCAGCGAGGGCTGACCTATGCTTCTCCGCTGCGCGCTTTGGTTCGTCTGACCATCATGGATAAAGAGGCATCAAAGCCGACCGTGAAAGAGGTAAAAGAGCAAGAGGTGTACATGGGTGAGATCCCGCTCATGACCAATACCGGTTCATTCGTCATTAATGGTACAGAGCGAGTCATTGTTTCCCAGTTGCACCGTTCGCCAGGTGTGTTTTTTGAGCATGATCGCGGTAAAACCCATTCTTCGGGCAAGTTGTTGTTTTCTGCTCGAGTCATTCCATATCGTGGTTCTTGGCTGGATTTTGAGTTCGATGCGAAAGACTTCGTGTATTTTCGTATTGATCGTCGTCGCAAAATGCCTGTCACAATACTTTTGCGTTCATTGGGTTACAACAATGAAGACATACTCAATATGTTCTTCAATTTTGACGCATTCCATCTTGGTAAAAAAAGCATTCAGTTTGAGGTTGTGCCGGAACGCTTGCGCGGTGATATCGCGCGCTTTGATATTGTGGACAAGTCTGGCAAGATGATTGTTGCTCAGGATAAGCGCATTACGGTGCGTCATATTCGTGAAATTCAAGAAGCAAAGATTAGTAAATTGGCGGTAAGCGAAGAATTTCTCATTGGACGTGTGATTGCCACTAACGTTGTAGATAAGGATAGTGGCGAGATCATTGCTAATGCGAATGATGAAATTACCGAGGAGCTGTTGGAGCAGTTGCAAGCTGCAGGGGTAAGCAAAATCGAAACGTTGTACACCAATGATCTGGATCATGGTGTCTTCATGTCACAAACATTACGTGCAGATGAGACTACAGATCAATGGACAGCACGTGTGGCAATTTATCGAATGATGCGCCCGGGCGAGCCGCCTACCGAGGATGCTGTAGAAAATCTGTTTAATGGGTTATTTTTCAACGAAGAGCGTTACGATCTTTCTTCAGTTGGTCGAATGAAATTCAATCGGCGTGTTGGCAGGGAAGACCTTACTGGTGCTGCGATTCTTTCCAAAGAAGATATTGTCGATGTCGTCAAGATATTGGCTGAGTTGCGTAATGGCCGTGGTGAGATAGATGACATTGATCATCTTGGTAATCGTCGTGTGCGTGCTGTAGGAGAGTTAGCTGAGAATCAGTTCCGTGCTGGCTTGGCTCGTGTTGAGCGTGCAGTTAAAGAGCGGCTTGGACAAGCTGAAACCGATAATTTAATGCCTCATGATCTGATCAATGCAAAGCCGATTTCTGCTGCAGTAAAGGAGTTCTTTGGCTCCAGTCAATTGTCGCAGTTCATGGATCAAACAAACCCATTGTCTGAGATTACCCATAAACGTCGTATTTCCGCACTCGGCCCAGGAGGTTTGACGCGTGAGCGTGCTGGCTTTGAGGTGCGTGATGTACATCCGACACATTATGGTCGTGTCTGCCCGATTGAGACACCAGAGGGACCGAATATTGGCCTGATTAATTCTTTGGCTTTGTATGCACGAACCAACGAGTATGGATTTATTGAAACACCATATCGCAAGGTCTCAAAAGGTAGGGTGTCAAACGATATAGACTATCTTTCTGCGATCGAAGAGGGTAAGTTCAGCATTGCTCAGGCGAACGCCACGCTAGACAAGAAAGGTAATTTTACCAGCGAAATCATTTCGGCGCGTCAGCACAACGAGTTTGTTCTGTCCACTCCTGAAAGTCTCGAGTATATGGACGTGTCGCCTTCACAGGTGGTATCTGTGGCAGCTTCGCTGATTCCTTTCCTTGAGCATGACGATGCCAACCGGGCATTGATGGGCGCAAACATGCAACGTCAGGCGGTTCCATGTCTGCGCGCTGAAAAGCCCTTGGTAGGTACCGGTATTGAGCGTACTGTGGCGGTTGACTCTGGCACGACGGTGCAAGCCTGGCGTGGCGGACGCATTGATTATGTGGATGCCGCTCGTATTGTAGTTCGTGTCAATGACGAAGAAACCAATGCTGGAGAGGTAGGGGTAGATATTTATAATCTGACCAAGTACACCCGTTCCAACCAAAACACAAATATCAACCAGCGGCCATTGGTCAAAGTGAACGATGCTATAGCGCGAGGTGATGTGATTGCTGATGGTGCTTCTACTGACATGGGTGAGCTTGCGCTCGGTCAAAATATGCTAGTCGCATTCATGCCATGGAATGGATATAACTATGAAGATTCGATATTGATTTCTGAGCGAGTCTCGGCGCAAGATCGTTTTACATCAATACATATAGAGGAGCTAACTGTTGCAGCGCGAGACACAAAGCTGGGTTCAGAGGAAATTACCCGTGATATTCCGAATTTGGCTGAAGGACAGCTAGCTCGCCTAGATGAGTGTGGCATTGTGCATATTGGTGCTGAAGTGGCTGTAGGTGATGTGTTGGTCGGGAAAGTAACTCCCAAGGGCGAGACTCAGCTGACGCCAGAAGAAAAATTACTGCGCGCCATTTTTGGTGAAAAAGCTTCGGATGTGAAAGATACCAGTTTGAAGGTGTCAGCTGGCAGTTCAGGAACGGTGATTGATGTGCAGGTGTTTACGCGTGAGGGTTTGCAGCGTGATCAGCGTGCCCAGCAAATTATTGACGACGAGCTAAAACGCTATAAGAAAGATCTGGTAGATCAGATGCGCATTGTTGAAGATGACGTATTCACACGCTTGGAAAAGTTATTGCATAACAAGGTGGCCAATGGCGGACCTAAGAAACTGGCCAAAGGTACCAAGTTGAGCAAGGATTATCTGAATGACCTTGAGCGCCACCAGTGGTTTGATATTCGTCTGGCAAATGATGAAACTGCCGCCCAGATGGAGCAAGTCAAAGAGAGTTTGGCGCAAAAGCGTGCCGAATTTGATGAGGCCTTTGAGTTGAAAAAGAAAAAGTTGACTCAAGGTGATGAGTTGCAGGCTGGCGTGCAAAAGATGGTTAAAGTGTATGTTGCAGTGAAGCGTCGTTTACAGCCTGGCGACAAAATGGCTGGACGACACGGTAACAAAGGTGTGGTGTCGCGTATCGTGCCGGTAGAAGATATGCCGTATATGGCAGATGGGACGCCGGTAGATGTTGTGCTCAATCCACTTGGAGTGCCTTCGCGTATGAATATTGGTCAGATATTGGAGACCCATCTAGGTTGGGCGGCCAAGGGATTGGGGCAGAAAATTGACGACATGTTGCAAACCAATGCCAAGGTTACCGAATTGCGCAAGTTTTTGGACAAGATTTACAACCATAATAATGGACAGGTTGCCGAGCTTGATAAGTTAAGTGACGCCGAGGTCGTAGAATTGTGTCGTAACTTGACAAATGGCGTTCCCTTTGCAACACCAGTATTCGACGGAGCGAGTGAAGAGGAAATCAAGTATATGCTGGAGTTGGCTGATTTGCCGTTGTCAGGTCAAACCATACTACATGATGGCCGAACCGGTGAACCATTCGATCGACCGGTAACTGTGGGTTACAAGCATGTACTTAAGCTGCATCATCTTGTGGATGACAAAATGCATGCCCGTTCTACGGGTCCATACAGTTTGGTGACCCAGCAGCCGCTGGGTGGAAAGGCGCAGTTCGGTGGGCAGCGCTTCGGTGAAATGGAGGTGTGGGCACTAGAGGCATATGGCGCGGCTTATACCCTGCAGGAAATGCTTACCGTCAAGTCGGATGATGTGGCCGGACGAACTAAAGTATATGAAAGTATCGTCAAGGGTGAGCATAAGATTGATGCGGGAATGCCGGAGTCCTTCAACGTAGTCATCAAGGAAATTCGTTCCTTGGCGATTGATATGGATTTGGTGCGTAACTAACAAGCAGTATTTGGGATCGTGGTTTGCGTATACCGTGCCGCGTTATTCTCACCTGAGTTCTTAAGGAGTTTCACATGAAGTCATTGCTGGATTTGTTTAAGCAGGTCACTCAAAAAGAAGAGTTTGATTCGATTAAAATCGGTCTTGCTTCGCCGGAAAAAATCCGCTCATGGTCATACGGAGAAGTCAGAAAACCGGAAACCATTAACTACAGAACATTTAAGCCTGAGCGTGAAGGTTTGTTCTGCGCAAAAATATTCGGTCCGGTTAAAGACTATGAGTGCTTGTGTGGCAAGTACAAGCGCCTTAAACATCGTGGTGTGATCTGCGAAAAATGCGGTGTAGAAGTGACTTTGTCCAAAGTGCGTCGCGAGCGTATGGGACATATTGAATTAGCAAGCCCAGTAGCACACATCTGGTTTCTAAAGTCACTGCCGTCACGTCTAGGCATGGTGCTGGATATGACGCTGCGCGACATTGAGCGCGTGCTGTACTTTGAGGCATATGTGGTGACTGAGCCCGGCATGACACCATTGAACAGAGGGCAGTTATTGTCTGAGGATGACTATCTTGCCAAAACCGAAGAATACGGTGATGAGTTTAGTGCAGTCATGGGTGCAGAGGGTGTTCGATCATTGCTTGCTAGTCTTGATGTGGTATCTGAGATCGAAACGATACGTGCTGATCTGGAAGCAACTGGTTCGGAAACCAAGATCAAAAAATTCGCAAAGCGACTTAAGGTGCTGGAAGCTTTTAATGTATCTGGCATAAAGCCGCAGTGGATGGTCTTGACTGTGTTGCCGGTATTGCCGCCAGAATTGCGGCCACTGGTGCCGTTGGATGGTGGTCGTTTTGCCACTTCTGATTTGAATGATTTGTATCGCCGTGTAATTAATCGCAACAATCGTCTGCGTCGTTTGCTTGAATTAAAAGCACCAGACATTATCGTGCGAAATGAAAAGCGTATGTTGCAGGAGGCAGTGGATTCTCTGCTGGACAATGGTCGTCGCGGCAAGGCTATGACTGGTGCGAACAAGCGTCAGTTGAAATCATTGGCTGACATGATCAAGGGCAAGAGCGGGCGTTTCCGCCAGAATTTGTTGGGTAAGCGAGTCGATTATTCAGGTCGCTCGGTAATCGTGGTTGGACCACAATTGAAGCTACATCAATGTGGTCTGCCTAAAAAGATGGCGCTTGAGTTGTTCAAGCCATTCATTTTTAGCCGCCTTGAAGCGATGGGCTTGGCTACTACCATCAAAGCTAGCAAGCGCATGGTGGAAGCTGAAGAGCCTGTTGTCTGGGATATTCTTGATGAGGTCATTCATGAGCATCCGGTTCTGCTGAATCGCGCGCCAACCTTGCACCGTTTGGGTATCCAGGCGTTTGAGCCAATCCTGATCGAAGGCAAGGCTATTCAATTGCATCCCTTGGTCTGCTCAGCATTCAACGCTGACTTTGACGGTGATCAAATGGCTGTTCACGTACCATTGTCTTTAGAAGCGCAAATGGAAGCGCGCACTCTTATGCTGGCTTCTAACAACGTGCTGTCTCCAGCAAATGGAGAGCCTATTATTGTTCCATCACAAGATATTGTGTTGGGGCTCTATTACATGACGCGCGAAAAAATTGGTTCATTGGGTGAAGGTTCGATGTTTGCTAACCTCGCAGAGGTTTCGCGAGCATATGAGTCGCGTGAAGTTGAGTTGCAGGCCAAGGTGTTGGTGCGACTTAAGGAAATTCATAAAGATGCGGAAGGAGAGGCGGTAGAAAAGTTGGTTCGGTATGAAACCACTGTTGGCCGCGCTTTACTTTCAGAGGTTTTACCAGCTGGATTGCCGTTCGAACTAATTAACAAGACACTCAAGAAGAAGGAAATTTCGCGTCTGATAAACGTTAGTTTCCGCCTATGCGGTTTGCGAGATACCGTTATTATGGCCGATAAACTGATGTATACCGGTTTTACCTATGCAACACGCGCAGGTATTTCTATTTCAGTTGACGACATGTTGATGCCAGTTCAAAAGAGTGAATTGATCGGCGCAGCTGAGGAAGAGGTCAAAGAGATATACAGTCAATACACTTCCGGTCTGGTTACAGATGGCGAACGCTATAACAAGGTTGTGGATATCTGGGGTCGCACTGGTGATGTGGTGGCTAAGGCCATGATGGAACAGCTTGGCAGTGAGCCGGTGATTGATCGTATTACAGGTCAACCACGTATGGACAAGAAAAAACCAATGATGCAGGAGTCGTTTAATTCTATCTACATGATGGCAGATTCTGGGGCGCGTGGATCAGCTGCGCAAATACGTCAGTTGGCCGGGATGCGCGGTCTGATGGCCAAGCCGGATGGCTCTATCATTGAAACGCCGATTACCGCGAATTTCCGTGAGGGATTGAATATGTTGCAGTACTTCATCTCTACGCACGGTGCTCGTAAGGGTTTGGCCGACACAGCGTTGAAGACTGCGAATTCAGGATACCTGACGCGTCGTCTGGTCGATGTGACGCAAGATTTGGTAGTAATCGAAAATGATTGCGGTACCAGTAATGGCTCGGCTATCAAGGCTATGGTCGAAGGTGGTGAAGTGATTGAGGCGCTAGGTGAGCGTATTCTCGGACGAGTGCTTAGTGCAGACGTAGTCAATCCTGAGAGTAGTGAAACCTTATTAGAAGCTGGAGTACTGCTGGACGAATCGGCAGTAGAGCAAATCGAGTCACTTGGTATTGATGAAGTGCGTGTTCGCACCCCGCTGAGTTGTGAAACGCGTTTTGGTTTGTGCGCCATGTGTTATGGGCGTGATCTGGGTAGGGGTGGCATGGTTAATGTGGGCGAGGCAGTTGGTGTTATTGCCGCGCAATCCATCGGTGAGCCGGGTACTCAGTTGACCATGCGTACTTTCCACATTGGTGGTGCGGCTTCACGTACTGTGGTTGCCAGTCAGGTAGAAAGTAAATCGAACGGGGTTATAAAACATAGCTCGAACATTCGCACAGTTACGACTGAACGAGGTGAGGAAATTGTGGTAGCTCGTAGCGCGGAAGTAATTATTGCTGATGAATATGGACGCGAACGAGAGCGTCACAAAATCCCGTACGGTGCGATTTTGTTTGGCAAGCAGGGTGATACCGTGAAAGCGGGCGTGGTGCTCGCGACCTGGGATCCACATACTCGCCCGATCATCACTGAATACGCAGGCAAGGTTAGTTTTCAGAATGTTGAGGAGGGCGCTACTGTCGCCAAGCAGATAGACGAAGTGACGGGTTTGTCCACGCTGGTTGTGATAGATCCGAAGCGCTCTACATCTCAAAGCAAGGGTGTGCGACCCATGGTTCGCCTGTATTCAAAAAATGGCAAGGAAGTCACACTCGCAGGAACTGAGACTGCAGTTAGTGTGACTTTCCAGACGGGCTCGATTATCACCGTTGAAGATGGTCAGCAAGTGGGCGTGGGCGATGTTCTTGCGCGTATTCCTCAGGAAAGCAGTAAAACACGTGACATTACTGGTGGTTTGCCACGTGTGGCTGAGTTGTTTGAGGCGCGCGTCCCCAAGGACGCAGGTATGTTAGCGGAGTGCACTGGTACAGTTTCATTTGGTAAAGACACCAAGGGAAAGCAACGCCTTGTGATTACAGATGTGGATGGTGTAGGTAATGAGTTTCTGATTTCCAAGGAAAAGCATGTGTTGGCACACGACGGCCAGGTGGTAAATCAGGGTGAGATGATTGTGGACGGTCCGGCTGACCCACACGATATTCTACGATTGATGGGCGTGGCTGCATTGGCGCGTTATATCACCGATGAAGTGCAAGAAGTCTATCGATTACAAGGTGTAAAGATCAGCGATAAGCACATTGAGGTGATCGTGCGCCAGATGTTAAGACGTGTTCAAATAAAAGATGCAGGTGATACTCGATTTATTACTGGTGAACAAGTCGAGCGAGCTGATTTGTTGACAGAAAACGAGCGTATGGCCGTAGATGACAAGAATCCTGCTACATTTGAGTTTGTGCTATTGGGTATTACCAAAGCTTCATTGTCGACAGATTCCTTTATTTCTGCGGCTTCCTTCCAGGAAACTACGCGTGTATTAACTGAAGCCGCGATTATGGGCAAGCGGGATGATTTGCGCGGCCTTAAAGAAAATGTCATCGTCGGCAGATTAATTCCTGCGGGTACTGGTATGGCTTATCACGTATTGAGACGCAAGCAGCGTCTGGGTATTGACATGGCTGAGGGGCGAGAATTGTTGGACGAGAATTTCCCCTCAACAGAAGAGTCACTTGATAGCCCTGAATTACTTGACACATCTGGGGTTTCTCAATAGAATTCGCAACCCTTTTTTCCCGTCGCAGCGGATAAATATTTTGTCTGGCTGCGACGTTGTATTTGTAGGCTTTGATTTTTAATTGAACTTTTTAGAATAATTTAGGATTTTTAGAAAATGCCAACCATCAATCAGTTGATCCGTAAGCCGCGTGTTGCCATTACGGAAAAGAGCAAAGTGCCAGCATTAGGTGGTGCCCCACAAAAACGTGGCGTGTGTACGCGTGTCTATACTACGACTCCCAAGAAGCCGAACTCGGCGCTACGTAAAGTGGCTAAGGTGCGTTTAACTACCGGCTTCGAAGTGATTAGTTACATCGGTGGTGAAGGCCACAATTTGCAGGAGCACTCAGTGGTGCTATTGCGCGGCGGTCGTGTAAAAGATTTGCCTGGTGTGCGTTACCACATGGTTCGTGGCAGTTTAGATACTGCAGGTGTGAAGGATCGTAAACAAGCGCGTTCCAAGTACGGTTCGAAGCGCCCTAAGAAAGCGTAATTCAAGTAAGTGTAATTGACACAATTAATTCGAGGTAGTTATGCCAAGACGTAGAGAAGTCCCCAAACGCGAAATTTTGCCAGACCCAAAGTATGGTAACCAAGATTTGTCCAAGTTTGTGAATGTATTGATGACATCGGGTAAAAAATCAGTTGCTGAGCGTATCCTTTATGGTGCGCTTGAGCAGGTCACCAAAAAGACCAGCAAAGATGCTATTGAGATATTCGATTTGGCATTGGCCAATGTTAAGCCACAGGTCGAAGTAAAGAGTCGGCGTGTGGGTGGAGCAAACTATCAAGTGCCAGTTGAGGTACGTCCTTCGCGTCGAGTCGCTTTGGGTATGCGTTGGCTTAAGGATTTTGCGCGCAAGCGTGGCGAAAAATCGATGGGTATGCGCTTGGCTGGTGAGTTGATCGATGCCTCTGAAGGTCGCGGTGGTGCGGTTAAGAAGCGCGAAGAGGTTCATCGTATGGCGGAAGCGAATAAGGCATTCTCGCACTTCCGTTTTTAATTAAAACAGTTATTAACCAGATAAAAGTTAGGCATCCATCGTGGCACGTAAAACACCTATAAACCGTTATCGCAATATTGGCATCAGCGCGCACATCGATGCGGGCAAGACTACGACGACCGAGCGTATCCTATACTACACAGGCATCAGCCATAAGATTGGTGAGGTTCATGATGGTGCTGCTGCCATGGACTGGATGGAGCAGGAGCAGGAGCGTGGTATCACCATTACTTCTGCTGCAACTACATGCTTCTGGAAAGGAATGGAAGACCAGTATCAGGAACATCGATTGAATATTATCGATACTCCGGGTCACGTGGATTTCACTATTGAAGTTGAGCGTTCCATGCGTGTATTGGATGGCGCATGTATGGTGTATTGCGCGGTTGGTGGTGTTCAGCCTCAGTCTGAAACGGTATGGCGTCAAGCTAATAAGTACAAGGTTCCTCGTTTGGCGTTCGTTAACAAGATGGATCGATCAGGTGCTAACTTCTTCAAGGTTGTTGAGCAGATGGGGACTCGCCTGAGGGCTACTCCTGTGCCTATAGTGATTCCTATAGGTGCCGAAGATAAATTTCAAGGTGTCGTTGATCTGATCAAGATGAAGGCCATTTATTGGGATGAGGCGTCTCAGGGAATGAAATTTGACTACCGTGAAATTCCTGCTGAACTGGCGGAGGTTTCGGCCGAGTGGCGCTCGAAGATGGTTGAATCTGCTGCAGAAGCGTCCGAAGAGTTGATGGATAAGTATCTGGAAAATGGTGATTTGACCGAAGAGGATATTATTCTTGGTATTCGTACCCGTACCATCGCATGTGAGATTCAGCCGATGTTGTGCGGTAGCGCATTCAAAAATAAAGGTGTTCAGCGCATGCTGGATGCTGTGATTCAGTTTATGCCATCTCCTTCTGATATTCCTGATGTAGTGGGTGAGTCGGAAGAGGGCGAGCCGCTGACGCGCAAGGCGGATGATAATGAAAGCTTTTCTGCCCTTGCATTCAAGCTGATGACAGATCCGTTTGTTGGGCAACTAACATTCGTACGTGTCTATTCTGGTGTGCTGAAGAAGGGTGATACGATTTACAATTCCGTCAAGGGAAAGAAAGAGCGTATTGGTCGTATCGTTCAGATGCACGCGAACAATCGTGAAGAGATAGACGAGATTCTGGCAGGCGATATTGCTGCCTGCATCGGAATGAAGGAAGTTACCACAGGTGAGACACTGTGTGACCCGAGTAATCCTATTGTCCTTGTTCGCATGGTATTCCCAGAACCAGTTATCCACGTGGCTGTTGAACCAAAGACCAAGGCTGATCAGGAAAAAATGGGTCTTGCGCTCGGTCGTTTGGCTGCTGAAGATCCTTCCTTCAGGGTTCGTACAGATGAGGAATCTGGACAGACTATTATTTCAGGTATGGGTGAATTGCACCTGGAAATTCTGGTTGATCGCATGAGGCGTGAATTCAGTGTGGATGCGAACGTGGGTGCTCCGCAAGTTGCATACCGTGAAGCAATCCGTAAGTCAGTGGAGGTTGAGGGTAAATTTGTCAAGCAATCCGGTGGGCGCGGTCAGTTTGGTCACGTATGGCTGAAAATGGAACCGAATGAAGCGGGTAAGGGCTTTGAGTTCATCGATGCGATCAAGGGCGGGGCTGTGCCACGGGAATATATTCCAGCTGTCAAAAAGGGTCTTGAGGATACATTACCAAGTGGTGTGTTGGCTGGCTTCCCTGTTGTCGATGTCAAGGTTACTTTGTTTGATGGTTCTTACCATGATGTGGATTCCAATGAAAATGCTTTCAAAATGGCAGCATCAATGGGTTTCAAGGATGGTATGCGCAAGGCAAATCCGGTATTGCTTGAGCCGATGATGTTCGTGGAAGTTGAAACACCTGAAGACTACACGGGAACTGTGATGGGCGATTTGTCGTCGCGTCGAGGTATGGTGCAAGGCATGGATGACATGGCCGGTGGTGGCAAGAGTGTTAAGGCTGAGGTTCCGTTGTCCGAAATGTTCGGCTACTCCACCTCACTTCGTTCTGCAACGCAGGGGCGTGCTACTTACACTATGGAGTTCAAGCATTATGCTGAGGCACCTAAAAGTGTTGCTGAAGCGATTATGAATAAGAAATAATTTATTATTTCGAGTGTAATAATTTAAGATCAGAAATAACCATTAGATAGAGGCGATAATCATGGCAAAGAGTAAATTTGAACGCAGCAAACCGCACGTCAACGTAGGCACGATAGGTCACGTAGACCATGGTAAAACCACTCTGACGGCGGCAATTGC
>Ga0316190_10001793_pt1 | contig 15627 bp, 16 predicted proteins | sample Eddworburrow2_MG_FD_204929 | JGI IMG/M metagenome (GOLD analysis project Ga0316190, IMG submission 204929) | Coastal sediment microbial communities from Maine, United States - Eddy worm burrow 2 | ecosystem: Environmental > Aquatic > Marine > Coastal > Sediment | place: USA: Maine | collected... | reverse complement strand
CATCATTCCGATGTTTGCCAATCATGTTTGGGCTGTTTCTGAGAAGATTCAGCATGATGAAAAAGTCGCAGCCAATCAATCTTTAGATGGCGCACGATGTGCAGAACGTTGGTGGTTTGCCTAAAATTCAGAACTACTGATGTGCCGTAAACCTAATGCAACAAATTAGAACCATAACATCGGTGTTGAGAGGCCGCTTTTATTTAATTTTGAAAACCTGGTTATGTGGGCCAAGTCAGAGATAATCGGCTCTGTCTGTAACAGTTTCAAGGAGGGATGGAGTATTGGAGTACTGGAGTAATGGTCTATCGCTCGTGAACTCTATGGATCTGAGAATCTCGATGGTCTTTGTTCAAGGTTGCAGAAGATCGGTGTTGGGTTTTCGCTTTTCCAATACTCCATTACTCCAGTACTCCATAAGTGTGTTGAGCAGAGCAGAGTCATGGAGGGCCCCCTTCCAGAGTGCAAACCAAAGCCAGGTCTTTTGGGCCTGGATTCTTAACTAAACATAAGGAAGAAAAATATGAATTCACGTGAACGGGTCATGGCAGCGCTTCAGTTAAAAGAACCGGATCGGGTGCCGTTTATGGACTTTGCCGATACCATCGTCAAACAGAAAATTATGGGAACCGAAGAGATAGACGAAGCCGAATTTGCCAAAAAAATAGGAATGGATGCCATATATTTTGTCGATTACTGCACGCCACTGTTCTGCAAAAGCCATTTCAGTGATGAAGATGTGCCGAAGGCCTTCGGAATGACCGGTGAAACGGAATTTATTGGAGAGGGATTGATCCGAACGGAAAAAGATCTGGATAAAATTGTTCTACCCAATCCCCATGATGACAGCTATTATGATCCGGCCAAGAGATTTATGGAAAAATATCATCGCTCGGACCTTGCTATCTATGCCGGGTTGCGTCCATTTGGCATGTTCAACACGATTTACTCGATGCCTATGATGGATTTTGCGATCGCGCTGGGAGAAAATCTAAAGCTGATCGACACCATGATGGATATTTTTATAGAGTGGAATATTGTCGTTATTGAAAAGCTGCAGCAGTTTGGTCTCGATTTTATTGCGACGTACAATGATATGGCATACAAAGAGGGTCCCTTGGTGTCACCGCAGGTTTTCCGGGAGGTTTTTTTGCCGAAAATGAAAGTCGTCGCCGATGCCATCAAGCTGCCTTGGGCGTTTCACAGTGACGGCAACCTGACGATCGTGATGGAGGATTTATTAACCCTGGGGATGAATTGCGTCAATCCCTTTGAACCACCCTGTATGGACCTGAAAGCTGCCAAGGAAAAGTGGGGCGATCGGATTTGTTTGTGGGGCAATATTGATCTGGTTAAGACCTTGCCATACGGAACCGTGGCGGAAGTCGAAGCCGAAGTTAAACAGCGGATCGAGGATGCCGGTGCCGGGGGCGGTTATATCTGCGCTACTGCAAACAGCATCACCGGTTTTTGCAAAATCGAAAATGTCTTTGCCATGACAAACGCAGTTAAAAAATATGGGGGTTACCCATTAGAATTGAATCATAGCTAATCCAACGACTATGCCCGCATCGTGGTTATACTTCCACGAAACATTAGTAATTGAGCACACGTATACAGTGTTTGACAGCGTTTCCAGATCCGCACGTTTTTGGACGTTAATTTTGGAAGGCGCAGATAATGCCCAGAGAAAGATATGCGTATCAATTAAAATTTTCATTTATCACTACCGTAAAACACCTCATTTATTTCTTCATCTTCCGCCATTATATCGTCAGGCACTTTCAGCTTGCCGCGGAGAAGCCCCAGCGTTCTTTTCCCTTCAGGCTTATGGGGCACCATTTCTACAAGCGGCAAATTGTTTTTTGCAATTACGACCTTTTTACCATGATAGGCCATATTGACCAATTTCGAGAGATTGGTTTTTGCTTCGGAAATATTAAAAATCATAAGGCATACCCCCATTTTTGGATTATAAAACTGGTCTACTATCCTAATAAGACCAATATGGTCAAAAAGAAAGAACGGTACACACGACCGGATATTTTCAAGTAGAAAGAAGTATTCATTCTGAATTTTATAACCTATGATTTCAGTCATGAAAAGAGATCTATTATATTCTCTTGAAGGCTTTACACGAAAAAATAAGCGATTGGATCAATAAAGGCTGGAAGACGCAGAGTTCTCCTATGGATCGTTTGATTGGCGTATTTCTGGTTGCGCTATCTGCAGCCTGCTTCGGCACAAATGCTATTTTTGCACGCATGGCGTATGATGCCGGTGCAAATGCAAGCACGTTTCTTTTTATTCGGTTCCTTATTGCCTCGCTGGTCATGTTTTTAATATTGACGGCTCGAGGCCTTAATTTCCCAAGGGGGCGTCTATTGATCAGACTGGCTCTGATAGGCGGAATTGGCCTTACAGGAGCGACGCTTTCCTTCTACACAGCGATACAACTTGCTCCTGTTAATTTGGTGATCGTCATCACTTACATGTATCCCACAATGGTAACTTTGCTTGCGGCAATGTTCCTCAAGCAGCCGATTACGAACTATAAAATAGTTGCCTTACTGATGACGCTTTTGGGAATTTTATTTACCATCGGATTAGATAGCGGCGGATATTTTTTAGGAATCATATTAGCGATCGTGACCGCAATCTTTTATTCTCTTTATCTTGTACTCGGCAGCAAATTCATCCAAAGGGCGGGGCCTTTTCCAGCTTCAACGGTAATAATTTTCTCCGCGGCACTAATCTATAGTGTACTTGTTGGTCTACAAGGGCTGCAACTACCCAAAATGCCTTCCGGCTGGTTCGCGATAGTTGCCAGCGCTTTGATTTCAACGGTTTTTGGTATTATGGCCCTTTTTTCAGGGCTTAAAAAAATTGATACGGCCAATGCGGCCATTATTTCTACTTTTGAAGTTGTTGTCGTGGTTGTTCTATCGGTTATTATTCTTGGAGAAACAATTACCTTGCATAAAATCTTGGGAGCCTGTTTGGTTATCGGCGCGGTTATTATTTTGGCAAAGAGTGAATATAGAACCGCTCAGGCCCAGATTCGCTAACTTTTTTTGCTTTCCAAAAAGGCCAAAGCTTTGCGGATTGAATATACTTTTAATTCGCATCTGGATAGCTCATGACAAATACAAACTTTAGATTCTTTTATAGTGCCTTCAGCTGCAGCCTCCTAAAGACAGAGCCGCAATTACAAGAGGCGGGCTACTGTGTTTTTACAAACTTTGCAAGAATAAAGTTTATTTGCTTTGTTTAGAGATACTTTTTCTGAACACAGTTAAGGTCCTCACCCCAAAGGGCGGGCTGATATCTTCATTTTCCTGCAACATGTTGTCAGATTAAACCCGATAAGGGCCTAAACTTTTCCTGAGACGACGCACAGAAGAAGTAGCCCCTGCGGGGCAATTGTCAATGCCAAAACCTAAATTGCAAATGTCTAACCCGGAGGATAAACCGGAAATAACAAATTACAAGAACCAAATTACAATATCCAAATCTCAAATAAGCTCAAACGCCATTTGTTTGGAATTTTGAATTTCGGTCATTGTGATTTGTTTGGTATTTGTGATTTGAAATTTTCTAATTGTTGAACACCGAAACCTGAAACCTTACGTTCCTGACAACATTTTATCAAAAAACCCCGCGAAGGGCTAGTACCCCGCTGCGCGCAGGTAATCGTTCATGGCGTCTTCCAGCACCTTGACGGCTTGGGTGGAGTTTTTATCGTCGCCATACTGCGTTTTGGCCCGGATAAAGATTTGTTCAATCAATCCGCCGATCTCAAGCGGCACACCATGGTCGCGGCCAAGCTCGTGAGCCAATCCCAAATCTTTGCAGGCCAACGCCAATGAGAACCCCACATCATAGCTGCCGTTATAGACCAGCGGCAACTCGGTCTCGATGGTATAACTGTTGCCGGAACTGGCCTTGATGCCCTCGAAAAGCGTCGTCAGGTCAATCCCCGCTTTCTTTCCCAACATAAAGGCCTCGCCGGCGATTATCAAATGGCCCAGCGCCAATAAATTGGTGATGACTTTGACAACACTGGCGCTGCCCAGGGGGCCCATATGAAGTATTTTTCCGCCGATCACCTGTAACACCGGCAACTGTGCCTCAAAGATCTTCTTCTCGCCGCCGACAAGAATCGTGATCCCGCCCTCCTTTGCAAGTGCCAGTCCACCAGTCACAGGTGCTTCCAGGACGGCAGCGCCTTGGTCCGCGGCGATGGCGCCAAGTCGTTTGATTTCTTTTTCACTGGTGGTCGACATATCGATCCAGGTGCAGCCGGAGCGCAGGCCGGCAAGTACACCTTGCTCACCCTCCATCACCGATTTGACCTGGGGAGGGCCGGGTAGCGAGGTAATGACGGTATCCGAAGCCTCGGACACCGCACGGGGATGATCCGCCCATTTGGCACCGGAGGCAATCAGATTGTCGCCGGCTTCAGGCCTAAGATCGTTTATAATCAGAGTGTAGCCGGCTTTTATCAAATTGGCCGCCATTACAGATCCGATATTTCCGAGTCCGATAAAACCTATATTCATCCTTTTCCTCCTTGAATTCAAATAAGCCAATTTTCAACTAAATAAATGTCAGTATCGAAAATAAACACTATATCTCTACCTCTCTGGCAAAGTCATCGGCCCTTCTCTGATACCCCTCCATGGTTTTTTCAGCCAATTCTTCAAGCTCGGTTTCCATGCCAACGGCTCCCAATAACCCAGCTTCAGGGGGCCCTGCTTTGATTTTCTCCTGAAACTCAAATTCTTTAAAGGATATGAGGGCAACAAATGGTTTTCCTCTTTTGGTAATAATGATATGTTCATCCGTATACGCCGCCCGGCTTGCATATTCTGAAAAAGAGCTTTTAGCTTTTGCCAAGCTTACTTGTACCATATTACACCTCCGTTAAAGTCAAAATAGCCATTATGACTAATATATTGCAGCCGTAATGAATCGTCAAAACAAAAATTTGGTCGTAACAGTCATGATAGGCCGGAGTTCCAGTCGTCGCCGAATGAGTTGTCTAACGTCCCCCCCTCGACGTGGGTGTCCTTAAAAAACCTTGCGAAAACAATCTGAAAAATGTAATTTTAAGTGGTTGGTAGGTTAGGAGATGGACACCAGTTAAGAGATTTCTGAAATCTCTCATTTATTGGAATTCATGCGCGTCATGAATTCGGCAATATCTGTGTAACCATCCGCTCTCAGGCCCTCGATAACCCCTGCAATATCATCGGGTTTCTTGTTTTGGCTCAGCTTGAATTGTGCTTCTGTTTTTGTGGGAATGAATTCAAAGAAGCGAATAGCCGATACAAGCTTGTCGTACCCTTTGCCTTCTGAAAGCCGCCAGCCGTCTCTACCTTCTAGGAGTTCGACCATCTCTTTGAGCAAAGACCATACTTTTGAGGGTTCTTCAATAAAGACGATGCGGCCCCGGCAATGAACGGCGCCGTAGTTCCAGGTCGGAAGGTTGAAATCGGCTTTTATGTAAGCATGCGGACCTGAGAATATAACAAGGACCGACGCGTTTTCCTCAATGTCGGCCTGGGGGTTTTCCTTGGCCATATGACCATAGAGTTTTCCGTCCTTGAAACGGAGAATCGGCAAATGCGTCGCATGAATGTGGCCATCATCGGCGGTGATCAGAACTGCGAAAGGATTGTCTTTAAGGAATGCTTCGATTTGATGGGGGGTCTTCCATTCTAAAAGCCTTCGGGATGTACATGGCCTATATTCCTTCTCGCGATTAAGCAGATATTCGATCTATTTAACGAAGAGTTTCCGCGGGAAATTGACGAACGTTTCACACCCATTGTCTGTAATCCGTATCGGTTCGCTGCATTCGAAACCAAACTCATCCATCCAAATACCGGGCATCAGATGAATGGTCATATTGGGTTTTAAAATTGTTTTATCACCCGGACGGAGACTGATGGTGTGCTCGCCCCAGTCCGGTGGATAATTAAGGCCGTATGAGTATCCAACTCGAGACGGCTTCACAAGGCCTGTATGTGCGATCGCCTTGCGCCAGCGTTCTTCCACTTCTTCTGCAGTTACGCCGGGTTTAATGAATGTTAGCGTTTCCTGAAGTCCTGTGACAACATCGTCTGCTGTTTTCTGAAGATCCTGCGGCGGCTCACCCAGGTAGACCGTGCGGGACAGGGGCGCATGATACCGGTGCCTGGCGCCACTGAGTTCGAGCAGCACAACATCGTTTTTGCGGTATTGTCGGTCCGGATCAAACGTCAGATGGGCGGTTGAGGTCCTTTCCGCCGACGGCATGATCGGAAAAATTGCCGGTGACGAACCGCCGAACGTATTCATCCCGGCAATCTGGGCAGCCGAGACGTTGGCGGCGGCATCCTTTTCCCAGACACCGACGTCGATCTTATCGACGGCGGTTTGCATGACCTTTTCACAAATCTGCGCCGCCTGTTTCATATAGGTAATCTCGGCCGGTGATTTTACCGTTTTAATCCAGTTGACCAGATTGGTTCCGTCCATCAGAACAGCGTCCGGAAGTTCTTCTAAAAGGGTGACATACATGCGGGCATTGAACCAGTATCCGTCCATCTCCACGCCGAATCGCTTTTTTTCCAGCCCCTTTTGCCGCAGCAGATCCGCCACCCATCGCATGGTGTGGGTGTAGCGGGATTGCACGTATTCATCCGGATACCCATGAATACAGTCATCGGGCAGCCAGCTTGTGATCCTTGCCCCGTTGGAATCCTGTTCCCGGCCGAACCAGAAAGGGTGCTGCGCATCCAGCGAAACGATCACGCCCTGATGAACATAGAACGACCAGCCGTCATAACCGGTCAGATAGTTCATGTTGGCCGGATCCATTACCAGCAGCATCTCCATACCGTCCTTATCCATCATCTCTTTGGTCTTTCGGACCCGCTGCTGAAATTCTTCCTCTGAAAATATCAAGTTTTTGCGCATAACGACGTCTCGTAATTTTTATAATATATTGAAATGATGTAGCTTTTAACGACACTAGTTTTATGCCGCCTACATGGAATGATTGTTCCATTATTCCAATTGTGCGCGAAGCGAACTAATTTCTCCTTTGGTTCTCCCCAATTGATGTCTTGGATCTGGGGCATTCTCGACGTTTGCAAATTAGGCCTAATTATTGAAATCACATCATGTTTGCGCATGATTTATGCCATAGTCTGATTGAGTATTTTAGGAATGCTATCGATTTAAATTGAAAAGACAGAGCGAAGCGATACAACAAATCTTCAATCTTCAATCGTCAATATTCAATTCCGGCTTGTCCGGGTTGGGGTTCAATTTAGCCCATTCTATGTCTTTGACCACTGCATCCAAGACTTCCTTAGCCCCTTCACCGCCCATCTTCAGATACTTTTGTCGAAGTGGTTTCGCTTTTTCCCTGAAAGTGGCAATCTCTTCATCCGTCAGCTCGATATACTTCATGGACGGCTTGGCCTTCATGATCATCTCTTTACGTTTCTGATTCAGCTTGGGCTCGAAATCGAAAATATACTCATTGGCACCCTCGATGGCATTGTCTATCAAAACTCGAATATTTTCTGGAAGGCCCTTAATTAACTCATAGTTGGCGGCAAAAGTTCCGATAAAGGGCAACTGATTGGCTTTGATCATGTAATCCTGGACTTCATAGAATTTCATCTCCTGGATGGCGAAAAAGGGCTGTGTTTCGGCATCAATTCTACCCAGCTCAAGATTGAGGTAAATTTCCCCATAAGGAACTGTGATAACATAGGCGCCGTAAAGGCGGTAAGCCGTGATGAGAAACGGAGATGACATGACCCTGAAAGTAATACCTTCGAAATCCTCGGGTTTGCGCAATGGTTTATTGGCTGTCCAAATCTGCCAGCCCTCTTCGATGATAGACAGAAGTTCCAGCTTGTTTTTTCTGTAGTACTTTCTAAGTACATTATATGTGTTCGGCCCCTTGCGCAGGATTTTTTCGAGAAGCTTGAAATCCGTTGGGAAAAGGTAGTGAAGGGAAAAGACCTGAACCTCGGGGATATAGGAACCCAGATGACCGGGAGATTGAAAGGCGAACTGAAGATTTCCCTTTTGCAGAAGTTTGGTGATCTCTCCCGAAGTGCCCAGCTCCCCATAAAAATGGATGTTGCAGTGAATCTCCCCGTTGGATTTATCCTCTATGATTTCTACGAACTTTTTGGCGTACTCATGTTGCATGCTGCCTTCGATTTCTTCCAGGGCCACTTGCCACAGATATTGAACAGCCACAGCTCGTCCGGTGAATCCAAAAACTAGGGCGAATACGATAAGTACCAGAATCAGCTCTATTCTTCGTTTCATGGTTGACCTCCTTCCGCAGCTGGTAAAGATATAAAACATACCGTCTTTTATTTCCTCTTCAGAGATCATCACCCCATTCTTTCCATCAAAAAACTCGCCTTTTCTATCTCCGGGTAACGAAGACCGATATCGGAGAACGGCGCAATACTTTATCCGCCGTACTCCCCATGACAATTTTTTTCAAATCCGACTTGCCATGCGAACCGGCGAATACTAGATCATAATTGCCGTTTTCAATCTCATAAAGGCAGCTGATATAAGGTGTTCCTTTTCGAATTTTGCGTTTATACCCGATCTCCGCCAGTTCGGGGATAGCTGCTTCCATTTTGTCAAACTGCTCCTCAGCATGTTTTTCGAGCTTGCGTTCCAAATTATGATATTCGGAATCCGATAGCACATAGGTCAGATTGGGTATATCACGAACAACATTCAGGATGGTCAGACGCGAATTATATTTTTTCGCAAAATCGACTGCCGTTTTAACTGCTTCAACGGAGTTTTTGGAAAAGTCGGTCAATACAAGCACATTTTGATATTCCATGGGTAGCTCCTTCTCTTCACAATCGAACTCTACCACCTAAAATGATGAAAATTTTTCATAACGAGGCTTTAACTTCCATTATTAAAAATAATCTTACGAAAAGAATCATCATTTTCACCAGCCCACTAGCCCCCCAATGCCAAGTTGGGTAAAAACAGAGCGATTTGAGGAAAGGTAATCAGGATAATCGTCGCCAAAATAAGAATCAGCAAAAACGGCAAGGCGTGACCGATCACCTCAAGATACGGTCGCCGGAATATGAGTTGGGCGGTGAAAATGTCGCAACCAAAAGGCGGTGTCGCCGAACCGATCGCAGCCTGCAAGGTCACCAACGTCCCCAGCAGAATGGGATCCACCCCCGCACCCACCACGTAAGGCTGAAAAACAGGACTAAGAATAAATATGGCCACGATGGGGTCGACAAACATACAAGCGACAAAGTAAACGACCACAATGATCGAAATCACCCACAGCATCGACGGATCGGTACCGAACAGTGGCGGCAGAAGCTGCTGGGGGATCTGCATAAAACCGATTAAAAATGAAAATGCCTGGCCGGCGCCAACCAGAATAAAGACAACGCCGGTAATCACACCGGTTTGTAAAAAAGCGTCGACAATTCTTTGGAACGTTATGGCCCTATAGATGATGGTCTCCAAAATCAATGCATATAGCACGGCAGCGGCGGCGGCTTCCGTCGGGCTGAAAATCCCGGCATAAATACCGCCGACGATGATCACCGGAAACCCCATGACCGGAAGCCCGTCCTTGATCGCGGATATCCGTTCTGCCCAGCTTGCCTTGGGAAGCGTCGGAATTTTTTTTACCTTGGCATAGACGTAGCAGTATATGGAGAACATCAACAGAATCATCAGGCCGGGAAAAACTCCGGATAGAAAGAGCATCCCGATGGAGGTGCTGGTGGCCACCCCGTAAACGATAAAGCCGATGCTGGGAGGGATGAGAAAAGCAATATCACTGGAATTGATAATCAGGCCCAGGGTAAAGGAGCTTTTATATCCCGCTTCCAGCAGCATGGGCCGCATGGTGCCGCCGATGGCCGCCACGGTGGCCTGGGTCGAGCCGGATACGGCGCCGAAAAGCGTGCAACTCGCGTTGGTGGTAATGGGCAATCCTCCCGGCAGATGGCCGACAAAGACTTTCAGCATGCGTATTAACCGGCCGGCGGACTCACCGGAGGTGATGATACTGGCCGACAGGATGAACATCGGCACACACACCAACGCCGACGGTGTAATCCCGGTGATGACCTGTTGCACCATGGTAATGATCATTTTGGGCGCGAAATCCGGCATGTAAACGACCAAGTAAAGGATTAAAGAACCCAGGAGGGTCACCATAAAGGGAAATCCGAACAGTAACATTGTCGCCAGACTGATTCCAAAAAGTGTCATATCTGCGTCCCCCCTATCTCTTCATCTTCGTATTCGCTTTGTTGATCCGGAGACTGCCAGGGCTCCTTTTCGGTAAAATTTTTGATAATCGTTCGGATATACTGGATACATGCCAGGCCGAATCCGATCGGTATAATCACGTAAAACGTCCATTTGGGTGCGCGCAGGGCCGGTGTCATGTGTCCTTTACTCATGGCATTGGCCAGATACTCGTAAGAGGCCCAAGTCATGATCGCCATCACAAGGGCACTGATAAGCGAGATGATAATAATGAAAGTTTTTTCCATCTTCGGCGGCATGGCATCCAGAAACGCCCCCATCCGGATGTGCCGTGCTTTTCTGACACCGTAGCTGACACCGGTAAAGGTGGTCAACATCACCAGAAACATGGAAACTTCCTCCGCAAAATAGATGCTTTGGAAAAATGTGCGGGCAAACACATTGGCAATTAGCAGAATTCCCAAAGATGCCACGCAAAAAACAAGAATGGATACCTCCACCCCATTGACAACTACGCCGATGTATTTGTTGATTTTTTGAAAAGAGGTCAACTTTTTGGAGCCGTCGCTTTTTTTATTCATTGTTCAAGTCTCCAATATACTAATAAGACTGTAATCAAGTAGACATGAATATAGCTTTTTCCAACCTCGAAGCATTTGCCAATTTCGAAGTGGCTCAAGGCGCAAGGCACAGGGCAAATAAATAAGTGCATGGCACTGCGGCAGCCAAGCTACCGCAGTGCTTTTAGAGTCGGTTATTTGATGCCAAGGGTTTTTTTGGCGTTCTCGATATCTTTTAAGAGCGCATCCAGAATCTCCTGGGAACCTTCCCCCCCTATTTTGGTATATAGGGGATAAACGGTCTCCGCCTTGGCTTTGAACGTGGCGATGGTGGCATCATCCAGCACGGTGAATTTCAGCTCGGGTTTGGCCTTTTTCATTTTTTCGCCATCGCTGGCGTTTCTTTCGGTAATCCATTTCCCTGCTGGAATGATGGCATCAATCCAGAACTTACGCATCTCCTGCTGCGCTTCCTTGGTCAAACCGTCGAAAAACTCCTGATTGACGGTGGGGATTCCGATAAACGGTTCGCTTTTCAGCTGGGTCAAGTAGTCCTGCACTTCATAGAATTTCATGCTATAAATTGCAAACAGCGGGTTGACCTGGGCGTCGATAAGACCCATCTGCAGACCGCTGTATACCTCTCCGTAGCTCATGGGTGTTGGAGCGGCTCCATAAGCCTTATAGTCTTCCACCAGCAGCTTGGAAGACATCAGGCGAAGCTTGAGCCCATTGACGTCATCCAGTGATTTGATCTCCTTTTTGGAGGACATCCACTGCCAGCCTTCAAACATGATCGACAGCGGAACCAGGTCGTTTTTTCTGAAGGCTTTTTCCAACAGAGGCATAAACTCACCGTTTTTCACCATCCAGTCCAGAATTTCCGGGACTTTTTCGGTGGGAAAGAGGTAGTTCAATGCCAGTACCTGGGCCTGGGGTACAAATGAGCTGATCCAGGCGTAATCGGAAAACACAAACTGCACCACACCCATCTGGGCCAGCTCATTGATATCGCCGGTGGCGCCTAACGTGCCGTAGGGATAAACGGCGATATCAATCTTGCCGTCGGACCACTTTTTCATATGATCGGAAAAATTTTTAGCCCAGACTGTCATAAAATCGCCTTCAATTTCTTCCGATGCCAGTTTGGCCTTTATGGCCTTGCCCTCATACGCTCCGGCGGTCGCCAGGCCGACGGAAACCAAAAGCATCAAAATTATGGCCATACTAATAATCTTTTTCATGACGATACTCCTTTCTATTGTTGGGGTTGTTTGTAAGGTTGCATTCGCCTTATTGCAACCAGGTTCTAATTTTTGTTATCACCTCCTCCTAAGGAATATTAAACCGTCTGCATTCTCGAATCGAATTATCAATCCTGCCCCCGGACATCTATCGCTTATGCCCTATTGGGACCATCGCCAATCCCGGCAATACCATACCGTGTTGCCGCAATTCGGCTTAAAATGGCTGTATCCACATTACTGCCGCTTAACACTACGGCCGTATGCCGGCCAATAGAGTTGTCCTTTCCACCTATCAGCATCGCGATTCCCACAGCTGCAGCACCTTCTATGACCAAACGCTGCTGCTCGAAGGCAAAAAACATGCCTTCTGCGATTTCATCTTCGGTTACCAGGATGATATCGTCCACCAGCTTCTGTACCAGTGGAAAAGTATATTGATTATCCAAGCCGATCCCCCCGAGAAGTGCATCGGCCAGCGAATCTTTTTCTTCAATTTCCACCGGTTTTGCCGCCCGGATGCAATGATACATCGCCGGTGCGACTTCCATGGAGACCCCCACTACTCTGATATTCGGATCTGCTGTTTTCATTGCCAGTGCAATGCCTGCAATAAGTCCGCCTCCGGACAGGGGCACCACCACTGTGTCCACTCTGGGCAGATCTTCTAATATCTCTAACCCGATGGTTCCCTGTCCGGCAATGATCAAGGGATCATCAAAAGCTTGGATCATCGTCAAGCCCTGTTTTTGTTGCAGTTCGAGGGCATGACCATAGGCTTCATCCTGGCTTTCACCGTACTGGACCACTTCAGCGCCAAGCTTTCGCATGGCATCCAGACGATATTGCGGCACCCGGTTGGACAGGCAGATAACCGCCCTAAGGCCGAGACTACGGGCTACAAAGGCAACTGCCCGCCCGTGATTTCCTGTAGAAAATGTGATCACCCCTCGTTTTTTCTGATCAGGTGATAAGGAAAGGAGGGCATTGGCCGCGCCCCGTATCTTAAAAGATCCGGTAGTTTGCAGGTTCTCCAGCTTTAAATAAATATCCTTTCCGGTACGCTCGGATAAAATCTCCGAACGCATCAAAGGCGTTTTTAGGGCAATTGAAGCAATACGCCCTTGGGCTTCAAAAATATCTTTTAATTGGAGACGATCGGCATTTATCTTCATTGTTAGTAGTGCCTTACAAGTGGCAAATATAATAAAAAGTCCTTTATCGATGCAACTGGTGGTTGACTTCATAAAACAAAGTCTGTATATTTGTCAAGCATAAAGTGATATTGTCACACAATGAGATCATGTTTGCTGCTAACCTATCAAGACCTTCGCGGAGAGCAATTCGAATCGGAGTACTTATCAAGATAAGAAAGATAGACACCGGGTGAACAGCGAACATGGTTATTATTATGCGAACAACTATTGACTATTGAACCGTTTTTCAACAGGTGTCCAAGCAAAAAAAGGCCATCACTATTTTCGAGGTCAAACCATGACAAAAAAGAAAGAAAAATATTACCATATCGCTTCCCTTGAGAAGGGTATGAGGGTCCTTGAGCTTTTGGCTCAAAAATCAGCCTTGACGGTCTCGGACACCGCACGTTACCTCGGTTTGAATCGAGCATCGAGCCACCGTTTTTTGGCCCACCTGAAGGATCTGGGATATGTGGAGAAGGATGAAAGCAATCGCTATCAGTTGACCTTGAAAATGCTTACCCTGGGCAACAAAGCCGCCCAGCGCTTTAAAATTCGTGGCGTGGCCTCAAGGTATATGCAGGGGCTTTTTGACACTTTCAGGGAATCGATCAATCTGGGATATCTGAACGGACTGGAAATTTTGCATTTGGATAAAATTAACAGCGTTGAAATATTGCGAATAGACACGCCGATGGGGGACAGCGCGCCGGCCTATTGCACGGCTTTGGGCAAGGCCATCCTCTCCCAAATGTCGGATGAAGAACTTAACAACTACTTTAGCCACGTTCAATTAAAGCCCTATGGTCCAAATACCATCCTGACGAAAAAACAGCTCCGACAGGATTTGAAAGATACCAGAATTCGCGGCTACGCCTTAGACAACGAGGAACTTTCGCCCGGTCTAAGCTGCGTGGGTACACCGATTTTCGACCACACCAGCCGGGCACGCTATGCAATCAGCATCTCGGGTCCGACCAGCCGAATGACCCTGGATAGAATCGATGAGATGCAAGAAGAATTGCGTCGGATCTGTGCCAAACTCTCCAGCATTATGGGATTGGAGCTCAACTAGGGGCAAGGAATAGTAAAGAATCCAGGCCCATATTAGATCTCGTGTTAGTTTGCGGGAAAGGACCTGGCTTTCAACAATGAAATTAAACCCAAACCTATACTGAACGTTGAACCGCTTAACCCAGGCCGGACCAATAGTTAATGCCCGCGGCTCCTGTTTGGCCGACACTTCCTCCGATAAATTCACCCTTTGACAAACAACTGGCGTGGAAAGTCGGCAAACGTCTCACAACCGTTTGGGGTGACCCGGAACGATTCACTGCACTCAAACCCCCAGTTGTCCAGCCACATTCCCAGAATCATGTGAAACGTCATGTTGGGCGCAAGCACCGTCTTATCTCCCGGACGTAAGCTGGCAGTATGTTCGCCCCAGTCGGGCGGATAATTCAAGCCCATCGCATATCCGATGCGTGACTCTTTTTCCAGGCCGGCTTTGGCGATGTGGCGACGCCAGATCAGTTCGACTTCTTCACAGGTGATACCGGGTTTAATTCCATTCAGGGTCGTGTTCAGGCCCTCGACAACCACCTCGGCCGTACTGACCAGCTTTTCCGGGGGCTTTTGGCCCAGATATACTGTTCGGGCCATGGGACAGTGATAACGATGGCGGCAAGCCGCAAGTTCTAAATTAACCGCCAACTCATTCCCATAGGGCTCATCGGTCCAGGTCAGATGAGGTGTCGAAGTCTTTTCGCCCGAGGGCATCATCGGTACGATGGCAGTATAATCCCCACCGAATTCAGCGGTTCCCGCAATCTGGGCCTGATAGATGCTGGCTACCGCATCACACTCTCTTACTCCGGGGGCGACAACATCGATTGCCGTTTGCATCACTTTCTCCATAATTTTGCCGGCCTGTTTCATGTACTCGATTTCCTGTTCTGATTTGACCAGACGCACCCAGCTAACGAGCAGATTGCCATCGGTAAATTTGCTTTTGGAAAGGCTCTTGGTAAGTTCCTGCTGACATCGAGCGGTGAAGTAGTAGGCATCAAGTTCCGTCCCAATCACTTTTCCGTCCCAGCCTTTTTGAATGAGATAGTCGGCCACAAAGTTCATGGGATGTTTGAGCAGATTTTGTACATAATCGTCCGGATAACCGATAATGTGATCCGGGGAAAGAAAGGTTGTATGCTTGGCGCCATTGGCGTCCATACCTCGTCCGATCCAGACCGGCTCATTATCGTCCAGGGCTACAATGACCACCTGGGGTACGTAAAACGACCAGCCGTCGTAGCCCGTTAAATAGTTCAT
>Ga0316190_10001790_pt1 | contig 15646 bp, 14 predicted proteins | sample Eddworburrow2_MG_FD_204929 | JGI IMG/M metagenome (GOLD analysis project Ga0316190, IMG submission 204929) | Coastal sediment microbial communities from Maine, United States - Eddy worm burrow 2 | ecosystem: Environmental > Aquatic > Marine > Coastal > Sediment | place: USA: Maine | collected... | reverse complement strand
TTCACTTCGATAAAGGGTACGCGCGCCTGTAAATCAGAGCTGCCATCGCGGAAGCGGAAATTGATCCAGTTGCGGCTCAGGGTGGCAAAGTGCTGCGGATTTTCCTGGCGCAGAATACTGGCGGCCATGAAGCCATCCTGCAAAATCGACTCGCCGCCGGTCGTCGACGATTCCAGGCAATGCAGCAGTTGTAGCCCCGGAACCGGGTCGCGATAGGGATTGTCGAGATGGCAGCCCAGGCCGAGGTTGGTAAAGGCGAGATTGTTCGGATCTACCGTGGTGCGCACATCGAACAATGGGCCGTAATTGGTTTCGCGCACGAAGCCGAACTGCTCGATCACTTTCAGCACCTCTCCCGACTCACAGTCGACTCCGTCGAGCACGACGAAGCCGAGGTCCCGCACTGCCCTGAGGGCAGCAAGCCTTGCAGGTGGCTGAGCGCAAAATTCGCTGTAGTGGCAGCGTGGCAGGCCGTCAGCGAAGGATTGGCCGTCCCACAGAGTTTTTGACGCTTCACTGCGGTCGTCCTGCTGATGGTTGAGGCAGTAGCAATTGTCGTGAAGCCAGTCGAGATCGAATTCCGAGCGATGTCCGCCGTCAGTAAACTCTATCTCCAGGCGGCGATCGTCGAGTTTGACAGCGACGATGCCGATATCGACCGGAATGTCGGTGATGTTCAGCAGGCGTTGGCCATTCTGCGGATTCCGGCTATCCGGCATCTGGCAATGATCGCGCAACCATAATGCCTGAAGTTCGCTTTCGCCACCGTCTGTCCAGGTGATCGATAATTGATGGCGATCGAAGCGGTAGTCCTTTATTGAGTGCATGTTATCGGACCACCAACGATTCCAGGGTTTGGCGATAGCTGGTTACCGGGCTAATGGTGAGGCCGGCCACCTTGCCGTCGTCGTCATAGCGCCTGAGCTTTACCGCCGCCAGGTGATGCGGGTTAGCTTCAAAAGTTTCAATTTCGGCCGAGTTCATCGGCCCGCCCTGTACCCGGAGAGAATTGACGGATGCGTCTGACAGGCGCCCGAAATAGTCGGCATCGGTGGCGCACAGGTAACGTTTGGCGGGAACGTGCAGTCGCACCGGCTCGCTGACGGTAGCCGGGAAATGTTTCTGCAGATAGTTTGCGCCAACCTCTTCGTGGCTATTATCGACACCTTTTTCGAGGGCGTCGATCGGGTGCTCACCGATGAAATGACCGATGTCGTGCAGCAAGGCTGCAATCACCAGTTCATCCGTGGCGTCATCGGCTACTGCGCAGGCCGCGGTTTGTTCCATGTGTTGCGACATGGTGACGGCTTCACCCATATATTCCGTCGCCCCCTGGCGTGCAAACAGGTCAAGGATAAATTCAACTGCTTGCTTGGGGCTGGTGCTCGGCATGATCGTTACCCGGTTCGTTGTGGTCGGACTGGATCGTGATTCTGGAACAGAATGTCGAGCGAGTAAATCAAAATGTATTCATCAGGATTGAGGCAGGTTGAGAGCATGGGTGTATAATCGTGATCCGACGCGTACGAGCCATGTTCATGAGTAAAGAATCGACCGACCCCGATATGATTGAGTCTGATGCCGACACTCGTGTCGAGCACAACTCTGAAGTGATCGTTGCCATACGCACGGTGCAGCAAAGCCAGGTGCAGTTGAACGTGCTGGCTGATCAAAAGGCGAATATCAACATCGGCTTTACCCTGTTGTTCCTGTCGCTGAATCAGTCGTCGATGGTGGCCGATGCGGCGACTGTGGGCATCGTCCGCTGGGGCGTGGTGCTGGTGACCCTGTTGGTAGCGGCTTCGCTGACCCTGGCGCTGTTGGTGGTGGCACCGCGCACTAATCGATTGCGTATTCGTGAGCCGCAGCAGATGGGCAATCCGTTTTACTTCGGCATGTTTACGCAAATCAGTCAGGACGTATACGTTGACCATATGCTGTCTACTCTGATACAGGATAAACGCGCGCGACGCATGATGCTGGTCGACGTGTATCAGATCGGGCAGGTGCTGACACGTAAATATCGGCTATTGCGTTTCAGTTACAGTTTCCTTGCGCTCAGCGCGCTGCTGTCGGCGGCATTGTTCATTTACAAGATGCTAGGCAGCTGATTGCGTCGTCCAGCTGGTGCTGGTTGAAAACCCTGATCCCCTGTTGTCGCAGCAGGGCGGTGGTGACACCGCTGGCAACTATCGGTTGCCGGTTGAAACTGCCGTCGTAAATCTGTCCACTACCGCAGGAAGGACTTGTTTCGGTTAATACGGCAACCGTAATGTCGTGTTGGCGACACAGTTCCAGTGCTTGTTTTGCGCCAGCCAGAAAATAGTCAGTGACGTCTGCGCCATCACGGGTGTTAACCCGTGCAGTTCCGGCGAGGACGGCATCACCATCGCCCGCAACACACTCGGCGGCTGGTCGCGGTACCGGTAAGCCTCCCGCTACCTCCGGGCAAATGCCGATAACCCTATCCTGTTCCAGCAGCCGTTCGAGACCGCCGTGATGCAGGTGCTTTGCCTTGCCGTCGTAACGCACAGGATTACCCAGCAGGCAGGCACTGACGAGTAGTTTTGGTAATGCTGTGTTTGATTTGCTGGGCATGATGAATGCCGACCCCGAAGGTCGATCTATGCGGGTGGCGGGTTACCGGTTGTCCAGCGCTTGAACTTCTTTTTGCAGTGCTTCAGCAGGGAATCGTAGCTCGGGAAATAGAGGTCGAAACCGTCTTCGGCGGGAGCGTCGTATTCGCAATAATCGTTGCTGTGCGAACGACAGATGGTAGGCCGGTCATCATAGATGTTGCAACGACCGTCGCCGAGCAAATGCTGACAGCGCGATTCGAACATTACAAACCAGCCGTCATCGTCCTTGTAGGCGCCGACTCCGTCATGCGATACCTGCCACAGCAGTACCTCAAAGTCATACTTGGAGCGTGGCGCATCGATTTGCTGGGTGACGTAAGTGCAGCACTTGGAATTCGTGCACAGATCGCACTTGTTGAACTCCGCGGCGGTGCCGCTAATTTCTATTTCCGGGAAATCAGTGTCCATCGTCATGTTCTGCCAGCCAGTCTTTCGCGACCAGATAATAATCGGTTAATTCAGCTTCGACGCTACCCGCATCAGGCTGGTAATTGTAACGCCAGTTTACCACCGGCGGCAGCGACATCAGGATTGACTCGGTGCGACCTCCAGACTGCAGACCAAATAGCGTGCCGCGATCATAAACCAGGTTGAACTCGACGTAACGGCCACGTCGATAGAGTTGAAACTGTTTTTCGCGCTCACCAAAAGTGTCGTTTTTATGCGCTGCGACGATCGGCGTATAGGCAGGCAGGTAATGGTCGCCGACGCTGCGCGTGAAGGCGAAAGCCTGATCGAAGTCAGGTACGCTTAAATCGTCGAAAAACAGTCCACCGATACCACGTGCCTCCTGGCGATGTTTCAGATAAAAATAATCATCACACCATTTCTTGTATTGAGGGTAGCGCTCGGCACCAAAGGGTTCGCAGGCCGCGCGCGCAACCTTATGCCAGTGCCTGCAATCGGCTTCGAAGCCATAGTAGGGTGTCAGGTCAAAACCACCGCCGAACCACCAGATCGGATCTTCGCCATCTTTCTCGGCAACGAAAAAGCGCACGTTGGCATGCGAGGTCGGAATGTAGGGATTGTAAGGATGTACTACCAGAGAAACTCCCATGGCGCGAAATCTGCGCCCGGCCAGCTCCGGCCGGTGCGCGCTCGCCGAGGCCGGCAGGTTGTCACCATGGACTTCGGAAAAATTGACCCCTGCCTGTTCGAATACTGCGCCGTCTCGTAACAGCATGCTGCAGCCACCACCTCCGGCGTCGCGCTGCCAGCTATCGGACTCAAACATTGACTGCCCATCGATATCCTGTAGCTCGCTGGTAATGGTGGTCTGCAGATTCTGCAGGTACTGTTTGACGCGTTCGATATCCATTAATGGGCTGTCCTCAGCAGGTCTCCGCTCGCCAGGGATTTTATCTGACTCGCCTGCCTGCCGCCGCTGCTAAAACCGGTGACGATAAAATCCAGTTGCTTGCCGAATTGTCGGCGCAGCTGTAGCGCGCTGCGGGCCGTCGATTTACCTGCAACGTTCGCGCTGGTCGAGACCAGTGGACTTTGCAGCCGCGGGCAAAGATAAGTCAGCAAGGGATGATCAGTAATGCGGAGGGCCACGGTCGTATGGTTACCACAAATCCAGGGTGGGCAGTTGTCGCTCGCGTCCACCAGCCAGGTGGTTGGTTGCTCTGCGGGCAATGAAACCTGGGCGCGCTGTTGTTGATCGAGCTTTATGAAAGGGTCGCAATATTCGAGGCGCGACGATAACAAAATCAGGCCCTTTTCTATCGGGCGCTGTTTGATCTGGAAGATTCTGGCAACGCTTTGTGGCGCAAACGGATCACAACCGAAACCCCAGATAGTATCAGTCGGATAGCCAATAACCGCACCGCCTGCAAGCGCATGGACGAGCCGATTCAATGCCCAGGGACTCATAACGAAGCAGGGTTAACTGACTGCGACAGTCGCTTTTTGCGCAGCGGCCTTTTTGGGAGCGGCTTTTTTGCGAACAGCCTTCTTCGCGGAAGCTTTCTTTTTCACCGTCTTTTTCTTTGCTGCCTTTTTGGGAGCTGCCTTCTTCTTGAACGCCGCCTTCTTGCGGCGCGATTTGGGCAGGGGCGCCTTTTCAATCAGCTCCTGGCAGGTTGCCAGGTCGAGAGTGGCGGGATCTTCGACATCCTTGGGGATGCGTGCATTTTTGACACCATCGGTAATATAGGGGCCATAGCGACCTCGCAGTACCTTGATATCGGTGCCTTCGAATACCTTGATCTCACGATTGGCGTCAAATTCCTTCTTCTCGGCAACCAGTTCCAGGGCGCGTTCAAGCGTCACGGTAAACGGGTCATCACCTTCCTTGACGTTAAGCGAGACAAATTTGGAATCGTACTTTATATAGGGGCCGAAGCGACCGATGTTGGCGGATATCTGTTCGCCTTCGGGTGACTCGCCGAGTTCGCGCGGCAGCTTGAACAATTCCAGTGCGTCCTCGAGCGTAATCGTGTCCATTTTCTGACCCGGGCGCAATCCGGCAAAGCGCGGTTTGTCTTCATCTTCACGGGTGCCGATTTGTACAAATGGACCATAGCGCCCCATGCGCACGGTAATCGGTTTGCCGGATTTCTCGTCGGTGCCGAGCTGACGCGCCTGGATGGCCTCGTCACGGGTGACATTTTCCATCTTGTCGTCGACCTGGGTCTTGAAGGTCGTCCAGAACTCCTCCATTAGAGGTATCCATTCCATCTCACCGCGGGAAATCTCGTCGAGAGAGTTTTCGAGTTCGGCGGTGAAGTCGTAGTCGACATACTTCGGGAAATGCTGGGTGAGGAAGCGCGCCACCACGCGACCGACGTCGGTCGGATGAAAGCGCTTGCTTTCGAGCTCGACATACTCACGATCAACCAGTGTCGTTATGATAGACGCGTAAGTGGAAGGCCGACCGATGCCATATTCTTCGAGCGTTTTGACCAGCGACGCTTCACTGAAACGCGGTGGTGGCTCGGTGAAATGCTGTTCCAGGCGAATTTCCTGCAAATCGACCTTGTCACCTTCTTTCATCGGCGGCAACAGGCTTTCCTTGTTGTCGTCGATTTTGCTGTCATCCTTATCTTCGATGTAGACGCGCATGAAGCCGGGGTCGCGGATCGTGGAACCACTCGCGCGAAAGCTGTTTTCGGGGCCGCAGCCAAGATCGATCGACACCGTGTCGAGCGTGGCGTGGATCATCTGGCAGGCTATGGTGCGCTTCCAGATCAGGCTGTAGAGCCTGAATTCGTCGTCGCCGAGATGCTCCTTGATCTTGAAGGGTTCGTTGTTGGCACTGGTCGGGCGAATCGCTTCATGCGCTTCCTGTGCATTCTTGGATTTGGTTTTATAGGCGCGCGGCGTTTCGGGCACATTCTGGGCGCCGAATTTTTCAGCAATGAATTCGCGTATCTCATTGAGTGAATCGTTTGACAGGGAAACCGAGTCGGTACGCATATAGGTAATCAAACCAACCTGACCCGCACCGATATCGATACCTTCATATAAACGCTGCGCAGTGCGCATCGTGCGCTGGGCGCCGAAACCGAGCTTGCGCGCCGCTTCCTGCTGCAGTGTCGAGGTGGTAAACGGGGCAGCCGGGTTGCGCTTGCGCTGCTTCTTTTCGACCTTGTCGACGCTCAGTTTACCCTGCGCGGCATCGCTTAAAGTGCGGTGTGCAGTATTGGCCTGGTCGGCATTGGTGATGGTGAACTGTTTTACCTTTTCACCACCCAGGCGGTTCAGGCGTGCACTGAATCCCTGGCCCTCGAACAGGTTGTCGGACTCTATGCTCCAGTATTCCTCGGGGTTAAACGCCTCGATTTCCAGTTCGCGCTCGACGATCATGCGCAGCGCCGGGCTTTGCACTCGACCGGCCGACAGTCCACGGCGAATCTTGCGCCAGAGCAGGGGTGACAGGTTGAAACCGACCAGGTAATCGAGTGCGCGTCGCGCCTGTTGCGCGTTGACCAGGTCCATGGTGATTTCGCGCGGGTTCGAGACGGCTTCGGTTACGGCCTGCTTGGTGATCTCATAGAACGCGACTCGAAAGGCGCGTTTATCCTTCATGCAATTGCTTTCCCGCAATAACTCGTACAGGTGCCAGGAAATGGCTTCACCTTCTCTATCCGGGTCAGTCGCCAGGTAGATGGATTCGGCTTTCTTGAGTTCTTTCTTGATACTGGCGATGTGCTTTTGATTGCGTTCCACCGGCGTGTAATTCATCTTGAAACCGTTGTCGGTTTCAACGGCACCTTCCTTGGGCACCAGGTCGCGCACGTGTCCATACGAGGCAAGAACCTTGAAGTCCTTTCCCAGGTATTTCTCGATGGTTTTTGCCTTCGCCGGAGATTCTACAATGACGAGATGTTTAGCCATTTAATCCTGTTGATTTGCCAGCCGGAGTGATTGTCCGAACTTAGTGAAAGATGGCGGGTTGATCCGCGAATACGATATCTTCGTAATGCATCAGGGCATTTTCGTCCTGCTCGTCCGAACTGTTAAACAGCACCATCATGACGACCCATTTCAATTCCTCGATATCGACTTCGGAATCGGACTCCAGCGCCATCACGCGATTGATGACCATTTCACGAAGTTTGGGTGTTAAAACTCCGGACTGTTCGAGAAACAGCAGGAAGCCGTAAGCACTGTGGGCAAGGCGCGCACTTTCCTGCTTTGCCAGCACACGGGTGGCGTTGTCGGACTGCTTGCTTCCGGTATCTTCCTCAACCTGTGCGAGTCCATCCAGCCAGTCAAACGCCTTGTCGATCTCGTGAGAATCAAAGCCGGCAACGCGCAGGTCTGCCTCAATGCCATCACGGTCTTCCGGCAGGTTCTCGTCCTGGTCTGCATAGCTCGAAAAGATGTACATCAGAACGTCTATAACACCTTCTTTCATGAATACCTCGTCTAGATCCTGACGTAGCAGCCGCCAGGTGCCGATTGAATAAATTCGTTGAGCTCAAGTTCCACTAGCATGGATGAAAGCTTGTCGATGGTCAAGCCACTGCGCAGTACAAGTAAGTCACAATGGACGGGGTCGTAGCCGATGCTGTCGAGCAGGCTGCGTTGCTCTCCATCGAGTGACGCACTGTCCTTTGCGCGCGCTGTTGAAGTCTGCTGTTGGGTAAAATCGAACAGGCTACCGAGTTCCACGCCGATGTCATGCGCTGTCTCAATCAGTGTGGCGCCATCACGAATCAGTTGGTGACAACCACCTGCCTGTGGATTGTGTATCGAACCAGGCACAGCAAACACTTCGCGCCCCTGTTCGGCGGCAAGTCGAGCCGTGATTAACGAGCCGCTGCGTTTAGCGGCTTCGACGACCAGCGTGGCGATGGCAAGGCCACTGATGATGCGATTGCGCTGCGGAAAGTTGGCGGGCCGGGCTGCAGTACCGAAGGGGAACTCGGAAACTAGCAGACCCCGCTCGGTGATTTCAGCAGCCAGTTTCCGGTTGCCCGGCGGATAGACCCGGTCAAGCCCGGTGCCGACTACTGCAATCGTTCCAGCGGCAACGCTCAGGGCGCCACGATGTGCGGCCGCATCGATGCCGAGCGCCAGACCGCTGGTAACCACCAGCCCCGAGAGCGCGGACTGTGCAGCGAAGTCGAATGCGTTTTGAGCGCCGCCCGGGGTGCAGTTGCGACTGCCGACAATGGCAATTTGCGGGTTACACAACAGGTCAAGGTTTCCGCTGGCGTAGAGTAGCACCGGATAGTCGGGAATCTGGCGCAGCAATTCGGGAAAGTGGTGGTCGTTGTAGCATACGAGGTGATTGCCGGCTCGCTGTGCCCACTCGAGATCGGCGTCAACCTGGCGGTTCCTGGGCGCTCGAATCCTGCTGATGGTTTTCTGGTCGAGGCCTGCGGCGCGCAGCGTAGCGACATTGTGTTGCAGAATCAGGCGGGGATTGCCATCGAAGCGCTCCAGCAACTGACACAGGCTGCTGCGCGCGGGTATGAAGTTATGGTAAAGCTGCAGAAAATCGTGCAAATCCTTTTGCATGGGGGTCTCCAGTTCCGTGTGTAGACCCGCGAAGTATAACACCAGGCTGCCGCCTGGTGCCAGTGTCCTATCCTAGGAGTTCAAATCAGAGGAGGTGCAGTTAAGGCGATTCGACGTAGTCCTGGATACTGATTGGCATGTCCGCTTCCATGATCAGCGCGTAGCTCATTTTCTCAAAAGAGCGGATGACCATTGCCATGCCTATCTGCTCGTCGGGCAGTTTCACGGTGAATTGCGGATCTTCCTCGTTCTTGTCAGGGACAACGTCACCATTGCGTCGAATGCGCAGGATGTTGCCGCTTTCGACACCATCGCGATTACCCAGATTGATGGCGATTGTCTGGAAGGCACCGGACTTTGAAATTGAATTCACCAATGCGACGATTTCGCCGGATACATCGGAGCTGGGTGGTTTGGGGAAAAAATCACGCTCGAAGCTGCTATTGTCCATCGGTATAACGCGGTCGTCGCGCAATATTTCCCGTTCGGAACTGGTAACCCGTACCGACGCAGGATCACCTCGCAGCAGTAATCTCGATTCACCGACATAAAGCGCTTCATAACCGAGTAACTCGTTTGTTATAGGATCGAACAGGGGACGGTTGGGACGATAGATGTGGTAACGGCCAATGCCCTTGGTGGTATCGAGCTTGCGCACGTAAAGTTTGTCGTTAATGGAGTTGACCAGGTGATTGTCGAGGCTCGAGAGAACATAAGCCGAGTCGTCCAGCGTGTCCTCATCGATGATCATCGGGCGTTCCAGCAGATGGCGAATCGATTCAATTGGAATCGATGGAATGGTGGCATCGATCGATTGAGTGCGCACCCGTGGATTGACTTTTACAATTTTGAGCCCACCTTCTGTCTGCGCCAGCACCGAACCCTGTTCACCGCGCGACAGCAGTTGTATCCTGCGCTCACCACCAACATAGACAATGGCGAGGGTATCGCCGGGATAAATAAGGTGCGGGTTCTCAACCTGGGGATTCTTGAACCAGATTTCCGGCCAAAACCAGGGGTCGCGCAGAAACATCGATGAGATATCCCACAGCGTATCGCCTTCTTGTACAATGTAGGTTTGCGGATGCTCGGGTTCGTAAACCACGGTTTCGGCGGTTTCCGCTGGTGCTGGTGCCGGCGGTTGCGGAATGACGGCCTGGACTGTTTCGACGTCGCCGACCTCCTCGTGTTGGTGGATCACTGAGTAGGGTGCAGGAGGTTCGGCGCAGGCGACTATGAGCAACAGTCCTGAGAGCAGAATTAATCCTTTACTAAGCCGTCGATGGATGGTTGTAGGCATAAGAACCCCTGAAATGCGGTATTAAATGACAGATTGTAGACCATAAATGATCGACTACAAGTTTTTTGACTGCGAAGATTCTAGTATAATCATTAACTTGGAACGACAAGTTGTAACTTTTCTTGAAGTTTTGGACCATGGCACTATTAAATATTTTACATTTCCCCGATTCGCGCCTTAGAACGGTTGCCAAACCGGTTGTCGATTTTGACGAAAACCTGCGACAACTGGTCAGCGACATGTTCGAAACCATGTATGAGGCGCCCGGCATCGGCCTGGCTGCGACCCAGGTTGATCATCATATACGCCTGCTGGTAATGGATGTCTCTGATGGTCGTAATAAACCCCGTTGCCTGATCAATCCACGTATTATAGCTGCTGATGGCGATGAAGAGATGGATGAAGGCTGTTTGTCGGTGCCGGGGTACTATGAAAAGGTGCGCCGTGCGGAACACATTCGCGTGAGTGCGCAGGATGAAAACGGGGATAATTACGAATTCGAAGCCGAGGGACTGGAGGCAGTCTGCATTCAACACGAAATGGATCATCTCGATGGCAAGCTGTTCGTCGACTATCTTTCCGCCTTGAAGCGTAACCGGATTCGCAGCAAGCTGATCAAGGCGCAGAAGCAACAAGCGGTTTAAACGCCGAATATCATGTTGAAAATTATTTATGCGGGTACTCCGGAATTTGCCGTTCCGGCGCTGGAATCACTGTTGCATAGCGAACATCAGGTAATCGCGGTGTACACCCAGCCGGATCGACCGGCAGGGCGTGGCCGCAAATTGCAGCAGAGCCCGGTAAAGCGTTGCGCGCTGGCGGCAGAGCTGCCGGTGTTGCAACCGCGAGATTTCAGGGCAGAGCAGGATCTGCTGCAACTGCAACAACTCGAAGCCGATCTGATGATCGTGGCAGCCTATGGGCTGCTGTTGCCATCTGCGGTACTGGATGCACCTCGTCATGGCTGCATTAACATCCACGCATCATTGTTACCGCGTTGGCGCGGTGCTTCGCCGATACAACAGGCAATACTCGCCGGTGACGAGACCAGCGGAGTCAGTTTGATGAAAATGGACGAAGGGCTGGATACCGGTGATGTCATTCAGCAACGCAGCCTGGCGATCGATCCCGCCTGGAGCTCAGCAGATCTGCACGATGCTCTTGCACCGCTGGGAGCGCAATTGCTGCTGGAAGCCCTGCATGACATTGAGTCGGCCATACAGCTCGCGCAACCGCAGGACGCTAGCTGCGCTACTTATGCGCCACGCTTGAGCAAGCAACAGGCGCAGGTCGACTGGAGCAAGCCTGCGACCGTCCTGTTGCGGGAAATTCATGCCTACAATCCATGGCCCGTGAGCTTCAGCTTTCTCGAGGGAGACAGTATCCGCCTTTGGAACGCGAGCAGCTGCACGGGTCTCATCGGCGCGCAACCGGGCCAGGTGGTCAGGCACGACCGCGAGGGAATATATGTCAGTTGTGGCGATGGAGTGCTGCAGATCACCGAGTTGCAATTTGCCGGGCGTAATCGCTGCAGCGCGGCACAGGCGTTGAACTCTGTTGACCTGAGCGGGTGCCTGCTGGGTCATTTTGATGAGTAAGGCGAAGCAAAAGAACAGCAGTAACGCTGCCACAAAGCAGAAGGCAGCCAGCATGCAGACCAGCAATCCCCGGTGGATAGCGCTGCAGGTTATGCTGCAGGTCGTCGAGCAGGGCAGGTCGCTGGACAGTGTATTTCAGAGCGACTGGTTCCAGTCACTGCCGGCCGAGAAGCGCGATCTGGCACTTTGCCGGGAGATCGTCTTCGGTCTTTGTCGCTGGTACGTGTTGCTTGAATCCCTGCTTGCCGGACGCCTGCAGAAACCGTTGCGTGCCCGCGATCGTGATATCGAGATTGTGCTCCTTATCGGCCTCTACCAGTTATTAATCATGGGTACCGAGGCACATGCCGCCGTCAACGAAACGGTCAAGCTTGCGCTGGCACAAAAGAAAAAATGGGCCTCGGGGCTGGTCAATGCCGTGCTGCGAGGAGTTTTACGCGATGACCTGGAGCTCGGCGTTGATGCGGATGCGCAGGCCTATCCCCACTGGATGCGAGCAAAACTGCAGGCTGACTGGAAAGAGCAGGCCGCGGAAATCATGATTGCCGGTAATCAGCGGCCGCCGATGACTCTGCGCGTGGATACGCGCGCAAGCGATGTCGAGTCCGGTCTCGCAAGACTGCTCGCGAGTGGCTTCGAGGCGAGCGGGCATGCCACGGTTGAAGGTGCCATTGTGCTGGCTTCGCCCTGTGATGTGACCGAGCTGCCGGGTTTTGAACAGGGGCTGTTCAGTGTGCAGGATGCGGCCGCACAACTTGCCGCGCAGTTACTGGTGTGCGCACCGGGTGCGCGCGTACTTGACGCCTGCGCCGCACCGGGCGGCAAGACCGTTCATTTATTGCAGCGTTACCCGGATATCAAACTCGATGCGCTGGATAGCAGTGCATCGCGGCTTGATCGGCTGCGGCAAAATCTGCAGCGGACCGGCCACAGCGCTCAGATCATGGTAGGTGACGCCGCCGCTACGGGTGACTGGTTCGAGGGGGATCTTTACGATGCGATCCTTGCCGACGTACCCTGTTCCGGGACTGGTGTGCTGCGCCGGCATCCCGACATTAAGCTATTGCGCCGCGAAAGCGATATAATGTCGCTGTGCGCGCAGCAGGCTGAAATTCTGGAGGCATTGTGGCGCGTGCTTAAACCCGGAGGGAAAATGCTCTACAGCACCTGTTCCATATTCAAGGATGAGAATGAAAATCAGGTGAGCAGGTTTCTGCAGCGCCATCCCGACGCGCAGGAAATTCCGCTGAATGACACGAACTGGGGCGAATTGCGTGCCCACGGGCGCCAGATACTGCCCGGCAGTGGTAACATGGACGGCTTCTACTACGCCCTGCTGATCAGGCTTCCTGAATCATGACCTGCGTGTTCACCGGCAAGCGAATTTCAATTTGGCTGACGCTGCTGATGCTTGCCGGCGGCGTTTCCATGGCTGATGACGCGGAGCCGTTCGTCGTGCGCAGTGCCGACTTCAATCTGGACCAGTCGCTGCTGCTGCTCAATCTGGTAGTGGACAGTGAATTTCCCGATTTCATTTCGATCGCGATCGATCAGGGCTTTTCCGTACCCATCATGTTCGAGGTCGAAATCCTGGCGAGAAAACGTTACTGGTTCGACGATCGGATCGTGTCGTTAAAGCAGCAATATCTGATGCATTATCAGCCGATGCTCGATTCCTATGTGGTTTTCGATGTGAATAGTTCGGAAAGGCGTTATTTCGACAATCGGCGCTCGGCGGTAAGGTTCATCGAAGTGGTTTACAATTATCCCATGTTGAATATCAGGAATCTGGCGGCCGATCGCGAATACTATGCCCGTGTCCGCTTTGGTATCGATGCAGACGAGTTACCACTGCCGTTACAATCGAATTCGCTGTGGGATAGCGACTGGGATTTGCAAAGCGACTGGTTTGAGTGGGACTTGCAGAGCCTCGGCTCATGAATAGCGCGTTTCGCAACACCGCATCCATTTTTGCCCTGGTGCTGTTGCTGTTAGTGTCGCTGTATACGATCGGCGATGCGACCTCGCATTCCGCAACTTTCGGAAAATATTACAACTGGTTGCTCGCCGGCAACGCTATCGGCCTGGTGGTGTTGCTGTTGCTGATTGTCGTCAACGTCTACAAGCTCATTGTTCAGTACCGGCTGAAAGCCATCGGCTCGCGTCTGACCACGCGCATGATCAGTATCTTTGTGCTGCTGACGATTATCCCGGTCAGCGTGGTTTACTATTTCTCACTGTCCTTCCTGCATCGCGGTATCGACAGCTGGTTCGACGTGGGCATCGAGACGGCGCTGGAGGATTCGCTGCAACTCGGTCGCAGCGCTATCGATTTGCGCAAGCGCGATGCGCTCGGTAAGACTCGCCGTATCGCGACCGAAATCAGTGAGGTCGACAGCGACATTCTGATCGTCTATCTCGATGGCATACGCGAACAGTATGGCGCCAATGAAGTGACGCTCTATGATCATCTCAATTCAATCATCGCCTCGAGCAGTATCGATTCAACGGAGTTGCCACAAGCCTTGCCGGTGAGCGAGATCGGCGATCTCGATGTTGATCAACCCTATCTGAACCTGGTCGAAGACCCGGTCTATGGGCTGGCGATTCAAATTGTCATGCTGGTGCAAAGCCTCGACGCAACCGAACCCTCCAGAACCCTGCAGGCCCGCTTTCCGTTTACAGATCGAATCAACGAGCTCACGGTTGGAGTGCAGGAAGCTTACGAACGCTACAAGCAGCTATCGGTGCTGCGCGATCCGCTTAAAACCAGTTTCACCATGGCATTGTCGATCATCTGGTTATTGAGCGTGTTATCGGCAATCTGGCTGGCTTTTGTTGCCGCGCGCAAGCTGGTTGCGCCGATCAACGACCTGGTTGAAGGCACCAAGGCAGTTGCTGCCGGTGATTACGAGAGACAGTTGACGCTGTCCGGCAGTGATGAGCTGGGCTTTTTGCTGCGCTCATTTAATACGATGACGCGTAAAATTGCGCGCAGCCGCGCTATTGCCGTGCAAAGCCAGCGCATGGAAGCATTGCAGAAAAGCTATCTTGAATCAGTGCTGGAGCAGCTCACCTCGGGCGTTCTGACGATCGATGCCAGCGGCTTGATCAAGAGTAGTAATGCGGCAGCCTGTTCTATTTTTGATGTCGACAGCAGTGCGTTCAATGAGCTGAATATCGTCGAAGTCGTGGACAGGTATCCGATGATGGTGCCGTTTTTCGACGCGGTGCAATCGCACCTTAGCCAGTCAGGCGAATGGCAGGAAGAGCTGGTGCTGTTCGTGCAGGGCGGCAAGAAGATTCTGCGTATCCGCGGCACGACGCTGCTGTCAGAGGGCGACGAGCAGCAGGAGCAGGTCATTGTGGTTGATGATCTGACCGAGTTGATCCAGGCACAGAAAGAATCAGCCTGGAGTGAAATGGCGCGGCGCCTGGCGCATGAGATCAAGAATCCATTGACCCCGATACAGCTCTCCGCCGAGCATTTGCACCGTAAACTGTCGGGTGAGGTCAGTGCTGAAAAGCAAGCCATGTTGGATCGCTATACCCATACTATCGTGCAGCAGGTCGAGGCGATGAAGTCCATGGTTAATGCGTTTACTGATTACGCTCGCTCACCGCACCCCCTGTCGCAAATGGTCAATATCAATGCGATGCTGGAAGAGATCGCGGTACTGTATCATCAGGACAATACGGATGTTGCGATCAACCTCAAGCTGGACCCGTCGATTCCTGAAGTTGCAGTGGATGATGTGCGTTTGCGTCAGCTGGTGCACAACCTGATCAAGAACAGCCTGGAAACCCTGGGGGGAAAAGGCTGGATTAAACTCGAAACAACCAGTATCGAGAAATCAGGTCGGCAATGGATCGAGTTCACGGTAGAAGATAGTGGTCAGGGTATCGCCGAAGAAGTCGCGCAGAATTTGTTTGATCCCTACGTTACAACCAAGACATCCGGCAGCGGTCTCGGGCTCGCCATCGTACAAAAAATTGCAGATGAGCATGGTGGCTCTGTGCGTGTGGAAAAAGCGCAGCATGGTGGTGCCAGATTCTCCGTGCTGTTGCCGTATTCTGATGTCGTCCAGCAAGCTGCGAGTAGTGTGAGGAGCGAACCCTTGAAGTCAGGAGGCATG
>Ga0316190_10001788_pt1 | contig 15651 bp, 14 predicted proteins | sample Eddworburrow2_MG_FD_204929 | JGI IMG/M metagenome (GOLD analysis project Ga0316190, IMG submission 204929) | Coastal sediment microbial communities from Maine, United States - Eddy worm burrow 2 | ecosystem: Environmental > Aquatic > Marine > Coastal > Sediment | place: USA: Maine | collected... | reverse complement strand
GCGATGAAGATAGCTCGCGGTACGCAGAAACCGGGGCAAACGAAAGAACAGACGAAATTGATCGCCCAGGGCATAAAGAAGGGCATTGAGATATATAAAAAGCAACAGAGTGAAAAAGCGCGCGAGCTGGATAAGAAGTTAAATAAGACTTCGACCTTAAGTGCATCACAGGAAACTTCAACGGCGCAGGTAGCTGAGCCAGTCGTCGTTAAAGCTACTAATTTTCCGTGGGTGTTGCTGGTGTTATCATGGATCTGTTTTGTGGCTTATGTCGTGCTTGTTAAATAGTCGAGAGCAATCGGGTACGGACCACGATTAATCCATAATTAAATGTATTGAAATGAAAAAGTGCCGATGTTTTTATATAGCTTTAATTTTCTGCCTGCTTAACATTACTACTGGTGTGTCTGCCGGGCAAAAGTACAACCCATTCTCTGGTCATTGGGAAACTGTTTCACCGGACGCAGAGCTTAACTACAATCCATATTCCAGAGAATATGAATATGCTCCTAAGGGCTCATCGCCCACCTATAATCCTTATGAGAGAAGCTGGGATCTGGCGCCTGAAGATTATCAGCAAAAATATAATCCATACGAAAACAGCTGGGAAACAACCACCCCTGATTCTGAACCGCAGTACAACCCATATGAAAGAGTTTGGGAGTATCCGCGTTAAATCATATCAATAGCGTCATAATGGGGCCGACCCGTATTATTCTGCAGCCATTTGATTTACCTACTGAGATAAATAAAATCTATTTATGAAACTATTCCACATACTCTCCATTTTAATTTCTCTTTCTGCTGTTTTCAGTTTTATCAATTACCGTTTTCTTAAATTACCCACGGCTATCGGTTTGATGCTGATTGCTATGCTCGCCTCTCTGGCCCTGTTATTACTCGGGCCGTTTTCGTTTGGCTTAAAGGGGGAGGTGGCCGATCTACTTGCGTCGGTCGATTTTGATGAGACCTTGTTGCATGGCATGTTGAGTTTATTGCTGTTTGCTGGTGCGCTGCACGTCAACCTCGCCGACCTTGCCAGGCAACGTTGGGTGATAACTATCCTGGCGACGGCAGGTGTGTTGAGCGCTACTTTTATGATCGGTTATATGGTTTATTGGGTCTTTGCTTTATTAGGCCTTGAGGTTCCGTTGATCTATTGTCTTTTATTTGGTGCCTTGATTTCGCCGACTGATCCTATCGCGGTGCTGGGTATTCTTAAGCAGGCGGGCGCATCTAAAACGTTAGAGTCCAAGATTGCGGGTGAATCGTTATTTAATGATGGTGTTGCTGTTGTTTTATTTCTGGTGCTGTTACAAGTTGCCACGGGTGAAGGTGATGTTACGGTATTAGCGATAGCTGGTTTATTTGCCCAGGAAGTTGTCGGCGGTGCGGTTTTTGGGTTTGCCACAGGTGCCCTTGCTTACTGGATGTTGAAGCAGGTAGACGACTATACGGTGGAAGTACTGATCACGCTGGCTCTAACGATGGGGGGATATGCACTGGCTGAATGGTTGCATATTTCAGCACCGATCGCGATAGTCGTCGCTGGTTTACTGATCGGTAACCACGGGCGTGAGTTTGCCATGTCTGATAAAACCCGTGAACATCTGGATAACTTCTGGGTATTGGTGGATGAGGTTTTAAACGCGGTTCTATTTGTGTTGATTGGTATGGAGGTACTGGTGCTCAGCTATCAGCAATCTTATCTATGGGCTGGTTTGCTAATGATACCGTTAGTTCTTCTTGCCAGGCTGGTCGCTGTTTGGGTACCTGTCAGTATCATGCGTCGCTATCGCGAGTTTAGCCCGATGGCAGTGTCGATACTGACCTGGGGTGGTTTGCGTGGCGGTATCTCTGTAGCATTAGCGCTGTCGCTACCACCCGGTGAAGTGCGGGATGTTTTGCTTACGGTGACTTATATCGTGGTGGCGTTTTCGATTATCGTGCAGGGGCTTACGATTGGCCCGTTGGTGAAATTTGCCAGTAAGAAAAATTAAAGGGTTTAAAACCTGGAAAATCAAAGGGATTTGACCCCTTTAATTTTCACAAACAAACGGAAACGGTGAGTCGAATGATTTGACCTGGCATAATACCCTAAGTGTCTATTTGCCTACTGAAATAGCCGTTCATTTTCTGTGTATCAATTCTATAAAACAAATTGTTGGCGCTAATTGTCAAGTTACGATTACTTAAAATCCCTAGTATTCAGTTATTAAACATTAACTAGTAACTTGTTCTGTGGAGAAAAGTATGGACTTTTCTAATACACTCGTCGGTGACAAAGATAAAAAGATGCTTCGAGACATAATCGAGCATAACGCCGATATGATTGAAAAAGATGAAGGTAAATCACGACTGGAAGCAGAGTACCGATCCATTTGCCTTCTCCTCGATGACCTCGCTAAACGACTGCATGGCAAAGAAGATCGCCTAACAGTTATGGATATGCTTAAAAATGAATATGCACATCATCATAATGATGTTTTGACTTATTTAGCGATTAAGTACGGGTGAAATTAATAGGGGACACGACCACATTGACGTAGGAGGTAGAATCACGCATATGTACAGGAAGTACGGTATTAGGGTAACGCATACTGCCATGGATGGCAGGTAGTTGAACAATGCAGGAGCAATTGTCGAGGACGCAGTTACCGAGGAGCAGTGATCGAGACCACGATTAAAACTGGATAGCTGTTAATAACCGTGGTCTTGAGTACTCCCATTATTTCTTTATCTAGGCGGCCTTCAGGCAGTCTAATCGCCACAGGCATTTTTCCTGGTTGCAGCTGATATTAACCGGTGTTGCATAGCAGTCAGAGTTCCCCTCGGCCAGCTGGATCTGTTTAATAAGTTCAGCTTTTTTCAACTTGCTGATTTTCACACCGTATTGTTTTGCAATTGTTTTGATCTCGGTCATTTGCATGGGTTCTCTCCAATTTTCGACACAAATTAATTTTGTATGTGACCGTTTCATAACGGTCACTGCATAATACATGGCAAGATTAATGCCAACCAGTGTTCGTTGTTTAAGGTGTTGATTATTCGATGGCGAGGGCCGGTCTGTATTGTTTATGTCTGTCTGTTTGCGCATAAATAGTGCAACGATGCACATTAACAGCGCGAGAGACCGAGACCAGAAGGGCCAGAGTTATGATTTTGGCAAGAGCGCAGCTAACCATTACACGAAAACGGAGCAATGCTCCGTTTTCAATAAAAGTGAATATCTTTTTTTTAACAACAGTACTGCAGAACGGTTGTCTTATTTAACCAAGTTGTCTCATGGCAACAGCATGCCGCGGATCATAAAAAACAGTATGGCGGCCAGTCCGGCTGAGACAGGCACAGTAATTACCCAGGCGGCAGCTATCTTCAGTAAGGCGGTACGCTTTACCAGCTCATGTCGATAAACCCGCTTTAGCTTCCTGCGTTCTTTTTTGCTTAGGTCGGCATCGGCGGAATGCGCCTTTAGCTGTGCGAGCATTTTAGATTTCTCATCCAGGTTGGCGTATCTGAATTCCTCCAGGAACAGCTTGACGACCTGCTCATCACGATCCAGATGGTGCAGATGTATCTCTTCAATCATTTTGGCATAACTCGTTTTAAGATACTCCCGGAGGAATCCCACGCCAAACACCGCGCCAACGGCAATATGGGTTGAGCTCACGGGTAGACCTAACTGGGTCGCAATAATGACCGTTATGGCAGCCGATAATGCGATACAAAAAGCGCGCATCTGATCCAGTTCGGTGATCTCTGTGCCGACGGTCTTGATCAGCTTGGGACCATATAAAGCCAGACCCAATGCGATGCCGATGGCCCCGATCATCATTACCCAGAGAGGTATAGCGGCTTTGCTGGAGATACCGCCTGTGGCCAGGGCATCATTGATCGCAGCCAGCGGACCGATAGAGTTTGCGACATCGTTGGCACCATGTGCAAAACTCAATAAGGCCGCAGCGAATATTAAAGGCAGGGTGAATAACTGGTTGATTCCCTGCTTATCATTCGAATTCACTTTGGTACGGCGTACTACCCATGGCCGGGAAATACCGTAGATAATAACGGCCACGCCGGCACCGATCATAAGGGCCATGGAAGTATCAATCTTCCAGATTTTTTTAAAGCCCTTAAGGGCCAGGTAGGTGGCAAAGGCTAATGCCATGATGGCTAACAGTATGGGTACAATACGCCTGGCAGCCATCAGCATGTCTTTCTTATAGGTGATCGTGCGTTTTATAAGATACAGAAAAGCCGCTGCGATAATGCCGCCGAGCACTGGAGAGATAACCCAGCTTGCGGCAATCTGTCCCATCGTTGCCCAGTTCACTACGTCCCATCCACCCGCCGCAACGCCTGCGCCGAGCACACCGCCAACGATAGAATGGGTTGTCGATACGGGTGCACCGATCGCCGTGGCGACATTCAGCCACAGGGCGCCTGCCAGTAAAGCCGCCATCATCAACCAGACAAAGACATCGGTACTACTGATATTGGCTGGATCAATAATCCCTTTTTTGATGGTACTAACAACATCACCGCCAGCGATCAGGGCACCGGCGGCCTCGAAAATGGCGGCGATGGCGATGGCACCTGCCATGGTTAATGCGCGTGATCCCACCGCCGGGCCGACATTATTGGCAACATCGTTGGCACCGATATTGATCGCCATGTAACCGCCGATAATGCCTGCGATGATCAGCATGTTGCTGATTTCGCCCTGAGTTTCGAGGTACAGCATGATGCCAACGATAAATAAGACCGCCACACCCAGACGGAAAATCTCTTTACGGTTTACCCATGTTGCCTCTTCGATGTCGCGGATTTTCTCCAGCTCCATAATCTATACTCCCCTCGGTAATACTATTGCTTTGCAGGTCATTGACATTGTTCTTTTTTTATCAGCATGAAACTTTACAATTTATACTCCCTAAGCGATACATTTATTAACATACATCAAGCTTTCTATCTTATTAGCGGCTTTAAAAAATAATGCGGGACAGGACTACATGGTAAAGATTGTTGCCAACGATCCTTTTGCTTTTCATCCATGCAGGTCAGGTCGCTTGAATCAGCTCATGAACAGTGGTCGAGACTATTATTTTAAGATGTAGAAACAGCCGTAATTGTGTTCTAATCCTGAATGTACACAATACGAATTAAAGGGGGCAGACCCCTGCTAATTACTACAATGCCAATGAAAATACAGAGAAATAAACGATGAGAGACCCTGTGGTAATCAAGTTGATTAGCATCGTTTTCCTGCTGCTGTTAGCATCGATCAACGCATCACCGGTTATTGCCGAGACTGTACAGGTGCCGATCAAACTGGATTATCCAGTCCTGCGGCAATTGATGCAGAAACAGCTGTTCAATACCTCTGATAACAGGGTGGAGGTACTGCATGATGCGACCGGTTGCAGCAAAATATTTTTGTCTGATCCGCAACTGCATGAAAATCAGCAAAAACTGGAAATCACTGCGCATGTGAGGGCTAACATAGCGACGGCAGTTTTTGGCAATTGCACACCGCTGCTTAACTGGGAAGGTGATGCTAAATTTCTTACTGAACCTGTGATTCAGCCGGGAGCCAGGTCCGTCAGACTGAAGATCCTTAGCGTCCAGCTCTATAATCCGCAAGGCCAGTTGATCACCGGGCAAGTGTGGGATCTGGCCAGCGGGCAGTTGCTATCGCATATGAACCGCTATGAAATAGACCTCTCGCCAACCATCGATCAACTGAAAAAGCTGCTACCGGATATTTTGGACAGGCGCTCCGCTGCAGAGATCAGCAAGATCTCAGACAGTCTCAGATTAGCGGAAATAGCAGTCGCTGCAGATGGCATCGATGTCGCTATCAATCTCCAGATAGACAGGCTTCCGGTCACGCAGGAGCCCGAAGCATTACTCTCCGCCGAGGAAATTCAACAGCTGGAGGCTAACTGGCAGATGATGGATGCGATGATCACCTTTGCCGTTAAACGTTATGCCAAAGCCACCAGTCAACAGGAGCTGCGTGATGCCCTTGTGGACATATTGCTGAATGCACGTTATGGCTTGCGTGATGCCCTGGCGAAGCCTGTCACCCGTGCGAATGATCCGGTGCGCCACTGGTTTATCGACAGCTGGCAGCGGTTGGGGCCAGTTCTGCGCCAGATCAGTCTGGAGAACCCCGGTCAGGAGCCCATGTTGCTGGTCAGTCTGCTGACAGCAACCGATGCCCTTGAAATCCTGGACCGGTTGGGTCCTTCCATCGGCCTGGACATTTCTGCAAATGGTCTGCGACGGATGGGCCGCATGCTTATCGATCAGCCCGGCATTAATCCTTTGCTTTACGATGAGGCCGTTGACCCGGAATTGCGCCAGCTTTTCCAGCTACCTGAATCCCTCGAGACGAACCAGTCATCAGGCTACAGTTTTGACTTCTGGCCAATCCGCTCCGCCTGGGCAGGATCACCCCATGAACGCCTCCAGCTCTGGGTACCCAGGAAAAGCGAGTTGTCCGAGTACCTGCCCATTATTCGTGATCTGCTTACCGATAGCGCCAACAGCACCGCCGGGATAAATAAGCTGGATGATTCTGTGAAAAAGCTGTTTCAAAATCTGGTTCTGGCCACGGCCTGGCAGGAGAGCTGCTGGCGACAATATGTTATAAAAAACAGGAAAATTGTGACGCTGCGTTCAAGCACCAGCGATACCGGTTTGATGCAGATAAATGAGCCGGTTTGGCGTGGATTGTATAATACCCAGAAACTGCGCTGGGATACTGCTTACAATGTGCGGGCAGGGGTAGAGGTGTTGCACAGGTACCTGGTTAAATACTCACTGAAAAGAGGTGAGCATAAACATAAAGGCGGGTTGGACAATCTGGCAAGGTCCGCCTATTCCGCATACAACGGTGGTCCCGATGAGACTTCCCGCTATCGAAATCCCAGGACGCCCGACGTACATCAGAAAACCGACGCTGCGTTCTGGATGAAATACCAGTCAGTCAAACAGGGCAAGGCGTTTCTAGTCGCAGAATGCCTTGGTGGGGATATGTCCGATATCGTTGTCCCAGCAAGCAACGAATAGTCTGCTGAAAAAAATCCGCAAACATTATAGAAACAATAGCAATTAAAGGGGTCAAACCCCTTTAAATCCCTATTTACCAGAACTACCCATTGCTCCGCCAGCCAGCTATTCAGTTGCTGGCGAGGTCATCGTAACGACGAGTGCTGAACTTCGCGTCGAACAAGGCATACACTTCGTTAACGGTGCGCGGGGCACTGGACCTGGAGTGGAAGATATTACGGTTGCTGTTGGCTGCTTCGGGAAATAGTTCCATCGCTTCAATGTCGGGACTTTGTTCCAGTGATTGCAAGAATGTGATCGCATCATCGTTGCCCAGGAAGTGGGTCAGGTAGAGATCGGTCTGCGTGGGTTTACGATCGAATGAGTGAGCAAGTAATCGCTCACTATCACGCACCGTTTCAGCAGCCATTATTGCTGATACGCGGGGATTCTTGCGCAGTGCAAGCAGGTGCTGGTAAATCGCTTCGTCGCGCACTATGGGCCGTTGGTAGCCGTACACGGTCTCGTAGTGATCGATGTTTGCTGCGTAGTCACCGATAAGGCCATACTTTGCACCGTGTGTCTTGAGGGTGTTCAGCCAGGTGTCGCGGGTAAACTGGTATATGCCGGTCGCTGAAGATGTAGCAGACTTACTCTTTGGTTTGAAGTTGCTCTCAGCGGCGGCCAGCTTCATCAGGTAGGAGAAATCCACACCCGTACGTATACTGCTCAGTCGGATGGCCGCAACGATACCGTGATCAATGCCGAACCTGGCGGCATCGCTGCGGGCAAGGTCTGCATAGCTTGCCACGAGCACAGCGAGATCCGCGTCTTTTATCTGTTTGCCGGAATCCGGCAGGTACAGGGCGCGGAACTCTGCGAGGGCCTGACGGGTACGTGCACCCTTGAAGCCATCCGCCTTGCCTACGTCAAAGCCAAGTGTCAGTAGATTTTTCTGTTGCTGTTTTACTATCGGGTCAAAAACAACATGGTGTTTTTTGTCAGCAGCATCCGGTAATAGCAACGATGGTCCCCACTGCTGCTGCGTTGCTTTTTTGGCCCTGGCAGACCAGCTTGATGACAGCTTGCGGTTTTTTGATTGAACCTCGCTGCGCACGATGGGCCCATTCACCAGTTCGCGCATTACAGACGCGTCATACTGACTGTTTTCTTTCACATTACTCAAGGCGTCGTGGTATACGAAGGTGAAGGAAAGGGTTATGACAGCCAGTACGCTTGCAGTAGCAACAGTGATGCCGCGCCCCGGGGTTTTTGAGCCTGGTTTATTCGAACCAGGTTTTGTCTGCGATGATTCGATGGCCAGCAGTTCCTGTTGAATTTTTTCATATTCAGCTTCTGCTGTGGCAAGCCGCAGATTTAGCAGTTTGAGATCTGCTTCGAGTTTTTCATGCTCGTGTCTTTTTATGTTGTTTTGCATTTTTGCTCATTTATATTCATTTATAACGACGCCTGTCCTTTTGGCGCAGTCACGTTACTGCATCGTGTCATCGTCTCTCGTGGCCATCGAACGTGTTGACAATGTACCGTCTGCTAGCATGAGACTTTATAAAGTCTTATGCAAATATCGTACTATCTTTTCACTGGCTGTTATATATCAACAACATATACGATATTCCTAATATTGTTTCTATATAGAACTGTAAAGTTATGTGTCAGTCTTATCGATTTCTTTACAGTCCAGGCATTCTGCAAGCAGAAACTCCCAAGGCTGCTGCTCTCGCATATGGGATGCGAATTTTACACAAAACAGCTTTTTTAGATATATCTACGTTGAGCACAGATAACGCGTGCTGCCAGTTGTTTCGATAAATAATCTATCCGGGACTTATTCATCAGTTGAATATTACGGCGAAGAACATCCCCTGTTTTTCGCCTGTGCTTGTTAGATGGCGCGCCTGACAATGCCGAATGATATGGCTATTTCATGACAGTGGTAAGAGGTGTTTCAGTGCTCTTTAGATAATATTCTATTCAGGGTACGGAGGGATTAAGTATTGACCAGCCGCATCATGTCGTTAAATAATAATCCCTGCGTCCCCTTTAATTTTTTATCACCATGTACGGTCTGAATCGTCCATTCACCGGGTAAGAAATCCCATCTGTTTTCCAATGGTGCTCATATGCGAGCCGACCATTGGTATCGGCAGCGCGGGGAGAAGAACGTTCCAATATACATATTTGAAAGCGAGCTTGCCCATATGGTTCAGGTATGACTCTTTGAGCAGGCTCATCGGGCCAATGACTGGCATTGGGAATTTACCCGGGACGGGTTGAATATCGTAGTTGAAGTCAACCAGCACTGCCTTGTTGTAGCCAGTTTCGATAAAGCAGTTGGCATGGCCATCCGCACAGGGCTCTGCTTCTTTGCCGCTTATTTCACGTAGAATATTGTGCACTATGACGTCTGCCTGGAAGTGCGCCACCGACCCTGCTTTAGAGGTCGGAACGTTATTATTGTCGCCCACAAGGAAAATTCTATCGGCGACAGTAGATTTAAGGGTCTGCTTATCTGTGTGTCCGAACCCCAGTCCATCACCAAGCCCGGCATCTTCGATCAGTTGCGAGCCTTCATGAGGAGGGACGGTAACCATCATGTCGAAAGGAACTTCCTGACCGTCAGGACAGTACATGGCACTATCCGTTACTCGATCTAACGAAGCGTTAGCCACGATATTGATTTTTTTCTCGAGCAGAATATCAGTGAGGACATCGTTACATACTGGTTTAGTAAAGGCGCCGTCCAGCGGTGTGACCAGCGTTATATTGGTCTTATCCCTAAGGCCGCGCTGTGTGAGGTAGTGATCGGTCAAACAGGCAAACTCGAGCGGAGCCACCGGGCATTTTATTGGCATATCAGCGATATCAATCACCAGCTCGCCACCATTAAAATCTTCCATCGCCGTGGCGAGTCTTAATGCACTGCCAGGCGTATAGAAACCATGGACATTCTTTCCCCATTGTTCAGACAGGCCCTCTATCTCTTCAATCACTGTCCGGCAACCCAGTCCAAGGACTAGCCAGTCATAGCTCAATGTCCGATGCTCCGTCATGACCTGGCGCTGCTCGATATCGATAGCGGAAATGTTTTCACAAATATATTCAATTCCTGGTGCTATAAATCCAGCATTAGGCTTTTGAATATCTTCCAGATTCTTATAACCGGGCTTCTGAAAAGGCAGGAATAACAGACCGGGCTGGTAAGTATGCATCGGTGAGTTGCCGACTAGTTGAATTCTTAATTCAAGTTTTTTCTTCCTGGCTTTCTTGAGAAGCAGGTTTGCGGTAACAATACCGCCAATTCCATCACCTAGAATGAGTATTTTGGTCTTCACTATGCGTCTATGTTAACTCATTATTCATGTGATCAACTGGATTGATTACTGATATTGATCACTATCAAGATAAATCAATCTTTAATAATTAGAGCACAGAAGTATAAACGGCATTTGTAGTCAGGTTTACTCTGACTTTATACTTAAAAAAGCGAGGATTGGACTCCATGAACAGTATAGTTAATCGATCGATAAGAATTTTAATAATAGATATTCTGCTCCCGGCACACGAAGAGGTAAGGTAAGCGATGAAATCAAAATGGCCGGAGTTTAATGCAAAAGACACGGTTCTTATCAACCTGCGACTTGAAACCTTTCATCTATCTGAAGCTCCTGTTTTGATTGATAACATATACTACACACCTAAAGAGGAGCTTCATGTCACTCTGGTCGGAGAGAAAGTCGGTACGATACTCCAGAATAAAATAAAGCGGAATCCAGAAACTAACGAAGTACTTGAGCATGTATTTGAAGACATCGATTGGTCATTTAAACGCTCTGGCCCAATACATATACTGTCACGTCTGAATAAAAAAAGAATCGTGCAAAAGACCGTGATCCTGTTGATCGATATGCCTGGCATGACTATCTTTTATGAACAGTTGAAATCACTTGGTTTGATTCCTGATAAAACACCGATTCCACCTGCACACGTAACCTTGTATACCCATCACTGTCCGTTGGGTATCGGCGTGCCGAGTAAAGAAATACTTAATTCTCTAATTGAAAAATCTTTTTCTGTCGACGTGTTCAATGAAATCTTAAACTAAATGCATTACTAATAAATGAGGGATTGCTAATAGGTGACGTCGAAAATTGTGGTGTGGATGCTGATGATTTAATCTTTCTGACGTTTCAAAATAAATGATAGGTAATACAGTATCGCGCCTATACCGTACCATATCCGCATATCGTAGGAAGTAACGACCAGAACTCAACAGGCTTCTACCGGGAAGTCTATAACGTCGTCCATGGTAATACAGATGCACCGATTGCTACGCTATGTCGTACTGGCTACCGCAGCTCTGACCCTTTTGATCAGGCGATCACGGCCTGGTGACAGGCCTGTCCTCCCTGATCCAGCGGGTGATGCCATCACGGACATTGTAGACCTGCGTGTAGCCCATCTTTTCAACCAGTAAACGTGCCAGCGTACTGGTTCGGCTGCCAGTGCGGCAGATCAGGATGACAGGATCATGCTGGTTATTCGCTGCGGTGAAACGCTCGATGAAATCCGGGTTCAAACGACCGCTGGCTTCGACAAAGGTCAGTAATTTACTACCTTCGACCACGCCTGTCTGTCGCCATTCTTCCGGGCGACGAACATCATAGACCGGTATGTCTTTCTCCAGCATCATCTGCAATTGAGTGTTGTCCACATTGGTATAGGGTGGCTCGCTACAGGCGGACAACCCCAGCAACAGCATGCCGACCGCACTCAAGTAGAGTAATCGCCGAAAACCGTTTTCTGTTAAAGCATTCATCATATTCGCTCGCGTAAAAAAAAGGCCGGTTTAACCGGCCTTTCATTGGCACTGATTTTAAGTGTAAAACGTGCTTGTCTAAGCGATGCTGTTTGCGACAAAAATGATACCTAAAGTTGTTGCGATGAGGCCAGAGAAAAGAAAGCCCATAACACGTTTCATTGCTGCATCTGTCGTTTTCATAGTTGATACCCTCTGCGGTTGTTATGCTTCTGATTAAATGATGAAAAATGAGGGCATGATGATAACGAGATGTTTACCAAAGAAATATCAGAATTTTTTCATTATACAGTTCGAATAAACTTTCATGATAATTCGTAGGGTTTTATAACCATAGAGCATTCGAGGTTTTGAAAGAGTACCGTACTTGCAGGGCTGCCTGGATAAGAACAGGAGGGGTGACCCCTTAACTGTAACGTCCGTCTACATCAGATCTTGCAACCGCTTTCTGATTAGGATCGAACAAATTGCAAACAAAGGCCCGTGAATTAAGCCTGGTCTTCGTCTTTTTTAAACGACAATACCTTTTCGGTTTTGTCGTTATACTTTTCAGTAAGGGATCGTCCTAAAATATCTTCCATCGCGTCCAGCGTTGTTTTTAATACCATACGAGCTGCAAAGTGATAGAGACGAATCTCACAGGCTACCGGCTTGTGCAGGTTATCACGCCCTTCGGTCTGAAAGTCGGTCCAGGCAACGACAGGTATATCATTTAACACACGGTCGACGATGATCCATGCGTCCTCCTGAACGATAAGATCGAGGTGGTTCAGTGTGGGTATCTTGAAACGCATCTGTTGGCCAATTCGCTTCAGTGCGGTTTGTGCCTGGTTAAAGTAATGTGCATCGACATTACCTGGCCGCCTGCTCAGTATCAGAACTTCATTGTGTCGAGTATAGGGAGGTATTGTTGAATGGCTGGCCATGTTAATTAAAGGGGTCGAACCCTTCAATATGGATGCAGCTGCGAGGGCGTGCAGGAAGCTTAAGCCGAAGGCTGGGGTGAGGACTATATTTAAATATCAAGCGCTGTCACCTCGAGCTCGGTCGATTCGCTTTCAAGTTCATCGCGACTGAACAGTTCTGTGCCCGGATGCGATGCGGTGGCGCTGCCGCAGATCACACCAAAACGTAACATCTGTTGTGCTGTTTCATTCTTCAGGGCGGTAGCAATCAATCCTGCAACCAGGGAGTCGCCGCAGCCAACGGTCGACTGCTTATGTATCCTTGGTGCTTCGCAGTGGTAGCTGTTGCCTGCATCGAGTAACACTGCACCTTTGTCGCCCAGGGTTACGCAAACATATTCCACACCCTGCTGCTGGATGCCTCGTGCGACTTCGGCGACCTGTTCCCTGGTATCCATGCGGCGTTTCATGGTTATTTCCAGTACGTAATGGTTTAATCGAACCATCCAGGGTTTTGCTTCCAGTGCCTGCTGCAGAGGTTCTCCATGTGCATCCACGACGGCTCTGCCGCCTTTCCGGTTGACGCGTTCGATCAGTTCACGGTAGGTATTTTCGGGCGCGCCCGGTGGCAGTAGTCCGCTCAACACGGCGATGCCGTTATCGGCCACGTTGACGAAACAGTCACACGCGCTGGCCAGGGCGTCCGGCGGGACTTCGGGACCGACGCTGGTGATCTCGAACTGCCCGGGCGGACTCTGTTGCATGATGGTGGTATTGAGACGCGTTTCGCCATCGACGCGAAATGTGTTGAGCCTGTCACCCAGGCTATCGCCGAGAAGTTTCAGCAGCAGGTCGCCACTTTCGCCGGCAATGATACTGCAGCAATTGGTCGGCACACCCAGTTCGACGAGTGCGCGTGTTATGTTGATGCCATTGCCGCCCGGGTGGTACCAGGTCTGGCTGGCGCGTACCTTCTGATAGGCCAGCAACTGGGGGATCTCATAGCTGATATCGACTGAGGGATTCAGTGCCAGCACAGAAATCTGTTCATGATTGTCTTTCATATTGTCACCGTGTTGTTTTGTCATAACGTTATAACAGGCCTTTTTTGAGGATCAGGCTGCGACCGGTCATGGCCGGCGGCTGGGGTATGCCGAGCAGTTCCAGCACGGTTGGTGCGATGTCGGCCAGACCTCGGCCGATGCTGAGTTTTACCGGGCCTTCTCCCATGATGAGAAAGGGTACCGGGTATACGGTATGCTGGGTCTGGGGCCCGCCGGTATTCGGGTCGACGATCTCATCGCAGTTACCGTGGTCGGCAGTGAGCATGACGCGCCAGTCGTTTTTGAGCGCTACTTCGAATACCCGGTGGCTCTCACGATCCAGTGACTCGACGGAGCTGACGATGGCGTCACGGTCTGCGGTGTGGCCGACCATATCGGCATTGGCGAAGTTGGTGACGATAAAGGAATACTTGCCGCTCTCGATGGCTTTTACCAGCTCGTCTGCAATCTGCGGTGCGCTCATCTCCGGCTGCATGTCATAGGTCGCGACTGAGGGTGAGGGTACGATGATGCGATCTTCCAGCGGGTAGGGAGGTTCATGGCCGCCGTTGAAAAAATAGGTGACATGGGCAAATTTCTCGGTCTCGCTGCAGTGCAGTTGTGCCAGGCCAGCGTCGCTGATGACTTCGGCCAGTATCTGTTCCGGCATGCGTGTCGCAAACAATACCGGCAATGGATAGGTGGCGTTGTACTCGGTCATACACACCAGCTTTTTCAGATAGATGCCACCACGATCGAAATCCTCAAATTTTTCAAGGCCACAGGCGGCTGTTAACTGGCGTACACGGTCGCTACGAAAATTGAAAAACAGCACGGGCTCATCAGTATCGATGCCAGCGTAGCCATCGATGACGGTAGGCTGAATGAATTCGTCACCTTCACCGCGGGCATAGGCCGCTTCGATGGCCTCGCGTGGTGTTCTGGCACTGCGTCCCTGTCCCAGTACCATGGCTTTCCACGCCAGTTCAGTACGCTCCCAGTTTTTAGCGCGATCCATGGCGCTGTAGCGGCCACTGACGGTGGCGATGTAGCCACGCCCGAGGCCGTTCAGTGCGTCTTCGAGCTCCTCGAGATAAGTCAGGGCAACTTTGGGTGCTGTATCACGGCCGTCGGTGATCATGTGAATAATCGGTTCTATCTCGGTGTTACGCAGCAACGACAGGATGCCGTGCAGGTGTTCGATATGTGAGTGCACGCCACCATCCGAGACCAGGCCGATCAGGTGCAGACGTTTGCTGCCATCGATCAGGGATTGCCACTCTGGTAATTGCTCGAATGTGCCATCATAGATCGCATCGGCTATCCGGATCAGATCCTGTTCCAGCACACGGCCGGAACCTAAGGTGAGGTGGCCGACTTCGGAATTGCCGAACTGACCGTCCGGTAAACCGACCGCTCTACCGGAGGCCTGTAATACCGTGTGCGGGTTGGTGGCGAAATAGTGGTCTAGATGAGGTGTACTCGCCAGCGCCCAGGCATTGTGTGCACGGCTTGGGTTGACGCCAAAACCGTCGAAGATTGCGAGTAGTACTGGCTTTGGTTTCACGGTGTATCCTTGAATAAAAATTATGAGTTAGATTAAAACATTACTAATTTAGATGGTAGTGCTTATTTCGATATGTGGCCTGTACATCATATAGACATTACGGGAAAGGATGTTATTTATTGCGTATTCTTGATATTACTAATAATATCTGGACGTCTTGAATCTCTCTCTCGATGATTGTTAATGTCAGTTGATCAGCACAGTTTTATAATTCCGGAAGATCAAAGTATATCGGCGCTGGTA
>Ga0316190_10001786_pt1 | contig 15654 bp, 17 predicted proteins | sample Eddworburrow2_MG_FD_204929 | JGI IMG/M metagenome (GOLD analysis project Ga0316190, IMG submission 204929) | Coastal sediment microbial communities from Maine, United States - Eddy worm burrow 2 | ecosystem: Environmental > Aquatic > Marine > Coastal > Sediment | place: USA: Maine | collected... | reverse complement strand
GACGAGGATCGTGTTGGCCGACTCCTCGGGGGCATAGCCATACGCAGCGCAGAACGCTGCGGTATCAGCCTTGGCGGGATCGCATCGCACAAGGTCGTGGTCAATCCCCAAGGCCGTCAGTTGGACGCGTACGACTTTCTCGGGATCGGCGCCCATGGACGAGATGGTAGCCAGTACCGCTCGGTCGTACGGGATCGCAATGGGCTCTTACGGTGCGTACCCTAGCGTACGACCATGACACGAGGCCTCCTGATGGTGATGGGCGGTGCCGCCATAGGCGCCACGATCCGGTGGGGAGCGAGTAGCTGGCTCGATAGCGCCGAGGTGTCCTGGGGGGTACTGGCGGTCAACACGGTCGGTAGCTTCATCTTGGGCGCCGCGGTCGCCATGGTCGGGCCCGGAGTGGGCCCCGCCCGCGTGTGGCGCTTCTTCGTCGGCCTGGGAGCTTGCGGGGGCCTCACCACATTTTCGACACTGGCGGTGAAGGAAGTGGATGATGCCGACAGCCGAAGCCTTGGGGTCGGTCTGGCGTATCTGGGCGCCACGTTGGCACTGGGGCTGCTGGGGGCAGCTGGTGGGACGGTAGGCGTCGAGCGCATGGTCGCGTCGTGACCATGGCCCTCCTTGCAGGCTTTCTGGCGGCAGCCGCTCTCGGCGCGGCGCGACGCTATTGGCTGGCGCCTGCGGTGGGCCGGGTCGGTGCCTCGCCGGCGGGCATATTGGCTGTCAACGCGCTCGGTTCGTTCCTACTAGGCGCGTTGCATCACCTCGAGGGGGTCTGGGTCCCGATCGTCGGCACGGCACTGCTCGGGAGCTTCACCTCGTTTTCGAGCTTTGCCGTGGAGCTGTTTACCGAGGTGCGCAGCCGGCGATATCGAGCGGCCAGCACGTATCTGCTCGCCGCCCTCATCACCGCGCTAGGCGGTGCTTGGGCGGGCCTACAAATGAGCGGCTAGACGGACCTAGACTCCCGTCAGGTTTGAGTCCAACATCGCTAACGACGACGGGCTCGTGGCCCTGGTGGTGGGCCAGGTGCTGCGGGTCAGCCGATGAAGTTGTGGGCCTTCAACCAGTCGGTCGCGATGTCGGCCGGGCCTTTGCCGTCCTCGTCGAACTGCCGGTTGAGCTCGACCAACTCCTCGGTGGTCAGTTCGGCACTCACCTCCGAAACGATGCGCTCGATCGGGTCCCCGTAGGCGGCCAATACTTCGGCGCGAACGACGGGGGTCACGTTCTCGGCCGCCAACATCAGTCGATCGTCCTCGAGCACCACCAGCCCGTCCGAGCTCAACAAGGGGCTGGTGGAAAACAGGACGGCGATGTCCAGCTGGGCGTCGGCAAGCGGGGCATCGTCGGTCGCGAGCGCCTCTATCGCCGTGGAATCCGCGACCGCACTCACGAATCCGTCCGCGAGATCGACCTCGTAAAACTCGGCCAGCCCGGGGATACAGAACGGATTGGTCGGGCAGTCGGCGGGCGCGCCGAGGACCAAAGGGCCAGCCTGTGCCAGGTCGCTCAGCCGCGTGATCTCGAGTGCGGAGGCGCGCTCGCTCTGCATGACGAAGACGTTCGTGTTCTGCGCCGGCGCGGAGCTCAGAAGTTGCAGTCCATCGGTGGCCAGCCGTTCTTCCAGCACGGTGAACGTCGACAGTACGTCGGCACTCGCTTCGCCGGCCCCGCCGTTGAGGTGCTCGAGCAACGACGCAGCGTATTCCACGGCCATGTTGATGTCGCCGCTCCTCAACGCCGAGATCTCCGCCTCCCGATAGGCCCCGAGCGGTGCTTGGCGAACGGGATAGCCGGCATCGACAAGTGCCTGGCCGTACAACTCGGCGAGAATCGAGCTTTCGCTGAAGTCTTGCGCGCCGATCACGATTTCGGGTCCGGCGGGTATGGCCCCGTTCAAGCCGTCGACCGGGCCAGTCGTCGAACCGCACGCCGTCGCGATCATCAGAACAGCCGCCGCCACGGTGCGCGTGAGTGTTGAACCTGACACCATCGGTGCTATCGCCTCCCGGCCGCAAGGGCCGATGTGGAACTCTCGCTGACCGTATCGGGACCAAGCCACGCCCGGACGCTTTCGGGTCCGAAGTCCCAGGCGCTCAGGAACGGATCAGTAGCGCCGGGAATCGGCGAGCGCGACGACAGGGCGAGCGGTTCAGACTCGCGGTGTAGCGTCTTCCACGCTTGGCGTCGAAGGCCCAAGCTCGTCCGCGAGCTCTTCCCATCGTTGGATCTCAGGTTCCGTCAGAATGCGACCCTGGCGGTTCGCTTCCTCGTGACGTCCAGCCCAGACGAAGAACAGGTACGTGATCAGTGACCAGAGGAAAAGACCGCCACCGATCTTCATGATCACACCGGCCGCCTGCTGGTCGGCGATCACCCCGATGTTCCAGAGTCGGTCACCATGGTTGTAGACGTTGTAGACGGGCGATTCGGCGAAGGTCAACCAACCGCCGGGTACCGTCGGGATAATCGACATGACGAACAAATAGACCATCTGCCCCGGCAGCGACATCCTGAGCTCAGGAAACGGGCCGCACACCGGAACCCACATCAGGAACGCCGTGGCCACCATCACGAAATGGATGAAGTAGTGCAGCGGCCCGATTTCGACAGACGCGTTGACGAGAGTGCTCCAGTGGGTGATCGCAGCTACGGCATTAAACAGCACGCCTGCAACGACCGGGCGAGACAATCGGCGCAACACCGCCGGCACGCGCCCGCTCCCCACGAGGAGGCGGGCCAACCATGTCGGTACCGCCAACAGGAACAACGCCGGCATGATGAGAGTGAAGAGCAGGTGCTGCACCATGTGCACGAGGTAGAGGTACTCCTCGGCGACGTCGTGCATCGGCCAATCTGACGCAAGCCACAAGACGACGACGCCAGCAACGAAGAAGCCGCGTTGGCGATTCGTAATATCGCCCTGGACCTTCGGAGCAATTACCCGGCTCACGTAGAAGCCCATGGTCACGACGACACCGACGACCAGCCATACCTCGGGATGAGGTTGCCAGCGCCAGAAGTCCGCGTCCAATAGCAACACGTCGAGTTGCAGCATGGTGATCAACTAGACCGGTGTATTAAATCCGGAGAAGAACCTAAAAGCCTGGAGCATCACGAAGTAGACCACCGCAGATAAGACAATTCCCGCGATGAAGACCCGACGGAGTAGAGGATTATCGAACTTCAAGTGCATGAAGTAGGCAGCCACTAGATAGAACTTAATCACCATGAGAATGATCAAAATTGGTATGGCCAGGCCATTGAGAAAGTCGGGCAGAACCGACGAGAAGTAGGTACCAAATTCGAGAGCCGTGAGCGCGGCCAATATCAACGCGATGATGATGTATTGCTTCTCGCTCGGATGTTCGTGTCCGGAGGCATGGTCTGACGTCTCGGTTTCCATGCTTTGCGGTGCCTTCACCGTGTCGCTCATCTCAGTCTCCGATCTGGCTGATGGTCGTGATGGCCCCGGTCCGCGCCAAGCCAGATTCCGCACTGGCGTCAGCCTGGGCGACCGGGATGAGGTAAACGACAACGAAGATCAGAATCCACACGACATCGACGAAGTGCCAATAGAGCCCGACCAGCTCGACCGTCTCCGAATGCTTCTTGCGGAGACCGCCTTTCAGCGAAGCCACCACCAAGGACAGCAACAAGAGGATGCCGATGGTCACGTGGACCCCATGGAAGCCGGTAAGCGTATAGAACGCCGAGCTGAAGATGTTGGTGTCCCACTTCATGCCCTCGCGAGCGAACACGGTGAACTCGTACACCTGACCGGCCACGAAGGTGGAGCCGAGCACGGCGGTCGTGAGGATCCAGAGGCGGCTCCGGGCAACGTCATCCCGCTGGATCGCCGCCAAGGCCAGCACCATGGTGAGCGAGCTCATCAAGAGGACGAATGAACTCACCGAGGTGAACGGGATGTCGTAGATGTTCACGCCGAGATCAGTGACCCGGGTGAGTACCGCGGCGTCGTTTGGGTTGGTGATCTCGACCAGCTTTGACTTGTAGAGCAAGAAGGTCGAGATCAGCCCGCCAAACAGCAGAGCTTCTGAGCCGAGAAAGAGCCACATCCCCAGCTTGTTGTGGGTCAAGCCCGTATTTGTGGCGTGCGGATCATGAGTCTTCGCGTTTTCGAGGTCGAATGCGGCCGGGTCGGGCCGCTCGGAGGTCAGCGTGTCAGCCAACGGGGGTCTCCTCGGTTTTGATCTCAGCGTGCGAGTCGGAACGGTCATCGCCACCATGGTCATCGTGGCCACCGGCGCCGTGGCCACCGTCCGGATCGTCGACCGGCTCGAAGGCCCAGCCGTACATAGAGGCGACCAGAAGCAGGGCGCCGGGCACGGCGAGCCAGAGATTGTAGATGACGGCGTAGCCAATGATCGGTAGCGCCAGCGCCACCAGCAGGGGCCAGTACGAAGGAGACGGCAGATGGACGCCAGTACCGTCACCGGCCTGGGCCGCCTCTTCGGACGACGCTATTCGTGTGACGTTCTCGTGCTCATCGATCTGATATTTACGGAACCAGTACTCGTCGTTTTGGGTCACGACTGGCACCACATCGAAGTTGTGCTCCGGAGTAGGCGACGGGACCATCCACTCCAGGGATCGTGCATCCCATGGGTCGGGTCCAGGTGCCGGCTGGTCGTGGCGGCCGCGGTAGCTGATAACCACGTTCGCGAGGAAGATGAGAACGCTGATGGCGATGATGAAAGCGCCAATGGTGGCAACGAGGTTCCAGAGACTGAAGCCCTGGTCATCTCCGTAGGTATAGATGCGGCGAGACATGCCTTGTAGCCCCAGGATGTGCATCGGCCCGAAGGTCAGATTGAAGCCGATGAGGCTAGCCCAGAACTGCCACTTGCCGAGCCGCTCGGAGAGGAAATGCCCGAACACTTTTGGCCACCAGAAAAAGAAGCCGGAAAAGAAGCCGAGCAGGGCTCCACCAAACAGCACATAGTGGAAGTGCGCCACGATGTAGTACGTGTCTGTTTGCTGCGTGTCAGCAGGTCCGAGCGCGTGTGTCACCCCAGACAGCCCGCCGATGGTGAACATGGCCACGAGCCCCACTGCAAAGAGCATGGCGGTGTTGAATTCGATCTTGCCACCCCACATGGTGGCCATCCAGTTCAAAATCTTCACCCCCGTTGGTACGGCGATGAACATCGTGGACAGGGAGAACGCCATGACCGACAGGGGCCCAATGCCCGAAGCGAACATGTGATGAGCCCACACACCCCAGCCCATGAAGCCGATGACGATCCCGGAGAAGACCATGAACGGGTAGCCGTAGATCGGTTTGCGCGAGAAGGTGGGTATGACCTCGGACACGATGCCGAAGGCCGGCAGGATCAGGATGTAGACCTCCGGGTGCCCGAAGATCCAGAAGAGGTGTTGCCAAAGGAGCGGATCAGCGCCCTCGGACACGTTGAAGAAGTTGGCGCCGAACAGTCGATCGAACATCAACAGGAACAAAGCCACCGTGATGACCGGAACCGCGAAGAGCAGGAGAAACTGCACGACGAGAATCATCCAGGTGAAGACCGGCATCCGCATCAGGCCCATGCCCGGTGCTCGCATATTGAGCACGGTGACGATGAGGTTCATCGCCGAGACCAGCGATGCAATACCAACAATCTGCAGCCCGACGGCATAAAAGTCGATGCCATGACCCGGGGAAAAGATGACGCCGCTGTTGGGCGCGTAGTTGAACCAGCCGCCATCGGCGCCGCCCCCGAGGATCCAGGCGGTGTTGAAAAAGATCGAGCCGAACAGCCAGATCCAAAAGCTGAGGGCGTTCAATCGGGGGAACGCGACGTCGCGCGCCCCGATTTGTAGAGGCAGTAGATAGTTGGCGAACGCCGCGGCCATCGGCATGATCACCAGGAACACCATGGTGACCCCATGCATCGTATAGACCTGGTTGTATACGTCGGCCGAAAGCAAGGTTCCGTCGGGTGTGGCCAGCTGCGCCCGAATCAGCAGCGCTTCGAAGCCACCGACCAGGAAGAAGAAGATGGAACCGATTCCATACATGATGCCGATGCGCTTGTGATCGACGGTAGAGACCCAGCTACGCCAGCCGGTGGTGGTCCTCGGCCGAGTCAGAACTCCGATCGGCGAGGAGCCGGTCGGCCGGTCCCCGACGGGCAGGGCAAGCGGTTCTTGTTCGATAATCGCCATAGTCGCTTCCCTTACTACTTCAGGGTCTCAAGATAGGTGACAAGGTCGTCGAGCTGATCCTCGGTCAAGGGCAGGGCCGGCATGCCTCGACCGAGTTCACTGAATTCGTTCGGATTCGGGGCCATCGGCTTGAGGGCCGAGGGGTTGCGAATCCAGGCTTTGAGTTGGGCACGGTCAACGTTCAAGCCTTCCTTGGTCAGATAGTTCGCGGCGCTTGGCTCGTCGTCATAGAGCTCGAAGATTGAGCCGGCGTAGGAGCTCCGACTCATGAGATGGGTCAGATTGGGTGCGAGACCCGACACCACCTCGGCACCGTCATATGGCGCCGTACCGGCGAAGCAGCCATTGGTGGCGCCGTCGGGCACACAGTCAACGGCGTTGACGCCCTCGATCTGATGGCAGGACGCGCACTGCTGGGTGAACACGGACAAGCCCCGCAGTGCAGCCTGGTCGGTCGGGATTGCTGCGTCCTGCATCTGGTTCGCGACCCAGGCTTCGTACTCTGCGGGTTCGAGGGCGATGGTACGCATCTGCATTTTGGCATGTGAAAGCCCGCAGAACTCGGTGCACTGCCCGTAGTAGACGCCAGGCTCATCGGCCTCGAGCCACCAGGGATGGGTACGACCGGGGACAGCATCGCGCTTGCCATTCAATGCGGGGATCCAGAATGAGTGGATCACGTCGTTCGACTTGACTTTGAGAGACACGGCTTTGCCGGCCGGGATGACGAGCTCGTTGGCAGTGCTGAAGTCAGGCTCACCGTCGGCGTTGAGGTCGTAGTCGTAGGACCACCACCACTGTTGTCCGTAGACCGTAACCTCGATGTCGGTCTCGGGCGTGTCGTCCAGCTTGAAGAGGGTCGTCACGGTGCCGACGGCCACTCCGGCGAGAATGAGGGCGGGGACAATAGTCCAGCCCAGCTCCAGTGCGGTGTTGCCGTGAACCTGCTTGGGCCACTCTTCGGAGTCACCTCGCCGGAACTTCACCGCAAGAAACAGCACCCCGAAGTTGATGATGACAAACACCACGCCGGCGATGATGAACACCGGGGATATCAGGTCGTGGATGATCCTCGCGGCGTCGCCCCGCGGGTTCAGTGTGGTGAGCGGACGGCCCGAAGAACCACAAGCTCCCACCACCATGAACATCATCACGGCCAGCATGGAACGAGTCACGGTTGAATCTTTGGATCTCATGGGTTGTGGGCCATTCACACGGTCGGACTTCATGGGTCGTTCTGATCCGTTCTTGACTGCTCGCGACGCGGTTGTCATGTCGTCGCCTCGGCGACGAAGACGTTCTCGGATTCCCGGCCTGTCCCGAGGCCTTCCTCGTCATCGTGACCGCCGTCCTCGTGGTGGACCTCGATTTCGCGCTCACCGCTGACCGCGGCGACTACACCGCCGGCCAGGAATGCAAGGGCGCCGAAGGCCAGCGCGCCGACCGCCAGGGATTTGGTGATGGTCGGCCGAAGCGAAATCATCGCGGCCACGGTCAGAATGGAAGCGGCGACACCGATGGCCACAATGGACGCACCGAGGCGGGGCACGGCCAGCAGGACCCGCGAAAAGGCGATCACGACGAAGCCGATGACCAGCAGAGCGGCCACTGGAAACTCGATCGGGCCCATGATCTGATCTCTCAGCGCCCGGCTGGTTTCAGGGTCGTCTGTGGCGCGATCGGTCCAGGCTGACATCATCCATTCGAAGGCGACGAGAGCGAGAACGGCGATGGCCAGAATCGCCACAACCCAGCTTTCGAGCACAATCGCCAGGACGACCACGGCGGCACCGAACGCTCCGAGGGGCGCCCACCAGTTGGGCGAGGAGGGGATGGTGGCTCGAGGGGCCCTCGTGGTCCGGGCTTGTTCGGCCAAAGCCTTGGAGTCGGCGTCGCGAAAGGCAACGGTGATGCCCGCGAGGGCGAAGCCGACCAGCGACAGCCCGAGTAGGATGACATAGCCGACATGGTTGCCAACGCCGCCGCGGTAGCCGAAGCTGATCGAGCCCATCACCTCGGTCAGCAGAAACTGGCCGAGATTGCCGGGGAACTGGCTGAAGTCGGCTCCGCCCGAGACCCAGCCGAAGACGATGGCAGCCAGCAGGGCCGACAGGGCAGCCCCGAAGTAGTACTTGAATCCTGTGGTGATCATTCGGAGCCCTACTTCGTGACGTAGATCGCGAACCAGATAACGCTGTACACGCCACCGGTGACGTACCAATACAAGGCGGCGGCAGCGACGCCTTCAGGGTGTTCGAGATATTGGCCGGCTAGGACCCGAAACGAGACCAGCAGGATGAACACCAGACCGGCGAGGGTCATGAGTGCGTGGGCGTAGACGATGGCGGGAACGAGGATCCCGACCGGCGTAGCCTTGTCAAGCTCCATCGTCGAAACCAGCAGGCTCGTCTGATTCAGTACTGCCAAGCCGAGCACCATCGTGAGTAAGAGCCCCAACAGGCCCATGGACCGGTCTCGGCGGGCCAGCGACCACACGGCCATCTGTATCGTGAAGGCGGAGAACACCCAGGTGATGGCCATCATGTTTGGTTGGGTGAGCGGAATGATCTGGTCGTCGAGCCAGTCACCGGAGACGGCGAGTTCGGCCGCGCGTTGGTGGAGGTAGATACCGAAGAGGCCGGCAAAGGCCATCAGCACGGGTATGAGCGACAGGGCGGTGCCCATCAGCAAGACCCGCGGCCGTTCGGGCGGCGCGTGGCCCGGTTCGATCATCGACGAAGACATCAGGCCCTATCCTTTTGCTCGCTGGCAAGTCCATCCGACATGTCGCCATCACCGTCGACGCGAGAGTCGAGAAGGGGCGAACAGGAGCGGACGGGAGGTAGCGGTTCGCGAAAGTTGCCGTGGGGTGGGGGCGAGGTGGTGGCCCACTCGAGGGTCAGGCCCCCATGAGGATCGGCGTCGGCCCCGACGGTCCGTTTGCGGAGCATGGGCCGGAGATTGTTGAGCAGAGCCAGAACCGCGCCCGCCGCCACGATGGCGCCGCCGACAGCAGCCACTCCGTTGAGCGATGACGCCCCGCTTACATCGTCGACCACACCGGTGACGTCGCCGAGAGCGACCTGATCGTTGAGGCCCGTGATCAGTTCGGGGATCGCCCAAACCAGCACGCCGACGGTGAGGACCAAGGCCTCCAGCCGGGCGAGGGCCTCGGGCGGTTGCAGCCCCCAAATTTTGCCACCCCAGTACTGAAGGGCACCGAGTCCGCCGACGATCCCGACCCCGATCACGAGCTTGGTGTGACCCATGGCCCATGACGTGCCGACCAGATTCAGAGGTTCGATAACGTACAGGGCGCCAACGACGACGGACAACAAGAGCAACAGCAGGGCGAAGACCGCATGCACGAGGCCGGCGGAGACCGTCGGTTTGGTCCGCATCATCGCCGCCGTGGCCCCGGTGAAGGCCAGCACGGGCAGCACGATGACCACGGCCACGGCGATGTAGACCGCCTCCTGGGTGATCGAGTCATCGAATGCGGTCTGAGCCCACGCTCCGAAGCTCAAGATCGAAAAGGCCCCGATCGTGCCTAGCAGAGCGCCGTACGGTGCAGGGCGTTGGCCCGACATGGTGGACACGGCGTCAACAATGAATCCGAGCACCGGGATGGCGAGTAGGTAGATGGCCGGCAGGCGAAAGAGCCATGAGACCTGGAGCCACTGGTTGGCGGCATCACCGAAGAGCACCTGCTCGTAGCGGTAGTCGACCCAGATGAGGATCACGTTGCCCGCCAGGACCCCGAGCGTGGTCAACCAGATGAAGCCGCTGGCCAGCATGGACCAGGAAAAGGCGGGTACCTGTTGGAGCGTCATGCCCTCGGCCCGCATCGTGGTCACGGTGGCGACCACGGCGATTGTGGTCAGGGAGAGCCCGGCGATAATCAACAGCAAGGCCAGTAGGGCCAGCTCCACCCCTTCGGCGCTACCACCGGCAAACCCGCCGTTGGCGAGATAGCCAGCCACGAACAGCCCGGACCCAAGAGCCCAAGTCCAGTAGCCCAAGGCGCTGGCTCGGGGGAAGGCGCCCGCCGGTGCTCCCACTTGAAGGGGCACGACATAGCTGCCGATCCCGAGGAGAAGGGGTAGTACGCCCAACAGGACCACTCCGACCCGCGACAGGGTGAAGACCTGGAAGAAGAAGTCGTCGGTCAGCAAGGTGCCGAGCTGATCGGGCGTGGTCCGCTCCACATCGACGAGAGCGAAAAGCACCAGTCCACCGATGAGCAACAGCAGCGAGGTGCCGATGTACAACCGGCCCGTGGTCTTGTGGTCATAGGTGCTGAGCGCACCGACCAGACCATCAGGGGGAGGTGGTGGTAGAGGGACAAGGTTGGGGTCGTACTCGACCAGATCGGTCGACGACGCCTTGTCTTCGGGTTTGGTCTCCGTAACTGTCATCGCGCGCGCTGCCGGTCCATGCTGCCGTGGAGTGGGTAGAAAGAAGAAGGAGCGGACCGCACGAGCGGCCGGCCCTCAGGGCGGTCAACCCGGCGTGGGGTATCCGATCCATCTGCCGCCGGGAGAATACACATATTGCGCCTCGATGCACGACACACGCCGGAGCGTGCGTCCAGTAGCTCGGCGACAAGCGCCGTGATGGGGCCCATCAGGCCGCCCCGACGAGGATCTGATCCAAGGCCATGGCTCCGAACAACAGGGTGATGTAGGTGATCGAGAAGGTGAACAGCCGCATCGCCATCTTCGGCGTGGCGTCCCGAAGCAGTTGGACGGCAAGACCGGTGAAGATGGCCCCGAGTACGATCGCCGAAACCAGATAGAGCAAGCCCATGTCCGCGACGAACGAGAAGACAAGGGTCAGCGCCCACAAAAAAACCGTGTAGGCCAGGATCCGGATGGCACAGGTGCGCAGATCGACCACCGACGGAAGCATCGGTACGTCAGCGGCGTCGTAGTCCTCGCGGTAGCGGATGGCCAGCGCCCAGAAGTGGGGTGGGGTCCAGTAGAAGATCACCGCGAACAGGACCACTGGGGCCCAATCGAGCGAACCGGTGACCGCAGTCCAGCCAATGAGCACCGGCACCGCACCGGCCGCGCCACCGATCACAATGTTGTGACTCGAGCTGCGCTTGAGCCACAGCGTGTAGATGAAGACGTAGAACAGGCAGGCTGCCACGGCGAGCAAGGCGCTGACCAGGTTCACGAAGCCCCACAGCCAGGCGAAGGCCACGGCCTCGAGGGCGACGGCGAAGATCAAGGCGTGGCGCGGTTCGATGACCCCGGTGACGAGCGGACGATTCTTGGTTCGCTCCATCAGGGCGTCGATGTCTCGATCGACGTACATGTTGATGGCGTTGGCCCCTCCGGCCGCGAACGAGCCGCCGACCACGGTGGCGACCATGAGCCAGATGCTCGGAATGCCCCGTTGGGCCACGACCATCGTGGGAACTGTCGTTATTAACAACAGCTCGATGATGCGCGGCTTGGTCAGGGCGACGTAGGCGCCGACCCGAGCGATGGGCCTCAGTGGTGCGATGGTCCCTTGCACAGGGACCAGACCCTACGGCCGCGATGACCGCGTCGCCAAAGCATTCCCTGTCGAGGCCAAGGCCTACACGGAGACTTGCACCGGGACCGGGGCTTGGACCAGGCTCGATGCCTTTCCCGATGGCCTTCGCGGCTCTAGCCTTACGCGATGACCCGGATCGAACCTCGGACCTACCACCGCATCACCGGTGTGGCGCTGGTCTTACTGGGTCTGATCGTGGTGAGCGGGGCCGGCGTCCGACTGACGGGCTCCGGTCTTGGTTGTTCGGATTGGCCGACATGCGAGGAGGGGCAGTTCTTCGCAGATCTCGAGTATCACCCCCTCATCGAATTTGGGAACCGCGTGGTCACCGGTCTGGTGTCATTGGTCGTCATCGCCGCGGTGTTGGGCTCGGTCGTTCGGGCACCCCGCCGCTCCGACCTCACCAGGTGGTCCTTGGGCCTGGTGGCAGGCGTGATCGGCCAGGTGGTCCTCGGCGGCTTGTTGGTACAAAGCCATCTCGATCCCCGCTTCACCATCGGCCATTTCCTGCTCTCGATGGTGTTGGTATGGAACGCTGTGGTGCTCTATCACCGCGCGGGGCCAAACGTTGCCACCGTCAGGCCCCGGCCCTCGGCCATGGTTGTTCGTCTCGGTTCGATCCTGTTCATCATGGCGATGTTCGTGCTCGGCACGGGCACGATCGTGACCGGAGCCGGCCCCCACGGCGGCGATGACGCCGCCGAGAGACTCAACCTGGCCATTGTGACCGTGGCCCGGATACACGGGCTTTCGGTGTTTGCGCTGCTCGCTACCACCGTGACCATCATCGGCCTGCTTTGGCGGACGGGTGACCTCGCGCGCTGGCATACGGCGCTCAGCCGGTATCTCGTCGTGCTCGTCGCGCAGGCGGGGGTGGGCTACACCCAATATTTCACGGGCGTGCCGCCTGCCCTCGTAGCCCTTCATGTGCTGGGCGCCACCGCCATCTGGGGGGCCACGACCTACCTCTTACTCGAGTTGCGGAGATCGACGGTGCCAGCACGAAACGAGACCGTGGCGCCCTCGGCCGAGCGCCAACAGCCCGCCCTGGGTTGACCCGCGTGGCCGCTTCTGCTGGGCGCCAGTCGCTCCGGCCAGGGCTACAGTACGAGCCAGAAACCTGGCCCCGCGCCCCGGAGCGGGCCACGCTCCCAGCGGTGCACCGCGACATCTATCCACGAAACTGAGCGAAACCGGCGAGAATGGGCGACACTTGACATATGGCCAGCCCGACACCGGTGGAGATCGAGGAACCCACCAGCGACACGTTCACCTCCCCGGACACGCCCTGGATCGTCCTCGTCTGGAACGACCCAATCAACCTGATGTCCTATGTATCGTTCGTGCTCCAAAAGCTGTTCGGATACAGCAAGGTGAAGGCGAACCGGCTGATGCTCGACGTTCACGAGAAGGGCCGCGCGGTCGTGTCGACCGGGGATAGGGACAAGGCCGAGGTCGACGTATTCCGGCTCCACGAGCACGGGTTGTGGGCCACGATGCAGAAAGACGAGTGAACCCCAACCCATGTTCCGCCGACGACTGATCAAGCCGGTGCCGGCTGGCTATCAGATCAAGCTTGGTAACGACGAGCGCGATCTGCTCGGCTCGTTGGTTCCCCAGTTGCGCGACCTTCTGGGTCGCGACGACCCGCTCACGCGCCGTCTCTTTCCGACGGCGTATCACAATGATCCAGAACGCGATGCGGAGTACCGGATCCTGGCGCGGTCAGAGCTGACCGACAAACGGTTGGCCTCCCTCGAACTGTTCGAGACCACCCTCCACGCCGACATTGTGACCGGCGAGGAGCTCACGGCATGGATGGGGTCGATCAACGATGTGCGACTCGTTCTCGGGACCCGGTTGGACGTCTCCGAAGATCTCGAGTCCCTCGACGATCAGGACCCTGACGCTCCGGCGTTCGCGATGTACAGCTATCTCGGCTGGGTGCTGGAGAACGTGGTAGCTGCACTGGCCGAGTCGCTCCCCGAAGGGGACGACTCCATGGCCCCGGAGTGAAACTCCGCTCGATCGACCCGCCGACGACCGCGCCCGCCCTAGCGGTCCGCCTCGTAGCGGGCACCGCGTTCGGATATGTCGTCGGCATGTTTCCGTCGGCCGACCTGGCGGCCCGGGTGGTCGCGGACGGCGACATCGACCTGCGCGCGACCGGCACCGGAAATCCTGGCGCGGCCAACGCCCACCTCGTGCTCGGCCCCAAGGCGGGCGCCGGTGTGCTCTTCGCCGACATGGCCAAAGCGGTGGTCGCCGGAACGGTCGGACGGCGTTTGGGCGCCATGCCCGGCGCCAACGCCGCGTCAGCCGCCGCGGTGCTCGGGCACTGTTATCCGATCTGGAACAATTTTCGCGGAGGCAAGGGAGTCGCCGCCAGCGTGGGCCAGGTCGGGGTCACCTTCCCCTCCTTCCTGCCGATCGACGCGGCTGTCACGGGCCTAACCGCCAAGCTCTGGCCTGGCCACAAGGCGTCGTTCGCGGCGGTCGTCGCCGGATCGGCGGGGTGGCTGACCGCTGCGACGGTCTGGTGGCGACGAGGCTGGCCGACCGGATCCGGATCACCAGCCGGTATCGAGCTGCCCATTGCAGCGGCGGTGAGCAGTGCGGCCATTCTGCAGCGCTTCTGGTCGGCCAGCCGGAATGAGGCGGCCCGATGATCGCCATCGTGACCGATTCGAGCTCCCAGCTCTCGACCGACCAGGCCGCCCAGCTCAGCGCACACGTCGTGCCCCTCGTCATTTCAATCGACGACGTCGACTACGCCGAGGGTGTCGACATCGACGCCGACGGCTTCTATGAGATCATGGCGACGGGCGAGCATCGATATGCCACCAGCCAGCCCAGCCCCGGCCGATTCCTCGATGCGTATCGAGCGGCAGCTGAGGGCGGAGCGAGCGAGATCATCTCTGTGCACATCGGCTCGGAGCATTCGGGCACCGTGAACAGCGCGTCCCTGGCCGCCCGCCGGGCACCGGTACCCGTTCGAGTCATCGACACCGGCACCGCCTCCTACGGAGTGGCACTCTGTGTCGAACGAGCGGCCGAGATCGTTGCGGCCGGTGGATCGGCGGCCGAAGCAGAAACCGTAATCGAGGCGTTCGCACCCACGATCGAGAGCGTCTTCATCGTCCAGGCGCTCGACCTCGCTCGGTCATCGGGTCGGCTACGCGTGGAGCTCGGCACGGGCGCCGAACCAACGCTGCCCGTATTGGCCACCAAAGGCCCCGACCTCACCGTCGTCGGATCGGTCACCGATCTCGACTCGGCGCTGGACACCATGGCTGGCCACATCCTGGCCCGCGGTCAGACCCTACGGGTGGCTCTGAGCATCGCGGACCGGGAGTCGGAACCGCTCTGGCAAGGGCTCAGGTCCCGCCTCGAACCCAACGAACTCGTCATTGAGATGACCGACTACCGAGTGGGGCCAAGCGTGGCCGCACATCTTGGCCGAGGCACCGCTGGGGCCTTTTTCACCCCATCTACAATACTTGAGGCCAAAGGGCTCGAGATCGAACATGAAGGTTCGAACTGAGGTACTGGGCCCACCCTGGGGTTCTGGGCCCACCCTGGGGTTCTGGGCCCACCCTGGGGTTCTGGGCCCACCCTGGGGTTCTGGGCCCACCCTGAGGTTCTGGGCCCGCTGGAACCCGCCTCATCAATGGCGGGATCGCAGTGGTCGGGACCGGCGTCGATCCGGTGACCTCACGCTTTTCAGGCGCGCGCTCTGCCAACTGAGCTACCCGACCGGGTCACGTCAACACGCCTCGCCCATTGGACCGGAATCCTGAGACGAGACGCATGGTTGTCAACGTGTGGCGGTCCCGACGGGATTTGAACCCGCGACCTCCGGCTTGACAGGCCGGCGTGCACTCCAAACTGCACCACGGGACCTCGAATTGC
>Ga0316190_10001784_pt1 | contig 15658 bp, 10 predicted proteins | sample Eddworburrow2_MG_FD_204929 | JGI IMG/M metagenome (GOLD analysis project Ga0316190, IMG submission 204929) | Coastal sediment microbial communities from Maine, United States - Eddy worm burrow 2 | ecosystem: Environmental > Aquatic > Marine > Coastal > Sediment | place: USA: Maine | collected... | reverse complement strand
AGTGCTATCCCCGAATCGACCCGGGCGAGTTGTAGCAGACGCTCGACCAGTTTGCCGAGCCGGCGCAGAATCGACGTGATTTGTGCCGCTCGTGCCTGCTGGGGGGCGTCTATGAGATCCACTTCCAGACGTTGGCTCTGGGCCAGGGCCGCCGCCACCGGCGTGCGCAATTCATGGGCGCTGTTGGCGGCGAAGTCACGCTCGTTTTCCAGGGCGCGCGCCAGTCGCTCCAGCAGGCGATTGACATCTCGCACGATGGGCCTGAGCTCGGTGGGCAGATCCGTGTCGGGGATCGAGTTCAGATTGACGCCACTGCGTGAAACAATGGCTTCGCGGACGGCGCCAATGGTTTGCAGACTTCGGCGTACGGTCCAGAATATCGTGCCCGCCGCGAGTGGCACCAGCAGCAACAAGGGTGCGATGAGCCAGCTCAAAATCTCGGTCACGGTTTTGATTCGGCTGTCGAGCCGTTCCGCCACCTGGATGAACTGATTCGTGTCCAACGCCGTCTCGGTGTAGTACCGCCAACCGTCCGCCGCCGCGAAGCCACTGCTCAGAGGGATTGGAAACGGGCTCGATTGGGCGTCGTGGGAACGCAACAGAACACGGCCGGAACGGTCCCGAATCTGGTAAACCAGATGTTCCTCGTGTTCCCGATAGGACAACCCGTCACCTATGGACCGTTCGCGTTCATGGTCATCGTCATCGTCGTCCCGAGGGTGGTCCAGTTCGCTCAGGGCCAGGGGCAGTATCCGCTGCGCGGTTTCCTGTAACGCGCTGTCGAATACCTCGCTTATCTCATGATAGACAACCAGGGTGGAGGCCAGCGTCGCCAGCAGCCAAAGCCCGGTGAGACTGCCGGTCAGGACCAGTATCAGCCGCCGGGATAGACTCCAGCTCGGCATCACCCTGATCCCAGGCGATAGCCGAGGCCACGTATGGTTTCGATCGCCTCGCGGCCCAGCTTTTTGCGCAGTCGGCTGACGTGGACCTCCACCGTATTGCTCTCGATCTCGGAGCCAAAGGCGTATAGGGCTTCCTCGATCCTTGCTTTGGATACGAGCGCCTCGGCGCGATGTGCCAGCAGTTCCAGGATCGCCCACTCGCGCCGGGTCAGGCTGATCTGATCCCCATTGCGGCAGACCCGATGGGTGGCGGTGTCGATCTCGATCTGGCCGATGCACAGCAGGGGGTTGGGGTTACCGCCGTAGCGGCGCGATACCGCCGCCACCCGGGCACTGAGCTCGTTCAGATCGAACGGCTTCACCAGGTAGTCGTCGGCACCGGCATTGAGCCCCTCGATGCGATCGTTGATCTGGTCCCGAGCCGTCAGAATGATCACCGCCCGGGTGTCGCCCCTGCGGCGCAGGTCCCGCAGCAGATCAAGACCCCGACCGTCCGGCAGGTGAAGATCGAGCAAAATCAGCCCGTAATCCACGGTCAGCAGCGCGGCACGGGCTTGATCCAGACGTCCGACACGATCCACCGCATGGCCGTCGGCGGCGATGTGCTCCTGTACGGCCTGTCCGAGCAGGGGTTCGTCCTCAATCAATAGAATACGCATGGCCACCAGGGCGTGTTAACAGGCTCTAGTGTATCCCGCGGCTTGCGTCCAAAACTTACGTGAAGCTGACGAAACTTTCAGGTTCGCTTCAGCTTTCTGTAAGCCGACGTGGGCACAGTGGTCGCCGTCAACAACTGAACCATTGAGGTGACGCATGAAACCTGTACTGATTCCGATGTCCCTGGTGCTGCTCCTGGCTGCGGCCGCCGCCGTTGCAAGTGACGATAGCTGCAACGTGCCTCAGGACCAATGGCAGCCCCAGCAGGCTCTGCAAACGAAGTTGGAAGGTGAGGGATGGACGATCAAACGGATCAAGGTCGATGACGGCTGTTATGAAGTCTATGGCGTGAAGCCCGGCGGCGAACGGGTGGAAGCCTACTTCCAGCCCAAGACGTTGGAAATGATCAACTCGAAGTCGGAGGACTGAGCACATGACGGCGACGGTCAGGATTTGGGATCCGCTGATCCGGGTGTTCCATTGGGCGTTGGTGGCGAGCTTTGCCATCGCCTGGATCAGTGCCGAGGACTGGGACACGGTGCACGAGTGGGCCGGTTATACCGCCGCCGGCCTGGTGCTGGTGCGTGTCGTATGGGGCCTGGCTGGCCCCCGATACGCGCGCTTTGGTCAGTTTCTGCGTGCCCCCCGGGTCGTCGCCGTCTATTTGCGCGAAATGCTGCACCATCGGGAACCCCGTTATCTCGGTCACAACCCGGCCGGCGGGCTGATGGTCGTGGGGCTGATGATGGCCATGCTTGGACTCAGCCTGACCGGCTGGCTTTACACCACCAGCGCATTCTGGGGCAGCGAGTGGCTGGAAGAAGCCCATGAGCTGCTGGCCAACACCCTGCTGGTGATGGTCGTCATACATCTGGTCGGCGTGGTGCTGGCCAGCCTGCGCCATGGCGAAAACCTGGTGCGGTCCATGTTCAGCGGTGAAAAAAGGGCGGCGGCTTCGGGCGACATAGCGTGAATGCGTAGTGATCGCCGGGGCAGACTCGCGCACTGTGTCAACGGGACGTGTTACCTCGTCCGGCGGATTGCTGTTCCAGCCAATGGGCCTGCTCGCGAACGGTCGGTGCATTAAAGATGATGGCCAGTGGAACCTCGATTCCAAATGCTGCGCCCAGGCGGCCGGCGATTCGGATCGCACTCAGTGAATGGCCACCGTGTTCAAAGAAATCGCTATGCGGGCCGACGTCCCCGGTTCCAAGGACGTCACGCCAGACCTGGGCTACTGCCTGCTCCAGCTGTGAAGATTCTTCCTCGTCTGTCCGAGGCAAATCCGCCTCGGGCAGGGCGGCCCGGTCGAGTTTTCCACTGCCGGTAAGGGGCAGCGCCGGGAGCAGGACCCAGGCGCTAGGCACCATGTAGGCGGGCAGCGCGGACCTGAGGTGGGCGCGCAGTTCCGCGATGTCAGTGGGCGCCCCTCCGTTGGCGGTGACGACATAGGCGACCAGTCTCTGGTCGCCCGGTGTGTCCTCGCGCAGCGCCACGGCGCAGGCCTGAACGCTCTGGTGGCGGCCGAGTACTGTCTCGATCTCCTCTAGCTCGATGCGGTATCCGCGCAGTTTTACCTGGGAATCAAGTCGCCCGAGAAACTCGATGATGCCATCAGGCCGCCAGCGGGCCATATCACCTGTTCGATAAAGGCGCCCTCCCTCGGTGAACGGGTCATTCAGGAATCGGGCCGCGGTGAGTTTGGGCTGCGCCACATAGCCGCGCGCCACCTGAACACCCCCTATGAACAGCTCGCCCGGCACGCCGATGGGGACCGGCTGCATCTCGGCGTCAAGGATTCGAATCTGGGTGTTGGCGATTGGACGTCCAATCGGGACCGGTTGCGAGCCGGCGTCTGGCCTGCACTGCCAGTGGGTCACATCGACCGCGGCTTCGGTGGGACCATAGAGATTGTGCAGCTCAGCATTGGATTGGTCGAAAAACCGCTGCTGCAGCGCCTGGGGTAGCGTTTCGCCGCTGCAGATGACTCGTTTCAAGCTCTGGCACGCCGCGACATCCGGGTGTTCCAGGAACAAGCCGAGCATGGAGGGAACAAAGTGCAGCGTGGTGATCTGTCGCCTCGTGATCTCACGCGCCAGGTATGCGGCGTCGCGATGGCCGCCGGGCTTGGCCATCACCAATCGAGCGCCGTACAGCAAAGGCCAGAAAATTTCCCAGATCGAGACGTCGAAGCTGAAGGGGGTCTTCTGCAATACCCGATCTGAGCTGTCCAGCTCGAAGGTCGCCTGCATCCACCGGATACGGTTGACGATGCCCGCGTGGGTGTTCACCACCCCCTTTGGCTGGCCGGTCGACCCCGAGGTATAGATCACATAGGCGGCATTCGCGCCCGAAACCGGGTTTGCCGGGTTCGATTCGGGGAATTGCGACGCCTCGGGCCGGACCTGCTCGATCAGGCAAACCCGGCTGGCAGTGGCCGGAACCCGATCGCGCAGGTGAGTCTGAGCCAGAATCACCCGCGTCTGTGCTTCGTTGGCCATGAATTCAAGACGCTGATCCGGGTGTTCCGGGTCCAGCGGCAGATAGGCGCCGCACGCCTTCAATACTGCGAACAGGGCAACAATCATTTCGGCGCCGCGGTCCATCAACACCCCGACCACGGTTTCGGGCCCGACTCCGTTGGACTGCAGCACGCCAGCCAGCTGATTGGCTCGCGCATTCAGATCACGGTAGCTGAGGCGGACGTCCTCCGTGACGATGGCGGCTGCGTCGGGTGTACGCGAAACCTGATGTTCAAACAACCGGTGCAGCGTATTGGCGCCCGCAAAGTCGATGCGTGTGTCATTCCACGAGACCAGCAATGTGTTCTGTTCGGGTTCGCCAAGCAGTGGCAGTCGACCGATCAGACACGCCGGATTCTGGCTTGCGCCGTCCAGCAGGCGTTGAAAATGTCCGGCCATGCGCTCAATCGTGGCGGCCTCGAACAGGTCGGTGCTGTACTCGACTTCGAACTTAAAACCTTCGCCGGCATCCTCGAAGGTCATGGAGAGGTCGAACTTCGCGGTACGGTCGTGGGGATGAATCGGTTCGGTCAAAAGCCCCTCCAGAGCGAGGCTCGACATCCGGTTAGACGGTTCCCGCCAATTGACCATGACCTGGCAGAGCGGCATGTATCCGAGATCGCGCTCCGCTTGCACGGCATTCACCACCAGTTCGAAGGGCAGGTCACTGTGCGCATAGGATTCCGCCACCTCGGAACGTGTCTGGTCAATCAGGTCCCGGAACCGGGTTCGGTTCGAGACCGAAAAGCGGATGACGTGGGTGTCGAGCAGCAGGCCGACCAGATACTGGAGTTCGGGACGGTCACGGTCGGCAAAGGGCAGCCCAATGACAAATTCCCTCTGCCCCGAATAGCGGAAGAGCAGCGCGGCGAATGCGGCGGAAAGGGTGGTGAATGCACTCACTTGCAGTTGCCGTGAGACCTCGCGCACCTGTCTTGATACCGCTCCACTCAAGTGAAAGTCCTGACGATGTCCACGGTGCGACAGGACCTTCGGACGCGGGTGGTCGGTGGGCAAGCCCAGCACCATTGGCACGTCTGTCAGTCTGCGTACCCAGTACTCGGTCTCTCGTTGTATTTTCTCCCCCTGCAGCCGGTTCCGTTGCCAGGTTGCGAAGTCGCCATACTGGATCGGCAGCGCAGGTAGCCCCGACGTTCGGCCATGGGTGCGGTCGCGATACAGAATCTCCAGCTCGCGCAGGATAATACGCATGGACCAGCCATCGGTGACGATGTGATGGCAGCACAGAATAAAGACGTGATCGTCACGGCCAAGCCTGACCAGAGTCGCTCTGATGAGGGGCTCCCGATCCAGCAGGTATGGACGTTTGAGTGCAGACGAGACAAGCCGCAGCACGGCCGGCTCTTGCTCGTGCTCGGGGACAGACGCAAGGTTCGTGATGGACAAGTCGATGTGCATATGGTCGCGAAACCGTTGCCGTGCTTCACCATCGATAACACTGATCGAGGCGCGCAGAATTTCGTGGCGCGCAACCAGCGCGTTCAGCGCGGACTCGAGCGCCTCGACATCCATCGGGCCACGCAGCCGGACCGCATCTCCGGTGTTGTACGGATGGGATTCCGGGGACAGCTGTCCCATGAACCATATGCGCTGTTGCGCAAATGAAAGTACGCATGTCCCGGCGTTGGCACGGGGCGGGATCTGGTCCCCTGGTTGATCGGTGCACTGTTGTTGAAGCAAGCTCGTTTCCAATCCAACCCGCGCCTTGTGCTCGAGGTTTCCCACCGTATCCGGTCCCCAGGTCCCGGATGCGTTTGGGTCGTCCGCGGCCGAGGATCCACAGTGCCCGCGCAGCATGGACCGTCGTTCGGAGGCGGGCAGCTGACACAGCCTTTGAGTGGTCGCGATCAACGCCTGTTCGGCGATGTTCGGGTGTTCGAAAAACACCGTCAGTGGGAGCGCAGTACCCAGCCTATTTCTCAGCGGTTGCAGCATGCGGATCGCAAGCAGCGAATAGCCGCCGAGCGCAAAAAAATCGTCGTAAACACCGAGCGAGCGCAGACCGAGATGCTCGCCCCAGACACGTGCGAGTACGGCCTCCATCGGGGTTCGCGGCGCCACGAAACCACGTCGGTCCGGCATGTGGGCTGCTGCTATGCCATGTGATGGGGCTTCGGGACCGAAGCGTTCCCGCAGCAGGTGGCGCTGTAGCTTGCCGTTGTGCCGTCTGGGTATTTCGGCTACTTGCAGAATCTGTCGTGGTGTTTTGAAGGGCCCCAACCTGTCGGCGCAAAAATCCAACAGCTCCGATTCGCTCACAATGCCGCCCGGTCGGGTGACTGCGTAGGCGACGATGTCCTCACCGAGATAGTCGTCGTCAATGCCGACGCTTGCAGCGTCATCGACCTGCGGATGCGACTGCAGCACCTGGTCGATTTCGCGCAGGGCGATGTTGACCCCCGCCTTAATAACGATTTCCTTTGCGCGCCCGGTGATAAAAAAGAATCCGTCCGAATCCCGATAGCCAAGATCTCCGGTACGGAACCAGCCATCGGGGGTCAGCGCCGCCGCGGTAGCGCAAGGATCTTTATAGTAGCCTTTCATTCCTGACGGTCCGCGAACCAAGATCGAACCGATTTCGCCGTCCCGCAGCGGTTTATCGTTCGGATCGACGATTCTCACCGCCTGGCGGACCACGCTTTTCCCGGGGGAGCCGATTTTGCGAGGTTTTGGGGGCAGCGGGCTGCTGAACAGCGGGCCTGCTTCGGTTGTGCCCATGCCCTCCAGAAGGGGGATTCCGAATTTCCCTTCGAATTGCCGATGCCAGGTCGCCGGCAGGGGCGCAGATGAGCAACGGGCAAACCGGATCGACCCATGAGGCGTTGCGTCGCCGAACTTCAGGAGCTGGGAGATGATGGATGGGACCAGTGCCAGCCAGGTACAACGGTGGCGGTCCACCCACTGCCAAAAGCGGCGGACTTCGAACCTGGGCGGCAGGACGACGGTGCCCCCGGTGAACCAGGTGGCGAGCACCTTGTGTATGGAGTTTCCGTGATGCACCGGCAGCACGCAAAGGAAACGGTCCTCTGCCGAGAGACGGTAACTCACGGCGGTGTTTTCGATGGCGGCGCGCAGGCCGGAACTGCTGTGCAGGACACCCTTTGGCATTCCGGTCGTGCCCGAGGTGTAGATGATCAGCGCGTCCCCGTCGGCTGACTCCGGTGTCGGTCTGACGTCGCTTCTGGGCAGTTGCAGCCGATGGCCCACTTCGATCAGTTCGATGGATCGTGGGCACTCACTGAGCGCACGGCTAAGTGCGGGGGTGTTTTCATGGGTCGCGAACAGGTGTTCGCCATCGCAGTGTTCGAATACAAATGCCAGCTGTTCGGGGCCGAGATCGGGGTTGCACGGCACCGGCACATACTGTCCATACAGGGCCCCGGCGAGAAGCTCCAGCGCGGTGATACTGTTGCCGGCGGCGACGATGACTTTGTCGCCCCTGCTCAACCCGAGCATGTCCAGTTGGCCGGCCACCGCCTGCGTGTGTTCCAACAGTTCCGGGTAACTCAGACGCCAGCCCGTTTCCGGGTTGACGATGGCTGTGCTGTCAGGCCATCTCTGCGCCGCTCGTTGCAGGGTTTCCCCAAAGCTCGGGCTTTGGGATTCAGATACTGCGGTTTGGGACGGGAAGTCGATCTCGGTCGAGCGCATTGGCGTTCCTTCAAAATCCCCAAGGCGCGGGCATCGAGACCTGGAGGATCCGGACGAACACCAGTTCGATCAGTAACCCGCACATCACCGCCGAAAACAGAGACCTCTTCCAGTTCAAGCCATTCAGTGTCAGATACACGGCAAGAAACAGGGGGAGTCCCAACTGGTACCCCAGAAGAATTGCAGCCGGCAGAATACTCGCAAGTCCAAACAGCCGGTTCAGCCCGGCCTTGTTGAGCCACACGGTGGCCCGAGCAGGGCCGTGGGCGGAGCCCGCCGTGCCCGCGAACCCAATCACAACACCGATGAGCATGACCAAGGTGAAGGCACCGGCTAACAGTGGCAGGCGCATCACCAGCGGCGTGTATCCAAGCACCAACAGACCGGTGGTCAGCCACAACAGCGTGAAACACCCCAGGAAAACCGAAAACCCTATCTCAGCACGGCGCATCCCGATCCCCTTTGCGTCGAAGCCGCAGACGCCGATAGGCGGGCCAGGCAAAGCCGCCGACGATCAGCAACACTATGACCATGACTCCGGGCCGCAACAGAAACGAAGCACCGTAGGCCTGTAATGAAATATGCAAATAGGTTTCCAGCGTCGGCCCGAGGACAAATCCCAGCAGCAGGGCCGGGCGACTGTAGGCCAGGGATTTCATGCAGTAGCCCAAGAACCCGAACACGGCGACGAACAAGAGGTCCATCGTATTCTCGTCCACCGCATAGGCGCCAAGAACCACGAGCACCAGAAGCGGTGCGGCCAGCAATTCTCCGCGCACGTCCAGCAATCGGACCACGATCGGTACGGCTGCCAGCATGACGATAACAGCGAGTACGTTTGCAATCGCCAGCACCAATGCCAGGGCCACCGCGACATTGGTATGGTGGTCTAGAAATCCCACGCCGGGCTGCAGGCCGAGAAGGAGAAATCCGCCCAGCAAAATCACCATGCCTGCACTGCCGGGCAGGCCCAGGGCCAGGGTTGGTACCAGGGCGCCGCCTTCCTTAGCATTGTTGCTGGCCTCGGGAGCGATAACGCCTTCCACGCAGCCCGTGCCGAACCGTGCAGGGTCCCGTGCCCATTGTTTGGCTGACCCGTAGGCAACAAAAGGGGCAGTGTCTCCGCCGACGCCCGGAATCAATCCAACCAGTACGCCAATCCATGCAGCCCGAAGCAAAAGCCAACGATGAATCAGGGCTTCCCGCATTCCGTGCCGGAGCCTATCCGCACTGACGCTGTCGGGCGTGATCCTGAACTGCTGCCGTTTTGACACTGCGAGATCAACGATCTCCGGGATCGCAAACAGGCCAAGCACCAGCGGCACCAGACGAAAACCGTCCAGCATATACTCGCTGCCGCTCCAGAATCGGGGCACGCCGGTGATGTCCTGATATCCGAAGCAGGAGAGAAAAATGCCGAATCCTCCCGCGGCCAGACCCTTGAACAGGTCTCCATGACCGATGATGGCGATGTAGCTGATACCGAGCAGGGCGAGGGCAAATACTTCCGGGGAGCCAAGATGGACGATCACGGGTTGCAGAAACGGAAGCAACGCCAGCAGCGCGACCATACCCACAAGCCCGCCCAGCGCCGAGGCGACCAGTGCCGCGCCGATCGCGCGTCCGGCCTCGCCCCTCAGCGCCATGGGCCGGCCGTCCATCAGGGTGGCGGCGTTCGGCGGCGAGCCGGGGATGCCGAGCAGGATGGTGGTGACCGAACCGCCGGTGTACACCACCGCGTGGGCAGCCAGCAGGAAGCTGAGTCCGACCAACGGTTCCATGCCGTAGACCAGAGGCATCAGCACCGCCAGGGCGGTCAGTCCGCTCAAGCCGGGAAGCAGCCCGAAGACAAGCCCGATCGGAACAGCCGCCGCAACGGCCAACAGCACGTCCATCGCCATAAGGCTTTGAACACCCTGTAAGTAGGCATCGAACATCGATTCTAGTGCCGTGATCGGTCGAACATCACGAACAGCCAAAGCGGGGTTTGATCGACCTTAGGGATTGAACTTTTCGAGAATGACATGCCTGAGCTCACCACGTGTAGGTTCATTCTCGTTGGCCAACGCACGGTTGATGCTGGCCAGCAATTCACTTGGCGGCCCGAATTCTATCGGCCGACCCTGGGCCGCCGCTTCGCGGATCACTGTGGTGTCGGTCAATATGTTTTTGACAACGCGGCGCAGATACTCGCGGCGCTCCGGTGAAACGTGTTCTGATGTCGCAAGCGAACGCCCCAATCCCATGACTGTGATCCCGTAATCGATCCACCGGTTCTGGCTGGGTGTCAAGTTGATCTGTTCAGCGACAGTCGCCACTTCGGGCAGCAAGCTGATGCGCTCGTGACTGACGACGGCGATGGGTACCAGGCCATTCTTGTGAGCCTGGGCACGGGCGGACGTCGCTGACATGGCAACCAGATCCGCTTCGCCCCTTAGAGCGGCGAGTGCCGACTCGCTGGTGCCCTTGTAGCCGATAATCACTTCAGATCTGAGCTTCAGAGCTTGACTTACCAGCGCTGGGGTCCCTGCAGTGGTGGTTTTGCCGGCCGAAGCCCACCGAACAGGGAGATCTGCCGAGGTCAGGTCAGCCAGAGACCGGTACGGGGATACCGGGCTCGCCAAAACCACGCTGGGTTCGGCGAACACCCGACCCAGCCAGGTGAACGCACTCACATCGTAGCGAACGCCTTCGTTGCCGAGAACCTGGCCCATGACGGCCGATGGTCCGTTGACAAGCATCAGCGTCAGCCCCTCGGTGTCGTCTGTTGCCAGTCTGTTCAAGGCCACTACGCCGCCGCCGCCGGTCCAGTTTTCCACCACGACCGTGGCACCGGTCTCCTGTTCCAGGTGGGGGGCCAACATTCGTGCGTAGACGTCGTAGCCACCGCCCGCGCCGAAGCCAACGACCAGACGCACCCGTTCCCCGGCCAAGGGTCGCTGCTCCGATATGGAGGCCTGGGTCCAGACCAGCTGTGTCAGGACCAGGCCCAGGCAGGCCAATAGAGTTCGGGGGTTGGGGCGAGGACGCATGGGAGTGATCGATACCGTTTTCAGGGTGACGCGTTTCCGGGTACGGGTAGTCAGCAAGGATCATACCTTCGATCGTGCCGGATCGGCGCATTCATCGTGGTCTTGGTGTGCATGGCCGGCCCAGGGTATCCGCGGCATCACCGGAACTTGCATCCGACCGCCGCAGATCACGCATCCGATGGCGGGGCCGACTTTGATCCCCTACCGTGCGAGGGCCGCGCGCCGTTCCCGATAGATCAGATACATACCGCTGCCGATGATTACCGTGGCGCCAAGCCAAGTGGTCGCAACGGGCAACTGCTGCCAGACGAAGTAGTCGAAACCGACGGCCCAGATCAGCGCGGTGTACTCGAATGGCGCCACGGCGCCTACTGGGGCATAGGAAAACGCGGCAGTCACGCTGAAGTGGCCAAGCACCGCCAAGCCGGACAGCAGCATCACCAGCCCTGCGTCCACCCAGCTCATGTCGATCCAGAACCAGGGCAACAACAGCATCGCGATCAGACCCACACCCAGGTTGAAGGAAAACACCAATGAAGCGATCGACTCCGTGGATGAGAGCATTCGTCCGGTGACGAACAAGAACGCATAGGCCGTGCTGGCAACCAGCACCAGCAGATAGCCAACGAGCTGGCCCCCACCATGAGGAACCATGGCGACGACAACCCCCACATAGCCCATGATCACCGCGGTCCATCGATGGACCCCCACATGCTCCTTGAGCATCAAAACCGACAGGCCGGTGGACACAAACGTGGCGCTGAAGAACACCACGACCGCGTCCGACAGCGGCAAGGTTCGCAGGGACAGAAAAAAGCAGAACGGCGCCAGAAATCCGATTAAGCCACGGAACGCCTGCCAGCGATGACGTGTTGGCATTAGCGAGTGGACCCGGCCATTCAACCTGAATACTGTCCACAGCACCGGCACGATCACCAGACTGCGTAGCGCCAGGATCTGAATCGGGTTCATCCCACCCTCGACGATCCACTTGGCGACCGCGTCCATGATCGACAACAAGCCCATGCCGAGCAGCATGAAGAGAATGCCTTGGACCACATGGTCCCGGGCGCCGATTTGCTCCATTCGCTGCCTGGCCTGTCGGGTGTGCCGGTGGACCTGCCGCCCACCGTGAATCGTAAGCATAGCCTCGAACGACACTGCGTTCATCGGACAGATCGCAATGCTTGCGGCCCGGCCCCTGGGTGGGGTCAAATTCTCGCACCGGAAATTGGATATGCCGCGCCCTGGAGGGCATCACAAAATGGAATTGACGATCGAGTCGGCGCTGTCGCCCGGCGGCCTGGTTGGCCACACCTCCTATCTGCTGCTGGTGATTTCCATGCTGATGCGGCGCATGTGGCTGTTGCGAATTCTGGCCATCGCCTCATCTCTGGTTGCCATTGCTTACGATCTGATCTGGCTCAAAGACCCGGTTGGTGTGTTCTGGGAGAGCCTGCTGGTGACGGTGAACGTGGTCCAACTGTCCATTACCTGGGTACTCAACCATCGGGTGCGTCTGTCGCATGAGGAGATCGACATGGTCGATTCGCATCTGCGAAGCCTGGATCGTATCGACCAGCGTCGGCTGCTCAACAGCGGGTTGTGGATCAGCGGGGAGAAGGGCACTGTGCTGACGGAGGAGGGGAACCCCGTCACCCACTTGACCTACCTGGCCTCGGGTGGAGCCGATATCTTTTCCGGTGGGCATCGTGTGGCCGAATGCGTGCCCGGCGCTTTTATTGGTGAGATGACCGTTTTGACCGGTGACTCCGCAACCGGAACGGCGGTGTTAAGCCTTCCCTCCCGCTATTGGGTAATCGACGCGGAGGTGCTGCGCGCTCTGGTCGCCCGACACGATCACATCGGCCATGCCTTGAAGGCGGGTTTTGCGGACAATTTGCGGGACAAGCTGGTTCGCGCCAATGCCCAGGTCAGCCGGACCCGTGCCTGATACTCTGGTCCTCCAGGCCCCATCACGGCGCCGCCAGACAGGCACCTTTTCCAAGGGCGGTGGTCCATATACGCTGCCCTCAATCAATCGGGTGACTCACACGGGACCGCGACCATGAATGCACCGATCCAGCCCGTATCTTTGGATGACCTGGTGTTCGACAACCGCCTGATACGGGAACTGCCGGCGGATCCGGTGATTGAGAATCATCGTCGGCAGGTGCTCGGCGCCTGTTATTCCCGGGTTTTGCCCAGACCGGTGGCGCAGCCGGAACTGGTGGCCTACTCCCGGGAAATGGCCGAACGCCTCGATCTCGCCAACGCCGGGGTCCTGGCGGCAGATCAGCTCGAAACATTCACCCAGGTATTCTCGGGCAACCGTCAGCTCCCGCAAATGGATCCCTACGCCACCTGCTACGGTGGACACCAGTTCGGGAACTGGGCCGGCCAGCTTGGAGACGGACGCGCCATCAACCTGGGGGAGGTGGTCAATCGAAACGGCGAGCGCTGGGCACTGCAACTCAAGGGCGCGGGCCCAACACCGTATTCACGCACGGCGGACGGCCTGGCGGTGTTGCGTTCGTCGGTGCGGGAGTTTCTGTGCAGCGAGGCCATGCATCATCTGGGGGTACCCACCACCCGTGCGCTCAGTCTGGTCACCACGGGTGAGACCGTGGTCCGGGACATGTTCTATGACGGTAACCCCAAGGCGGAAGCTGGCGCGGTGGTTTGCCGTGTCGCACCGTCCTTTACCCGTTTCGGCAGCTTTCAGATATTCGCTGCCCGGGGCGAAGTCGGGTGCCTCAAGCAATTGGCCGACTACACGGTGCGCACCGATTTCCCGCATCTGGGCGAGCCCACCCGCGAGACCTACCTGGCCTGGTTCGAGGAGGTTTGCCGGCGCACAGCGGAGATGATTGTGCATTGGATGCGGGTTGGGTTCGTACACGGCGTGATGAACACCGACAACATGTCGATTCTGGGTTTGACCATAGACTACGGGCCCTATGGCTGGCTGGAGGATTACGATCCCGACTGGACCCCCAACACCACCGATGCCGGTGGACGCCGCTACCGCTTCGGCAATCAGCCCCAGATCGCGCTATGGAATCTGGTCCAGCTGGCCAACGCCATACACCCCCTGATCGAACAAACCGAGCCGCTGCAGTCCGCCCTGAATGTGTACGTGGACAGTTTCGAGAGTGGCCGCCAAGCCATGATGGCAGGCAAGTTGGGCTTGAACCTGTTTCGAAATGAAACCGACCAGGCACTGGTGGACGATCTCAATGAGGTGCTGGCACAGGCGGAGACCGATATGACCCTGTTCTACAGAGGACTGGCCGGGCTTCGGCTGGACACCCCGGAGACCGCGTCGGATTCGGAGTTGATGGCGCCGCTCATGGACGCGTATTACCGGGCGGAGCAGCTCACCGATTCACATCGGGCGCGCACCGGTGCCTGGCTGCGGCGCTATCTGGGCCGCTTGCGAGAGGACGGCACACCGGATCCGGTTCGGGGACAGCGCATGAATGCGGTCAACCCGAAGTACGTGCTGCGCAATTATCTGGCGCAGGTGGCCATCGATCAGGCTGAGGCGGGCGACTACAGTGGTGTCAACGACCTGCTGGAGGTGTTGCGTAACCCCTATGATGAGCAGCCCGGGAACGAGACCTACGCCGCCAAGCGGCCGGAATGGGCACGCCATCGTCCGGGTTGTTCGATGCTTTCCTGCAGTTCCTGAAGGCGCCGCCGACGCCTCAACCCGCCTCGGCGGCGCCTTTGTCGGCCCATAGCACGGCGAGCAAAGCGGCCAGACCGAGCAGCCCGAAGCCCGCAACCAGGGGCAGCACCGTGCCGTCGTATGCGCGGCCGATGACGGTACCCAATAGCACGGATATCAGGGTCGACAAGGAGCCGATCACCGAAGCGCCGATCCCGGCGATGTGCCCCAGAGGCTCCATCGCCCGGGCGCTCAGGTTTCCGAACAGGATGCCAAAAAAGAAAAACACCGCCATTAGATACGCCATTACGGCCCACAGCGGCGGGATGCCGTTGAACGCGCTTGCAGCCAGAAAAAACGGCACAGAGATCAAAGTGATGGAGGCCATCGAGGCATGTGACAGTTTGCGCATGCCCAGGCGCAGCACCAGGTGGGCGTTGGCCACCGAAGCGCCGCCGATGGCCAGGGCCAGCACCCCAAAATACAGTGGGAATTGAACGCCCAGGCCGTAGGTTTGCTGCAGTATCTGCTGTGCTGAGTTGAGGTAGCCGATAAAGGCACCGAACACAAGACCGGTGGCGACGGTGTAGCCGAAGGACACACGGTTGACGCAGACCTCCGTCACGGCCCGGGTGATGCGCCCCAGGTCATACGGTCGGCGCGATTCCGGTGGCAGCGTTTCCGGTTGGCGAAGTCCAAACCAGACCGCGCTTACGCCTGCAACCAGCAGGAAACTGCCGAATATTGCCCGCCAATCGGCCACTGCCAGAATGAGCTGGCCCAAGGCGGGGGACAGGACCGGCACCATGATGAACACGGCGGTGACGAAGGACATGATCCTCGCCATGGCGCGGCCCTGGTACTGGTCGCGGACCATGGCGATGCTGACGATGCGCGGGCCGGCCGCACCAAAGCCCTGCAGAAACCGGCCGATCAGCATGATCGGGTAGTTGGTGGCGAACATCGACAGCAGGCAGCCCAGGATGAATATCAGCAAACCGAGATACATGGGTGGTTTGCGTCCAAAGCTGTCCGACAGAGGGCCGTACAGAATCTGGCCCAGCGCGAGGCCCAGGAACAGGGTTGCGACCACCAGCTGGTTGTCGTTGGGGTTGCGCACACCGAGGTCGGCGCCCAGTTCGGGCAGCGCCGGCAGCATGGCGTCGATAGACAGGGCGATGAGCGAGGTCAACAGCG
>Ga0316190_10001781_pt1 | contig 15663 bp, 14 predicted proteins | sample Eddworburrow2_MG_FD_204929 | JGI IMG/M metagenome (GOLD analysis project Ga0316190, IMG submission 204929) | Coastal sediment microbial communities from Maine, United States - Eddy worm burrow 2 | ecosystem: Environmental > Aquatic > Marine > Coastal > Sediment | place: USA: Maine | collected... | reverse complement strand
TTGTATATTTGTATCCCAATTATCATTATTAATGGTATGATTCACACTAATCACTTGAAACACACCAATATCAAAATATATTTTAGGAATATTTTCAATTCTAAATATATTTCCAGGAATTAATCCACTTGTACCATCAATAGTAATATCAACTTTTAGTGGTACAAGCAAGTTTTGATGCCGCCGCCTATTATCAATCGTTCGCCTACGAAGATATTGTGCAAGATATTCACTCGCTACTGAATTCAATGCTATAAAATTCGTCCCTTCTACTTCAATACGCTGACCACTCTTAATCAATTCTTTTAATTGATCTTCATCTAAATTAGACTTCTCTCTATTTATTTCAGTAACATCACTAACTCCTTTACTGATTCCACCTTGCCCACTACCATCTGATTTAGGATTTTCCAATCTCAATTTTTCTAAAACTAAATCTCTATAGTTTCCATACAATGTTTTCAACCCAACATCACTTCTATCATTTATAGACGAATTTGATTCTGTCATTGTATCTTTATTTATCGCATATGCAAACTTTAATGACATTTGATTCGTAAGATCAGTTTGTAATGACAATCCTTTTATAATACTATTACTCCCAAATCCTCCAAAAGAGAATACTTCTTTTGGATTAATCTGATCAGCTAATGCTGATACATAATTAAGATCAATTATTCGTAATTTATCCCGAATCGGATCAACATACAATTTAAAATTCCAAATATTTTCTGCTGCAACTTGTATTCTATTTAAAATTTGTTTTAATGCTTCTTGTAATGTTTCCGACTTTTCAAAAATATCTTTTATCACTTTAACATTAACATAAATGGCACGTAATACACCAGAATACTCATCATCTGATACATCAAATGGCCGAACCCCTAATGTTGTATTTTGTCCTTTAGAAATTATCATAACATCTGGATCAGTTGTAGCTAAAAACGGATCATTCGAAATCAACACACCACGACTATCAATTTCAAGCGGCTTAAATCCATCAACAACATCAGCTACAACTTTCATATGCTCATTAATAATAATATCTTCAATAAATCCCCAAGAAACCCATGTATCTTTTCCAAATAATCCAAATAACGTACCATTATCAATAAAGATATCAACATCAATTACACCATATTCTCGTGTTTCTTCTTTCGGTAATTGTTTTTTTGTAATTTGTATATTCTTATCAAAATCTTTAGTTATATATTCTTTAATTGTTTTTTTCTGTGTGTCTTTTTCATCTGGATTTGTATAATTTAATTGTTCAACTAAATTGACCCCAGCCATCAATTGGCCCATCGATGTAATTTCAGTTGTACAAGAAAAACTACCATCATCATTTATTGTCCATGCAAAATGTGACACCATGCCAATTAATACATCATATCGACCATTCGAATCACATTGTTTCTGGAAAAGTTGAAATGGATTTTTAAAATATGATGTCATTTTTTCTTTTAATTTATTTTCATTTTGACTAATATCAACGGACTTTATTTGTGTTTCTAAATCCCCCCAACCCCATTCTAATAACATAGTAATACCAGGTGTTAAAAAATATGGAGACAACTCATCCAAATCTTGAATGCTAGGTGCAAACCATTGAATTGTAGCTTTCCTAAGAGATCCCCATTCCCCCATATTTGTTATCGAAATAGAGTCAATTCCCGGAGATGGTCGAAATAACCGATCCACATTATCAAGCCGTTGATAATCATACATATTCGAAAATCCTGAACGAATCTTATTTTGAGAATCTAGTGTACCAGCTCCTGTCATAATAAAAATATTATCACGTTCCCACCCCTTTCGCGGATTTACATTTAACGATCTAGCATTTGAAATCAATCGAATCCACACCGTTCGTGGTTTATTTTCTTCCGCAAATGAATTAACTCGTTGTGTTAACCCATTTCGAATTGGTTTTTGAATTTCAGATAATGCTGGGAATGTTTGAAAGTCTAAAACACTTTGTTCTGTTAATGCCATTTATGTTATCACTTGTTTAAATATTTCGTTATTCATAATTTTTCGTAATTTAGAAACTTCCAACTCATCGTTCCTTATTAATTTTTTCAAGATCGTTAAAAATTTTCGTCAAATTCTTTGGAATTCGAAGTTGGATTCCTGAACTTATATTCATCGAACCTTTCTTTAACTTTTCAAGATTAGCTTGTGCAATAATCCACCATAATGTCGGATCTTGATAATACGTATAAGCCAATAAATCTAATCTATCCGTAATTGTAGTTATAATGAATATATCATCGATATTGTCTTCTATATGCGGATATAATGTACTTGAATATACTCGATTATTATTTATATTTCGAAGAATGTCTTGATTTGAAAATCGATCTACTGGCATTCATCACTCCTAAATTTATATTTGGTCAAAATTTCAATCACCGTATTCCACTAAAAATATTCATATTTAAAATGTATAATCATAAAATTTCGAAGTTGAACTATACTTCTCATTTCCAATTAATGCAAATGATACTGAAATTCTAATATATCGTGGTAATCGTGATAATTCATTTCCATCATCATCAATGCCTTGACGTATTTCCCACGTCCCAGAATCATCCGGTGTTACATTTATACTTTCAATAATACCTGGAACTCCATTATAAAGATCTCCAATTGTTAATTTAACAAATGGGGCTACCATATATTCGCCACCACCTACTAAATTAACATAATCTGGATAGCATAAACCTACCAATGCATTAATTTTTCGCCATAATGGAGCCAATTCTTTTGCTGATTCTGGATGAATATCAAAATTAAAATTCAATTTTCGAGTCGTTCCGGTATACGTATAACTTGGATCCGCACGGCCTATATATGATTTTTCATTCCAACTTGGACTTATACTTTCATTAATTCCTGTAAATGTTGCTCTAAAAATTATAAATCTATTTTCATTTATATGGAAGAATTTAAATGGAATTAAATCTGTTAAATTATTACCAACACCACTTGAATAGTCTTCATCTACATCTAATGCATTAACCCGATCATGAAATCTACTTTCTTTATTTATCGCACCTGGATTTGCAAACCCATATGTTTTATAAATTACTGTATCATTTTTTAATTTATCTTGCTCATATTTTTTAGATTTACCAACACCCGTTAATGAATTTAGTGTAGATTTCGTCGATATTTCACCATATGATTGCAAGTATTCTCCTACCCGATCATCTCGAACAGTTTTTAATCTTGATGCTAATTGACTATCAGTTTTAAATGTATGTGGTATATTATTAGTAGCATTAGCAGTTCCAACTTGCTCCAACGTGCTAAGAATCTCCCCCAACGGAGATTTATTATCCGTATATTTTATTCCCTGATCTCTGCTTTCATTTACTCCACTAATTTTTGGATTTATATTTTCAATTGCAGACGGATTTTCAAGATATGGAAATGTTATATTATAATTATTAAAAATTTTCATTTCGACTCTATTAAATTCTGATGTTTTTAGTAATCCCAGAATTCGTGACATCGGCTTCCGGATTGGCTCAGGAATTAATGATCGTAATAATCCAGTAAGAACATTTTTTACATTTGATGAATTTTGTACAAAATTATTTTCTTGATTAAAACCAGTTGACTTTGTATACTTCAATGCAGATTTAGCCAACTCAATTTTCTGCTCCATTTCTTCTCGTGGACTTGGTAAGCTTGATAATGGCAATCCACCCCCATCTGCCGATATAGGAAATAAATATCTATTTGGATTATGATTAATAAATGCTCTTTTAGTTGCAATTAAATCACGTCCACGATTCGCCATTTGAAGCCCTGGACGTTCACTTGTTCCTATATTAAATGCAAGCGGTGATTGATATTTAATACGACTAATATTTTCTGATTGTAGCGGAATCTTCGAAATCGCTTGGCTATAATTTTTTACATCGAACCCACTCACAAACGGCAAATGACGATTAATATGAACAAATGGCAATCCTATTACCGCTGATAGTGGATTCCAAACTTTTGTTTCCAAAGTTGGATTCAATGTTTGTAACGCAATTTGTTTTAAAATAAAATTACGACCTTTACTTGAAATTAAAAACTTTGTAATTCGTTCAGAATGTCGTAATGAACTGCGGAATGGAAATAACCTACTTTCACCACCAATTTGCCGACGATTTTTATCTATAATTCGTGTTTCAAAAAATGGCTGAGATTCACTACCATCTCTAACAGAAAATTGAGTATACAATTTAATTTCATTCTTAATAAGTAGTTTAGATACATCAGTACGACCAAATTGAAATTCTATAGAATGGGGTTTTACACCACTTTTTAAATTAGCACCAGTTCTTCCAGTAGAAATTTTATTATTTACTTTTTTTGAAAGATCCGAAAAAATGCTATTATTATGTACATCTGCGAGAGCCATTCCAATTCCTCATTATAATGATGGTATTGCATGTGCCACTGCATCACCAACTTTTCTACCATCTATATTAATAGATTTAGATTTTCCCATTAAATCAACAACCTGTCCCAATTTTTTATTAGTTTCACTCATATCCGTCACAACATTTGCAATACCCGGTGTAATAGAAGTTGAACGATTTGCTGCTCGAACTACAGCAGCCGATTCAACCGATACATTTTTTGTAGAAGTAATAGGACTACTTGTAATATTATCACTACTACCTCCAAACAGATCGTTTATCGTACTAAAAATTGCATTATTACTAACCCACGACATAAATTCTTTAATAACATCCCACACTGCATTTATCAAATTGTTTATCGTACTAAAAATTGCATTATTACTAAACCATGACATAAATTCTTTAATAACATCCCGCGCGGCATTTATCAATGCATCAACACCATCACCAAATCGTTTAAATGCTGATAACCAATCAATATTCAACAACATATCAATCGGTGCAAACAACGTATTAATTGCATTTCCAATCGATTTAAGAAACTCGATCGCAATATATAAAACTGGAATTAGTAATTTAATTATAGGTAATAATGCGTGGCCCAATTCAACAAGTACAGTCTTAAATTGAGCTCCAAGAGTTTCTAGTGGAGTCAAAACACCACTTGTATTTAAAACATCTGATAGTGATGCATCTTGTTGTAATGTTTCAAATGTTGATAACGATCCTTTTTGAAGTTTTTCTAATGCTTCTTGACTTCTCATCATATTCATCAATTCAGAATTTGATAATCCTAATGCATCAGCAAATGCCTGTTGTTGAAATGGTAAAAGTTTACTGAATTCATCAACGTCACCCATTTGATCACGAACTTCTCTTAACATACCAGCTACATCGCCTGTAAGTGCAAGGTATCTCGCTGTATCAAGATTAATAAATTGTCCTGTCAATACTGATGCATTCATCGTATCGGCAATAGATGACTCAAAATCTAAAAGTTTTCCTGCTATATTTGTAGCAGTATCAAGATTAACACCTAACTTTCGAGCTTCAACTGCCGCTTGAGCTATATTAGCTACAGCTCCCCCCATAACTGAAAATAATTTATCACCACTATCAGCAATATCATTCATAATTTGCTGAGGTGCAACATCAGCAACATCTGATAATTTAATAGTAGTTGCTATTATATTATCTAATGTATTACCACTCATTACCGCGAGATTATCAAATACCTGTACAACTTTAGCAGCAGCATCTTCCGATAATCCTAATGATTTTGAAATTAAAGCAGTAGACCTTGCTACATTATCACTCACCAGACTTAATGAACCATACTCATTCACAAGAGCAACCATAATATTTCGAGACTCTTCCAATCCCAATCCATAAACCTGAAATTCTCTATTTAATTTAACTGACGAATTTACTATTTTATCAAGATCTTGTCCAATAAACCCTGTCTGCGCACGAATTTCTCTCGTATTCGAATCAATCTCCATAAATCTAGCAACCGCTAATGATAACAACACGACAACCATTCCTAATCCAGCAACCATTCCTTTACTTAAATTGCCAATTTTAAGCACTGTATCACTTAATCCCTCAACCACGCCAGTTCTAAATTTTTCTCTAAACTGATCAACACCCAATAATTGTGTTAAAAATCCCCCTCCTGGAATGCTCTCTATACCACTTTGAACACTATCAAAAAACCCCATTATACGATCAGCAGATACATTTATTTGATTATTAAGTTCAGTTTGCTGTTCGACTAATTTCCCTAATGTTGATATTTCATCATTGATAATAGAGACTCGTTCCAATAAAAGATCTTTTATTGCACCATTTTTACCAAAATAATTATCAATAATTTTATTTTTCAAAGATTCAAGTTCAACTATCTTTTCATGTGAATCTATATGTTCAAATAAAGTCGTCCCTAAACTCTTATAATTCTGAATCAAATTTCCAGTTTTCTTTACCGTTGTCGTAACAATTTGATTTATTTCTTTATTAATATCCCGCACACCTGGTGACATATTACCCAATTCGGACGTTACTGCTTTTAATTCATCATTTACATTTGATGCGAAATCTGAGATTGTTGAATAAACTTCATTAACATTTTTTAATGAATCAAGTTGCTTATTTAATTCAGCAGTAATATTTCGTTGTTCCTTTAAATCAAATGATTCAGGCATTATTTTTTATCTCTAAATTGTTTCACCTTTGAATTAAAGTGTTTAATTCTCTTACTTAAATCTTGAACTGATTGTTCAGCATCTTGCTTAACACCTCGGTAATCTTTACCTTTCTTTAAATCACGACCTGCACGCGACCCAATTATTCGACCTAATGATTTTGCAATAGACCATTCATATACAATATTTTGTATCTCTTTTCTTATAAATTTCCGAATTTCAGATCTTTTCATCAACCACCTCCAATATTTATATTATATATAAATATTTCGTTGTCAAAAAAACACGTAATTATTACTACCCAAATCATTATTCTATTTAATTTGAGCATATATATCCACAATAAGATGACACATTTTAAAATCAACTCCTAAAAACCATCAACTATTAAAATATATACAAAGATAGAGAAATCTACATTTTCCCTATTTCATCTTTGTCGAGAACTTTTGTGGCGATGAATGTGTTACATTATTAGAGATATGTGCAAAATTTTTATCTTTATTTGGTTGAGATTCTTGTGAATTTGATTTTCTATTTTTCAACGCTTCTTCCAATTCCATCATATAAAATTTTCTCAAATATGTCGGCATATCCCATACATCAGAAAATGGAAAAGCTCCTTCTGAGTAAAAAGATAATGTAAAAATTTCTTTATGAAGAATAATTTTATATTCTTCCGGAAGGCCAAAAAAACCCAACGTCCATCGGGACAGGCACCTCCTGGGAAATCCCACAAGAATTACATTCAAACTCATAATCTAATAAAATATCAGGCGTTACTCGATTAAGCTCACCTCGTAAAGCTAATGAATCCCTACTTAGCATTTCAGTGTCAACAAATTTAACAATTTTATTTCGATTTCTATCACCATCTATTTCAACAATCGCATATTTCAACCGTGTAGTAATTTCTCGGTCTTGCAATCCACCAAATTTCTTTTTCATAATACTTAATTCAGATTCAATATTTTTTGAATCAGCTTGTGTCAAAATTTTAAATTTAACATTTCGTGATGACAAAGGTAACTGAAAATCAAATTCGGATTGCCCCTTTACAAAATCATCCGTTATAATTTCTTTTTTTCGAAGCGTACTCAAATCAATAACTTGTTTTTGTTGTAATTCTTGACATCGTGGACATTTTACATCTACGACATATTCATTGCCATATGCAAGAATTCGTGATGCAACCATTATCCCAGTTTTATCACCTATCAATAAACTGTCAAGATCAAATTTTGTTATTAGAATAGATTCAATGAATTTGTCAAGAACCAATCCTTTTTTAATTAAATTCTTTGATGTTAAAATATCTTCTTCTTTAGCAGTAGGATATTTAATTTCAATTCTACCGGATGAAAGTGGATGATCTTCAGAATAAAAAAACCCGTCTGAAGGTAAATCAATAACTTCAGAAGGAAATTTCGGAGATTTTCCAGTCGATACATCATTAATCATATCAGAATCATCTTTTTGTTTTAATGTCATAATATACCTCATTTATTTATGATATTTTCTCTATGTCTTTAACTATAACCAAATAGATATTTTACTACAAAATAATAATATTATATAATAGAGAATACATAACTAATATAATCTTAAAACATTTGCATCATTAAGAAGTGAACCCCAAAAACCGGACAGGCTCCTAAGTGAAATCATTTGTTGTTGCTTATACAACCCATTTCCATACCTTACTTGGCTTAAACAAAAAGATCGTGGGTTTTAAAAAATAAAGCAAAAAGATTATAATCACGAAACTTAATACGAATTGATAACGTAATATTACATATAACGCATTATGTATGGTATCGGGCGATCATAAGAAGCATATACTGTACACAATGTTAAGCTTAATACGGATTTTAAAAACGGATTTATGAAAATATTAGTAGGCTGTGAAGAGAGCCAAGCAGTAACGATAGAATTGAGAAAGTTAGGACATGAAACGTATTCTTGTGATTTGCAAGAATGTAGCGGTGGACATCCTGAATGGCATTTGAAAATGGATGTATTCCAGGCAATAGATTTGAAGGGATGGGATGTTGGTATTTTTTTCCCTGATTGCACATACTTAACCATAAGTGCGAACAAATGGTACAAAGACCAACCAAAACGACAGAGCGGGGCGCTTGTGGGGGCAGAACGAAGAGCAGCAAGAGAAGAAGCGATTGAATTTTTTATGAAGCTATATAATTGCAAGATACCGAAAGTGGGGATTGAAAATCCAATAGGCGTAATGAGTAGTAGATTTAGAAAACCAGACCAAGTTTTGCAACCCTGGATGTTTGGTCACGGTGAAACGAAAGCAACTTGTTTATGGCTAAGAAACTTGCCTAAGTTAGAGCCTACAAACATAGTTGAAGGAAGACACCAAAGAATGCATTTACTACCTAAAACAAAAGACAGGGCTAAACTAAGAAGTAAAACATACCCTGGTATTGCGAAGGCCTTAGCTACTCAGTTCATAGCATTTATAGAAAGTGGATTGTCATTAGATGATTGGAATAAGTTAGATATATCAGAGAAAAACCGTATATTTGCAGAGTATGTTTAACTAACAAATAAATCTTCGCCAAATTTTTCTTCAAATTTAGAAAATAGATAAACAAGAACTTTGTTTGGTGATGATACCACACATTACCTTCTCTAATTCATCTCTGAATGATTCTTTGATTAGGTTCTCTCTTCCCTTTACTGCGAATACGAATTGTATGTATAATTTTATGATGTCAGGGCTACGCCCCTTTGGTCTGCTGTTTTATTGTTTGTTACGAAGATTTGTGGGCTACGCTCCCTTTTTATCCTGCGCATCTACGCATCATTTATTTTTGGAAACAAACCCTGCATCATACCCCTTTTATGCTGCTGCAATTGCTCGATTTTATCCTGCTGGGTAGTAATTAATTCATCAACTGCCGAAAGACAAGAAGCGATTTTTTGTTGTTCTTGGGGATTAACAGGAGTAAGAATATTCAATTCTTTTAATTGTTTTCCGGTAACTAGAGGCTGACCTGAACCGAAAACCAACTTATTCAACCCAATTTTAGATAGTGAATAGAATATGAATTCTATATTTTTAGGTTGTTTCAGGTTTACAACGAGTGTGTTATCTGTAACACAAAATTGACCATTAGCCCTATTTAACGAGCCAGCGTTAGCACCAACTCGTGCGACTAAAATGAAATCTCCGTCATAGTCAGCATTTTCAGTTTTTCCAATTATTCCAGTTGACCCATATAGGTCAAACGCACCATCATTTTGAATTTTATCCTTTCCAGAAGAGATATTGAAACAAAAGTCATTTAGCTCATTTTCCGCCCAAATTTCATCATTCTCAAACTCAGGAAAACGTAACTCAGGTATCAATTCATTGTTCTTACTCATAAGCTGCTAATCCGCTTATCTCCCTGTCTTGCGCCAACTTCTTCAATTGTGGTACCCAATCTCTCATCAGTGCGGTTTCTGCTTTGCTTCTTTGTTTCCAGCATAGTTCCAAGGATTCCAACAGATCGGTGAGTTTTTCTCCGTCAAAAATCATTCGGTTCATAATCTGCTCTACAAAGGATTTTAAGGCTGTTGTTTGCAAGCCATGGTCGTTAGCAATCGTCGCCAACTCTTTGTCGTATTTCTCTACTCTAAAAGTTTCATAGCCTTGGCGTAGTGCTTCTACATCTTTCCCGCTTTCCCAGTCTAAACTGTTGAATATATCTTAAATCTGTACCCTGTTCAAGCAAGTGAGTAAGTTGCAAAGCTATGACGTAACATGTGGGACGTGACGTTTTTTGATATTCCAGCTTTTTTAGCCAATTTCTTCAAAATATTTGTCACGCTTGTCGGAGAATATTTGCCACCCTTTGGGCTCTCAAAAAGGTAAACCTTAGGTTTATAACTTTTATAATATTCGCACAATACTTTATAAGATAATGATTTGAAGCGTATTTGAATAGTAACAACCTTTCTTCTCTTAACAACATATAAGTTAATGCTTTGGTTTTATTTAGACCATTTCTATTTGTAGCATAAAGGTATGATATACTTTAAACCTGCAAATGAATATACCTCCAAATTGAAGGTATATCCATAAAATAATTTTTAAAATTGAAGTATAGCGTAATCGAATCTAAGATTAAGATTAATATTCAACGTTTCATCCGAAGACCAATCAACATCTCCAAAATCTGCATTTGTAATAAATGCGCCTTTTAATGTCCATTCTTCAATTTTATCTCCAACCGGACCCAGCATATTTAAAGTAATATCCTTTTTATAAAAATCCGCATACCCATCCCGTCCTGTTACAGATTCATGATGCAATCTAACCCATTCCATTACCGATTGTGCCGCTGATGGAACAATTGGATCATATAATGTAATAGAAATTTCTTGCCACTCCGATTTACCAGCTACATATCGTTTCGTATTGATATGATCAAGAGTTATAGGAGTTATAGAAAGCTTTGGCCGTTGGGATGTTTTTATTTCGTATGCCGGAATACCCTCAATATACATTATAAAACGATGTTGTTGTTTAGGTTGAAATGCAGTAAAAAACACCTCATTTTGTTCAAGTAATTCGGCCATCAATAATCTCCAAACTTATTTTCTTTATCTATAAATATATAGATTTAATATTTTATTAAATTTTATCCGTTATCATTTCCGTACTAAAATCGAATTTTTATGTAATCCTACAACCTCATACGTTCGACCATTTTTCCATTCTGAAAAATTTTTTGCCCATGATTTGTATCGTGGTCGTGGACCACTTGGTAATATATGTAGAATACTTCGAGAAGATTCATTTAATAATAATCGAATTTCTTCTCGTATTAATTGTTTTAATTTATTTTTCGTCATCCAATTTCACTTTTTTAGATTCTTCGACACCTTCTTTTTTTTAGACATTTCTTCTTTTACCACAATTGTTTCTGGACGTTCTACCGATTCTACAGATCCTACAGATTCTACAGATTCTACAGATTCTACAGATTCTACCGATCCTACAGATCCTACAGATCCTACAGATCCTACAGATTCTACAGATTCTACAGATTCTACAGATCCTACAGATCCTACAGATCCTACAGATCCTACAGATTCTACAGATTCTACAGATCCTACAGATCCTACAGATTCTACAGATTCTACAGATTCTACAGATTCTACAGATTCTACAGATTCTACAGATTCTACAGATTCTACAGATTCTAATGGGTATGGTCCAAATGGATTATTATATAATTTTTTCCAGCGCATTTGAAGTGCTTTACTCGGCATATCATATTCCTCAATTTAATTAACAGCTTAAATTATAAGTAAACTATCCACAAATTTAAACATCACTTTAATACCAGTAAAAATATTAATTCCCATAACCTATTTAAAAGATATACGGGAATTAATATTATAATTAAACTATTCTGGGAAAGTAGCTCCAGTTGGCAATATATTAAAGTCCAATACAATAAATTCAGCAGCTCTAACTGGCTGTATAAAAATTTGACCAATCAATTGAAGTCTATCAATCACATCTGCCGTATTTTCAGTTTCATCCATTACAACTTTAAATGCATAAAGACCAGATCGTTGTTGAACACTTTCTAGGTATGGATTGACAATGTTCAAAAATCTATTTCGTGTTGACGAAACATTTTGTTCAAATACCAAAAATCGAGATGCGGATGCAATAAACTTCTTAAGTGTAATCAAAAGCCTTTTTACAGCAATTCTATCAATTGCCGAGGGCTTTGCTTGTAATGTCTTTTGTCCCCATGCAACGACACCTTGACCTGGAAAGGTTGCAATTGGATTAACTCTACCTTCATATAATGTATCTCTCTCACCATGTGTCAGCCGTGTATATGCTTCTACAGCTTCATTTAATCCACCACGATTTAATCCAGCAGGTGCGAACCATTCTTGTGCTACTCGATCATTAAATGCATAAACTGATGGTAAAATAACTGATGGTGGAACCCACAATGGAACATTATTATTTGGATCAAGAATTTTAATCCATGGATAATACGTTCCAACATAATTCGTGTCTAAAGTCTCAACAGCATCTACAACTGTTTGAACACTGTCTGCAATCTGAGCCGTATCCATAATAAAAAATGCATCAGCCCTATTCTCAACCGTCGTAATTGCATAATTCGTTACAGATGGATGAAGACTATGAAGAATACCAGGCAAAACTAACAAATTAATATCAAACTCATCTGGATTTGCTATAGTATCTATAGCTTTTCTATAAGATAATGTTCCGCTTGAAGATGCCGTTGAACAATCGAATCCAAATGTATTTGCCGATGTCATATCAGTTCCTGTATTAATTACAGTCGCTGGACTACTACCATCAAATCCATTTTGAAATCCTAATATAAATTTTCTATTAACTAGTGAACCAGTTGTACCATTTATATAATCATTAAGATTAAAATTAATATTACTACCAGTATTAGTTATAGTCGGTAATGGTAAAAAGTATGATTTCGCATCATCACTATCAAAATCAACACCGAAAAATGCTCTTGTATTTGTTTCCCCATTTATAGATTGACTTACTTTCAAACTCATAGTTGGAAAATTTGTAGAAGCAAAAGGAGCATTATATGATTTAAACCCAAAAGGTACAACATTATCTGGATTCGTATCAAATGAATCCGACATTGTTACTCGAATATATCGCGACTTGCTTGGCCAATCACCCCGATATACCAATTTAACATCACCATTAGTAGTTACAAATTCGGGATATCTATCACCAATTACACGCGGTAGAAAATTAACACTATTAGGATTAAGATTTAAATTGCTAAATGTTTCAAGAACCACTGGCCTTTTATCAGTATCACTATAACTTCGAACAATTAAACCAAATGTTCCATAATCCGATCCAGGAACCTCATCAGGAAATTTTATATCAAATATACCAACTTTGATTTCTTTATTTGCAAGAGTTCCATCACTTTTTGTAAATATCCGAAAAAGATCAAAATTTGTCCCACCAAGTGTTTGAGAAATTATAAATGGTGTTTCACCTGGCGTATATCCGTCAAATGTTACATTTGATGTAGAACCAGTTAAAACTATATCTGTTGAAAGACTCCCACTTTGAAACTTTTTGAAATTCGCGTATACATACGCTTTTGTTGTCCCTAATGGATTTGTCCCTAATACATTTGTAATATAATCAGTCGAAGTCGAATCAAGTGAAAATGTCGTTGCTGAACCACTAATTGTTCCTACCACCGATGCAATTGTTCCTGATATGACTAAATCTGAAAAATCATATGTTAAATTTTCTTTCGTAGGCGCTAATACGGTAAGAATTGTATCACTACCACTTACTACAAGTGGTTTTAAATTAGTTGTATATCCCCCCTCCCCAAGAACTCTAACTATAGTAACTAGTCCCGCATTTTTTAAATAACTTTGAACCGTTAATGGTGCATAAAATTTTGAACTCCCACCAAATGTTACAAGAGCCTCATTTTGAGATTGTACAATAGTTGGTACAAATGCAGGTCCTTTATCAAAAGGACCTATAATAACTGCACCAATTTCACCAATACCTTGCGGAAGAAAAGATAAATCTTTTTCTTGTGTAAAAACTCCCGGTGATACAAGCTTTTCAGCCATTTTTTTCTCCACTTTACTTAAATAATGAATTTATATTAAAATCGTTTATATCCATCCTTATAATTACAAACTAATTCATAATTATAAACGATTAATTTCTCAATAGAATTTACAAATCGTCAATTTCTATTAATTATAAATAGTTAAAAATTTTGGCAAACATTAATTTTATTTAGGATTTGAAGGTGTAAAATCACCAGTATTTATATCAATTGATCCTTCTCCATATTTTTCCGTCAATTCATGTACCAAATCTTCTTCCATTTTTTTTGCATTTTGATATTTTACCAAACTTTCTGATTTATCATTTTTCAAATCATTTAATATTTTTTCAATATCTACTATTTGAAGTTCAAGTTGACCCATTTTTTGAATAATATCAGCATACAATTCTTGTAACTTTTTAATTTTAAGTAATTCATTTTCAGTAAATTTACTCATTTTTAACTCCTTTGTAATAACAAATATTATATCCAACCATGAATTTGAAAATTATCCTTATCGAATTCTTGAAACTGAATCAGAACCCCTTTTGCATCAATAGCCGAGGATAATATTGATCCAATCCCTTCATTCATATTATATTCTAATATCAACGTCGTATTTTTTACCGTGTGAATAATAAATTTAAACTTAAATGCTCGGCGGCTAAATCCGAACCAGTTATTTCAACAACAAGCTCGTCAGCCGCTGTGATTGTATTCGATATTGCAGTTAACGACCCCCATGGCGTTTGTGTCGTTATCGATCCAGTCGCATATGATGCGAAAACCGATCCAGATACATCAAATTTTACATCACAAGAACCTGTTTTTAAACTATATTGAATACCCGTAAACGTCATATTAACCGGCGCGTAAACGGGTGGAAATTTCATATCTATAACTGAGCCACTTATTTGGAATGGAATATTCTCTTTGAATCCCGCATAAGTTGAAGCTGAAACAGTTCCAAAAACTGATTGCGTTGCAACCAAATAAATAAAAGAACCACTATCAACAAAAAGACTTTCTGCATCCACTTCAAGATGATTGAATGAACCACTATCTACAACAAAAAGTGACTCAGATATATAAAGATTTCCCGTTATTTCTACGTTTGATTGTCGTGTTATATTTCCAAGTGATGAAGTCCACAATCCACCGGAACTCGCTTCGATAGTGTTCAAACGTGTTTCTGTTGATGAACTGAAATCATTTATTATATCCACCCCACCTACTACCACAACATCAAATGATCCAGTACCATTATGTTCAATGCTACCTGTCAATGTTAACGACCCGATGTTATCAACGCCAATTGTTATAACAGGTAATACATCCTGATTAGCACGTTTAAGATATAATTTGCCATCAACCGTATTTACCGCTAATTCGCCT
>Ga0316190_10001779_pt1 | contig 15666 bp, 17 predicted proteins | sample Eddworburrow2_MG_FD_204929 | JGI IMG/M metagenome (GOLD analysis project Ga0316190, IMG submission 204929) | Coastal sediment microbial communities from Maine, United States - Eddy worm burrow 2 | ecosystem: Environmental > Aquatic > Marine > Coastal > Sediment | place: USA: Maine | collected... | reverse complement strand
GGCTATGCCGAGGAACTGCGCCTGGATGCGACACAACGGCGCGGTGTGGCCGGACTGCTGCTCGACGCCCTGTCTATCGAAACACGCCTGGGCTACCGGATCAACGGACTGATCGGCCATGACTTGCTTCGGGGCACGCGCCTGACCCTGGACTTCGCCAGCATGCGTCTTGGCCTAACCCGCATCCGTCACCGGCCGTGAGGTAGCTGCGGCACAACAGACTGAAATTTCTTTGGAAACTAATGAATTTTCGCGTGACGGATGCGGCCTGGTGCAAAGGCCTGCTGACTGCTGCTCTTAGGGGAAAAGACGTCGTTCGACCGGAGTGCGGCCAGTTGGGCGCCGCACGTGTCGATGGCTCAGGTCAGCGAAAGCAGCGCGGCTACCAGTAGTTCATTGTCGTAGTAAGGGGCACTTTGCTTGCTGATCAACTTGGTATCGATGAGTTCCAATCCGAATCCGTTCACCAGCGCGCGCGACAGCCCATGCTGGTATTTGCCATTGCTGGTGTCGACCAGAACGAAATTGAGCAGTTTTTCGTTCGCGCAATCCGACCCGACGTCGACCCTGGCCGTCTCCAGCAAGGCCCTCAGCACCTGCTCGAAATCCATCCCCAACTGTTCCGGGTCGGTACCGAGATTCGGGACAAACACCTTCGGACAATCATTGCCGGCGATTGCCCTGCCCACGCCTGCGGGTAACAGATTGGCCAGCACACTGGAATAGAAGCTTCCCGGCGGATAGCAGATCAGGTCCGCGGAACCGATCAGCTTGCGATTTTTCTTCCTCAGCTTTGCAGGTGCCGGCTCAAAGTGATCAAGGCTGCTCGAAAGGAACAGCCTCTGCACCGGCGAGTTGAGGGGCTCCACCTCTTTCCCGGTCAGCCGATGCTGGCCGATCACGCGCTCACCATTGGCAAGGTCTGCGCCAAGATGGAAATCATTGTTTACCACCGCACGGACGATACCCTGAGCGTTTACCAGCTTGGAGAACAGGAAGATGATGGGATCCAAATGCTGGTGATTGTTGAGATAACCGCCGGCCAGGATAAGATTCCCGATACTCGCGCCGCGAAGATCGAAACTGTCCGGCATCGCGGCTAAAAAATAGCCCAGTTGATTGCGGATCAGACGCCGCATGGGATTGGTGATGTCTGACATCAGATCCGACCTTCCCGCGACCATCGCCTCGAACTTGATACGCAGGTCCTTGTTGTCGGTATCTTTGGGAAAACGATAGTTGAACAGCTGGTAGACCTCAGGATGCCCCAGCACGCTCTCGTCGGCAAGCGCCATCAGGCGGCTGCGCAAGTCGCCGATCGACGGCATATCGAACGCGCGACGCAGTTCGGCAGAACTGCCCCCGGAATCGAAGGGCGTCACCAGGTGGATCGAATTGTGCGTGTAGTACTTGAGGGTCTTGCACAGACCGTTCAGCGCCGACCCACCGCTGAAAAACAGAATCCGCGGACCCAGTTCCGGTATCTTCCGGTAACGGGTGACACGCAGTGGATCAGGGACTTCCACCGTACGAACGACACGGATCTTAGCCATGGCCCACTAGAAACCCTGCCATGATCGGCGTCGCATGGGTGGACATGGCCGCCGGGATCAAACTGTTAAACACACCGAAACCATTAGCCAAAACTTCAACGGATAATCCCAAACCTCACCCTTCATAATATAAGGTAGTATTCTTTAAAAACCCATCGGAATGGCAACAATCGAAATATGATGGAATTGATACCGGGCATCCGCAATGCCGCACGCGCCCTGATTATCCGGCAGGATCAGATCCTGTTGCTCCGAAAAGAGGGCGGCGGGCGAGGTGAACGCTACGCACTGCCCGGCGGCGCTCAGGACCCCGGTGAAAACCTGAGAGTCGCGCTCAACAGGGAATGCGAGGAGGAGATCGGCACCGCAGTGGACATCGGCGAGCTGCTCCATGTCGCGGAATTCTTCAAGCTGCGGGACACGCAGCCGCCCACTCGCCGTCACCTGGTCGAGTTTCTTTTTCGATGTGCTGTGCCCGGCGACTACACACCCCGCAATGGTTATCGACCCGACAAACATCAGGTCGAAGTTGTCTGGGCAGACATGGAAGCGCTGGCTGGCCTGCCGATTTTCCCAAGATACCTCTCGACCTGTATTCCGAATTCCAGGGGTGGCGACCGGACCCACTACCTCGGCACCTTCGAAGATCATGCAACTCCCGAAGAGCATTAGAGACAATCTGCGCTTCCTGAGCGTCGAAGTCGATTCCCAGGTAGCCAATCTGCAAACCTATTTGAGCGCGCCGTCCACGGTCGTGGCCAAGCGCATACTCGATCGTGGCGGGTATGCCTACAACCTGAAGATGCGCATCCACAACAGCAGCCTGAAGCAGCTCGGGCGCTGCAAAAAGGGCGGAGCCGACACCCTGACCCTGCGCGGCGTCGAGTTCATCGCGACCGACCTCGAGCGCATTGCGGAACTCTGCCGCGACTGCATCAAGCAGATGGAGTATCTGACCGACCTCAAGTGCCTGCAGCCCAAGGCCTATGGCCCGATGCTGGAGCGTGTAAGGCTTGCCATCAACATGGTTGAGCCGGCGATCCAGGCAAACGACACCCGTCTGGCGCTCAAGATCGGCCAGACCGAAGGCAAACTCGATCGTGACTACAAAAAGCTGTTCAAGCGCTACATCAGCGCACTCAAGCACAAACAGAAAACCGAACAGCTGATCAGCGCAATATTCGTCGCCCACAATGTCGAGCAGATGGGCGATGCCTTGCTGGATATCAGCGAGTCCATCATCTCCACGAACCTGGGGCAGCCGGTCAATTTCGAGCGCTACCATTCGCTTCAGGCCTCGGTGGAAGAACTCGAGACCGAAGATGAATTCTCGGATGTGCAGATCGAACGCATTGCCGAGACTCGTTCAGGCAGCGCTATCGCCGGCATTTCCGCTGCTGACAGCAAGAACGATGCCTATGTCGCCATTTTCAAGGACGGCGAGAAAGGCAAGCTCAAAGAGGAACGTCAGGGGGTGGAGAGTTGGCACGAGATCTACCCTGGGCTTGCACCCAGGATCCTTTCCTACAAGAAGCGTGGACAGTCGGCCGCGCTCTTGATCGAACACCTGCCAGGACTGACCTTTGAGCAGATACTGCTGAATGAATCACCGCGGCTGCTGAACGAGACGCTGGACAAACTGGGCACGACGCTGCAATCAGTATGGCGCGAAACGCACACCAACGCGCCGGTTTCCGCGCACTACATCGATCAGTTGCAGAAACGCCTCGCCGAGGTCTACAAGATCCATCCTGAATTCAAGCAGGGCGACAGTTTTCTATGCGGGCAGAAGATTCCGTCGTTCGATACCTTGGTAAAGCAGGCACGAAAGTACGAAAATCAGCTCCGCGCGCCATTCTCGGTCTATATTCATGGAGACTTCAACGTCGACAATATCATCTACGACCCCATGGAGCAGCGCATCAATTTCATCGACCTGCACCGCTCCTGCTACATGGACTATGTGCAGGATGTTTCGGTATTCATGGTCTCCAACTACCGCCTGCAGATCCTCGATGCGCCGCTGCGCCGCCGGATCATGAAACTGGCGAAGAATTTCTATCGCATTGCGCGACGCTATGCGGATAAAAACGGCGACGAGACCTTCGAGTTGCGCCTGGCCCTCGGCCTGGCCCGGTCTTTCGCCACGTCAACCCGCTTCATACTGGACAAATCGCTGGCCCGCAGCATGTTCCTGCGCGCCCGCTATCTGCTTGAGCAGATACTTGTCACCGACCCCAAGAAGGCGGCCGCTGACTTCAGGGTTCCGCTAAAGGCGATATTCGTTGGCTAATCTCAAGATCGGCGTCATCGGCATACCTGGCAAGTGGTCCACCGAGACCCTGGCCGACGCCGTGGAACGGCGCACAGGCTACCGCCTGGTCATCGATATGGGCCGGGTGGCACTCGACCTCAAGGACCGGCGCCTGCTGTTCGACGGTCACGATCTGTGCCGCCTGGATGGCCTCATCGTGAAGAAGATCAGCGCCGAATACAGCCCCGCCACGCTGGATCGGCTGGAGCTGCTGCGGGTCGCCGAACACGCCGGCGTGAAGGTATTCAGCGGGGCGACCAACATGCTGCGCCTTATCGATCGCCTGAGCTGCACAGTCACCCTGCGCAATGCCGGGATTCCGATGCCCGATACCCGCGTGACGGAGGATCCCGACGCCGCCATGCATGCGGTCCGCGAGTTTGGGAGTGCGGTATTCAAACCCCTGTTCTCCACCAAGGCCCGGGGCATGAGCATCATCGATGCGGATCAATCGGAAGTGGCCCTGAAGACGGCCGTGCGGGATTTCCAGCGCAACAACCCGATGATGTACATCCAGCGCAAGGTCGATCTGTCGGGACGCGACCTCGGCATGGTCTTTCTCGGTGGAAAATACCTCGGCACCTACGCCCGGGTGTCTCAGGACGACGCGTGGAACACCACCATTCACAGTGGTGGTCGCTACGAAGCCTACGCCCCGCCCGACGAGATCATCGATCTGGGTTACCGCGCACAGGCCCCTTTCGATATGGACTTCACCACGGTCGATGTCGCCGAGACCGGAGATGGCCCGATCGTTTTCGAGGTGTCGGCCTTTGGCGGTTTTCGTGGCGCCCTCGAAGGGGCCGGTCTCGATGCGGCAGGATCCTATACAGACTATGTCATCGCGAAGTTACGAGCATGATGGATAATACAGGCAGCGTGCAGGCCCTTGCTGATACCTTGTACGACGGCGCCTGCTTGTGCGACCAGTCGCTCTATCTGGAACTTGGCGAATGTACGCTGCGTGTGCGTTCCAACTCCAGTGAACACATCGCTCAACTGACGCGCTATTTTTCGCATGTTGCCGGCCCCGCAAAAGCGGCGGATATCGAGGTCGTTGCAATCGAGCGAGAACAACCGGAACTGGGCATCGATTTTGTCGACTGGAAGCGCGAGCCGGGCAAGAGCGGCCGAAAGGATAGCTACCACGACCTCGCCGGGGGCCGCCTGGTACGCAAGGTGCGCACCGGCATGGTCTTCCTGCAGAGCACGGCCCATCGTATCGCCGCCGGGCCCTGCGTGCGCAACGACAACCAGGTCATCAACTTCATCAATGCCCAGTACATGAACTGGCTGCAAAACCGTGGCTGGCTGATCTGCCACGCCGCCGGCCTGGTGCACAAGGGGAACACGCTGGGCATCGCCGGTTTCTCCGGTGGAGGCAAGTCGACCCTGATGCTGCACATCATGGAGAATGCGGAAAACCGCTACCTGACCAATGATCGCCTGTTTATCCGCTCCGACAGTGACGGTACCCGGGCCACGGGAATCCCCAAGCTGCCCCGGGTGAACCCGGGCACCATCGTCCACAACCCGCGCCTGCGGCCATTGATCCCTGAGGCACAGGTCGAGTCACTGCTCGCGATGCCAAACGAGCGGCTGTGGGAACTGGAGGAAAAGTACGACGTGCTGATCGACCAGGTTTACGGCCAGGGAAGAATCGCCCTCGAGGCACCACTGGGCGCATTCCTGGTCCTCAACTGGCAACGGGGCAGCGACCAGCCGCTGCAGCTGAAAAGGGTCGATTTGTCTGATCGCCGCGACCTGCTGGGCGCGATCATGAAGTCGCCCGGGCCCTTCTACCAATATACCGACGGTACCTTTTTCGATGCCGACACGCCGTTCGACGAGCCGGCCTATCTCGACACCCTGAGGGACGTTGCCGTCTATGAGGCGAGCGGCACCATCGACTTTGATGGCATAACCCAACGCATCGACGAGTTAACCGGCTGAACATATGACACGCGAACTGCTGCTGCTGCGCCATGGGAAATCGGACTGGGATGCCGGCACCGACGACATCAATCGTCCACTGAAGGACCGGGGAAAAAGGGGCGCACAACGGATCGGGGTGTGGCTGGCACAACAGCAGCTCCTGCCAGATCGGGTGATCTCCTCGCCGGCCGAGCGCGCGCTGGTCACCGCCCAGAAATGCTGCAAAGTCATGGGCATAGGGGCCGCGGACATAGCGCAGGACAAGCGTATCTATCAGGCCGACCCCGTGGAACTCCTGCAGGTCCTGGCCGACTGCCCGGCATCGGCGAAAAGGGTCATGCTGGTTGGACACAACCCGGGGCTTGAGCACCTGCTCGAGTTGCTCGTCGAGCAACCACCCGAGGTTCCAGAAGATACCAAACTGATGCCCACCGCAACGCTTGCCCGACTGCAGACAGCGAGTGAATGGGACGCGCTGGCCAAGGGTCGGGCCAGCCTGTTGCAGCTGATACGCGCCTCCAGCCTGCCGAAACAATTCCCCTTCCCGATGCCGGACGGCGAGGACCGGCGCGATCGCCCTGCGTACTACTACACGCAGTCGTCGGTCATCCCCTACCGTGTCGACGACGGGCAGTTGCAGCTAATGATCATCCGCTCCAGCCAGGACAAGCACTGGGTGGTGCCAAAGGGCATCGCGGACCCGGGCCACAGCCTGCAGGACTCGGCCCGCAAAGAGGCCTGGGAGGAGGCTGGCGTCGAGGGCGAAGTGCATGACGAGGCCCTAGGCAGCTATAGCTACGCGAAGTGGGGCTCGACCTGCACCGTCACGGTCTACCCGATGGCCGTCACCCGCCAGCTACCGGAAGAGGTCTGGGAAGAGCGCCATCGCGGTCGGATGTGGGTCTCTCCGAAAAAGGCCGCGGAGTTGCTGAGACAGCGAGAGCTTCGCCCATTGATCGTGGCGCTAGAGAAGCGACTGGCAGCGGATTGAATGCATGCCAAGGGTCGTTGCCGCCGTCATCCGCCATGGGGACTACCGGCAGTTGCCGGACACTCCCAGCGCCCATCAGCCGTTCCCGCTGACGACTGAAGGCGAGTCCCAGGCGCGCAGGGCCGCTGCCGCATTGCGCGAAACGATCGACAGCAAGGCCTGGACATTGTCTGCCGTGGTGCACAGTTCGCAGATGCTCAGGGCCTGGCAGACCGCGCAGATCATCACCCGCGAGTTATCCACGAGTTTCCCAAGCCCGCCGCAGCTGATCGGTTTCGATGCCCTGGCCGAGCGCGGGCTCGGTTGTGCAGCGAATCTGAGCATCCCCGAGATCGAGGCAATCATCCACGACGACCCGCGATATCCCGATTTGCCTCGCGACTGGAAGTCCAACAGCCGGTTCCGCCTGCCCCTGCAGGGAGCGGAATCGCTGCTGCAGGCCGGTTCACGGGTAGCCGACCATATCTCCGGGCAAATGCAGGCGCTGGCCAGCAATGCCCAAAGCGATACACTGCAGCTTTTCATCGGTCATGGCGCGGCATTTCGCCATGCCGCCTACCACCTGGGCATACTGGGTTGCGAACAGATCGCGCAACTCAGCATGCACCATGCGCAGCCGCTATTTCTCGAATACCTGTCAGGCGACGGATGGCGGCATATCGGCGGTGAATGGAAGATTCGCACCAGTCATAGCGAGCACACGGATTGAACGCGATGCCTTGTCCGAGTGAAGTTTTCCGGCAAGGCCGATCGTGCGCGGATCCAGCCACAGCCGTCTGTGCCGGGCACCGGCGACTTCAATTCGAACAAGCCGGGTAGCCGAGCAAGATGTCAGCAACGAAGAACGGGGCACGCATCCCACGTTACCGCGGCAAGCGCTGGATACGGGACGGGCTGCCCAAAACAGGACGCAAGTGGCTAGCGGGAAGACATCAGCCGATCGACGACGATGACGGCAGTCACCGTTCCATCGATCGCGCACTGGCCCGCACCGTGGCGGATGCTTCGTGGAAGTGGCCAGATCGCCCGATATACTTCCTCGCTGATCCACACGCCGACACCCAGGCCTTCAATGCCTCACTGGTGGCCTCCGGCGGCGTGCACAAGACAGGACCCGGCGACCTCGACATCAAGCTGACTTCGGCAGGTCGCAAGGGCACCTTCATCATTGGCGGTGATTGTCTTGACAAGGGTCCGAGCAATCTGCGCCTGCTGCGCGCCGTGCGCAACTTCATGGACACCGGAGCCCGGATAAAGCTACTGGCCGGCAATCACGATGTCCGCCTGTTGATGGGGCTGCGTGCGATGGTGTTGAAACGCGATCCGCGCACCGAGCACCTTTTCGTCCGCATGGGTCCGAAGGTGGTGCCCCTGCTGAAAGAGGTCCACGCCCGGTATCTCGATGGCAAGAAGGCACTAAGGGGGATACCGGGCAGGCAAAAGTGCCGACACAAACTCTATCCCTCGCCGGAGTGGTTCGACGAGTTTCCCAGGCAGGCCGCCGGGCGACTCTCGCAGCAGCATATCCAGCGAGAGATCACGCGGATGCGCGCCAAGGTCGACACCTTCGAGGACGCCTGCAGGGAGGCGGGACTCTCACTGCGCGAAGTCTACGCCACGGCGTTGAAGTGCCGCGAACTGTTCCTCGAGCGCCGAGGCGAGTTCGCCTGGTTCTTTCGCGATATGCAACTCGCCTTTCGCGAGGGCTCCTTCCTGTTCATCCATGCCGGCCTCGACGATTACATCAGCCGCCTGATAAAGCGCAAGGGCGTTCATCACCTGAATCGTCTGTATCAAGAGCAGGTGCAAAACGACCTGTTCGATTTCTACTACGGCCCGCTTGCCAATACGATGCGTACCAAGTACCGCGACGTCGATATGTCGTGGACCCGGCACGGCGCGAGAATGGCACACCGGCAGGGCTTGCATGCCGTGGTTCACGGCCACCGCAACCGGACCAACGGACAGCGCATCATGCTCCGCAAAGGCATGATCCATTTCGAGGGAGACATCACCATGGACCGCAATTCGCGCAGAAAAGAGGGGCTGAAAGGCTACGGCGCGGGCGTCATCATAGTGCGGCCCCAGGGGCAGGTCATCGGCATCAGCACCGACTATCCTTACGCAAAGGTCTTCGAACCCGCCAATTATCCAAAACGCCAGAAACAAGCCAATGCGCCAAAGTAAAAATACCTTTCGACACGAGTCCCTGCAGGACAGCAAGACCATTCAGGAATTCCTCAAGTCCATCACCCAGGGCATAGGCAAGGGCAAGCTGACCTTCAGCGACGAGGGCGGCGAACTGCTGATGGAGCCCGAGGGCCTATTGAATCTGAAGGTCACCGCAAGCGAGGACGAGGCAAGACATCGGATAAACATCCGGATTACCTGGCAGGCCGAAGAGAGGGTAGAGCGGAAGAAGCCTCTGACCGTCAAGTGACATACACGCCCCTCCATAACCCCCGAGCTCGTCTCAGCGACCGTCGGAATCGACGCGAACTCGCGATCGGGGGCGAGACTGCCGCGTCCCTGCGGCAACTGCTGTCCATCAATTTCTGGTCCGGGTTAAAGCTGGGACTCCGGGACGATAGGCGAGAGGATTCGGGTGCTGAAACGCTGCCAGAAGGTCGTATCCGGCTCTTTGTCGACACGCTGCTCCTCCCCATCCGGGGTTGAGGTCACCCATTCGAGATCGCCTTTGTCATCGAGCTGCACCCGGTAAGCGATCAGCATGATCTCATCGTCGAATACCTCGGCCATCCGGCGCGCATTCTCGGGGCTCTCGAAATACGCCCCGAGTTCGGTATTCAGTCTCGCCGAGCGGGCATCGAGATTAAAGGAGCCGACGAACAAATAACGCCGGTCGAATCCAAAGAACTTGGCATGCAGACTGGCCCGGCTGGCACCGATCCTGTTTCTACCCAACTCCTCTTCCAACTCCTCGCTCTGAACGGCCTTGAACTCATACAGTTCCACACCACCGGCAATGAGTTCCTCGCGATAGCGCATGTAACCGGCGTGCACGAGCGAAACATCGTTCGACGCAAGCGAATTCGTAAGAATTCTGACTCTGACGCCTTCGGCTGCCTTGCTGGTAAGAAACTTCGTGAATTCCTCGCCCGGCACAAAATACGGTGAAACGATATCCAACACCTCCTGCGTGCGTCTCATGCCTTCGATCAGTTTCGGTGCCAGGTTCACTTTTAATGTGATCTCCGTCGCCTCGACATTGCTGGGAGGATCATAGGCGAGGAACCAGGGCGACCAAGACATGTCAAGTTCATCGAAGCCTGGCTGCTTCAGCGAATCCAGCTCGGCGACCACTTCGGCATACTCCGAGTTTCTCGCTGCAGCCATCTCGGCATCTGAGAGTTTTCTGAATTCCTCGACATCGGCTGCGGTGACAGGCTGATCCGCAGGAAATGCAGCGATCGGATACACCCACTCACTGTTCCAGAAGAGATCGAACTGGCTGGATACCTCGGACACTATCGGGCCCACAGCCATGACATCCATATCGCCAAAACCGACGTCTTCCGCCGCCGCGAAGTATTCATCACCAATGTTACGGCCACCAAAAATAGTGGCCTGATTGTCTACCGTCAGGGTCTTGGTGTGCATGCGGCGATTGACGCGCCGCGTGTCGCCAACGAAATCGCGGGCGCGACGGTCCCGATTGGCGAAGGGATTGTAGAGACGGACTTCGACATTGGGATGGGCATCTATGCGCCGCAACATGTCGTCCTTTCCGGCAGTGTCGAGATCATCCAATAGGATTCTGACCCGCACACCACGGTCCGCGGCGTGGAGCAGTCGATTGTACATCGCATTACCGGTCAGGTCGGTATGCCAGATGTAGTACTGGGCATCGATGGATCTTTCCGCGGCATGGATGAGGCGCAGACGGCTCACAAACGCATCGACCCCGTCATTCAGGACATGAAACCCGGAAAGACCGGGGTGCTCCCGGAGCAGCGGCTGTAAATCCCGGGCCAGCCAGGTGGAGGACGTGTCGCCGAGTGCATACGACGGCGCACGCTCGACCTCTGTCGGCAGGGAACTGCAGGCTGCCAATGCCAGCGACGCCGATACCAGCAACAGTTTGATAAGTCGCATCGGTGCCAACACCGCAGGGTCATGCTGGCGAACTTTGAAATCAGGTTTTTTCATTGAAATATAGAAATTCTTTAGGAATCCATTCGCACCAAGCATAGCCCAGCATACCGCCGGTCTCCAACAATGGGCGTCGATAGCGTCATGTGCGGGATGACCCCAACCAGTCAGCCACAAAGCACTGCCGATCGTCGCACATGAACCCTACCCCGGGGCAGCCATGTTCACTCACGCAGGTACTGTTCTTCGACCGGCCCTGATACAAAAATTGACGGGTGAGACCGGGGACCGGTGCAGCTGATAACCTTTCGAAATGCTGCTGATCATTATCAATATCGTCGCACCGGTATTCCTGGTGATAGGAGCAGGTTACCTGGCGGTACGGCGCGGACTGTTTGCCGACAACATGGTGGACGCACTCATGAAGTTTGCGGTCCAGTTCGCTGTGCCCTGCTTGCTGTTTCGTGCCACCTCGACGATGGATCTCGGGGCTGCCTACGATTGGCGTCTGATGGGGTCTTTCTATCTGGGCTCCACGGTCAGCTTTACCGTGGCAACCTTACTGGTCTGGCAGCTGTTCGGCCGTGAGCCCGCGGATGCGGTTGCGGTGGGTTTCGGCGCGCTGTTCTCGAACCTGGTGCTACTGGGCCTGCCGATCTCGGAACGGGCCTGGGGTGCCGATACGGACGCAATGGCAGCCGCTTTCGCGATCGTATCAGTGCATGCACCGTTCTGTTACCTGCTCGGCATCACGAGCATGGAGCTGTTGCGAGCCGATGGGCGATCACTGCCAAATACCGCCAAGGTGGTCGCGCGCGCGATGTTTCGCAACAGCCTTATGATCGGCATCGGCCTGGGATTCGTCGTGAACCTCAGCCGACTGCCTCTGCCGGCAGTCGTTGTATCGTCGGTGGATATCATGGCGCGCGCAGCCTTGCCCGTGGCACTGTTTGGTCTCGGCGGCATGCTCACGCGATACGCCCTGAAGACATCTGTCGGGGAGGCAAGTAGCATCTCCGCGATATCGCTGGTCGTCCACCCGGGCATCAGCTTCGTCGCTTGTCGTCTTCTGCAGGTGCCGGACGAACTGACCAGCGCGGTGGTATTGATGGCCGCGATGGCCCCCGGCGTCAATGGTTACCTGTTCGCCAGCATGTACCAGCGTGCGCAAGGCACGGCCGCCAGCACAGTGTTACTGGGCACGGCCCTCTCGATACTCAGCGTCAGTACCTGGTTGTGGATATTGAGTGTCTAGTAGAGGGCGAGAATGGCGGGTTGTATCTCGCAAATACCGGCTCGCCAACAGTCTTGTAGCCGCCGGACGCCAACTCGGCCCGCTCGATGGAAACAGGAGATCGCGTAAACTTTTGATGTGTTGCGCAATCGGGGGCAGTTTCTTGGGGTCGCATTCCGCACTGATCTCGTGCCCATGAACCGGAAGACGCTGTCACATGACAGCGTCTACGCGTCGAACTGCTGGCACTGACCGGAATCAGTCGTCGCTGGCGAACCCCAACAGGTGCAGCAGGCTGGCGAACAGGTTGAAGATGGCGACGAACAGCGAGACCGTGGCCATGATGTAATTCGTCTCACCGCCACGGACGATCTGCTGGGTTTCGTAAAGGATCAGGCCGGACATCAGCAATACGAACATCGCCGACACTGCAAGCGACAGCGCGGGCATAGAAAACACGACCGCCGCAATGCCGGCCAAAAACGCGACCAGTATCCCGACGAACAGCATGCCGCCCATGAAACTCAGGTCGTGGCGCGTGCTCATCGCATACCCGGACAGGCCCACGAACACGAGGGCGGTCGCCGCCAGCGCGGTCATGACGATCTGCGGCCCGCCGCTCATGCCGAGGTACGAGCCTAGGATCGGGCCCAGCGTGTAGCCCATGAAGCCGGTCAGTGCGAAGACGAAAGCCAGGCCCAGCGCCTCGTCCCTGTAACGGCTGGTCAGATACAACAGACCGAAGTAACCCACCAGGGTGATGATCAGGCCCGGGTGCGGCAGACTGAGCACCATGCTGAGCGTGGCAGTGATCGCGGCGAATGCCAGGGTCATCGACAACAGCAGATAGGTGTTGCGCAGGACGCGGTTGCCCGCGGCCCGGGCCGACAGTCGTTCTGAGGAATAGACGCTGGTGTTCATAAACAAGCTCCAATCAAGGTGAAGGTTCAAGAATCCGGGCTGGCGAGCGGTGTGCTGGTGTCGACCGGACGCTGGGTTCGCGGCCGACGGGAGGACGTCTGCTTACCAATGCGCCGTCTCATCGCCCGCCCAATCCGGTCGGCTGCCCGCCTGATCGCGGTATAGAGATCGGCTTCGGTGCTTTCGACGACGATCTCCGGCGCCCGGTGCTGTCGCACCACCAGCCGGCACCGCTTGTCGGCACCGCCACGTCGCCCGTTGACGTCGGAAAGGTATGCCTCCACCGTCCGAATCCGCTCACTGCAAAACGCAAGGTGGTCCCGCAGCCGTTGCCTGAGGCAGCGGCTCAGCGCAGGCGTCGTGGAAAACTGGGGCGACTCGATCTGTATAAGCACGTCTGCGCTCCTGTAGCTGCTACGGGAGTGAGCATGAGGGCGTTGGCGGCCAGCAAAAAGTCGAAATTGCCTTGGGCGAACATCGGAAAAACCGAACCCCGGCCGATGCGAAACGCAGCCATGGCGGCAGGTCGGTCTCTTCAAGCGCCGGAACCGGCCGGTCACCTGGATTCGACGCAGCTCACCGGCACAGCATCGATCCGTGCCGGGCGTTTTCGGTTGGTTGTGCTGTCTGCCGGGTTTCGTGCGGCCGTCTGCCGGCCGGCGCCCACAGCCGCCGCCGTGGCTGAACGACAGATTCAGGAGCCCTTGTCCAGGGGGCGAGTCCACGCCCGTGAGACGGATCGACACGCAATTGCCGGACCGGGCTAATATACGCACCCTGAAAACCCCTCGGCAAAAAAGGAAAAACAGACATGAAGGCAAATCTACCGGCGACACTATTCACCCTGATGCTGCTCCTGCCCGTCACCGCGGCATTGGCCGACGAATTCTCGGACACCAGGACCATTTTTGAGAACGCCGGCGCCTCCAATATGTTCCACAACGCTTACGGCTACGCGCTCTTCCCGACCATCGGCAAGGGCGGTTTTTGGGTCGGCGGCGCCTACGGCAAGGGGCGTGTCTACCGGCAGGGCCAGTACATTGGCGATACCACGGTGACCAAGGTAACTATCGGGTTCCAGCTCGGAGGCGCCGTCTTCAGCCAGGTCATATTCTTCGAGGACCAGCGCGCACTCGATGATTTCATCCGGGGCAATTTTGAGTTTGGCGCCGATGCTCAAGCCGTGGCGCTTACTGCGGCGGCCACCGCCTCGGCCAACACCAGCGGCAGTTCAGTCGGTGCAAGCGGAGGCAGAAATGACGCCGTTACGGTCGGGGACTATTACAAAGGCATGGCCACCTTCACCATCACCAAAGGCGGCTTGATGTACGAGGCCAGCGTTGGCGGGCAAAAATTCACCTTTACGCCACGGCCTCAGCAACCGCTCGCGCCGGTGACCACGACTCCGTTCAGCGGCTGATGCGTGCATGCGAAAAGATCAGGCTGGTCTGGTGGTATCCGCCGGCATCCAGTTCATCTCATTTCCCTGAAGGACCATTGGTCCAGTGGAGATATCTGTCGAACCATCGGCATTCCTGACCAGGTCCAGCGGGGATGAGCGCTCGGCGAGCTGTTGTTCGCCCGTGCTTTTGCCCTCTGCGCATTCCGGCACTGCGCGGTCCGCTCATCCGCACCGGGGGCCCTGCGCAATCAGCCGGGCGTGAGCACGTTAACCGAGACACAGTCGGAAGTTATATCGGAAAACGCGATAATAAGATCTTATTATATTCGTTTTTCAAATATCTTTGCCCCGCGTATATTCCCCAGAGCACGCGAAAGCCCGAGCGCCGTGAATGCGCCCGGCTTCCGCTAACGGTGATCCACGGCAAGTCGAAGCAACCCGGCCAGGGGGGATTCAGGCTCACGTCAGTCGTACCAGAGGCTGGCGCCCGGCATGGCCTTTCGCGCCGGGCGCGATCGGCAACATTCCGTGTTGGAGGGCAAGCGATGATTAGTGTACGCGTGGCGATCAGATACACGAATGAACCATTGAAACGCACCCCGGTGGTCCTGCAAATGGATGCCGAAAACCAGCTCGTCGGCCCGGTCCTGACGGATCGCTCGGGGATTGCGTTGTTCGACCATCCGCCGGGTAGCGGGAAGGTACTGGTTTCGGGTGTCGAGCGTTTTCACGGACGCCTGGACGGGGAGATACGGGTGGACCTCTGGTCGATCACCCAATCCGCCGCCGACTCCAATGGCACCCCCGGTGTATTTCCTGCCGGGAGCAATGCCTACCCCGGTATGGAAACGCGCGCAGTTCAGGTGGATGGCCGAGAGATCCTCACCGACGGCGAAGGCTACCTGGTCGATCCGGCCGAATGGTCTGAAGCCTTCGCCAGGGCGCTGGCAGCGAGCGAAGCGCTGACCCTCAGCGCCGAACACTGGGAGGTGATTCGGTTTCTTCGCGATTACTATGCCGAGCACGGATCCCAGGCTAGCGTCCGTGACATGATCCGACACTTCCGCAAGGTATGGGGCACAGAGCGTGGTTCGAACGGCTATCTGCATCGGCTGTTCCCTCGCGGCGGGCCGCAGAAACAGGGCAATCGATTGGCTGGGCTGCTCCGCACCAAGGGCGAGCACTGAAGCTCGGCCGGTTTCC
>Ga0316190_10001777_pt1 | contig 15672 bp, 13 predicted proteins | sample Eddworburrow2_MG_FD_204929 | JGI IMG/M metagenome (GOLD analysis project Ga0316190, IMG submission 204929) | Coastal sediment microbial communities from Maine, United States - Eddy worm burrow 2 | ecosystem: Environmental > Aquatic > Marine > Coastal > Sediment | place: USA: Maine | collected... | reverse complement strand
TGAGGATTTCACGCATACGGCTATCAACCACACCTTCCATCGGAGCAAGCATGATATTCATTGGAAATGAATCCAATAGGGCATCACAACCCCAACCGGCTGATTAGGCGGCCTTGGTTGCCTGCCCAAAGCAGTCATCACGCCAAAGGCAGCATGTTTGACTACAGGTCTGTTGTTGAGCTGAAGCAAAGCAGTCAAAATTCCCTTCATTTAACTGGATAGATTTGATGAGGTCAGCCTTGGCGCGCTTTAATGGTTTCACACCCTGTGCTTTGGCAATGGCACGAATCTCTTTCATGTTCATACTGGTTTCTTTTAATCCATGTGGGGGCAATATCCCCCTCACTGACTGGGCGGCTCATTGCAAAAAAACTCGCGATTCTCTGTGAATAGACCACACGGTGTCAAGCATTAGTTTCACACATCTACTTTCGACCACTCACCGGGCTGCAATTCACCCAATTGCCATTGTCCAATCTGGGTGCGTACCAACCGGAGGGTAGGATAACCGATAGCTGCCGTCATCCGGCGAACCTGGCGGTTACGGCCTTCACATATCTTAATTTCCAACCATTGGGTGGGGATTTTTGCCCGAAAACGTACAGGGGGATCACGCGGCCACAGATCAGGTGGATCAATCAGCTTTGCTTCTGCTGGCAGTGTAATACCATCTTTTAATGTTAAGCCCCGGCGGAGCAGGTCCAGGTCTGACTCCTCTGGGATTCGCTCAACCTGAACCCAATAACTCTTCCAGGTTTTAAAACGGGGATTGGAAAGCCTATGCTGCAACTTTCCATCATCCGTTAGTAATAATAGCCCTTCACTATCACGATCCAGCCGACCTGCCGGATATACATCTTTGATAGGAATATAGGTTGCTAAAGTGGGGCGCTGTTCATGATCCGTAAATTGAGTCAGAACACCATAGGGTTTATTGAGCAGGATTAATTGTGACATGAAATCACAATAGGTGAGGTTGCCCCTGAAAATCAAGCCGCAAGCACTGCAACCATAATATTTAAGGCAAAACAAGCCCCCAAATCACAATCCTTGTAACTGGGGGTTTTGAGGGCGATCTACATTGAGCCATCCATATGCTCAAAAGTCCATTGCGCTACATTCCCAATAGCTCTTATGCAATCCCTGCACTACAGCATCCTTTATTTTAAGACTGATGACTAATCCCTTGGCTCTATCAGGATATTGGCACACCACAGCCATTTAAACAGGTAACAAAGTCACCAGGCTTTGTAGGATTTTTCCTATGATTTAGCTACAACATGTAAATAGAGGGAATAAGCAACTCTGCGTAGAGTCCTGCCTGCCAAAACAGAGACCTATACACAACAAGCACTTTAATCTGATTTAGAAGGTATGACCTGGCCAAAGACAATACCGGGCAGGCTACGGGTCGTGCCACATTCTGAACAATTATAGAGCGGCATGACCCCAAACCCTGCTAACACTGGCTGCTCGCCAATATAAGAAAAATCAGCGGATTTTCCACAGGCAGGACATAAAGTGGATACCGCTTGTGGCACTATTGATCTGCCAATAGGGTCAGATATATGTTTTCCAGGCGCATCAGGAATAACCGGTTCTGTACCGTCAATCACAATACCAATACGATAACATCCTGATGAAAGCTCCCTGCACCAGCGCACCTCAGACATCAGTCGGGCCGGGGTGGGGCACTCTGGTCGCTGCATCAGCACAACCAATTCACCCCCATCCCTCATCTCCCTGTCTACCTCAAAAGCCAAGCCTGAAAGGCTCATATCATGCACCGCAGCTTTAAACAGGTGTTCTGCCAAATTGGCAATAGCGGATTTTTGCACAGGGGAATAGAGCAGCGTAATGCCTACACAGGGGTAGCGCTGTTCGCTACGGAGTTCCGTAGAAAGTTTTTTTTGCGCCGTCAATCCATCTGGCTTTACTTTGCTATCATCCTTGTCCGGCATTGGTCAGTTGCAGCCTATGATTCAATAGCGTTTGTAATGATCTTGGCTAGCGCCAGATTATCGGTATGCGATTTCACCAACACGGCAGAGACCTTATCTGCATACTCTTGACTCACTTCCTGGGCTGAAAAAATAACAACTCGGGGCGGTTTAACATAATGCTCAATAGTATCCAGCAGATCCAACCCTGAACCATCAGGCAAACCAATATCCAACAAAACCAGATCAAACTCATCTTCAGCTAATGCTTCACGCGAAGCAGTCAGCGTAGTAGTCCAGGTCAGTTCACACAGGCCCTGCAACATCATGCTAACAACACGATGCGTATCAGCTTCATCTTCAACATGCAGCACTCGTGGAATATGACCCGAGGTCGTTGCCTGTTTAATCGCATCCAGCAAACGGGCCTGATCAATAGGTTTCTGCAACCAATCCGCCACACTGATCGCCCCACCACTCAGATCCCGCTTGGCCTCATTGGCCATAACTGAAACCACAATCACAGGCACACTACGAGTCACTTTATCTTTTCGTAATTCATCAATAAAACTAATACCATCCTGTCCCGGCAGGAGCAGATCCACCGTTATAGCTTTGTAGTGGCCAGGATTGAGCTGTAATAGTTTTCTAGCCTCATCTGTATCATGGGCAATATCTCCATTAAAGCCCTCTTCTGCCAGCATATGTTTAAGCAGGACCGCCACATCTGGATCATCCTCTATAATCAAGACGCTCCGCTGCCTCTTCTCTGGCTCCATTTGAGATAGCTCACCATACATCTTATGCATGACCTGCAATGGGAGATCTATATAAAAGGTCGTTCCTGCGCCTTCACGAGTAGTAAAGCCAATAGCCCCACCATGCTTTTCAACTATAGCTTTAGATATGCTCAGCCCTAGCCCTGTTCCACCTTTTTGCCGGGTATCCGATGAATCTGATTGGGTAAAGCGTTCAAATAATTTCGACTGGAATGATTCAGGTATACCGGGGCCATAATCGGCAATAGAGATACGCAGTTGACTCTCACCCAGATGAGCCACACTGACCTCTACCACCTCCTTTTTCGGTGAGAATTTGGCCGCATTAGAGAGCAGGTTGGCCATTACCTGCATGAGACGATCCTTATCTGCATAGACCCGAACGCCATCCAATCTTTTCTTCATCACAAAGTGCACACCATGCTGTTCAGCGTAGGCAGCATGTTCTTCCAGCGCCTGATCCAGAAAGGGCATCAGATCCAGGGGTTGAAATTTAAACACCATCTGACCTGATTCAATCTTCTGAATATCCAAGATGTCATTGATCAGCAGCAACAAGCGTTCGGTATTGCTGCTGGCAATCTTTAGCATCTCTTTGGCCTTATCTGGAAAATCCCCCACTGCTCCCCCAGAAATCAGCCCCAACGAACCCCGGATAGAGGTAAGAGGAGTGCGCAGTTCATGGCTTACGGTGGAGATAAATTCATTCTTCAATTTTTCCACTCGTTTGCGCTCTGTTATGTCACGCACCAGGCCACTGAATATCTTTTTATCATTGATATTGACCTCACTAACCGCAAGCTCCATAGGGAATGTAGAGCCATCCTTGCGCACGCCCTCTACTTCACGTCCAATACCAATAACCTTTTTCTCACCCGTCTGTAGATAGTTTCTTAAATAACCATCATGCTCATTGCAGTAAGGCTCAGGCATAAGCATTTTGATATTGCTACCGATAACCTCATCAGGCCCAAAACCAAAGATTATCTCTACTGCCGGGTTAACAGATTGAACAATGCCTTTTTCATCAATCGTAATCAGGCCATCAACGATATTATCCACAATGGCTCGCTGATGAGCCTCACTCTCCTGTAACGCCTGGGTTCGCTCTACTACCCGTTCCTCCAGTTCTGTATTTACTTTGCGCAGTGCTATCTGCGCCTCCTGTACTTGGCTGGCCATTTCACCGAAAGCTCTGGCTAGGGTTCCTATCTCATCATATCTATCTACAGGTAACACTACCGGCACAGCTTGCTCATTTGAAAAATTGCGCACCACAGCCGTTATAGACCGAATGGGTTTTGCCAAACGAATAGACAGCAATATGGCCAAAAAAATAGCCGGCACCAGCAGTCCTAAACTTAATATAAACGTCTCATGCAGAATACCGGACTGTTCAGCAATGATTTCAGAATAGGACTGACTAACACCTACAGCAACAAAACGCTGCGGCCGCAGTGGATCAAATGCCACCTTGGTATAAACCACGACATTCTCAGACCCTACCTCTTCAGGCTTCAGTAGCAGTATGCTCTGACTATTATCCGGCAAAAAGAAAGGGGCAAGCTGAGGAACATCCTCTTGAGCACGGTAATGTTTACCCCGATCAAAACCATAGGTTTTGCTTTTATCCGGGTGCAGCAAGTAACCACCATGGTCATTGGTAATATAGATTTCTCGGCCAATGGTATGAACAGCCTCCTGTATTTCACGTAATGCATGGCCGACTTCCACATTCAAGACCAGCATGCCAATTAACGCACCACCTTCATCCGCAAACAGCGGCGTTGCCACTCGCAACACCTCCTGCCAGGGCTCAATAATTCGACCACGCTCCTGATTGAGGTTAATTTCAGAAAGATATATCTCTCCCTGGGGCAACTTTAAGGTATTTTGTACGTAGGGGCGCTCCAGTTTGTTTTGCAGTTCAGCGAAAGGGATGGTTAAGATCTGGCCATTTCGCCGAATAACATTTAGCACCTCTTGCCCTGTGGCATCTATCAGGCGCAGTTGGAGATTATCCTGCTCTGCTGCTATGGTGGCGTGGAAGATTTTTTCCAAACGCTGGATCCATTGCTGTAAGTTTGAACCCTCTATTGCATCATAATGTTTTTCATTTTGCAGGGCTCGAGTTATACCTTGAATGGGTGGTGCATTGGATGTAATAAGCAGTTTCTTGATTTGATCATCAATATGCTCATGAAACACTTCGCCCTGTACTTCAACCTCACGTGAAAGATCATTCAGCGCATGCTCTGCCAGATACTCGGAGGTGCGGCTATAGAATGCCTGACTCACCACCCCAGCAGTCACTGCTACCAATAGAACTGATAGGATAATGAGCTTATGGGCAATGGATAGCCTCAATTCAATACTCTCGAGAAGTCAGCATCTGAACAAAACGGCATCATGACTTAAATAGAGCTGGGTCATGATGTATAAGGCCCAACCTTCAGCCGCCACATCATTAGGCACCACAGGAAGTGCTGCAAAAGACCACTCCGGATAGAGAGGGGCACTGAGAAAGAGGGGGAAACCCCTCACATCCTGATTATTCAGAACACGCAAATAACGCATATCAATCCTGCCAGCTTCTGTCATCCGCTCCAGCTGATCGGTGCACACCATGCAGCATCTCAATCTCTGCATGGGTGGATGGATTGGTAAGCACAAACTCAAATCCACCTCGACCTGCTGTTGCTGTAATTTCATCCAGCTTAACAATTGGCATCAGCGTAAAGTGATGCTCTGGAATTCCCTCATTCAGCAGATCAACCGTTGCCTGCCATTGAGAATATGCATACTCAACACCACTTTTAGCACGTACGCCAATGCGATATTCAGCAGCAGATAGACTGCTGCATATCAACAGGCTCATCAAAAAAGGAAATGGCATCATCCGCTGATATCCCATTGTTTTATTATTCTGCGTGATATTGCTGCCAGATAGTTTTGACCTGCTCTGCCAGCGTCATGGGGTCAAAGGGTTTAGGGATAACATCCATAGCACCCAGTGCTTTATACTCTGCAACCTCTGCAGGCTGCACCTTGGCCGTCATGAATACTGCGGGTATTTCTCTGCCTTTAGGGGTTGCCCGTATCGCTTTCAGAGTGGAAGGGCCATCCATCCCCGGCATCATGACATCCAGTAGCAGCATATCAGGAGCGAAGGATTCAAATGCATCTAAGGCCTCCTGACCAGAGCTACAGATCTGTAATGTAAAGCCTCCCACACCCTCCAATGCAATCTGGGCCACAGCCTGAATATCAGGCTCATCTTCTACATAGAGAATTTTATTCAGCGTCGTCATTTATTGATCACCCTCTGGTTCTGCATATTTTTCTTTGATGGCCATAAATTCTGGCAACAGTGCAAGAAAATGCGCCACCAACTCAGGATCAAAATGTTGGCCGTTCTCTTCTTTGATCAGGGCAACCGCCTCATCAGTTGTCCAGGCTTTTTTGTATGGGCGCTTTGAGGTCAGTGCATCAAAGACATCAGCCAGGGCACAGACCCGGCCGACAAGCGGTATTTCTTTATTTTTCAGTCCGTTAGGGTATCCCTTGCCATTCCATTTCTCATGATGGGTTAGCGCTATATCACGCGCCATAATCAAAAGCTCAGACTCATCCTCCCCCAGAATATCAGCTCCAATCTGGGCGTGGGTTTTCATAATTTCCCACTCTTCCGGCTCAAACTTACCTGGTTTCAACAGAATGCGGTCTGGAATACCAATCTTGCCCACATCGTGCATGGGCGCAGCGTTAAGCAGTAGATCCAACTGATGCTGATCCATACCCATGGCCTGTCCAAGCAAGACAGCCATCTTGCTCATACGAATAATATGAAGGCCGGTCTCTTCATCCCGGTACTCTGAAGCCCGACCCAGCTTACGCACAATCAGCAGGCGACTTTCATGAAGCCGTTCATTGGTCTTCTGTAGCTCTCTTGTACGCTCTTCTACCTTTTGCTCCAAAACCTCATTATGGTGGCGCATGTATTTATGTGCCAGCTGCACTTCAAGCAAATTGCGCACCCTGGAAAGAAGCTCATTACTATCAAATGGTTTAGTGACATAATCGCGCGCACCACTATCCAGCGCCTGCTGCCTGTGTTCCTGTATATGCTGAGCTGTGAGCACCAAAACAGGGGGCAACGGCCCACTTATTTCGGCCTTGAGCTGCGCCATAACAGCATAGCCGTCCATATACGGCATATTAATGTCCAGCAAAATCAAATCACACTGGTGCGCCTGTTGCAGCGCCAAAACCTGACGTGGATCCTGGGCAGCAATAACCTCTGTATAACCCGCCGTTCTCAGCGTCCTTTCCAGCAGCTTTATATTAACGGCTTCATCATCGACTATCAGAATCGTGGCTGCTTTTGTATCAACATCAAATTCATTCATGGACGCACTTACCATTTTTTATAGCGCTGCTCATTCAGCACAGCAAAACCTTTCGTATTAGGCATATCAATTTCTTTACCCTTACAGCTTAGAATCACTTGACCATTCGTGCCAGTGCACTTAATGGTATTAGAGGGTAAATTAACAAACACAAAGACCGTAATACCCTAAAAGAGATAGATATCAAAGGCAATTAGTTGCAATAAAGTTAACAGGCAGAGAAGGCTCGCTTGAATAAAAGGAGCGCGCACTTCCATTAAATTAATCTTGGCAACCAAGCCGAAATTCAAATTTCACCAGGGCATGAGATTTTTGTTATTAAGAGCTTGCACATCACTTACCCATTAACGGCGCCTGTGTCAGGCTAATTCTGCGCCATTTTTTCCCTATAAATCACCAGCGAGAGGCAACTCTACCCAGAATACGCTACCCTCACCTGGACAGCTGTTTACACCAATCTCCCCTCCCATCATTTTAGTTAAATGTTTGGTAATGACCAATCCAATACCCGAACCTTCTATATTTTGGTGGCCGCCAAAACGCTCAAAGGGTGTAAAAAGCTTTTCTAATTCATCTTCTGCCAGGCCTATTCCCGTATCCGCTACACTAAGGCGCAAGCTGTTATTATTCTGCTTATGGCAATCCAGTGTAACAACGCCTCTCTCACAATTATATTTAACAGCATTTGACAGCAGATTAAGCATTATCTGCTTCAACCGCATTGGGTCTGCCCTTAATCTATAATCCATCGCGGCATCAATATTATTGATAATCTTTATATTCCGCTGTAGCACCTGTGAATGCATCAGATTCATACAGACATCTATAATCTGATTGAGGTGCACCTCCTCGATACATATTTCAAGCTTACCCGCCTCAATCCTTGCAAGGTCAAGCACCTCATTAATAAGACCTAATAGATGATTGCCTGCTGCTAGGATTTCCTGAACATTGTCCTTCTGCTGCTGGGTCAAAACTTCATCTTCATCTGTCATCATCAATTGACTAAAACCAAGAATCGCATTCATTGGTGTACGCAACTCATGACTCATACGAGATAAAAATTCAGACTTAGCCCGACTAGCACTCTCTGCATGCTCTTTTGCCCTCAATAGCTCTTCTTCTATTTTTTTTCTAGCTTCAGCACTGCGTATGCTGGAAACACCATACCCAAGCTCTTCTGCCAGCACCTCAATGATTTTGATCTCTTCAGGGCCAAAACTTTTACGCGCTCTAGCATAAACAGCAATAGCACCAAATGTAGTATCCCCAGATACAAGAGGCACAGCGATAATAGAGCCCATACCATGCTTCATTGCAGAAGATTTCCAGGGCAAAAAGTCTTTATCCTCAAACGTATCAAAAACACTCTTGGTCTCAACGGTTTTAATTGCCATTCCAACCGGACCACACCCTAAGTCATCATCCCCCCAAGTGACCGTCACATTATCCAGATACGCCACTTCATCACCGGCTGAAGCCACTGGACGAACAGTTTTGCATTCATCATTCTCAGCCAAACCAATCCAAACCAAGTTATACCCAAGGTCATTTACCAGCGCTTGGCAGATGCCTTGGTAGAGTGTCAATTCGTCTTGCGCATGAATTAAAACACGTTGCCCGGCAGATTGAGCCTTAAGTGCCCGGCTGGCTCTATTTAACTCACTGGTTTGCTCGGCCACCGCCTCTTCTAGCTGATCATTTGCTTGAGATAGCGCACGGTTTTTTGCTTCAATGGTGTCTAGCATCTTATTAAATGACAAAACCAAAAGACCAGTCTCATCGTCAGTGCTTTTTTCTACTCTTATTGAGTAATCACTACTCTCAGTTATCTCATGTACTGATCGAGTAAGCTGCTCCATTGGGGTTGATACCAATTTCTGCAATAACAATGCAAATAAATACGATACCGGTATACCAAACAATGCAAGCAGAGCAATAATTATTACTCCCTCATGATGAGTTTCATCAAAAAAGTATAAAAATGCAGCAATGGCAGTCGTTGCACTTAACACACCACTCAGCAGAATGATCAATACCAATTTATATTTAATAGAAAGAGTGTTCCAATAGTGCATTCTAATATGTACCTTTTACAAGATAGCAGTTACGGCAACTTTAGATCACAGACAGCTCTTCACCTTCATATGTAATTATTTACAGCTTTAATAAAATATCATCTACAACCTGTAATAGATCATTTACATCAATTGGTTTTGCCAGATAAGCCTCAAAACCCGCCTTCAATCCCTTTTCAATATCTGATGGCATTGCATTTGCACTGACTGCAAGCACAGGAATCTGGCTGGTTTTTGGCTGCTGCCGCAAGCGATCAAGCACCTCATAACCATCCAAGCCTGGAAGGTTGATATCCAATAGAATCAAGTCAGGACAATGCTCCAATGCCAACTCCAAACCGAGCAGTGGTTCATGCGCACTCCACATCCGTATGTTGGGGCGACGTTTTAGCAGCTGAGTAACCATACGGAGATTAGCAGGATTATCCTCTACATAGAGGACGCTATACTGGCCATCGCCACCTTGGGCAGAATGCGTGGTAGCCTCAACATTATTAGGCGTATCCGCTTTAGGATTTTTAGCTGGCGCACTGTTGTTTAATTCAATCCAGAAGGTACTACCATGGCCAGACTTACTCTCCACACCAATTACTCCCCCCATTAACTCTACGATTTTTTTGGTAATAACCAGCCCAACACCCGTACCTTCAATCTCTGTACGTTCTGCTCCCAATCGATTGAATGCAGTAAAAAGCTGCTCTTGTTGTTCAATTGAAAGCCCATTACCAGTATCTGTAATGGCAATACGTAGCGCATTATCACCCACCGCATCCAGCGAAATTGTTAAGTCCCCCTTTTCATTATTGTATTTAACGCCGTTACTCAATAGATTCAGAAGCACCTGCTTAATACGGGTATTGTCAGCCATAGCTACAAGCTTTATTTCTGACAAACTCTCCAGCGGCATATTTTTTCCATTAAACCTGAAATTCATTTTTATGCCGCGTTTTTTAGCCAAGGGCACAATCAAACTAACACTTTCCATAAGTGCCAATGCGATGTCAACAGGCTCAATAGTTAAGTCAATACGCCCCGCTTCAATCTTGGAGAGATCCAATACCTCATTAATCAATTCTAGCAGGTGGTGACCAGCCCGATGTATCTCCTCGGCATTATCAAGCTGCTCAGGAGAAAGCACTGATGATTTATCCATCTGTAGCAGCTGGCTAAAACCCATGATGGCATTCATAGGTGTGCGAAGCTCATGGCTCATACTGGAGAGAAATTGAGATTTTGCACGATTGGCATCTTCTGCATCAATTTTAGCCTGCATTAAAGCCTGTTGCGCTAATTTGAGGTCTGTAATATCAGTAGAGAGTGAACCGTATTTTGAGGGCTTTCCATCTTCTTCTACAAAAGGAACAATGGTTGTATCGAGCCATAACAACTCACCGCTTTTGCGTATTTTACACATCTCATTTCGCCAAATATCACCTTGCGATATGACACGCCACAACTCTTTATAATACTCCGCCGAATGATGCACTGACTTAATCATCCGTATATTTTGTCCAATCAACTCTTCACGCGTATAGCCCGTAGTATGGCAAAACTTATCATTAACAAAGGTAATGTTTCCTTCCGTATCCATAAGCGAGACAATGGCATGCTGATCCAGTGCAACACGCCGATATTCACTCTCTCTTAAAGCCGCTTTTAATTCTCGATTAACACGACTTATCCAGCGTGCACGCTCGGCCCTTGCACTCACAGACTTTACCAGGAGAGCAGGATCCAACGGCTTTGTCAGAAAATCATCACCCCCCAAATTTGGAGCTGCCAGCTGACGATCCAGATTTAGCTCTGTAGAGAGAAACACAATGGGTATTTGCGCATAACTATCCTCCTGGCGGATCACCTGGGCCAGCTCCAGGCCAGAACATATTGGCATATACACATCCAGCAATATCAAGTCCGGCTGAAATCTGCTTATTGCTTCCAACCCCTTAAGCGGATCATTTAATGCCTCTACCACCATTCCTGACTTTTCCAGTACTGAGGTATAGTAATCAAGCTGCTGCTGCTCATCTTCAATATAAAGAATGCGGTAGGGTTGTTTCTGTACTCGCGCAGTCAATCCATCCAGCGTCTGCGCCAGCTTCTCCAGGTCAAGCGGTTTGGTAAAATAGCGAACAGCACCAACTCTTGCAGCAGCAAGACGTGCTTCCATATCCTGACGTGCTGATATAAAAATAACAGGCACACGACAGTTCGCCTCTTCGCGTAGCCTGACAAACTTATCAGCATCTGGAATTTCTCCCTCTGCAAAACCAATATCCATCAGGATGACTGCGGGATGCAAAGCAGATTGCTCGCAGTCATCTATAAAATCCTGCCAGCATGTGGAACACCTGCTTTCATACCCCAACTGCTTAAGGTTTGCAGCCAACTCTTGTGATGTCACAGGATTAGCATCCACAAGATAGATCAGGTTCCCTTGTAGCGCTTTAGCAGGGTGCAATTCTTTTATATCTGCATCGTTTGGTTCTTGCTCAACAGCCCCCCAAGCCTGCTCAATAGCGGCAGGTTTTTCAGGTAACTGTTTGCGGAAATTCTTCTGTAGAGGTGCCAGCTGTTCAGTTGGCCTTGGTTTCTTAGTGTCAGACATATAACCCTATCTATGTAGATTTTTTGGTTAACATCTATGGAATAGCTTCCTTTATCAAAGACGACCCCATCTCCTGCAACGGACCCAGCGGGTTCTTTTTTGCCTTGGTTTCATCCAGCATGGGGTTACCACTCCATAATTTATAGACGACTGTTTCATCCACCAATAAAATCAAAGCGCGAAAACGCCATCCGGTTGTCTGCTCCTCACGCTTCATCACAAAAAGATCAAGCCAAAAATTTCCTACCCGTTTTTTACTAATATCCTCTATCTCTACATCATAGCCTCGACAAGACTCTCGTGCTTTCACGCATAGATTAACTCCCTCATGGTAGAACTCATTTCGGTCCAACTCATAATCAAATAATCTACGCACATCCAAGTAACTGAGAATGGCAATATTAGGGGTACTGTGCGGATCGAAGCCAAGCTGCACCAGCTCATCATTTGTGGTCTGATTGATGGTGATTTTATCAAACGAATCTTTAGCCTCATCAAATAATTTCCACGGGGACTTTTTTACTGTAGCGCCACTCGGGAGAAGACTTGAACATCCGGCAAGTAGCCAGATTAAAGCAACAACAATACTTATCAGATTTATTCTTTTATAATTTCTCATAACTTAATTCTGGCATATATTTAAATAATAGGGGCTGGATTTAGTCCTTTGCAGACTACCGCAGCACGACAGGAACCAGGATCCACCTAAAGTGACCAACACAGGCAGCAACAACCCTTTTTCATGGAAAAATGGGAACCAGTATCGGCTCCTACTGGATGGTGACTGCTTTTTTCCCGCAATATTGTCTGCGCTCACCTCAGCAACAGACTTCATAATTATTGAACTCTACCTGGTTAAATCTGGCAAGGTGACCAACCAATTTATATCAACCCTATTACAGGCTGCTCAACGGAACGTACGAATATATATTCTGCTGGATGATTATGGCGCACTGGCGTTGAGGGAAGATGATCGCAATAAACTCAAGCATGAACATATTCAGATCACCTACTACAACCCGCTAAGCTCACGTAACGTACTACATAATCTCTATCGAATACTATGGCATAAGACCGGCTATGATCTGCACCGAGATCACCGTAAATTAATATTGGTTGATGGCACAACAGCCTTTATTGGAGGGCTGGGTCTTACCGATAAATTTGATCCCTCACAAAACCCAGAAAAGCGCTGGCGGGAGAATGTGGTCAAAATAGAAGGCCCTATCATCACCGATTGGTATCTCTTATTTAAACAATCATGGGATCAGTTTGCAGTAACACCACTCTCACTACCCATACCCCATCCACCTGCACTGCCACACAGTGGCTATGCACGTGTTGCCTACAGTCTGGGAAAAGGGCGCAACCAGATCAAGCGGGAGCTACTCAAACGCACCACAAATGCCGAACATAGAATATGGCTTTGCACTGCATATTTTATCCCTTCATGGCGCTTCCGAAAGCAACTACGACACGCAGCACGCAATGGCATTGATGTGCGTCTTTTGCTGCCAGGGCCGCATACCGACCACACATCAGTCCGGCATGCAGGGCGGCGCCACTATTACCGGCTAATCTGTAGCGGCGTGCGGATTTTTGAGTACCAGCCACGTGTTCTACATGCCAAAACATTAATGTGCGATAACTGGGTCTCTCTGGGCTCTAACAACTTTGACCAGTGGGGGCTCACCTGGAACCAGGAAGCCAATCTTGAAGTAGAGGATCAGGCCTTTACAGAGACTATTGAGCAGATGTTCGCACAGGATTTTGCCCAAAGTAGAGAGGTCACATTAGCAGAGTGGCATCAACGTACCAGGTACCAACGGCTGGCAGAGGGACTCTGGGGCAAGGTGCAACAATGGATAGATCAGATCACCAGCCGCATACGCCGATAGCAATAGATAGCGCCAACCCTACAATCAGACCCATAGCTCCAACGGTGCTTTTTTTACCAATGCCTGGAGGATGTCACTGCGCGAAATGATACCCACGGGAATATCCGTGTCATTGACGATGGGGACGGCCCCAATATGCCGATCATAGAGCACATGGGCGATCTCTCGGATGGCGGTATCAGCCGTCGCCGTCAGCACCCGCGCTACCAAGAGTGGGCGAATTGTGGCATGCCGCATTCCATCCGCGCTCAGCCCTGCCGCATCCCGCAGCAGATCACGCTCAGAGATAATACCCACCATTCGCCGGTTGGCGCCAATCACCGGGACATGTCGAAACCGGTGCTCTTGGAAAAAGGCCCAGGCCTCCGCTACCGGGGTATCCGGTCCCAATGTCAGTACCGGGGCACTCATAATCTGCTCCGCAACAAGCGCCGGGCCGCGCTCATGCGGCAATTCCGCCATCTGTTCGTAACGCTGCTGGGCAGTAGTTGATTTATACTGCTCTGCCGGAGGGTGCTCCTCCTCTGTGCTGGGCGCATGTCGGGTCGCTTCAGGGGACTGAGTCTCCTCAACCGGACGATGAGCAAAGACTTCAGGATAGGGCAGCACATCCCGTACCCCTGGTGCAATTACGATAAATGCCATAATTTAGGCTCCGCCACCACAACACTCTCTACTGACGACTATAGCTCATAACTGCCACAGGCTACTCCATCGTGCTGATATAGGCTGCCAGCGCCTCAATTTCAGTCTCTGACAGGATGCTGGCAATTTCTCTCATGATGGTTCTTCGCCGTCGGCTATCAGGTTTGCGAAACTCATGAAGCGTCATACGAACATAGCTGGGCAACTGGCCAGCAAGCCGGGGATAGCTGTATTGCCCCTGGCCCTGCGCACCATGGCATTGAGCACACTTTGTATGAAAAAGGGCTTGCCCTTGGGCGATCTGATCACTTGTTCCTATAGCGGCTGGGTAAGGCGACATGCTGGAAAAATAGATGGACACCGCGACTTTATCAGCATCACTCATCTTGCTGACCATGCTCTGCATCTGAAAATCCTGGCGTTGGCCATCACTAAAATGGTGAAGCTGTTGCACCAAATAGGCAGGATCCTGACCGGCTAAATTTGGGCATCGCCCATTACGAGAGTGCCCATCCACTCCATGACAACGCTGGCAAATTTGGGTGCGAAACTTCATTGCCAGGTTAAGCTGCTGGCGCAGGGTTTCATCTGAGGCCAGCAGCGTCAGCTGCTGCTTCAGCTTTTTCTGCAACGCCATCTCTGGCGTAATCTGTGGCACATATCTATCAGAGGGCAGTGACACACAGGCAACAACCCCTAATAAACAGTACACCCAGACCGTAAGCAGTTTTCCAGCTCTAACCATACCCAATTTCTATATTTAGAAGCACTAAAGAGTCATCCTCGCCCATTTCCAGAGAGTGCGCAAATAGATCACCCAGGCTCAAAAATCGACATCTTGAATGACATCGCCTATATTGCGAATAACCGCTGGAGAGTCTAAAGGCCACACCAATGCCCACAAACCACTTCAGCCTATTCCATTCTCATAAATCACAGGTGTTTTGAACGATGGACGTAGCAAATAGCAAGTATCTTGACGACTGTTATACCGAGCTTGAACAGAAACAGGCCGCTCTGGTAGCGGACTACCAGATCGATTCATACGGTGGTTTCGATTTCGACATGACCAAAGGCACAATCGAATTCAAACAGGGCCCCATTGTTAAAGTAACCGCCAATTTTGTTCCTGTTGGCTCATTCAACGAAGAGCTGCAGTCATGGATGTGGGCATGGGCTAATGGTGGTGTAACCGGCGAGCTAAATGAAAAAGCTGAAACCATCAAGGTATTGGAAGATAAAACAGGCAACGAGGTATTTAGCTCAGAAACATTTCCAGTGGATGAAGGCTCAGCATGGGAGATTGCCGCAATGG
>Ga0316190_10001775_pt1 | contig 15688 bp, 12 predicted proteins | sample Eddworburrow2_MG_FD_204929 | JGI IMG/M metagenome (GOLD analysis project Ga0316190, IMG submission 204929) | Coastal sediment microbial communities from Maine, United States - Eddy worm burrow 2 | ecosystem: Environmental > Aquatic > Marine > Coastal > Sediment | place: USA: Maine | collected... | reverse complement strand
TACCTGCCTGAATACGATTATCTATCCGACTGAGGCCCGTGTTGCGAAGGTCTCAACCCCACCCCGCCGAATTGCGAAATCTAATATAAGAATTGCAGGTAGTTCCGGGTTCAGCCGGTAACTTGCAGTTCATAGCCGGGACGAAACCACTTCCTGGATCAATTGCGTACGGGAAAGTCAGGCCAACAACGGACGCTTAGCACAAACAAAAACAGCGACCGAAGCCGCTGTCGCTGTTGATTCTTTATAGTAAGTATTATGCAGCTTTCCTGCGCTTTGCCATGCCTACAAGACCCAGCAAGCCCGATGCGAACAGCCAGACTGCTGCAGGAATTGGTACCGCCTGCAAGGCTAAATTACCGTCAGCAGCAAGCAACAGGTCATCAATGTCGACCGTATTGCCATTAACGCTTTTGGCACCATTCCTTATACCATCCAGGAATGCGGCATTGGTCGGATTGGTGATTTGCAGGGTAAATACCGAGTTACCCGCGACGATGTTGTCCGGCGAGAAGACGTTGGCATCATAGCTGTCCACCACAATATCAATTGAGGTTACGCCGAATAAGCCGCCACTGATCAGAGTACCACTACCGCCCACAATGGTTCCCGTGAGAATGGCATTAGTAGCAGAGAAACCCGTGTCGTTGTTAAAATCGAAATCTGGTGTGGTGTCGAACCAGAGATTGGCAGATCCACCTGTGATATTGAAAGTGACATTGCCATTGATTACCGAAGTAACCGTTTCTGTGAAGTCTGCAGCGATGGTCAACTCATAACCGCTACCTGATCCGGTAGAGTTTAGATTCTGTGCATCAGCCGTACCGCCCCCTGTAGAGTTGAGTTCATGTGACGTTACGTAACTTTGGTAGGAGCCAGTAAGCTGATCACCCGCGGAGATGCTGCCAAGCGCCCCATCGATAACCGCTGCCCCCATTCCAAAGTCGTAGGTGTCAAATGGGCCTACTACATCCTCATCTCCATCAGTCGCCCCTGCAGCAGTGTAATCAGCGCTACCCACCCATGGTACGAGAGATACAGCATTTGCGCTGGTAGTCCACAGCAGAGGGAATGAAACCAGGCAAGTAAACAGGCATGTCCATATGGGACTTTTTATCATTTTGATTTCTCCGTAAATCACAAGTTATTAGTTTTACCAGTCTTCTATATAGTTATCTAACCGGATAATCATATTTTAACCCAGGTTGGAATTTTCACCAAGCGCTAATATAAGTACGGGAATATACGCAAGTAGTCGACCCTTCAAAACGAAGTAACCGATTGATAAAGAACAATAAATAAACGGCCGAGGGTGATCATATCGACCGGGTAAGTTACACACTACAAGCTCGGTTTCCGGTCGAAATGACGAGGAAAAATGCTCACTCCCAGCTCCGACACCCACCAAACCAACCTGTTTGGCCAAGACTTGCTGTTACAACTTGATCCTGGCGATCCGCTGCACCAATTAGCATCTGCCATACCCTGGGGAAAGTTTGATCAAGACTTCGCAGTTCATTACACCAAACCGGACATGCAGATTTCCGCATCCGGCTTTCGGACGAAACATCACGCCTTCGCCCATGGCACGTTGCCCTCCAGACGGGACAGACGAACGAGACTTAGCGTCTCGTAGAGGTACACATCAGGATAAGCCGTGCCCCCATTGCGTCTGAACTTGTACTTGTTGCGTACCCACCGGCGCAACCGCCTCATGGTGTAGCTGTCGATCGCACGGTAACCCCCCTCTCCCTCAGGGACGCCTACAGGGATGCAGGTGGTAGAGCAACGCGCGGAGCAGTTGCCAAGAGGGTTGGGGAGAGGGGATAAAATCAACAAACAGTTCCTGTTGAATTATATCCCCTCATCCTGGCCTTCTCGGCAATCGTTCCACACATAGCACTACCTCCTGCATCCATGCAGTCGTCCCGGAGTACCCGATTAAGCGCCGGGTGGGACTCCCACTCACTGGAAAACGCCGCCTTTGTAAGGCGCATACCCAACTACGACATTCGATGTAACCCACAGTATGTCTCTAACGTGCAGCAGGCAGTCCTACAGAGGCTGCATGCAGACCAGCAGCTTTCGCAAATCAAATAGCCGTTCGCACTCCCGTCAACCTGAATAGTCGTTGATGATTAAACATTTCTACTTATCTGTCATTCGAGCGTTTGCGTTAACTGCAGGAATGAAAAATAATGCTTATATCAGACCACAAGAAAATATGCGGAGAGAGCCCGTTGAATAATTCACACTTTAAATGCATATGAATTTCAGCGCCGACATATGCGAGAGACGGTTTTTATATTTCCTTATCTTGCCAGTGCTTTTCCTGAGTTGTCTACCCGTCACAGCAAATTCCGGTAATAATCTCTCGACATACTCGGATACCGATGCAGCCGGGCTGACATTCGGCGTCTATGCACATATACGCTCGACCGAGATATACAAGAAATTCGAGCCCCTCAGAAATTATCTGGAACGCTCACTTGCAGAACACGGCATACACAAGCGTGTTCACATGAAAATCTATACCACCTACCCAGAGGCAATTGATGCGCTTGCAAACGGTGAGGTCGACTTCGTACGTTACGGCCCTGTAAGTTACATCCTGGCAAAGAGGAAAAACCAGCATATTCGCCTGCTGGCAATGGAAAGCAATTCAGGCGAAAAGTACTTCAACGGTGTTATTGCCGTCAAAACCGGTTCTCCCATCCAGTCGATTACTGACCTGAAAGGGCATAGGATCGCCTTTGGCGGCCGGCATTCCACGACCGGTCGCTATCTCTCCCAGGCTGCAATGGTGAAATCCGGACTGACGGCCGCGGATTTTGCCGAGGTTGTTTATCTGGGGCGCCATGACAAGGTCGCCTATGCCGTCGCGTCAGGTAATTATGCTGCCGGCGCAATGAACGAGAACACCTTCGAAAAATACAAAGACGTTAAAAACCTGCGTTCCATACTGAGTTTCGCCTGTGTCACCAAGCCCTGGGTTGCAAGGAAAGGGCTCGACGCAGCGATTTACGATGCGCTGCAAGCCGTCCTGCTGGCGCTCAAGGACCCGGAGCTTCTCAAGCCGCTAAATCGTGCTGGTCTGATGCCTGCCGACGACAGCGACTACGATATGATCCGCGAAGCTATGCTTCTCACACGGCAGTTTGACGAACTTCAACTTACATTCGGTACGTACGCATCACAACGGCCAGGCGACATTGTCACCACAATCAGGCCAATTCTCGACGTAATTGCAGCAGGACTGGAAGCTGAGGGTGTGCACGCAAGCTTTAATATTCGTATTTTACGTACCCATACAGAAGTCATAGACGGTCTTTCCAGTGGTGCTATTGATATCGCACGGCTGGGGACTGCCAGTTATGTCATGGCAAAAGACAGGCTATCTGAATTATCGGTTGTCGCCCAGGAAAACAGTGGTTCTAGTAGAGCAGAAGGCGTATTCATTGTCAGAAAGGATGCGCCAATCTACAAGCTGCAGGATTTGCACGGCAAGACACTGGCCTTTGCTAACGAACACTCAACAGAAGGACGCTATTATCCTCAGGCTATTCTTGTCAGGAACGGAATTACCGCAAAGGATCTTGCAGGTTTCAGCTACCTGGGGCGTCACGACAAGGTGGCCTTTGCAGTTGCTGCCGGCAATTATGATGCAGGAGCCTTGCGCAGTACGGTGTTTGAAAGTAGCGGACTGGGAGATAAGGTAAGGACAATAATGCGTTTTAGTATCCCGGGAAAACTCTGGATCGCCCGTCAGGGGCTCAATAGTGATCTGGTTACCCAACTCAGGGAGGTATTTAAATCACTTGAGCAACCACCTGAACTGCAGGTACTGGGAGTGTCGAGTTTTGCTTACCCGCCCATTGATGATTTCGGGCAGGTCCGCAAGGCGATGGCGCTGTCACTCGACTTCAGGAATGTGCCTTGAATCTTCGAACCAAAATTACCTCTATCAACTTGCTAGCACTTACGCTGTTGATGTTCGTGTTCGGATGGTTTTCCATTATTGACGAAAAAGTAATCCTTGAGGGACACCTTGCCAAGCATGGCAAAGCTCTCGCAAAAGTTGTCTCTGATTTCAGCGTCGATCTGCTCCTGCTCGAAGACTATCCGGTACTGGAATCCGTTCTGAAGTCTTTTGCCCGGCGTGAAGATAATGTGTTGTCAATTGAGGTTACACACAATGGAAAGACTGTTGCCTCATATAGCAAGGGCAGACCCGAAGCAGGTGTGCTGTTTGTTTCACCAGTAGAATTCCAGGCTCCTCAGACTAACGTTCAGTCATACTTCGGAGAAGTCAAGCTAAGGCTTTCGCAAGCTGACAATGAAAATATCATAGCGGCCCGCCAACGGGAAATTCTGTTACACACACTCGTCGCTTTTATTGTTTTGCTACTGATAATGTCGATTATACTGCGCAAGATCGTGCTTCAGCGTATCAATGAACTGACACGACGTATCGGATTGGTGTTGACAGATATCGGTATAACTCCAGATATAAAACCCACACCCCGGGGGGCTAACCGCTCCGGGGACGAACTGGATATTCTGGGTTATCGATTCGACAAAATGGTCGGCAATGTGAGGCACCACAATACGACACTCAAGAATGAAGTAGCCAGGCGCACTCTTGATCTGCAAGAGGCCAAGGAAACAGCAGAACGATCGAACATTGCAAAATCCAGGTTCCTGGCGGCGGCGAGCCATGACCTTCGCCAGCCATTGCAGGCGCTTTCGCTATACGCGGGTGTGCTCGAGTACAAGATCAAGGATCCGGATATCGGCGCTGTCGTTCACAGCATGTCTAAAGGCATTCAGGTTATGCGTGACATGCTGAACACGCTACTGGATGTGTCACGACTGGATGCAGGCGTCATTGTCCCGGCAGTTAATCAACTTGCCATCTCTGACATTTTTGATGCCCTGGACAACGAGTTTCAGGAACTTGCGCATGAAAAGGGAATTTTGTTAAGGATTTGCAAAAGTACATTGCAAACCGAGAGTGACCCGGTACTCCTGGGTCGTATTTTGCGTAACCTGGTCAGCAATGCTGTGCATTATACCGAGCAAGGCAAGATTCTTGTTGGCTGCAGACGACACGCGAGCATGTTCTGTGTAGAGGTATATGATACCGGCATCGGAATTTCTGCCGACCAGCTTGACGAGATATTCGAGGACTTCCACCAGGTCGGCAATGTTGCCCGCAACAGACGCCTGGGCCTTGGGTTGGGACTAGCGATTGCCAAAGGTATGGCAGAACTCCTCGGTCATCGACTGTCAGTCAGCTCATTGCCTGGCAGGGGATCCTGTTTTTCTATTGAACTGCCAATGATAAGTAAAATTCAGGCCAGCCATGAAAAAGACGACCCTCAGCGACCAAAAACCGGTCAGCAGGAATCCATTCTGGTGATTGATGATGAGCAAGACATACTCGATTCACTTAAAACCCTGCTGGAAGTTTATGGCTACCATGTAATATCTGCCCTGTCGGTACGTCAGGCATTACAAATTCTTCTAACTCACCCAAAGAGACCTGACCTGATTATTGCCGATTACAGGTTGAGCGGTGGCGAGAATGGGAGCGATGCGATCAATGAAGTGGGCAAGGCGTGCGGTAAAAAAATACCCGGAATCCTGCTGACTGGCGACACAGATCCAGAACGGATTTCCTGTGCCAATCAGAGCGGTTTCAGCCTGTTGCACAAACCCATTGATACAGGTGCGTTAATCACGACCATTCATAAACATATAAAATAATCCCATAATGATTAATGGCACCAGGTAAATCCTCCGCTATGTCGAATGTAGTGCAGGTGTTTATTCACAAGAGCAAGCAGTAAACTGCGTGCTCCCTCTGGTTGGCAAAACCACTCCACAAGGAGGTACTGATTGCAGCGCGGGAACGTCCAATTCTGCGGCAAAGTGGTCTATAGCCACAAACAAAAACGGGATTCAACTACCACATTAGTCACGTAATTTAACTCAAATCTCACTCGCAGCAGGTAAATCGGAAAACATGCTGTTACCCATCCAGGCGGTGACATTGCGGGTCAGTGCTTTTTCGCCGACCAATTTCAGTGAGCCCTCATTGAGGGCTTTGCGGTACGTATTATCGCCCATCCAGATGTCGGCCATGGTTTTCACGCTGGAGGTAAAGTAAACATCGATGTCTTTTCCAGGGTCATTCACACACAGGTCGAGTTCATCACCGGTTGCGACCAGCCACCAGTCAGGATACTCGTCGATGTCAGTGAAATGAAAGCGGATCACGGTTTCCTTGCCGATCAGTTTGTCTGTCACGATGCTGCGCTTGAGGTACAACATCAGCAGTTCGACATCGTAGTCTTTTTCATCCAGATTTGAGCGTGCCCAGCGCATACCCCAATCACCCAGCATGCGGATCACCGGTAGAAGCTCCTTGCATGAGTCGGTCGGAAAGTATTCATGACCCTTTTGCCCTGGAATTTTCTTCTTCAGGACCAGGCCATGCTTTGACAGTGACTCCAGCCGTTTTGACAGGATGGTCGGTGAGATCAGACTCAGGCCGCGTTGCAGTTCATTGAAGCGTGAACCACCCATCAGTAGCTCGCGGATAATTAATATCGTCCATTTCTCACCAATGACCTCGGTGGCCTTGGCAACAGGACAAAACTGACCGTATTCCATGCGCTTATACCTGTGATGAACAAGACCGGCCAGGCACAGGCCGGGAGTCTTTATATTTCAGAAAGCCAACTTCACTTTATGTAGTTAAATACTACACATCCAGCAGTATCGAGCAAGTATGCACGTCCCCTAACATGCTCTCTGACGGTCACAACTCGTCACATACATCAACCTTTCAGGAGAAATGCAATGACTTCAAATAGCGCAATTGAACAAAAGAAAAATAGAACAAATGGCATCGACGTTGATCAGATCATGGATCTGATCGGCGCGATCGAATCAGACTCCGGCTACGCAAGATTCCAGTTCCGGGCGACCAACCAGTGGATAGATGGTGGCCAGACGCGAAGCCGGATCAAGGATTTCTACGCCGGTAATGCCGAGGATACTACACGCAAACAGACATTCGCCCTCGACTCAGACGAGCCAGTGATTGCCGCAGGTCAAGACAGCGCACCGAATGCCATGGAGTATGTTTTGCATGCACTGGCCTCCTGCCTGACAACGTCCCTCGTCTACCATGCAGCAGTGCGCGGCATTGAGATCGAGGCTGTTGAATCTTCATATGAAGGCGACATGGATGTTCGAGGACTCTTAGGTCTCGCCAAAGACGTGCGCAAGGGCTTCAGCAAGGTTGCAGTCAACATGCGCGTCAAGAGTGAGGCAAGCATAGAAGAACTCACCGAGCTGGCGATGTTCTCACCGGTCCATGACATTATTTCAAATTCGCTACCCGTAGAGCTCAGGCTGACGACCTTTTGACAGAAATCAGCAGGATCAACGGTGCCGGATTTATTGGTATCAACAAAAATCCGGCCCGTCTTTCCCATAGCGGTAGTTTGAAGAATGGGAAATTCATACTATCTGAGCGTTATGTCCGGCATGTGGGCGACGGCCATCCGACTAGATTACTCAGGTATTTACCTGGGAAGGAAAAAGGGCTGGAACTTGCCGTTCTCCAGCCGCTTGTGTACTTCTGGGACGCCGCATATATTGCCGTTCCCATCTGGCATTCTGTACCAATGAGCAAGCCTGGGCGGTGGCCGCACTATGCGGCCACTACCCCGCGTACAATCAGCCGGCACCCGCGCTGCTGGCTGGCTGTTCAGCCTGGAACGGCTTCTCCTGTGGCGTCAGATCCGCACCACCCGTGCCAGGCATCATCTCGAAACCAAGCTCGAAGTGCACCAGCATTGTCTTGAGCTGGCCATAGGGTTCGTGGTTGCCTTCCAGCTTTGCCTTGCCAGACTTGATCTGCTCATCAAAGGTCACTGCGCCCATCATGGTCTGCTCGAGATCGGCACGATTGATGGTGATGGTCAGGTCGGCATCATCGGCCTGGAAACCGGCAATGTTGGTCAGGGTGCCGTTGCTTAGCTCTACGACAAACTTCTCGTCATTGTCCGGTGTGACGAGATTGATCTTGAATGCCTGGCCCTCGGCCATCTGGCTATCCAGGCGTATAGCGAGGAAATCCAGCCACAACTCGGTGGTCATTGCACGGATCATGTCTGGACCGGTTGACTTCGGTGACGCACCGCTTGGTATTCCATTGCGCAATTCGTAGGCCGCAGCCAGGAAACTGTTGCGCACACTTGGGCTCTCTTGTTGGTAGCCGATCTGCTCGAACACGTACGGAATGACGAAAGTATGTTTTCTTATAACAATACTGCTTAAGTAAGCGCCATTCGTATCAGACCCCTGTTTATAAAAGTTGCTGCAGCAGAATCAGGTCTTGAATAGTGATTATGCCATCCGGCGCACCTGTCGGGTACAGGTCATTGTGGGCAAGCATATTGTTGGTAACCGGGGTCAGGCCGAGTATCGCACGCAGGATGACCAGATAATCGCCGGCATTTACATCACCGTCTGTTGCCACATCACCATCGTTGAAGTTGAATAGCAGCGGTATCGGATCGACCGGGTCGAGCAGGCCGTCGCCATCGGTGTCATCTGACGCCGGATCAAGGTCGGCGCCCTGTATATAAGTGTTCGAGTGGCCATCGTAACTCACTTCATCATAATCGGTCAGGCCGTCACCATCGGTGTCTATGAGTATGCTGCTGGAACCGGCAATCTGTTCAAGCAAGTCACTCAGGCCGTCGTTGTCATCATCCAGGTCGCAGGCATCGCCGCTGCCGTCGGTGTCGGTGTCCAGCTGGCCGACATTGGCAATGGACGGGCAGTTGTCACAGGCATCACCCAGGCCATCAGTATCCTGGTCGGCCTGCCCCGGGTTGGCATCGACCGGGCAGTTGTCGTCCTTGTTGAGCAGGGTATCATCATCGCGGTCGATGCCGATGCGGATTCCCTCGCCGGGCGGAACCGCGGTATAAGTGACTGTACTGCCCGCAAGGAGCGCTTGTGTGACAAGGGTGTTTTCGTCTATGGAGGGGAAGTCAGCGCCGTCGAGCTGGAAAAATCCACCACCGATGTAGCGGCCACCCCGCTGGATACCGCCGAAGTTGCCCTTGACGATGACATCACAATCGCCGGCCTCGGCGCGCGCCACCAGCAAGCCTGCACGCAGGTTGGCGGTGGACGGGCTGCTATTGCTCAGCGTCACCTGCTGGCCGACCACCGGTTTCAGGTTGGAATCAAAGGCGAGCAGGAACTGCTCCACATCCCTGCGCTGGACATCGCCACCGGGAAAACCAAACAGGCTGGCGTTCAGGAACCGCAGCAGGGTGTCGGTGCTGCCATCATGCAGGAAGCCGAAGCCACGGATCTGGTCGCCCTGGTGTGCGTTGTTGCCGCTATTGAAGAAGTTTACGTCCGGCATGCCGAACATGCCGACCTTGGCGTACATATTGCGCAGGTGGGGGACCTTGAGGTGTTGAGGCTCACCCTCGAAGCTGGACAGCCCACTGGTACCGAAGAAGCCACCGGGGGAACTCAGCACATGGCAGCCGTTACAGGTAGTAACGATGTCAGATACCTGGTTGAAATAGAAAACACGACCGGCATCCTGACTGGCCGTGAGTGAATCATCCAGCTTGCGGATCGGGTTGGGCGGCAGGGCGACCTGCAGTATGAAATCGGTGTACTGGCCCATTTCCGTTGTCGTCAGCGGCCCGCTGCGACCCAGCAGACCCTCGAAGGCCGCATTGAACTTGCTGAACGACAGGCGCTCGTTGTAAGCGCCTGTCCGGGCCACCATATCGTTGGGTTCGTCATTGCCACCGGTGCGATCTCCGCGCCAGTGCATCGAGCCATGACCTTCCATACCGCGCAGGGTCTGCGTGGTCATGGGCCCTTTCATTGGGTGAAAGTCCAGCCCCCCACCAGCCGGTCCCGGGTCAAGGGGGTTGTTGAGGATCGAGCCGGTGGGATCACCCAGATCCCAGGCCAGGCTGTCGAGGTCACCGTCCACGTGGCAGCTGGCACATGCCGCCTCGCCGTTGCTGGAGGTGAAGTTGGCGTCGTACAGGAAGCGACGCCCGACAACGATGTCTGGCTGCTCCGGGTTGTGCAACAGGTAATGTGCGGCTTCCGTCCTGTCGTTGAGGTCGAGGATTGACACGCCGTTATCGAAACGGGTGGTTACATACAGGCGATTGCGCGCCTCGTCCAGCAGCAGGCCGGCGGGACCGCCGCCACTGACAGTAATGTGGTCGGCGCTGTCCGGCACAAAGGTGTCGTTCTCGATTTGCGAACTGGCAAAGATACCGACCTTGTCGGAACCCTTCGCAGCCAGGTAGAGCATGTTACCGTCGCTGGAGATTACCAGCTGACGCGGCAGCGCCAGACTCTTGTCGGCCACACCAGCGGGTGCGGGTGACACGCTGTAATCGATGTGCTTGTTGAGGTGGCGCGGTGTCACCACGCCGGAGCCGGTATCGATCACGGTGATGCGCGTTTCGTGCAGGCGGCCCTGTACCGTGCTGGTGGTGTCTGCCGGCGTGCGCGCACCCTCAAAACGCACCTCGTTGATGGCCTCGGTGTTGGCAACGAACAACTTGCCGCTGGCGGGGTGTACGGCGATATCTGTCAGAATGGTACCGACACCGCTGTAGGAGGCGGTTTCCACCGGAAATGGGTTGGCATTGGCATTGATCGCAAACACATCCTTGTCGGGCAGGTTAAAGCGAACGAGTCCGGACCAGTCGCGTCCGAGTTCATCCCGCCAGGCAGAACCATCATACCTTACGATGAGCCCCGTCTCGGGAGCAGGATCTCCTGAAGTGGACTTGTTGGGCGCAGGCAGACCGCCGGGCGCCGTGACTCCATTCACACTGCAACTGCCTGCACTTGCACCTCCGTCACAAACTGCCTGTTCATTGATGGTGGTGGTCCTGTTGCCGGAGTGATAGATGCCGGCATACACTGTGCTGCCGTCCGGCGTGACCGCCAGCGGTCGCGGCGTGTCCCCAAACAGCGTGACAACGGTCAGTGGCGTACCACCCAGCGCCGTTCCCAGCATTGTGGCATCGAACACCCAGACATCGGCACGGCCGCTGCCGGGCGTAGTGGCTTCACCGGGATTCGCCGGATTGATGCACTTGCTGTCGCTGCTGTCACCACACCAGGGACTGTTTTGTCCGCGATGCGCCGTGGTAATGAACGCCCTGTTACCGCCGGGGCCTGCAAAGACGATATCGCGAGGTTCGTCACCCACCAGCAGGGTGCGGGTGATGCGCGGCGGGGTGACCGACACATCAATAATGGTGATGGAGTCCGACAGGTGGTTGACTACCCAGACCTCGCTGTCATTACGCAATGCTACGGCGACCGGCTCCAGTCCAGCCGGGATGGAGGTGACATGGGTCAGTCCGAAACTATCGATCGAAAAGACCTCCAGCTGATTGTCCGGTGTATTGACGGCGTACAGCCGCTCGCCATCCGATGACATCGCCAGCGGGCGAACGTGGCCGCTTTCGAAGGCGGTAAATGAAGCATATGCAGGAGCCTGCAGCAGTACCAGCAGGAACGCGACAAGGTGTCGGCCGATTGCAGACCGGAGGGGAAATGCCGCCTTGAAGCAAAATGTCATGGATCAGTTGTTGTTATCTGCTGTGCCTTGCATTAGTGAAGCATAGCCCTGCATGCCATATATAACCAAACACTGAAAGAAGATGGCTCGCAACTATCTGATAATAAGATGATTGCGCATGGATCGCCTGAGATGCCCGTGGCGACTCCCGGCCGCTGCGCTGAATCGGGTTTGCCGGCGACACATGGGGTGCAGTTCACCGAATGGCACCTGAGAGCTTCAGACCAGCAGTCCCCTTGCCACTTCCGTTTGGCCAGGAGCAAATAAGGAATTCATGCTCCCTGTTGATCAGTCGCACAAGCAAACACGCGGGGGGGGCCCGGCTCTCGGGCAAGCGGATCGTTGCTGTTGCAGGGTCTGTTTCATCCAGGTGAGTCAGTATCTTAGCAATGACCACCGGATCTTCGATACAGGCAATGACCTTGACGACACCGCCGCATTCACTGCCGCTTCAATGTCAATATTGAACACGCGCTTGAGCCTTTGTGTCCACGCCATGGCCGCATGACGTTCAGTGGGTGTCCGGTCTTGCAGCCCATCCGTGACGTTGACCCTTTTACCTTTACCTCGCCGTGCAGGCATCACCTGTACGCGGTGTTGGCTGTTCGGTGCAAACATGCGTGGACACGGGTTAGATTGACGCGGGGCTTCGGCACCAGAGCTGCCAGTCTCGCAATGAAGTCCAGCGGTTCGAAGATCACATGCGTGGAGCCATCGCGGTACGGCGTCTTGAACTGGTTACACACGTTGCCGTTCGGCGTGAGTGAAAGCCGCTTTTCAGCGACCGCCTGGCGGCTAATGTAGCGACACAGCCACTCCAGTTTCTTGCGTTCATCCGCCCTCGCCGCCACCCCGGCATGCAGCGAGAATCCGGTCACATTGCCCCTTCATATGGAGCCCCCTTTATTCCGGGGGTCAAACTCCATTGTTTTTCAGCAGCGCCTCCACCCCCTCTTTACCCATCGTTCCTGGCACGCAGGTACTCTTTCCCCGGAACTGTACTGGCTGACGCTGACCACATTAATGACCGGACTCATGTGGGTGCCCTACATCGTGAACCGACTGGTTGAGAAGAGTCCGCTGAATGCGATATGGGATCCACAAGGTGACACAACCACCCGGGTAGCCCGGGCGGACCGCATGATGCGTGCACATCAAAATGCGGTAGAGAACCTGGTCATCTTCGCGCCACTGGTACTCGCACTACAAATGGCCAGCGTCAGTAGTTCAACAACCGTTACCGCCTGTGCCGTGTATTTCTTTACCCGGCTTGCCCACTATGTGGTCTTTACGCCGGGCATTCCCGTGGTACGGGTGCTGACGTTTGCCGTCGGTGTGGCCGTACAGATTACGCTCGCGCTTGCACTGCTGGGTTTGATCTAGTACTCCTTCAAGCGGCGTTGCCGCGCTTGACAAGGACTCAGGCCATTGCCTGCGCACGGTGCCTTGCAGCGAAACACCACAGGAACGCTGAACACGGCAATATCATCTTGAAGGAGTACTAGCGTAGTAACACACAGAACGGTGTCAGAGCACATTTCCTGCTTAATATCAGGGGAAATTGTGCTCTGACACCCTTTTGTTCTGGCCTCATTGATTCTGGAGGTGAAAACGGTTGCCGGAAACATCTCGTCCCGGTAACGTAGCCGGGCAGACAACAACCGTGGGGATAATTATGCTGAAAACAGGGGACGTGGCGCCGGCCATCGAACTACCGGATTCCGACATGAAACAGCGCAGCCTGGCCGAGTTCGCCGGCTCGTGGGTAGTGGTGTACTTCTACCCGAAAGACGACACACCCGGCTGCACCATCCAGGCGAACGAATTTACCGACCTGAGCGAGGAGTACGCAGACGCTGATATAACGGTACTTGGTATCAGCGCAGATGACTGCTTCAGTCACCAGGCCTTTCGGGAGAAATTCGGGCTGAAGCTCATCCTGCTGGCGGACGTGGAAATGACTGCCTGCAACGACTACGGCGTGTACCAGCAGAAGGAAAAAAATGGCATCAAGAAAATGGGAATCGTGCGCTCAACCTTCGTGGTCGCCCCGGACGGCAAACTGGCCCATGTCGAATACGGCGTAACACCGAAGGGCCATGCGCGAAAGATGCTGGAATTCGTCAAGGCGGCAGGCACCTGATCTGGCAAGAAGTGCAACGCAACGTTGCCACTGACACAAGCGGGTAACCGCTCTGTGAGCATTTGTTTTTCAGAGACGGGAAATTAAAAAACGGGGTCTGACCGCGTGTCGGTCCTTCACGAATCACACCCTGCTGATTCGTGAAGCGTCTCTCCAGTCAATGAACAACAGGGCACAGAGAACAATCAATCTGATTCGTTGAGAAACATGTTCTCTTCCCCCATTTTCCCGGATGTATCGAAGTCCCGTTGTCTTGCTGCTCAATCCATGCGCAGCAGGAAGATGCTCCAACGCAATAATCATGGTACTGCCGCCTATTGATATTTCAGCAAAGGTGACGGCGATACAGGACCAGAGCGTCCCCGGCATACGGGGATCTGGCTGATTTTCACTGCATGGCATGTGCGGCAAAGTGCCCTCCTTCGAACAAGAAGGACATAACATGCCCCGCCCCGCCCGAATCCACCTGCCAGGATTTCCACAGCACATCACTCAACGCAGCAATAACCGGCAGGCGACTTTCTATGCGGATGACGACTATCGGCACTACCTTGAATTGCTACTGGCAGCCTGCGATAGGCATGCCTGCGCACTCCATGCCTATCTCGTCATGACCAATGACGAACAATTCCTGTGAAAACCATGCAAGGGAAAACCGTATGCTCGGCTTGAACGAGTTGACTGAAGTCTCAACCCTGCTGGTATCTTGACCGACCCTTTATGTGATGAAGCCGGGTAACTCCGGAGCGAAGGATCTCCTACCGACTGGCAGCCATCCTGATCTCATTTCAGGACCGCTTTGCCGTACACCCTGCTGATTCGACCTTTGCAATCCTGGTGCAGTTGCGGGACTCATTAATACTATACAGTTATTATACAATAATCATTGACATTAGGCATTTTATTGTACTATTATTGTACACGTAGATACTGTAGATTTTCAGGTATAACGACACCGGTAGCTATTTATCTATATACATGAGTGTCTTGTGGCTGTATGTGGTGACGCTGACCGCATGGCGGCAACAAAATACTCATACAACTATTGAACGCATAAGCATGAGGAGATAACAGACATGACTACATTCAACACTCTCAGGAAACACTGCAAATGGCTCATCCTGATAACCTTATTCGCCTTGGGTGGTAACGTAGCACTGGCGGCCGGTCCCAAGGGCCCAAACCTCGTCGATGTCGCTACAGCGGTCAACAGCGAGGGGCCTTACGCCGGGGCATTCGACACTCTTATTGCAGCTGTACTAGCGGCCGATCCGGCTGTCTTGCAGACATTGGCCGGTAATGGCCAGCATACGGTTTTCGCACCAACCGACTCTGCATTCTTGAAACTGGGTATAACAGCGGACAACCTTGACGATCTGCTGGCCGATGGTACGCTCACGGTGAAGGGACTCACCGACATCCTGCTCTACCATGTGGCCCATGGCCGCCGCTACTCTGGGGATGTGCTCGAATCCGAGCAAATTCGGATGCTCAATCGCAGCTTCGTGCAGCAGGCCGGGGGGGTGTTAACAGATAACCAAGATGGCATGTCGACGATCATCGTGACAGATGTACCCGCTGCAAACGGTGTGATACATGCTATCGATGCAGTACTGATACCCTAAAGGATATTTAGATACCTTGTAGCGGATACATCAAGAGCTGTTGAATACGGGTAATACCCCTTTACCGGCGCTTTTGCGCCGGTTTTTATTATGCATTCCGCCGACCTGCGCACGACCATCGAGAGCATTTCGACCAGATTGACGTATACCCCCGCAAGACCACCAAATCACAGCTACTGAGATTGCTGTCAATGGACAGGTTGAATGGAGTCAGGTCTCGCATCTTCTCATGGATCTGGAGCAGGATTC
>Ga0316190_10001774_pt1 | contig 15691 bp, 17 predicted proteins | sample Eddworburrow2_MG_FD_204929 | JGI IMG/M metagenome (GOLD analysis project Ga0316190, IMG submission 204929) | Coastal sediment microbial communities from Maine, United States - Eddy worm burrow 2 | ecosystem: Environmental > Aquatic > Marine > Coastal > Sediment | place: USA: Maine | collected... | reverse complement strand
CTCCCGAGCATGCACTCGGTGCCGGAGAAGGGCTTCTTCTCGGTGTCGGGCAATCTCGGCACCCAGATGATCCAGGCCGTTGGTTGGGCTATGGCCTCGGCCATTCAGGGCAAGCGCAACGTGGCCGTGGCCTGGACCGGTGAAGGGGCAACGGCCGAGAACGACTTCCACAGCGCCATGGTGTTCGCCTCGGTCTACCAGCCCCCCGTCATTCTCAACATCGTCAACAACCAGTGGGCCATCTCCAGCTTCCAGGGCATCGCCGGGGGCCAATCGGCCACCTTCGCCCAGCGGGGAACTGGTTTCGGCCTGCCGACCCTGCGCGCCGACGGCAACGACCTGCTGGCCGTCTACGCCGTGACCGAATGGGCCGTGGCCCGGGCCCGCGCCGGTTACGGCCCGACCCTGATCGAGTGGGTCACCTACCGGGTGGGCAGCCACTCGTCATCGGACGACCCCAGCCGTTACCGCTCATCCGACGCTCCCCCCAACTGGCCCCTGGGCGACCCCATCGTCCGCCTCATCAACCACCTGGTCAACTCCGGAGTGCTGAGCGACCCTGACGTCATCGAGATGGGAGCCGCCGTCGATCAGCGCATGAGCGAAGCCGTCGACGAGGCCGAGACCTACGGCACGATGAACAGCGGCCCCCGCCTCAGCGCCAAGTACATGTTCGAGTACGTGTACGACGAGATGCCCGACCATCTGCGGGAACAGCGCCAGGAACTGGGGATCTGATGGCCACGACCGAAGCCGAGCAGACCGAGAGCTCCGAGACGGCCCAGGGCCCTGAGTCCGCTGAGAGCACCGAGACGGTCTCGATGACCATGATCGAGGCCATCCGCGACGCCTTGACGGTAATGATGGCACGCGACGAACGGGTCGTCTCCTTCGGGGAGGATGCCGGCTACTTCGGCGGGGTCTTCCGGGTCACCGAGGGGCTGCAGGAGCGTTTCGGCGCCCACCGCTCGTTCGACACCCCCATCAGCGAGAGCGGAATCGTCGGTACGGCAGTGGGCATGGCGGCCTACGGTCTGCGGCCGGTGGCCGAGATCCAGTTCGCCGACTACATGTACCCCGGCTACGACCAGATCGTGTCCGAAGCCGCCCGCCTACGCTCCCGATCGGTCGGCGAGTTCACCGCCCCCCTGGTCATCCGCATGCCCGTCGGGGGTGGTATCCGGGGCGGGCAGACCCACTCCCAGAGCCCCGAGGCCCTGTTAACCCACGTCGCCGGGCTGGTCACGGTGGTGCCCTCCACCCCCTATGACGCCAAGGGGCTGCTCATCTCGGCCATCGAGAGCAACGATCCGGTCATGTTCCTCGAACCAAAACGGATCTACAACGGCCCCTTCGACGGCCACCACGACCGTCCCATGCAATCCTGGTCGACCAACCCTGGCGGTCAGGTGCCCGCCGGTCACTACCGGGTTCCCTTGGGAAAGGCGGCGGTGGTCAAGACCGGTTCGGACCTGACGATCCTGGCCTACGGCACTCTGGTGCACGTGGCCCGGGCGGCCGCCGCTGAGCAGGGAGTCGACGCCGAGATCATCGACCTGCGGACGCTGATCCCACTCGACATCGACACCATTACCGAGTCGGTGGTCAAGACCGGCCGGGTCGTCATCGCCCACGAAGCCACCAGAACCAGCGGCTTCGGGGCCGAACTGTCGGCCCAGGTCCAGGAACGCTGCTTCGACCATCTGGAAGCGCCCATCACCAGGGTGACCGGTTGGGACACGCCCTATCCCATGGGGCAGGAATGGGCCTACTTCCCCGGCCCCGACCGGGTCGGGCGAGCCATCGCCAAGGTGATGAGCTACTGATGGCCACCCACGTGGTGAAGGTGCCCGACGTCGGCGAAGGGGTGGCCGAGGTCGAGCTGGTGGCCTGGTTCGTGACCGTCGGCGACGAGGTCAAACGCAACCAGATGCTGGCCGAGGTCATGACCGACAAGGCCAACGTGGAGATCCCGTCTCCGGTCGACGGGGTGATCGCCTCCCTCCGGGGCCAACCGGGCGAGACCAGCGCCGTGGGCAGCCTCCTGCTCGAACTGACCGTGCCCGGCCCCGATGGCGCAGCCGCTGGTGCTGGTGGTGCGACCCCGTCTGACGTGGTTGCCGTCGAGCCGGTTCCAGTCCCAGTCCGAGCCCCGGTGTCGGCCGCGACGAGTGCGGTGACTCCGGCGACCCCTCGGCCCCCGATCGGGCGGAGGGCGGCGGCTGAACACAACCGCGGTTCCGGCCTTGGGCCTGATCCGGGCCCGCCTCGAGCCGAGGGGGAGCGACCCCGGGCCACACCGTCGGTTCGCCGGCGGGCACGCGACGGCGGCATCGACCTGCGGCGGGTGCCCGGCACTGGCCCCGCCGCTCGCATTACCCACGGTGACCTCGACGCCTACTTCGCCTCCGACCCCGACCCAGGCCCGATGGCAGGGCGTGCCGCCGACGAGTCGGTGTCGGAGGAGCCGATCATCGGGCTGCGGCGGCGCATCGCCCGGGCCATGGTCGCTTCAGCTTCGACGATCCCCCACATCACCTATGTGGAAGAGGTCGACGTCACCGCCCTGGAGGACCTGCGGGCCGTGCTCAACGACGGTCGTCGGGACGATCAGCCCCGCCTCACCATCCTGCCCTTCCTGATCCGGGCCCTGGTCAACCACCTCCCGGAGTTCCCCCACCTGAACGCCCACGTCGACGACGAGCGGGAGCTGCTCACCACCTACGGCGGGGTGCACGTCGGCATCGCCACCCAGACCGAGGGCGGCCTCGTCGTACCGGTGGTCCATCACGCCGAGGCCGATTCGCTGTGGACCCTGGCCCGGCGCATCACCGAACTGGCCGAGGCGGCCCGCACCAAGGCGGCCAAACCGGGTGACCTCACCGGCTCCACCATCACCATCACCAGTCTCGGCGCCCTCGGTGGCCTGGTCACCACGCCGGTGATCAACAAACCGGAGGTCGCCATCATCGGCGTCAACAAGATCGCCATCCGACCGGTTTGGATCGACGGGGCCTTTGTACCCCGCAAGATCATGAACCTCTCCTCGTCGTTCGATCATCGGGTGGTCGACGGCTGGGATGCCGCCCAGTTCATCCAACGCATCAAGACGTCGCTGGAGCAGCCGGCCCTGTTGTTCTTCGACGAGTCATGACCGGTTCTGTCCCTGACTCCACCCGCACCGCGGCCGTTGCCATCATTGGCGGTGGCCCAGGCGGCTACGTGGCCGCCATCCGCTGCGGCCAGGCTGGGCTCGACACCGTGCTCATTGACGATCAGCCTCTTGGCGGGACCTGCCTCAACGTGGGCTGTATCCCGTCCAAGGCCCTCATCCACGTCGCCGAGGAGTTCCACACGCTCACGCGGTCGGCCCGGGCCGACAGCCCATCGCCTCTCGGTATCAGCGCCGCCGATCCCGCCATCGATCTGAAGCTGACCAGCACGTGGATGGGCGGGATCGTCAGCCGCCTCAACCGGGGGGTTGGATCGCTGGTGAAGCGGGCCGGGGCCGAGCTGATGGTCGGTCGGGCCACCATGGTCGACGGCAAGACCTGCGATGTCACCGGACCCGATGGGTCGCGCCACCGGGTCAAGGCCGATCACATCGTGATTGCCACCGGTTCCCAACCGCTGGAGCTCCCCGGCCTGGCGTTCGGTGGCCCGGTGATCTCCTCCACCGGAGCGCTGGCCCTGACCGAGGTGCCGTCGACGATGGTCGTGGTCGGTGGCGGTTACATCGGGGTGGAATTGGGTACAGCGTGGGCAAAGTTGGGCGCCAGGGTCACGATCGTGGAGGCCGAGGAGCGCTTGTTGCCCCACCTCGACACCGAATTGTCGGCTCCAGTCGTGCGACGCCTCAACGAACTCGGCGTGACCATGGTGACCTCGGCCCGAGCCGGCGGCCGTTCGGCCAACGGCCTGGAAGTGGCCGACGGTGAGGGGCGAACCGTCGAGATCGAAGCCGAGACGATCCTGGTCACCGTTGGCCGCCGCCCGGTGACCAGCGGTTGGGGGCTGGAGACCCTGGCGTTGGCCATGGACGGCCCGTTCATCGCCGTCGACGGCCAGGGCCGCAGCTCGATGCACAACGTCTGGGCCGTCGGCGACGTCACCGGCGACCCGATGCTGGCCCACCGGGCCATGGCCCAGGGCGAGGTGGTGGCCGACGCCATCAGCGACGAGACTCCCGACCCGTTCCCCGTCGACGAACCGGTGGTGCCCGCCATCGTCTACGCCGACCCCGAGATCGTGGTCGTCGGGCTGTCACCGGCCGAAGCCGAAGCCCGATACGGGTCGGCGGTTGTGGGCCGGTTCCCGCTGGCGGCCAACGGTCGGGCCATGACCCTGGAGCGCACCACGGGATTCGTCCGGGTGGTGGCCCGCCCTGACAACCAGGTTGTGGTCGGCATCCAGGCCGTGGGGGCGGCCGTGGCAGAGCTTTCCGGTTCGTTCACCATGGCCCTCGAAATGGGAGCCCGACTCGAAGACCTGGCCGGGATCATGCAGGCCCACCCCACCATGGGCGAGGCCCTGGCCGAAGCGGCCTTTGATGCCCTCGGCCGCCCCCTGCACCGCTGATCGTCTGCGCACACCGGTGCCGGCCCGGTGCATCCACGGCCGGGCGGCGCAAGTAGAGTCCCAGCCATGTCTCGACCCCCCAGCTGGTTCACCGGCGCCGTGGCCACCCAGCCCCAAACCCGCACCGCCGAGGTTGACGGCTGCTCCATCAACTACCTGGCGTGGGGCGATCCCCAGCGCCCGGCCCTGTTGCTGCTGCATGGCGGCGCGGCTCACGCCCACTGGTGGTCGTTCATCGCCCCCCAGTTCTCCCACCGGTACTACGTCGTTGCCCCCGACCTGTCGGGCCACGGCGACAGTGGCCACCGCCCCCACTACAGCATGGAGCAGTGGGCCGACGAGGTCATGGGGGTGGCCCGCGATGCCGGAGTCCGTGAGCGACCCATCGTCATCGGGCACTCCATGGGGGGCCACGTCGCCATCGTGACGGCGGCCCGCTACGGCGACGAACTGGCCGGGGCAATCATCCTCGATGCCCCCGTCAGTCGCCCCGACCCCGAGTCGGAGGAGGGGGAGCGGGGCCGCATGTTCCGCAACCCCAAGACCTACCCCGACCTCGAAACTGCGCTTGAGCACTTCCACCTCCAGCCCCCGCAGCCGGTCCAGAACGACTTCATCGTTGAGCACATCGCCCGCAATTCGTTACGGCAGACCGACGTCGGCTGGAGCTGGAAGTTCGATCCCGGCGTGTTCGCCCGGGAGACCTACACCACCCATGACTACCTGACCCGTACCCGCTGTCGCCTCGCCCTGATGCACGGACAGCTCAGTGATCTGGTCACCCCCGACGTCCAGGACTACATGGAGGAACTCACCGGTCGCAGCGCGCCCATGGTCGAGATCCCGCAGGCCTATCACCACATCCCCCTCGATCAGCCCCTGGCCCTCATCGCCGCCATCCGGGCCATCCTCGCTGATTGGCAGCATTCGGTCGACAAGAAACGCCTGCGTGATCTGACCGGCTGAGCCTTGAGCGTGTGGTCGGGGCCTCCATCAAGCGGCAAGCGGCGCGACCACCAAGTTCTCCCCTCCTACGGCCGTCGGGCACCAACGCCTGGTACCTACGCCGCCGCGCCGTGCGGGGCGGACGCTGGGAGGTGTCGTGCTACGTCGCCCCGTCGATGGATCCTCAGGCCTGGGTTGCTCGTCGGCGGGTGATCCAGTTTCCGGCCGCCAGTAGTAGGCCGCCGATGGTGGCGAGGGCTGCGCCTGCTGCGGCGGGGCTGGTTGAGCTGCCGGTTACGGCGAGTTGGGTTCCGACGTTGGTTCCGGCCGCGCTCTGGTTGTTGGTGGCGGTGGTTTCGCGGTTGCTGTCGCCGGCAGCGGGTACCTGGAGTTGATCGGGGCGTTGACGGCACTGCTTGAGCAGCTTGTGGGGAGCGTCTGTACTCCGGGTGCCAAGAGCGGTCGCTATGCGTCGGGTGACGACCAGCGGTATCTTATGTCTGGGGCCCCTTCCTCATTGTCGCCGTCGGTGCGTCCGACCTCGACAAATCCGTGGCGCCGGTAGAACCGTTTGGCCCCGAGGTTGGCGGCGAAGGTCCACAACTCCAGTGGTCCCGGCGCCCGGTCCTGGGCGTGGCGAAGCAGCGCCGCTCCCAGCCCCCGCCCGGTCCAGTCGGGGTCGACGTAGAGCTGTTCGACCCACCCCGGGGCTAGTACCAGCACGCCCCGGATCATCGAGTCGACCTCAGCCACCCAGACCTCCTGGCTGGCCATAACCACCTGGTCGAACCAGGCTCGGACCTCGGACTCGGTATGGACCAGCGGTGGAATGGCGGGCACGGCCGCCCGGCGGGCCGCGATTATCACCCCGGCGGCAAGGTCGGCCTCTCCCTGTCGGGCTTGGCGAATGGTGACGTGTCGGTCGGGGTTGACGACGTCGGGTCTGATCGGGTTGCTCAGGCGAAGACCCGCATGATCAAGGCATCGCCCTGGCCGCCTCCGCCACACAGTCCGGCAGCGGCCACGCCACCACCACGGCGGCGCAGTTCGTGGGCGGCGGTGAGGGCGATCCGGTTGCCCGACATGCCCAGCGGGTGACCAACGGCGATGGCCCCGCCGTTGACGTTTACGGCGTCGGCGTCGACCCCGAGGTGGTCCATGGAACCAACGGCTACCGCGGCGAAGGCCTCGTTGATCTCGAACAGGTCGACGTCGGCCAGCGACAGCGAACCCCGCTCGAGGGCGGTGTTGATGGCGGTGGAGGGCTGACGCAGCAGGGAACAGTTGTCGGGCCCGGCCACCAGACCGAACGAGATCAACTCGGCCAGGGGGTCGACGCCGAGACGTTCCATGGCGGCGGCCGAGGCGATGATCATGGCCGAACCACCGTCGGAGATCTGCGAGGCATTACCGGCCGTGACGGTGCCGTCGGCCACAAAGGCCGGGCGCAGATTACCGAGGGAGGTGACGTCGGTTCCGGGGCGCACGCCCTCGTCGTCGCTGAAGATGATGGGGTCACCCTTGCGTTGGGGTACCGAGACCGGCACGATCTCGCTGGCCAGTACCCCGTCCTTGATGGCCCGGGCCGCCCGCTCGTGGGACTCGGCGGCGTAGGCATCCTGGGCGTCGCGGCTGATGGCGTCGGCCTGGGCGTACTGGTCGGTGCCCTCACCCATCAGCACCGATTCGACGGCGCAGGTCAGGCCATCGTAGAGGAGGGAATCGATCACCTCGCCGTGGCCGTAGCCGTAACCGCTCCGGGCCTTGGGCAGCAGGTAGGGCGAGTTGGTCATGGATTCCATGCCGCCAGCCACCACCACATCGGCCTGGCCGGTCTGGATCAGCATCCAGGCGTAGTTGATGGCCTGCAGACCAGACAGGCACACCTTGTTGACGGTCATGGCCGGGACACCCATGCCCAGGCCACCCTTGATCGAGGCGTTGCGGGCCGCCGATTGGCCCTCACCAGCGGTGAGTACATGACCCATGACCACCTGGTCGACGCTGTCGGCCGCCACCCCGGACCGCTCCAGCGCTCCGGCGATGGCCAGGCCCCCCAGGTCGCTCCCGGAGAATCCCGACAGGCTCCCGTTGAAGCGGCCAATTGGGGTGCGGGCCCCTTCGACGATGAAAACTGGTTCTGGTGTTGAGCTCATGTGATTCGTCCTGTAAGTGAGTGATGGCCAGGGCCACGAAGTATCAACCGGCGACGGATGGCGGTTCGTCCCCCTGGACCAAGAACGCCTCCGCCAGTTTCGCGCGCCCGCGCTCCGCCCGCCCAGCCCGTCGGCCAACATAGAGCCATGGTCCGCGCTCAATCCCGCCGGTTGCCCTCGTTGGCTGAAGTCCTGGGGACTCTACCTTTGGTGGCGCTGGTGGCATTCCGGGAGAGGCCACGTCCGAACTCGCTCTCGACATCGTCCTGACCCTCTTCCTTGAACGTCACCCCGAGGGTGCCATCGTGACCGTCGACGACGTCACGGCCTCACTCGTTGTTGACGAACGGGAGGTGGTGATCGCCTCGGCGAGGGAGGTTCCCGCCGGTGGATGGGTCGTCGGCTTGATCGAGGGGTGCGGCGGCTTCGAACTCTGACCGCGAACCCAGCTCAACGTCAGACGAGGTCGGTGGGGTCGGGGGATCCGGGGGGCGGCGGGGAGCCAGCCCAGTTCGTCGTCGGCTTCGAAGCGCCACCAGATACCTTCCTGGTCCAGACGGAGCTGGACGCCGCCGAGGCTGACGGTGTTGGCTCGGGTCACCGGCTTCGCCCCGGTGTTGGCTTCCTGCAGGGCGTCGACGCCTGGGGCCAGCCGTTCTGGTGGGGCATCCCAGCGCCCTCGGGCGACCGCCAGGCCTGCCTGTTGTCCGTGATGGAAGGCTTGGGCGGCGGCCGCCAGTTCGTCGGCGGGGAGGTTGGTGGCGGTGGCGATGGCGTGAACATCGCCGACGATGGCTCGTCGGGCCACGTCGGCCCCGACGCTGAGACCCAGGCCGCTGTCGGCCTCGCCTGCCAGCATGGCGGCCGCTCGTCGGGCACCGTCGGCGACCAGGTCGCGCAGCTCGTCTTCTTTGATTCCGGAGTCGGCGGGTGGGGGCGCGGCCGGCTGGGCCAGGGGTCGTGCTCGGGCCGGGACCGGAAAAGGAGGTACCGCGGCCTGCCTCGCAGCCCGATTGCGAGTAGTCGACGGTCCTGCGGGCTCGGTCCCGGAGGCAGATCGTTTGCGGCGGTAGGTACTGGCGGCGGACATGCCGGGGTCGGTGCCGCGGGGCCGTTTCGACTCGGCAGTGTCGGGTGCTTCGAGGCCGAACACCTCGGCCCTGCGCTTGCGCAGCTGGGTGACGACCTGGGCGCGGGCCCGTCCCCGCAGCAAGAACAGGGCAAAGGGGTCGGTGTCGAACACCTCAGCTGCTGCGTGACACAAGGCGACGGCGTGACGGCACAGCCGCTCGGTATCGGAGCAGGTGCAGCTGAGGCTGAGGTCGTCGGCCTCGGGCAACAACACGTCCTGCAGTTCGAGGGGAACCTCACCGGCCAACAACGCTGCGGTCAGCCTGACCTTGGTTGTGATCCGCTCCAGCAAGGCGCGCCACTCGGTGTCGTCGAGCACCCGCAGGCCCAAACACACCGAGTTCAACTCCGTGCCTGCGACGGTGCCGTCGACCGAGGCGGCCAGTCGTCCCGGTTCGACTTGCAGGTCTTGGACCAGACCCTTGCGGGTTGAGGCTCCGCTTCGAGGTATCCGGCCCAGCACGTGCAGGGCGTCGAGCCAGGCTTCGCTCCAGCCTGGGGCTGCCTGCTCAGCCATTGGCGTCAGCGGTCGCCAGGTCGAGGGCTACCAGACCGGCCAGTTCCTCGTCGGAGAGTTCCGCAATCCACGACTCGCCGCCCGAACCGCTGCTGGCTGCGCCCACCACCCGGTTGGCCAGGGTGCGTTTGTTGCTCAACAGTTCGGCGACCCTGTCTTCCACGGTGCCCTGGGTCATGAGCCGATGCACGGTGACGGTCTTGTTCTGGCCGATTCGGTAGGCCCGGTCGGTGGCCTGATCTTCGACCGCTGGATTCCACCACCGGTCGTAGTGAACCACGTTGGTGGCCGCCGTCAGGTTCAAACCGGTGCCGCCCGCCTTGAGCGACAGCACCAGGACCTTCAACTCCCCGGCCTGGAAGTCGTCGACCATGTGTTGCCGGGCCTGGCGTGACAATCCGCCGTGCAGCAGGGCGGCGTCGACCCCGATGTTGGCCAGATGCTCCAGCAACAGGTTGCCCATCTGGACGTACTGGGTGAAGATCAGCGTCGACTCATCGTTGGTGGCGAGAACACCCAGGAGCTCTTCGAGGGCGTCGAGCTTGCCTGATCTTCCTTCGCGTAGGCTGCGACTTGGCCCGAGCCCCGACCCCGAACCGGAGCCGGGCTCCGATGCTGATTCGCCGAGGAACTGGGCTGGATGGTTGGTGATCTGTTTCAGCCGGGTCAGCAGGGCCAGCACCATGCCTCGCCGCTGGATGCCCTCGGTTTGTTTGATCTGGGCCAGTGTTTCCTCAACCGTCGCCCGGTACAGGGTGGCCTGCTCGGGGGACAAGGGCACGGTGAGGTCGCGCTCGATCTTGGCCGGCAGCTCGGGGGCGATTCCGGGGTCGGTTTTGTGGCGGCGGAGCAGGAAGGGGGCCAGCAGGCTGGTCAGTCGACGGGTGGCGGTTGGGTCGCCGTCGCGTTCGATGGGGACGGCCGTGGTCCGGTTGAACGTGGCCAGAGGGCCGAGTAGGCCGGGTACGGCCCAGTCGAAGATTGACCACAGTTCGCTCAGTCGGTTCTCCACCGGGGTGCCGGTGAGGGCGATGCGGGTGCGGGCCGATATCTGCCGCAGAGCCCGGGCGGTGCTGGAACGGGGGTTCTTGGCCTGCTGGGCCTCGTCGGCGACAACCAGGCCCCATTCGGTTGCCGCCAGTCGCTCGGCGTCGCCCCTGACCACGCCATAGCTGGTGAGGACCAGTTCACCCGGTTCGATGCCCTTGAGGGTGCGGTTCGGCCCGTGGTAGATCCGTACCTTGGTGGCGGGGAGGAATCGGGCGGCCTCCCGCTCCCAGTTGCCGATGAGCGACGTTGGGCAGACCACCAGCGTCGGAGCCTGGCTGGGCCGGGAGTTGTGGCCGGGCCGGGGGGCCTGACCCAGGTGGGCGTGCAGGGCCAGGACTTGGATGGTCTTGCCCAGGCCCATGTCGTCGGCCAGGCAACCGCCAACACCGAGCGAGCACAGGTCGGCCAGCCACGCCAGACCACGCCGCTGGTAGGGGCGAAGCTCGGCTTGGAGCTCCGGGGGTGCGGCTTGTTCCCTCTGCCCGGTGAGTTGGGCCATGCGTTCGACGAGATCGGCGACGGCGCCCTCGATGCGAAGGGGGACGGGTCCGCCCATGGCCTGATCGTCGGTGTTGGCGTTCCCGCCGTCGAGCAGCAACGACGGCTCGTTGGTCAGGGCGGCGGCCAACACTTCGCCGATGGAGACGTTGGGGGGCCGGGCCTTCAGTCGGGCCCGGTCGTCGTGGTTGAGTCGGACCCAGCGGCCCCGGAGGGGGACAACGCTGCGTTTGGCCTCGCCCAGCACCTTGAGTTCGTCGACGCTGAGGGCCACCCCGTCGATGAGGAACTCCCAGTCGACGGTAAGCAGCGACTTCATGTCGAGCACGGTTGGCAGCGACCCGGTCGGGGTTTCGGAGGTGGAAGCGACGAGGCGTCGTTCGATCCGGGGGGCCACCAACTCCGCGGGCCACCGTACGTCGATCCCGTGGTCAAAAAGGTCGTCGAGGGCATCGAGCAGGTCGTCAATATCGGCGTCGGCGAGGGCCGCCTCGGTCGGGGCGACCTGGTCGAGCACGTCGTCGAGCGGCGGCACCAGTTGGCCCAGTTTCCGCAGACCGCTCAGCAGGGTCACCTCGGCCTGGTCGCCGAGCCGGGCCACCACCTCCGCCGGGGCGGTCCAGTATTTGGCGGCGTCGATCACCAGGGACGGGTCGTCCACCGAGCGCAGCTGGAACTTGACCGTCCAGGAGCCCGCCTCGTCCTCAGCGGCGGCGGCCTGGCCGGGGGAGGGGAAGGCTCCCTCGGGTGGGTGGATCTGGAGGGTGAGGCGGGAGCGGGCGCAGCGGCGGGCAGCCAAGTCCTCGACCCAGGGGCGTAGGTGCTGGACTTTGGTTGGCGTTTTGTCGGCAAAAAGCGACAGCGAGCCGACCCGGTGGGCCGCCGGGGTGCGCAGGAAGCAGTCGGCGATGGCATCACAGGCGGCCCGGATGAGGTAGACCGGGTCGCTGATCAGCTTCGGTGTCCCCTCGTTGGTTTCGGCCTCGACCGGAATGGCGTGGGCTTGGGGCGGTAAGGCGTCGGCCAGAGCGGCGATCAGGTCGCTCTGAGGCCGGGACAACGGATCGACCCGCCAGGTGTCGTAGCCCGCCGGGGAAACCCACGGGAGCACGCGGCCCTCGGCGATGAAACTCAAGGCCGCTCTGACCACCCGGGCCCAGGCCCAGGTCGTGTCGGAAACGCCGTCATCGTCGTGGCGGACGACGGCCAGGGCGTCGATGGCGTCGGCCATGGTCAGGCGTTGAGCGGTGACCATGGTGCGGACCGTGCCCCGCTTGGCCGGGAGTTGCAGCGCAATCGACGCCGTGCGATCGGCACCATCGTCACCCTCACCGCAGTGAAACAAGCCGCCGGGGTCGTCCGGATCCCAGCAGGCGAACCACGATTGGCGTGGTGGGTCGGCCTCGACGAAGGTGAGATCCAGCCGTAGATCGGTTGTGGATTCTGCGGTCGGGCCGCTCACGATCGTTTCCACCAATCGAACCTTAGTTCGACGCAGGTCAGAATTGGTGCGTCGACCTCGTCGAGGTGACTCGAACGGCTGACCTGGCGAGGTTTAGTTTGCGACGATCCGATGCGTCACCCGTTTGCTGCCGAACAGTTTGAACGTGATCCGATACTCACCCGACACCTCTGGGTCGGTGGTGAACGCTGCGGTCAGGGACAACAACGTGCCAACGTGACGGTCTTGGTGTCGGGGCGGAAACGCCCTGCGGACAGATTGTGCCTGCCGGGTCTGAGCACTTTCTCGAACCGGCCCTTGTCGTACAGCAATCCGACATGACCTTCGTCAATGATCTGGTACTTCGCCATGCCTGTTTCCTCTCTTGCTCGAACGTGGCTGCGTGAGAGTTTCGCCTGGCTCGCCGGTGGCTTGATTCCTACCGTGGTATGATTCTGCGATGACAGTTCGGAAGTGGTCAGTTAGCGTCGACCAGGATCTCGCTGACCGCGTCGAGAGCAGGGTCGGTGATCGTGGGCTGAGTGGTTTTGTCGCTCGTGCCGTTGAGCATGAACTCGAGCGGGACCTGTTGGACGACTACCTTCGCGAACTCGACGAGTCGTTCGGGATGGTGTCGGCCGACCTGATCGAGCGCTACGAGCGTCAGTGGCCGTCCTAGTTCTCGACGCTGAAGCCCTCTCGGCTTTAGCTCACCCACGGCGAGACGAGCTTCGCCACCGCCGAGTTCGAGCTGCCCTGCGCAGCGCGCACTCTGGCAACCGTCCCATCCGCATTCCGAGCGCCATTCTTGTTGAGCTGTACCGTGGCGGTGGAACTGACGCTGCCATTGATCGGGTACTCGGTCAGGGATTCGCCCAGGTGATCACTACCGGAACTCGAATAGCCCGCATCGCCGGGCACCTACTGGCCGAAGCCGGTTCAGGCAGCGAGGACGCCATCGACGCACTTGTGGTCGCCACAACCATACGACTGGGCGGAGGCATCGTGCTGACACACGACCCAAGCGACCTCACCAAACTCGCAGCCCCGCACAACAACGTTGCGATAGCCGCGATCTAGTTACGGGCACTCGCTGCGGGCTCGTGTTCGCCGATCCAGCCTTGGTCCCTCAAATGGTTCCACGACACTTCGACGTGTTCGTCGGTGAACATCCGACCCTTGCGTTGGTTCCATGCCTGCACGCACCCGGCAGCCTCAGCGGCGGTTTCGACTCCATCGTCCCGGGTCGCACACCAGTGAACCGTTGCCAGCAGTTCAAGCCCGTAGGCCGACCGTGTTGACCGTATTGATGAGCGCATCGACGTCGGCATTCAGGAGGTTGCCGCTTGCGACCACAAATTCGGTCATCAGAAGTACCAGCCTGGTCGAGTCAGAACGGCAGCTCCAGGTCTGAACGAAGCCCCTCAATCGCCGCCTTGTCGAGACCACCGGTAGCCGATCAGATGCGCAGTACCCGTCGGTGCCCCGCGTTCAAGGACGCGGCCTGCATCAGACCAAGCCCGGTAGGACCGTTCCCAACTACGATGGGCCGATGGACGCTGGCCTCGTGGAGGATCTCAAGAAGGTGTTCGTCTCTGGCCCTTCCGTGCGATTCGCCATCCTATTTGGTTCACACGCCCGCGGTACCGAGCGGCCCGATAGCGATGTCGATGTGGCGATAGAGCCTGCTGATGGTGGCCTCGGCCTCGATGAGGAGATGGAACTGATCGGCCTTCTTGAAAGGGCAGTCTCGAAGTCGGTCGACCTGGTGCGGGTTGGTGATCTCAAAGCCGGCGTCAGGTGGAGGGTCGCCCGTGATGGCATCGTGTTGGTGTCCAATCCACCGTGGGCCGCCTCCCGTTTCCTGGCCCGGTGCGGGATTGAGCATGACGAGAACCTCGATCTGGAGGCTGAGGCCTCTCGTCGGTTCCGTGCTCGTCTTCTGGCCACCGGTAGCACCGACTGATGACCGACGTTGGTCTGGTTCTCTACAAGCTGGCTCAACTGAGGCGACAGCTTCGGCTTATCGTCGATCGCCGCCCGGCCAGTGCCAATGAGCTTGGAACCAACGATGTGGTTCGCGACGCTTTGGCCATGGCTTTTCTCGTAGCCGTCCAGCAGGTGGTCGACGTTGCCTACCACATCGTGGCCGACGAGGGCTGGGGAGTTCCCGCCTCCCATGGTGAGGCCTTCGCCGATCTGGCTGACCACGACGTCATCGCCGGTGAAACCGCCCGCCGGCTTCGACTCGTCGCTCAGGTCCGCAATCGCATAGCGCATGGCTACACCTCACTCGATCACGAGAGATTCTGGACCGAGCTACCCGACGGCATCGACGTTCTGACCCGGTTCCTCCAAGAGGTTGCGGCCTGGCTCCCCGAACCCTGAATCAGCAGGAGGTGCTACTGCTCAGGCGGCAGATTCTCTGCCCAGATGGACGGGCACGCGACGTTCCTCGTCGTCGAACACGGCGACCAGTTCAAGACGGGCGCCGAGTGCTTCGAGGTACTGGCGGAGCGTTGAGATTCGTACATCGTCGGAGTGTTCGAGTTTGGAGATTGCTCCCTGGGTGACTTCGAGACGCCCGGCAAGTTCGACCTGGCTGACCGCTTCGGCATGGCGAAGCTCGTACAGGTGGATCTCTTCGAGGGTTTCAGCTCGGAGTTCAGCCAGCCGCTCCGCTGCACCGGGCCGGGCCTCGACCTCGGTTCGGAGTTCATTGAAGTTCTTTCGTGCCATCAGATCAGCCCTTCGTCTTGCAGATCCTGGAGGTAGTCGTCGTAGATGTCATCTGCCAAGGGGATCGCCAGCTCGTACCAACTGTTCCAGCTCCCGGATTTGTTGCCACCGAGTAGCAAAATCATCTGCCGTCGCGGGTCGAACATGAACAGCACCCGCAAGGCGCCGCCTTTGCTCGCCCGTATTTCTTTCATGTTGTGGTGTCGGGAACGGTGAATCCGCTCCACTACTGGGCGACCCAGATCGGGCCCACGCTCTCCGAGAAGCGTGACTCGATCGTTGACAGCTTCTTGCTGTTCGATGCTGAGCGTGTCCCACCATTCCTGGAACTCGTCGGTGACCTCGATCTCCCACACCAACCAAGTATGAGCCATTGATCATTATGAGTCAATGCTCATGTAACGTGGCCTGAGAGGTCAGGGCGCCAGAAGTTGCTCCAACAGTGCAGCGCTGGCCTTGGTCGGGGGGATCAGGCCCTGTTCGGCTTCGCCCAGTAGGGCTCGGCCGGCTTCGGAGGCCAAAACGGTTTCGGTCAGGGCGGCCAAGCGCTGTTCCATCCTCGCCTGGATCTCGCTCTTGATCCGATGACGCCGCCGTGTCGCCCGCTGCCCGGTCGCTTCCAGGTGGGTCAGGTGA
>Ga0316190_10001773_pt1 | contig 15692 bp, 15 predicted proteins | sample Eddworburrow2_MG_FD_204929 | JGI IMG/M metagenome (GOLD analysis project Ga0316190, IMG submission 204929) | Coastal sediment microbial communities from Maine, United States - Eddy worm burrow 2 | ecosystem: Environmental > Aquatic > Marine > Coastal > Sediment | place: USA: Maine | collected... | reverse complement strand
CCTGCCTTTCGATTCCAGGTCGCGGAAGCATCCACGGAACGGCCTCCGCAGATACCTGAGCAATTCAACACGGCCGCCATCGCGTGGTGGAGCCTGAAGATGCGCTGGTGGACCTGGAAGCAAACCCTGACCGACGGATTGATCACGGCGGACATCCAGATGGTCATGATGTTGCACAACCTGAATGGCAGCGCCGAAATGGGCATCTCGGTGGGCATGCGCAAGGGCCGATACGGCATCGTCAAGGGCTATGCCAGGAACTCCAGGAAACAGACCAATCTCGTGGTTTTTACGCACGAGTTGCTGCACGTGCTCGGCGCGACCGACAAGTATGTGCTCTCGACCGGGGACCCGATCTTTCCGCATGGATTTGCCGACCCGGACCAGCGCCCGCTGTTCCCGCAGACGCGGGCGGAAATCATGGGCGGCGCCATTCCCATCAGTACGGTCTCGTTCTCGATGCCGGATTCCCTGGAGCAATGCAAAATCGGTCGCCTGACAGCCCAGGAGATCGGTTTTTTCGACAAGTTGAATAGTTACTAGGCTCGTCCGGCCGGGCCGGCCTGAACCGGAGAATTGGCGCCTGGCGGGCTGCAGCACTGCTTGTATGATGCGTGTCATTTACCACCCGGTCGCGGCTTGAGATATTCACGCCTGGTCGGTATCCTACGGCCCGCCTGTTGCCGACCCCGCAAGGACCCGAAATGCGTAAAATCCTGCTCGCTGGAAACTGGAAGATGCACGGCTCGAAGGCCATGGTCAGCGCGCTGCTGGAGGGCCTGCTGGCGGCGCCTCGCCGGGAAACGCCCGACATGGTGGTGTTCCCGCCCTTTCCCTACCTGGCGCAGGCGCAGTCTCTGCTGGCTGGCAGCCCGATCGCCTGGGGCGCGCAAACCCTCAGCCCGGAGGCGCAGGGCGCGCATACCGGTGAAGTGTCGGCGTCCATGCTGCTTGATTTGGGCTGTCGTTACGTCCTGGTCGGTCATTCCGAGCGGCGTACCCTGTACGGGGAAAACGACGCAGACGTGGCGGCGCGGTACGCGGCGGCGCTCGCGGCCGGTCTCGAACCGATCCTTTGCGTCGGCGAAACCCTGCAGGAGCGCGAGGAGGAGCGAACCGAGGCGGTGGTGGAGCGGCAATTGGAAGCCGTCCTGGACCGCTGCGGCGTGGAGGGCTTCGAGCGGGGCGCGGTTGCCTATGAGCCGGTCTGGGCCATTGGCACCGGCCGGACGGCCACGCCGGACCAGGCGCAGGCGGTGCATGCGTTCATCCGTGGCAAAGTTGCTTACCGCAATGATATAATCGCGGGTCAACTACGTATTTTGTACGGCGGCAGTGTGAATGGGTCCAATGCCGCCGATTTATTTGCCCGGGAAGATATCGACGGCGGGTTGGTGGGGGGTGCTTCGCTGAAGGCGGAGGACTTCCTCGCGATACGCGATGCCGTAACCTGATACGCCCAACAAACGGAATCGAACATGCAGGTACTCAACATATTCCACGTGCTGATCGCGATAGCCTTGATCGCCTTCGTGCTGATCCAGCGCGGGCAGGGCGCCACAGCCGGCGCCGCCTTTGGCAGCGGCGCTTCGGGCACCGTGTTCGGCGCTCGCGGCGCAGGCAACTTCCTTACCCGCTCCACCTGGGTGCTGGCGGCTTTGTTTTGCGCCATCAGCCTGACCATGGCCGTGATGGTTTCGCGGATCATGACGGAATCGCCTGCCGCGGACCTGGGCGTGGTCACCGCAGTCGAGCCGGCCGTACCGGAAGAGACCGGGCAGAGCGCGCAGGAACTGTCGCTGAGTTCGGACGAGACGGGGCCGGCCGACATGCCCGTGTTCGAACCGGCGGACGATATGCCCGCGGTTGGCACCGGGTCGGAAGAAGCCGTCGATCGCGCGATTGGCGAGGACTTGCCGTCCGCCGAGGGCGATGATCAGCCAACTGCAGACGACAGCTGAGACTCCGTGAGGGGCGTAGCCCAAGTGGTGGAATTGGTAGACACGCTATCTTGAGGGGGTAGTGGCGAAAGCCGTGCCGGTTCGAGTCCGGCCTTGGGCACCATTGAAAACCGAGCGGTGTTGACGCACCGCGCAGAAGAGAGACGAACATGCTCGCAGAATATTTTCCGGTTCTGATCTTTCTCGTGGTATCGGGGGCGCTGGGTGTCGTACTGCTCGCCACCGGCGGAATACTCGGTAAGTTGCTCGGTGAAAGCGCGCCCGACAGCGAGAAAAACTCGCCCTACGAGTGTGGCTTCGAGGCCTTCGAAGACACGCGATCGAAATTCGATGTTCGCTACTACCTCGTGGCGATCCTGTTCATCATCTTCGACCTCGAAATCGCCTTTTTCATCCCCTGGGCCCTGGTGCTGGACAAACTGGGGGTCTTCGGCCTGATCGCCATGACGATATTCGTCGTCGAACTGGTGATCGGGTTCTTCTTTATCTGGAAGAAAGGAGCCCTGGAATGGGAATGAACAATCCCGTCCCGCTGCAGACGGTCGATGACATTCTGCGCCCGGATGCCAATGCCAACCCCTTGCTCGACCGCGGCATGGTCACGACCTCACTCGATGCCCTGCTGAACTGGGCGCGTACCGGCTCGATGTGGCCCATGACCTTCGGACTGGCCTGCTGCGCGGTGGAAATGATGCAGGCGGGGGCCGCGCGCTATGACCTCGATCGCTTCGGCGTCGTATTCCGGCCCAGTCCCCGGCAGTCGGACGTGATGATCGTGGCCGGCACCCTCACCAACAAGATGGCGCCCGCGCTGCGCAAAGTTTACGATCAGATGCCGAACCCGAAATGGGTCATTTCCATGGGTTCCTGCGCCAACGGCGGCGGCTACTACCATTATGCGTACTCGGTCACGCGCGGCTGCGACCGGGTCGTTCCCGTCGATGTCTACGTGCCGGGTTGCCCCCCAACCGCCGAAGCATTGATTTACGGCATCCTGCAACTGCAGGCCAAGATCCGCCGCGAAACGACGATTGCCAGGTAATTCCATGAACGAACAGACAAAAATCCTGGCGGAGGCGTTGCATCAGCGCTTCGGCGACCGGGTGTCGATCCGCCCTTCACCGGCCGGTATCCTGACGCTGGACATGGACGTGAGCGCCTGGCTGGAGGTCTGCCGTGCGTTGCACGTCGAAGAGGAATTCGCGTTCGAACAGCTGACCGATTTGTGCGGCGTCGATTACCTGAGTTACGGGCAGTCGGAGTGGGAGACGACCGATGCCACCGACACCGGCTTCGGGCGGGGCGTGGATGCGCTCGGACCTGGCCGCTTCGACTGGGCCAACCGGCCGGAGGCGGCTGATATCCAGCAGCGATTCGGCGTGGTTGCGCACTTGCTCTCGTTTCGCCACAACTGGCGTGTGAGGGTGCGCTGCTTTGCGCCGGATGAAGGCATGCCGATCGTGCCTTCGCTGGTGGAAATCTGGAAGTCTGCGAACTGGTACGAGCGGGAAGCCTTCGACCTCTTTGGGATCGTGTTTGAAGGGCATCCGGACCTGCGCCGGATCATGACCGATTATGGATTTACCGGCCACCCCTTCCGCAAGGATTTTCCGCTGATCGGCAATGTCGCCGTGCGCTACGACGACGAAAAGAAGCGCGTGGTCTACGAACCGGTGGAGATCGAGCCGCGCGTAGGGGTGCCGCGCGTGATTCGCGCTGATTCCCGTTACAAGACCGACGACCTGGACCGGGCCGCGGACTCCAGGGCCGAGCAGTTGGCTGCCGGCGTCCCGGCCGCCGCGCAGGAAGACGATGATGGCTGAAATACGGAACTACACGATGAATTTCGGTCCGCAGCACCCGGCGGCGCATGGTGTGCTGCGACTGGTGCTGGAGATGGACGGCGAGACCGTGGTGCGGGCCGACCCGCACATTGGCTTGCTGCACCGCGCCACCGAAAAACTGGCCGAGAGCAAGCCGTATAACCAGTCGGTCGGTTACCTCGACCGCATGGACTACATGTCGATGATGTGCAACGAGCACGCCTACGTGCGCGCCATCGAAGATTTGCTGGGCATCGAGCCACCGCCGCGGGCCCAGTGGATTCGCACGATGTTCGACGAGATCACCCGGTTCTCCAACCACCTGCTGTGGGTATCCGCCTGCGGTCTCGATCTCGGCGCCATGACGGTGTTCCTGTATGCGTTTCGCGAGCGCGAGATGGTCATGGACATGTACGAGGCGGTATCCGGAGCACGCATGCACGCCGGTTATTACCGGCCTGGCGGCGTTTACCGCGACCTGCCGGACACCATGCCGCAGTACACGGAAACGCGCTGGACCAAGGGCAAGAAACTGAAGCACCGCAACGAGTGGCGCGAAGGCTCACTGCTGGACTTCATCGAAGCCTTCGCCCGCGACGTGCCCGAACGCATCGACGAGTATGAAACCCTGCTCACGGACAACCGTATCTGGAAGCAGCGTAACGTCGGCATCGGCGTCGTCTCGCCCGAAAAAGCGATCCAGATGGGTTTCTCCGGCGTCATGCTGCGAGGTTCGGGTATCGAGTGGGACCTGCGCAAGAAGCAGCCTTACGCGATGTACGACCAGGTCGATTTCGACGTGCCGGTCGGGGTCAGCGGCGACTGCTACGACCGTTATCTCGTGCGCATTGAGGAAATGCGCCAATCCGCCAGGATTATCCTGCAGTGCGTCGATTGGCTGCGGCAGAACCCCGGCCACGTGATGCTGAAGAATTTCAAGGTCATCCCGCCGACGCGCGAGGAAATGAAGGATGACATGGAAGCGCTGATTCACCACTTCAAACTGTTCACCGAGGGTTTCTGCGTGCCGCCCGGCGAGACCTATGCCGCGGTCGAGGCGCCCAAGGGCGAGTTCGGCTGTTACATCGTTTCCGATGGGGCCAACAAGCCGTTCCGCGTGCACTTCCGGGCCCCCGGCTTCGCGCACCTGTCCGGCATCAACGAGATGGCCAGCGGTCACATGCTGGCCGACACGGTCGCCATTATCAGCACGCTGGACCTGGTTTTCGGCGAGGTGGATCGATGACCGAGCACAACCCCAATGCCAGGAGCGACGGCGAAGCCATGCTGAGCGAAAAGACCCGCGAGACCATCGACCACTGGGTTTCCAAGTTCCCGCCGGACAAGAAGCGTTCGGCGCTGATCCAGTCCCTGCTCGCGGCCCAGGAGCAAAACGGCGGCTGGATCACCCGGGAACTGACCGAGGCGGTTGCCGGCTATCTCGAACTGCCGCCGGTATGGGCTCACGAGGTAGTTTCCTTTTACTCGATGTTTTTCACGAAGCCGGTCGGCCGGCACAAGGTCAACATCTGCACCAACATCTCCTGCTGGCTCAACGGGGCCGAGGAAATCGTCGCCCACGCGGAAAAGAAACTGGGCGTAGAGTTGGGCGGCACCAGTGAAGACGGACGCTTTACCCTGGTTCGGGAAGAAGAGTGCCTGGCCGGTTGCTGCGGGGCGCCGATGATGGTGGTGGATGGGCACTATCACGAGAACCTCGATCTCGAGAAAGTGGACGCCATCCTGGATGGTCTGGAGTAGCGCGGAATGGCTGAGCACAACGTCGTATTCACCACCCTGGACGCCGACTGCCCCTGGTCGCTGGAAACCTACCTTGCCGTGGACGGTTACCAGGCGTGGAAGAAAGTCCTCGATGAAAAGACGCCGCAGGAAGACATCATCGACGCGGTGAAAGCGTCGGCGTTGCGTGGGCGCGGCGGAGCCGGTTTTCCCACCGGGCTGAAGTGGAGCTTCATGCCCCGCTCGGCGCCGATGCAGAAGTACATACTGTGCAACTCCGACGAATCCGAACCCGGCACCTGCCACGATCGCGACATCCTCCGCTTCAACCCGCATTCGGTCATCGAGGGCATGGCCATTGCCGGCTACGCGATGGGCGCCACGGTGGGCTATAACTACCTGCGCGGGGAGTTTCACCACGAGCCGTTCGAACATTTCGAGAAGGCGCTCGGGGAGGCCTACGCGGCGGGTCTGCTCGGCAAGAACATCCGCGGCTCCGGGGTGGACATGGACATCTATACCGCGCTGGGCGCAGGCGCCTACATTTGCGGCGAGGAAACGGCGCTGATGGAGTCCCTCGAGGGCAAGAAGGGCCAGCCGCGCTTCAAGCCGCCGTTCCCGGCAAACTTCGGCCTGTATGGTCAACCCAGCACCGTCAACAACACCGAAACGCTGGCTTCGGTGCCGGCCATCATGCGCAACGGCGCCGACTGGTTCCTGCGCATCGGCAAGCCCAATAATGGCGGCCCGAAATGTTTTTCCGTGTCCGGTCACGTCGCCCGGCCCGGCAACTACGAGCTGCCGCTGGGCACCCCCTTTGCGGATTTGCTGGAAATGGCCGGGGGCATGCGCGCGGGGCGCAAGCTCAAGGGCGTGATTCCCGGGGGCTCTTCCATGCCGGTGTTGCCCGCCGAGATCATCATGGAATGCACGATGGATTTCGATGCGCTGAGCAAGGCCGGCTCCGGCCTCGGCTCAGGCGCGGTGATCGTTATGGACGACACCACCTGCATGGTCAGGGCCTGCGAACGGATCGCCCGTTTCTACCACATGGAATCCTGTGGTCAGTGCACTCCCTGCCGTGAAGGCACTGGCTGGATGCACCGCATGCTGCAGCGCATCGTCGCCGGCGATGGCCGGGAGGGTGATCTCGAACTGCTGCGCTCGGCGGCCGGGCAGATCGAGGGTCATACGATCTGCGCATTCGGCGAGGCGGCTGCCTGGCCGGTGCAGGGTTTCCTGCGGCATTACTGGGACGAGTTCGAGTACTACGTGCAACACGGCCGTTCGATAGTCGATGCACAGCATGGGGTCGCGGCATGAGCGCTGAGATGGAACGCCCCCTGGAGATGGTCAACATCGAGGTCGACGGCAAGGCCATGCAGGCTCCCAAGGGCTCGATGATCATCGAGTCGACCGACAAGGCCGGCATCGAGATTCCACGTTTCTGCTATCACCCGAAACTCAGCATCGCGGCCAACTGCCGCATGTGCCTGGTGGACGTCGAGAAGATGCCCAAGCCCGTCCCGGCCTGCGCGACGCCGGTCATGGAGGGCATGAAGATTTACACGGGCTCGCGGCGAGCCATGGACGCCCAGCATGGTGTGATGGAGTTCCTGCTCATCAATCACCCGCTGGACTGCCCGATTTGCGACCAGGGCGGTGAATGCGAACTGCAGGACCTGGCCATGGGCTATGGCCGTTCCGTGTCCCGTTTTACCGAGCGCAAGCGGGTGGTCAAGGACAAGAACGTAGGTCCGCTGGTGCAGACCGAGATGACCCGCTGCATCCACTGCACGCGTTGTGTGCGCTTCCTCGAGGAAATCGCCGGTACCAGCGAAATGGGCGGCTCGGGCCGTGGCGATCGCCTGGAGATCGGCACCTGTGTCGAGAACAGCATCGACTCCGAATTGTCCGGCAACATCATCGACCTGTGCCCGGTCGGCGCACTGACCAACAAGCCCTTCCGGTTTTCCGCGCGGGCCTGGGAGCTGGTGGCGCGGCCGTCGATTGCCGCCCACGATGGAGTGGGCTCCAACCTGCACTACCACGTCCGCAACGGACGGGTATTACGCTGTGTGCCCCGCGAAAACGAGGCAATTAACGAGTCCTGGCTGACCGACCGGGATCGCTACGGCCATTTCGGACTGTATGCCGACGACCGCGTGCTGCGTCCGCAGATCAAGGAAGACGGTCACTGGAAAGACATCTCCTGGGATGAGGCGATCGCGGCCGCCGCGGCCGCGCTGCGCGCGGGTGCGGAGCGGCAGGATTCACGGCAGCTGGCGGCGCTGATGTCGCCATCCGCGGCCACCGAGGAATACTTCCTGGCTCAATCGCTGATGCGCCAGCTGGGCAGCAACAATATCGATCATCGCCTGCGCGAGCGGGACTTCTCCGACGATCCGGCGCGGCCTTTGTCGCCGGCCTTTGCCCTGCCCCTGGCGGAGCTCGACGGCTGCGACGCCATCCTGTTGATCGGCTGCAATCCGCGCCAGGAAGCGCCCCTCGTCGGCCACCGCGTTCGCCAGGCCTGGCGCAAGGGCGCCGCGGTCACGGCCATCAATCCACTGGACTGGCCCTTCACCTTCGACACCAGCCTGGATGCCATCGTTGCACCGCAGCACATGGTGAATGAACTGGCCGCGCTGGCCGCGGCAGTGGAAAAAGCGACCGGCAGGGCGGCTCCGGCTGTCCTGCGCATCGCGCTGGACGGCGCCGAAATCGGTGAACGGCAGCAGCAGTTGGCCGAGCGCTTGAGTGCTTCCGGCAAGGGCGTGTGCCTGCTGGGCCATTTCGCCATGGCGCACCCGGACGCCGCCTGGCTGCGCACGCTGGCGGCGTACATTGCCGATGCCACGGGCAATGCCTTGAATCTCCTGGCGCATGGCGGCAATGCGACCGGCGCCTGGCTGGCCGGCGCGGTGCCGCATCGCGGACCGGGCGGGCAGGCTCTGGGAGCAGTTGGCAGCAATGCCGGGCAGATGCTGGACAACGCGCACCAAACGTACCTGCTCTGGGGCATCGAACCCGACTATGACTGCGACCATCCCACCCGGGCCATGCAGGTCCTTGCGGATGCCGAAAAAGTAATCGCGGTGGCGACGTTCGCCACCGACAGCCTGCGCCAGGTCGCCGACCTGATCCTGCCGCTGGCGCCCCATGCCGAAGCCGAGGGCAGCCTGGTCAACCTGGACGGCAAGACCCAGGCTTTTGCCGGCGCCGGTAAGGCGCAGGGCGATGCGCGCTCCGGCTGGAAGATACTCCGCAGGCTGGGCCATGAACTGGGCCTGCAGGGTTTCGGGCAGGTCAGCCTGGCCGAGGTGCGGGCCGACCTGAACCGGGCGCTTGAAGTTGGGGAAGTCACATCTTCCGCCTGCGACCTCGGGGAACCGGCCGAGCAAGCCGGTCTGCACCGCATCGGCGAAGTCGCCATGTACTCGGTGGATGCGCTGTGCCGGCGTTCGGCGCCACTGCAGGAGACCGAGCAGGCCCGCAGCGGCTTTGTCGGGCTGAACCCGGCGGATGCGCAGCGCCTCGGCGTTTCCGACGGCGTCGCCGTCCGGGTGCGCCAGGGCGAGCAACAAGCCGAGCTGGCGGTCACTGTGGATGATCGCGTCCCGCTGGGCGGAGCCTGGTTGCGCAGCGCAACCTGCGCCACGCGCGGGCTCGGACCGGCGGTAGCGCCGATTGCCATTGAACCGGCGACCGGGGAGGTGGCCTGATGTCTGATTCCTTCCTGGACCAGGCCTTGTACATGGCCTTTCTGCTGGCCAAGATCCTGGCCGTCGTGGTGCCGTTGATCCTGGCCGTAGCCTATTACACCTACATGGAACGCAAGGTCATCGGTTACATGCAGATACGCCGCGGGCCCAACCGGATCGGCCCGCTCGGCCTGTTTCAGCCGTTTGCCGACGTGTTCAAACTGTTGCTGAAAGAGATCGTCCTGCCCGAGAACGCCAACAAGTTCCTGTTCCTGCTGGCGCCCATCCTGTCGCTGGCACCGGCCTTCGCGGCCTGGGCGGTGGTGCCGTTCGACGACTGGGCCGTCATTGCGGACATCGACGCGGGGTTGATTTACATCCTGGCTATGTCCTCGCTGGGCGTCTACGGACTGATCATCGCCGGCTGGGCGTCGAATTCGAAATACGCGTTTTTGGGCGCTCTGCGGTCATCGGCACAGATGGTGTCCTACGAGGTCGCCATGGGTTTTGCCCTGATCGGCGTACTGATCCTGGCCGGCACCCTGAACCTGAAGGAGATCGTGCTGGCCCAGCAGGGCGGCGTGTTCGACTGGTTCTGGCTGCCGTTGCTGCCCCTCTTCGTCATCTACGTCATTTCCGGTGTGGCCGAGACCAACCGCGCCCCGTTCGACGTCGCCGAAGGCGAGTCGGAGATCGTGGCCGGCTTCCACGTGGAGTATGCAGGCGCGGGCTTCGCCATGTTCTTCCTTGCCGAGTACGCCAACATGATCCTGATCTCGGCACTGACCGCGGTCATGTTCGCCGGCGGATGGCTGTCTCCGTTCGAAGGCATTCCGGTCATCGGCGACACTTTCCTGGGTGCGGGCAGCATTTTCTGGTTCCTGGCCAAGACGGTGTTCTTCATGTACCTGTTCCTGTGGTGGCGTGCGACGTTTCCGCGTTATCGCTATGACCAGATCATGCGGCTGGGCTGGAAGGTCTTCGTGCCGATCACGATCGTCTGGGTCATGGTCGCTGCCGTGATCTCGGTGTTTGGCCTGATCGACAGGGGAATGTGAGCATGAATGCCATCACCCGTTACCTGAAGAGCCTCATGTTGCTGGAGCTGGCGAAGGGAGCCGGCGTCACGCTGCACTATTTCTTCCAGCCGAAGTTCACCATCAACTATCCGGAAGAGAAAACTCCGAAGTCGAACCGCTTCCGCGGACTGCACGCCCTGCGCCGCTATCCGAACGGCGAGGAGCGCTGCATCGCCTGCAAGCTTTGCGAGGCGGTCTGCCCGGCGCTGGCAATCACCATCGACTCTGCGCAGCGCGAGGACGGCACGCGGCGCACGACGCGCTACGAGATCGACCTGTTCAAGTGCATTTACTGCGGGTTTTGCGAGGAATCGTGCCCGGTCGATTCGATCGTCGAGACGGACATCCACGAATTCCATTTCGAAAACCGTGGCGAACACATCATGAACAAGGAAAAACTGCTGGCCGTCGGTGACCGCTTCGAAGAGAGCATCGCCGCCAACCGCAGACAGGACGCAGCGTATCGCTGAGCGGAGCCCGAGCCATGCCGATCTATGAAATAGTGTTTTACGCCTTCTCCCTGGTCATGCTGGGGGCGGCAGTGATGGTCATCACGGTGCGCAACCCCGTATTCGCCGCCCTGAGCCTGGTACTCGCGTTTTTCAGCGCGGCGGGGATCTGGATGCTGCTGGAAGTAGAATTCCTGGCCATCATCCTGGTCCTGGTCTATGTCGGAGCGGTGCTCGTGTTGTTCCTGTTCGTCATCATGATGCTGGATATCAACGTGGAGCCGCTGCGGGAGGGTTTCATGCGCTACCTGCCGGCCGGCGTGGTCGTGGCCCTGTTGATGGTCGCGGAATTGCTGCTGGTCGTGTGGGCGCGCGGCCGTTTCGATGCCAGCGGCTTCCCGCTGCCGGCGCCGAACCCGGCCGGCTACAGCAACACCAAGGCTGTGGGTGAACTGCTGTTCACCGAATACCTGCTGGCTTTCGAGGTCGCCGGCGTGGTGCTGCTGGTCGCTATCATCGCCGCAGTGGCGTTGACGCTCAGGCAGCGCACGGGGACCCGCCGGCAGAATCCGGCCGCCCAGGTCCGGGTGCAGCGCGATGAGCGCGTCCGCCTGGTGAAGATGGACCCCGAGCCCCGGCAAGGGCGCTGAGGAGACGATCATGCTGACACTCGCACATTTCCTCACGCTCGGCGCGTTGCTGTTCGTGCTCGGCGTGGCCGGCATTTTCCTGAACCGGAAGAACGTAATCATCCTGCTGATGTGCATCGAATTGATGCTGCTGGCGGTGAACATGAATTTCGTGGCCTTCTCGCGCTTTCTCGGCAATTACGACGGCCAGGTTTTCGTGTTTTTCATTCTGACCGTTGCCGCTGCGGAGGCGGCGATCGGCCTCGCGATCCTGGTGGTGTTGTTCCGCAATCGCCAGACCATCAACGTGGCTGACCTGGACGAGCTGAAGGGCTGATATGTCTCTGAAAACGATCTTGGTGCTGATTCCACTGCTGCCGCTGATCGCGGCGGCCGTCGCGGGCCTCTTGCGCAAGCCGATTGGCCGGGCAGGCGCCCACTGGGTGACGATCCTCGGCGTGGCGGTCTCCTTCGGCCTGTCAGCCTATGTCCTGTATCTGCAGGTGGCCGAAAACCTCGGCATCCAGAACGTGACGGTTTACACCTGGATGATCTCCGACGGCATCCGCTTCGAAGTCGGTTTCCTGATCGACCACCTGACGGTCCTGATGATGACCGTGGTGAGCTTCGTGTCGTTCATGGTGCACATCTACACCATCGGCTACATGGCGGACGACCCGGGTTACCAGCGGTTTTTCAGCTACATTGCGCTGTTCACGTTCTCGATGCTGATGCTGGTTATGTCGAACAACTTTCTGCAGCTGTTCTTCGGCTGGGAAGCCGTCGGCCTTGTCTCGTACCTGCTGATCGGGTTCTGGTTCAAACGGGATTCGGCGGTCTATGCGGGGTTGAAGGCATTCCTGGTCAACCGGGTGGGTGACTTCGGCTTCCTGCTCGGCATCGCGGCCGTGCTCTACTGTTTCGGCACGCTCGATTATGCCGAAACCTTCGCCCGCGCCAATGGTATCGCGGGTCGCACGGTCACCATCATCCCCGGATTCGAGTGGCAATGGATTACCGTGATCTGCGTCTGCCTGTTCATCGGCGCCATGGGCAAGTCGGCGCAGGCGCCGCTGCATGTGTGGCTACCCGACTCGATGGAGGGCCCGACGCCGATCTCCGCCCTGATCCACGCCGCCACGATGGTGACTGCGGGTATTTTCATGGTAGCCCGCATGTCGCCGCTGTTCGAACTCAGCGATGCGGCCCTGAGCTTCGTCATGCTGATCGGTGCCGTGACCGCATTTACGATGGGCCTGGTGGGTATCGTGCAAAACGACATCAAGCGTGTCATCGCCTATTCGACGCTCTCACAATTGGGCTATATGACCGTGGCGCTGGGCGTGTCGGCTTACTCAGCGGCGATTTTCCACCTGATGACGCATGCCTTTTTCAAGGCCCTGTTGTTCCTCGGCGCGGGTTCCGTGATCATCGCGCTGCACCACCAGCAGGACATGCGCTTCATGGGCGGGCTGCGCAAACAGATGCCGGTGACCTGGATCACCGCCTGGGTCGGTACGCTGGCCCTGATCGGCTTCCCCTTCTTCGCGGGTTTCTACTCCAAGGACGCCATCATCGAAGCGGTTCACGAGTCCACCCGGTTTGGCGCGCCGGTGGCCTTCTGGGCCGTCCTGCTTGGCGTGGTGGTCACATCCTTCTACAGCTTCCGCCTGCTGTACCTGACCTTCCACGGAGCGCCACGCTACACCGTGGACGTAGGCGCCGGCGACCATCCGCCGGACGGCGTCCTGCAACATGCCCCGCATGAGTCGCCGCTGGTCGTAACCGTGCCGCTGGTGCTGCTGGCCATCCCGTCGATCGTGATCGGTTACCTGACCATCGGCCCGGTGCTGTTCGGTGGCTGGTTGAGTGATTCGATCACCGTGTTGCCGCAGAACGACGTGCTGGCGGACTTGGGTCATCATTTCCATGGCGCTTCGGCGATGGCCATGCACGCCGTCCAGACAGCCCCGTTCTGGCTGATGATCACCGGTTTCGCCTTGGCCACCGTGATCTACCGGCTGCGGCCCGCGCTGGCCGACCAGTTGCAGCAGAAGATGCCGCGCCTGCATCGATTGCTGGAGAACAAGTTTTACGTGGACGAGTTTTATCAGAAGGTCTTCGTGTCACGGATCCTGCGTATCGGCGACGGCCTGTGGGACAAGGTGGACGCCGGCGTCATCGATGGCTGGCTGGTGAACGGCTCGGGACGCCTGGTGGGTGACCTCGCCGCGCGGGTCAGGGTCTGGCAGAGCGGTTACCTGTTCCAATATGCCTTTGCGATGATTGTCGGTCTGATGGTCATTCTCGCAATCTGGGTGATGGCGAAGTAGAGGGGCGAAAAAAACAATGACATCGAACTGGCCCATCCTGAGTCTGCTGATCTGGCTGCCGATCGCCGGCGGTCTGATCGTGATCGCTGCGGGCGACCAGCGGGCGGCGCTTGCGCGCCTGCTGGCGCTGGTCTTCTCCGGCCTGACGTTTATCCTGAGCATTTTCCTGTTCGCGGCTTTCGATACGTCGACGGCCGCGATGCAGTTCACCGAACTCAAGCCGTGGATCGAGACCTTCGACATTTTCTACTCGCTGGGGGTCGATGGTTTCTCGGTCCCGCTGATCCTGCTGACGACCTTTTTCGGCGTGTTGGTGGTGATTGCCGGCTGGGAGGTCATCCAGGAAAGGGTCCACCAGTACATGGCGGCCTTCCTGATCATGGAAGGCCTCATGGTCGGTGTGTTCGCCGCGCTCGATGCGCTGCTGTTCTATGTCTTTTTCGAAGCCATGCTGATCCCGATGTTCCTGGTGATCGGCATGTGGGGCGGACCCAGGCGCGTTTACGCGACCATCAAGTTCTTCCTGTATACCTTCCTGGGCTCGGTGTTCATGCTGATCGGCCTGATCTACCTGTACATCGAGTCGGGTTCCTGGTCGATCCTCGAGTGGCACCAGCTGCCGCTGACGCTGGCGGTCCAGACCTGGTTGTTCCTGGGTTTCCTCGCCGCGTTCTCGGTCAAGATCCCGATGTGGCCGGTGCACACGTGGTTACCGGATGCGCACGTCGAGGCCCCGACCGGCGGCTCGGTCATCCTGGCGGCCATCATGCTGAAGATCGGTGGCTACGGATTCATCCGGTTCAGCCTGCCGATCACGCCGGACGCGGCGTCCGCGCTGGACTGGCTGATGATCACGTTGTCTCTGATCGCGGTGGTTTACATCGGCTTCGTGGCGCTGGTGCAGAAGGACATGAAGAAACTCATCGCGTACTCGTCCATCTCGCACATGGGGTTCGTGACCCTCGGCATGTTCATCGCATTTGCGGTGTTCCGCAATTCCGAGAGCGGCAGGGGCGCGGCTCTGGGCGTCGAGGGCGCCATGGTACAGATGATCTCCCACGGCTTTGTATCTGGCGCGCTGTTCCTCTGCGTCGGCGTGCTGTACGACCGCCTGCACAGCAGGATGATTGCCGATTACGGTGGGGTGGCCAATACCATGCCCTGGTTTGCGACCTTCGCCGTGCTGTTTTTCATGGCCAACTCCGGCTTGCCCGGAACCAGCGGATTCGTCGGTGAGTTCATGGTCATCCTGGCGGCGTTCCAGGCCAACTTCTGGTTCGCGTTCCTGGCGGCGACGACCCTGATCCTGGGTGCGGCGTACAGCCTGTGGCTGGTCAAGCGGGTCATTTTCGGCGAAGTGGCCAGCCAGGATGTCGCCGTGCTGGAAGACATCAACGCGCGTGAAGCCCTGGTGCTCGGAACGATAGCGGTCGCGGTGCTCCTGGTGGGCCTGTGGCCGGAGCCGCTGGTGAACCTGATGCATGCGTCGGTAGACCAGTTGCTGCAGCACATCCAGCAATCGAAACTGCCGCTGGCCGGAGGGTGAGACGTGAATAATTCGAACATGTTGCTGGCGGCGCCGGAGCTGTGGGTCCTGACCATGGCCTGCGTGATCCTGATCGTTGACCTGTTCCTGCGCGAAGAGCGGCGCGGCATCATCCAACTGTTGGCGCTCGGCACGCTGGTATTCGCCGCCATCATCACCTTGCGCGCCGACTACATGGCCGAAGGGCTGCGCTCGGTCACGGCGTTCAACGGCTCCTTCATTCGCGACCCGATGGGGGACGTGCTGAAGCTGTTCAGCTTCATCGTGCTGGCCCTGGTTTACATCTATGCCAAGCACCACCTGCGCCAGTTCCGCATGTTCCGGGCGGACTTTTATACGCTCTCCATGTTCGCCCTGCTCGGTGTCATGCTGCTGATTTCTGCGAACAGCCTGGTCATGGTTTATCTCGGTCTCGAGTTGATATCGCT
>Ga0316190_10001769_pt1 | contig 15709 bp, 23 predicted proteins | sample Eddworburrow2_MG_FD_204929 | JGI IMG/M metagenome (GOLD analysis project Ga0316190, IMG submission 204929) | Coastal sediment microbial communities from Maine, United States - Eddy worm burrow 2 | ecosystem: Environmental > Aquatic > Marine > Coastal > Sediment | place: USA: Maine | collected... | reverse complement strand
GTTCCAGAATGGACGCGAGAGCTTCGCAGACCGTATCCAGCCCGATTCCGTGCTTCAGAGCTTCGCGCCCGCCCGCAATCTGCGCGCGTAGTTCTCGCTCGCCGTCGATTTCGATTCGGATTTCTCCGGCGCGTTCGTAGGCGTCGTGGATAGTGTGGTCCCAATCGTGGAAAAACCACGTCTCGTTCTCGCCTTGCCAGGAGAGTTCCCATTCTCCCCCGATTTCCGCCATGGCGCGCACGAGAAAGATACCCGAGTCAGCGTCTCGAAATGAGATCACGCAGTCATCGGGTAGATCGGCGAGAGTCTCCGCCGGTTCGCCGTCTTCCGTTTCGGCGTATTCGATCGCGTCTCCGATTGCGTCGGGGATCATCGCCGAGGTTTCGAGCTTGGGGAAGCGTTCCAGAATGAGACGCAGCGATTTGGCGTCTAGTTGCCATTCGCATTCGCCCGGAAACTCTCCGCCCATGTCTTCCTGGTAGAGTTCGACGGAAAAGGTCGCTTGGCCGATTTGTAGTTTCATCGTGCCTAATCATACCACGAAAAGCCGAGAAAGTCAAGTCTTGCGGTTGTGGTTGTCTCAAAATGAGAAAGGTCTAGAATAGCGCGATATGTGTGGTGGCATGCCCGAGCGGGCTCGGTGTCTCAAAATGAGACTCTATAAGCAAAAAAATGGGGCGACACCCCGACCAAAAGGTGCCGCCCCTGACCGTCCAACCCATCGACCTACCGCTTGCCACTCCTGCCGAACCGGATTGCGCTCCCTATGATTGGCGCGACAACGCAGGCGATGCCGAACCAAAGGACCATGACCAGAACGAACCGAGTGGTGAAATCCATTGTTTTCTCCCGTGGCTTGTTTGAACCAGAGAAGGATACCACACGGCTAGCGGTTTGTCAAGCCGTGCGGTCCTAGTTGTCTCATCGCGAGACTCGGTATCCGACCCCTTCCAACCCGGACATATCCGCGTTGACTAGCGCGACGTTGACCGCCGCCGCCAGCCGGATCTGGCCCGAATCCTCAGCGAACACGAGAGCTTCGTGCGTCAGGGACGCGCCGAGCGGAGCGAAACCGCCCTTTGCGAGCCATTCCGCGAGGTAGTGGAGGTGCGACAGGCGCGTATCCGCGTCTTCGGAAACGTCGTTGATGAAATCGAGTGCTACGGTCGGGTCCATTGTTTTTCTCCGTGGTTGAAAGGACACCCCAGTATACCACGCCGAACGCTAGTTGTCAAGCTTTCCGCTAGCGAAATCCACCACAGGTGTCTCAAAATGAGAAGTCAAAACCTCACGCAATACCGCCACGCAAGCCCGAGCGGGCTCGGTGTCTCACTTTGAGACCCAAGCCTCCAACCCTAGGCGTTCATCGCCCATGCGGGCGAGCGGTTGCCCATCGTGGCGCGAATGACCGAGGCGATTCCCGGTTTGATACTCTTCGCCAGCGGCTTAGCCGCGAACTGGATCCGGCGCAGTTCCTTCCCGTAGGCGAATGCGCTTGCGTCCAGAATCCGCTCGGCGTCTCGAAGCGGGACACCATCGACGATTGACGCGCCCGTGCGAACGTGCGTCACGCTCCACCCCTTTGCGTCGTGCGTCATGGTTCGGTGCATCGCCAGCGAGCGATCGAGAGAGAAGGACCGAACTTCGACCGTTGCGAAGATCCGTCCGAAAGTGTCCGCGATGTTGATTGTCGGCATGTCGCTATAGTATACCACGCTAGTTGTCGATTGTCAAGTAATGCACAAAGAATCGCGTCTCAAAATGAGACCCCCAGGTGTCTCCCCATAAGGTGTCTTATGTTTCCCCATATGTCCCCCCCAGCAAGCCCGAGCGGGCTCGGTGTCTCATATCGAGACAAAGGGCGAACCCCGTCCGTCTCAGAACGGGATATCGTCGTAGTCGACCCGGACCGGGGAGAGGTTGTCGACGTATTCCTTGGCTCCCTTGAGTCCCAACCCGAGAACTTCGCGAACGTGTTTGATCGCGGAAATCCGCTGGCGGTCGGCGCAGAAGGAACGCACGCGCGTATCCATCACGTCGCGGTCCGCTTCCGAGACCATCGACGAAACCAAGCGGGAATCGAAGCGCACGACGCGCGACAGATCGGCGAGGAAAAACTCGCTTTCGTTGTCGCGGATGCGCACGGCGTGAGTGGTCATCTCAGCGAGGAAGGCGCGCGGGAAAACGCGGATTTCGGTTTCGCCCCAATCGGCGGCCTTGAACTCGATTTCGACGTGGCGGAGGTTGGTCATCTCTTTTCTCTCTAGTTGACGGTTGAAAGGAACTCGATCCGCTAGAGTATACCCCACAAAACGCTAGTTGTCAAGTTAAGCACTAAGAATCGAGCCCCACAATGAGACACAAGCACAAGGCATGCCAAGCACCCCAGAAGAGTGAAAGAATGTCTCAAAATAAGGCACCCGGCACGCGCGAGTCGTGCCAGTGTTTCACAACACCAGCACGTTGTCTCACATCGAGACTAGCAGTAGGGCTGTCTCACTTTGGGCTTCGGCTCCGGCATCGTCACGTCGGGGTTGACTTCGCCCCAGGGTAGCGCGTGCTTTTTCGCACACACCGGACCGTATCCCACACTGAGACTTTCCGGCGTGGTTAGCTCGATCGAGCAGAAACAGCATTCGCCCGTGGCGATTCCGTGCCGTGCGGCGACTCCCGCCGGGTCCGATTCGAGATCGCGCAGAATGCCCGAAACGCGCTCGTATTCGCGCCCTTGCCGGAACGCGCCGCTGGGCTGGATCGCGCCGAACCATGCGCCAACGCGGTAGCCGCGCCCGTCCGTGACGTTCACCTTGCCCGCACCCGACAGGGCGAGCACGACGCGCTGGCCCTCGATTTCGAGCTTGACTTTCGGGAACTTTTTCCCGGCTTCCCGTGCGTGCGTGAGCATCGCGAGGATGTTCGGGAACGATTCCCCGTCCGTTTCTTCGCGCGGGGTGATCGCCCAGATGGCGAGAACGTGCAGCCATGCTCTCATTTTGGGACTGAGCCGCTCCGGCTTCTTTCCGGCGAGCGACTTTTCGAAATCGCTGGCGTTGGGCTTTTCGGCGAGAACGGCTTGCGCTTCCGCATCCGTGAGAGTGCTGCTTTCCGAGTAGCGCTTTCCGGCGCGCGTGGTCACTTCGTAGATCATCGGTTCTGGTCCTTTCGGGTTGTGGGCGGGATTGCCCGCCTTATTCTATCACATTATCCGCCCGTTGTCAAGTTTAGCATCTAGAAACGTGTCTCAGTTTGAGACGCCCATGAGTATCACACAATCTCATTATAGGACGCCCAGCATGCACGAGCCGTGCCAGTGTTTCACACCGGCTGGCTAGTTGTCCCGTTGTGAGACTACAGGGTTTCGTAGTAGCCGCGCCCCTTGGCTACCGTCTCGCCCCACAGTTCCGTATCCCGGTCCGCCCGGACGAACCGCCCCGCGCGTTCCTTCCCGAGAGCGGTAACCGCTTCCGTTACCGTATCGGCATCCGGCAGCAGAGCGACGAACACCCGGCAACCGGCGGGCGAGTAGTTGACGATTCCGAAGGATCCGCGAGCGATGCGGTAGACGTGGCCCGTGGCGATGCTGGTCGTGCTGGTCATGATGTTTTCTCCGTGCTGTTCCATCCTACCCCTTTATCGGCTAGATGCGTTCGAAACTTGAGTGATTGCCAAAGAAAAAACCAGTAAGCAAAGGACGTGCCAACCTACCCCACAGGTGTGAGAGATATCTCATTATGAGGCATGCGGCATGCAAGAGACGTGCCAGTGTTCCATGCCAGGGATTGGATTGTCTCATTCTGGGACGCGCACGCGAGCGGGCGGGGTGTCTCACATTGAGACATGTCCCGCCTTGGGGCTAGTGGTTGGGGTCGATGCCCAGCCCCTCGCCCAGTCTCATACTGAGATCGGTGTAGTCCGCCTCGCGCCTTGCCTCCGCCTCGGCGGTGACTCGTGCCAACCGATCGCGCACCGCCTGACGGTGTCTCTCGATGAGAATGGGCACCTCGGCCAAGGTATCCACCTCGCCGATGAACTTCCCATTCTGAGACACTGCCCAGTGTCCCGATTCCGTGCGCATGACGTTGCAGCCGTCCGCCTTGACCATTCCGTGCGAAGTGAGTTCCATTTTGAGATTCCTTTCTGTTCTAGGTGTCTGGGTGTCGTGGTCGTATGCCCGAGCGGGCGGGCTGTCTCAGAGTGAGGCCAGCCCCTCGGCGGTCAGAATGTCGTGCCCCTCGCATCGGATGGCGAGGATTCCCGCCGCGCGCAAGGTCCGGTAACCTTTCCCGGTTCCGGTGTTGACCTTCTTTCCGTGAGCGAAGGTCCAAAAGCTCAAGTTGAGACGTTCGGCGCATGCCATCGCGTGACCGGTTCCGGCGACCGTCCCATCCTGAGACGAGTTCCAGACTCCTTGCCGCCCGATGATATCGCGCACCGTTCCATCCTTGCAACGGTAGATAACGCGGAAGATGCGGTCACCGCAGGCGCGCAGGAAGTTCCAAACTTCCGCCGCATCGCCGAGTAGGACAACGTCGCCGGTCAGGATGAAAGCGCCTTGCCGCTTTGCGTATGCATCGCGCTTCGCTTCGAACGTTTCGGTCAGGTTTCTTTCGGTGGTTTGCATGACACTACCTTATCGGCTAAGTATACCCCAAACTTGAGCGGTTGGCGTTGTTTCGTTCTTTGTCCGTCTCACTTCGAGACCTGAGCCATCGCGAGCGAAAGCAGGTAGAACGGAATCGCGCCGAGCGAAACGCAGACGACGGCAACGCGAACGAGGTAGCTTTCGAAGGCGGCGGAAAGGATGTTGCGGATGGTTTCCATGATGTTTCTCCCTGACACTACCTTATCGGCAAAGCATAGCCGAAACTTGAGCGAAGGGGAAAGAAAAAACACACAAGCGAATAGCATGCCAAGCGCGAAAGATTGAGATTCTTTTGTCTCATTTTGAGACAGGGGGGTTTTTCAACTCTGGACGCCCCCGTCCCGCTCTGAGACACGGGGTGGCATGCTACAGCAGTTCACACGCGCTATTTAGTAAGATGATACACCGAAACGGCTGGGGCAGATAGAAGAAAGCCTAAAAACCCGTGGACTTTTGGACGAATTCTCCATACTATGTAGTGTAGGCCGATGAACAAAGGACAGGAACAGTATAACCTATGACTATTAGTATCTTACCTGGCACGAGACAAACCCTAGATTCAATGAAGGGGCAGAAGTTCGAGCCACACGCCGGAGAAGGCGTAGTTTTCATTCAGGTGACCTTCATTAAGCCCGAGACGATGGAGCACGGAGATCCGGCGCAGACCGTCGAGGACGCCCCAGGAGTAGTCCTGTGTGGGCAGCTTAGCGAGATTCGCGAACAACTGAATAAGTGGTTTGACGACTCGTCAGCCCAATACACGAAGGAATAACATGGGAACCCAATTTAACGGCAAGAAGCCCAAGAATCGAATCACAATCTCAAAGGGGACAGACGTGACACGTAGAATTAACGATGATGGCGAGGTGGATCGTAGTTTTGCCCAGCCAAACCCAGCCCTGCCGCCGCGCGTAGTTGAACCCAAGGCACATGCCAGTCTAGAAGACGAAGCCGATGCTCTCAAGAAGAACTCGGTTAAGGGGCGCAGCTACCCAAAGCGCGATAAGCAGCAGGATGGTGACGGTGGATCGGACGAATGAGCATGTAGGGAGCGGGATCGCATACAACGACATGCAGGATCTAGTCGAGACGATTGTCTCGATGAAGAAGACTAAGTATAACTTTCCAGGCGTTGATCCCGAGGATTTGGCGCAAGACATTCGGGTAATGTGCTGGGAAGCTCTAGAGAAGAGATTTGACCCAGACAAGCTTGGCAAGTCGGTCTTTCACTTTGTGGCGCGCGTAGTAGACAACGGTCTCTACAACAAGTTCCGTGGCACCTACTTAGACAACAACCCACCCTGCCTTCGATGTGAGCACTACATCAAGGAAACTAAGTCTTGCGCGATCGAAGAGGTGGGTTGTGACCGCATCGTGTCATATCGGGACCGCATGGCTCGCAAGAGGGCTATTGCTGCACCACTGAGCTATAACGCTAGCTTGGACAACGAGGAGCACTCCGACTTCACGACGCACGCATCTCTCAGCGTAGGGTCCACTACGGGTGTATGTGATCTAGATGACACTCTGCGATCTTCTCTAGATGACAATTTGATCCCCTACTACGATAAGATGATCAGTGGGGATATGGAGGCTGTGCCGGTTCATTACCGCCGCATGGTTCAACGTCAGGTTAGGCTAATCATTGAGGAGACCGATGAATAAGCCAGATGACTTGTGGGAACGTGCAGCGATCATAAAAGATCGGAAACTGGGCAAAAGGAGCCTAAAACGATCCGAAGTGAGCGATGAATGCAAGCACCTTGGCTGGGTAATTCATGATGTCGTGGGAGAAAACAGGTATCTCTGCAAAGAATGCGACGCGCGGCTAAGGCGTCATCCTCGCGCACGAAAGGTTGGCTACTTTGCTTCTCTAGATGTCATAGAACAGTTTCGTAAGGGTTTAATCACCCTTCAGGAAGCGTCTTCTCAAGCATGTATGGCGTTTGAGGATCTTCAACGTGCAAGCGAGCAGCTTCGCAATGTTAATCTTCCCGCACGCACTACCAGTCTGGTCGATATAGAGGCGGTGTTCCCCACTCCTGGGTCGACCATCAGTGAGCTTTTCGACCTCTGGAAGGATCCGTTCCCCGATATCACCGATGTCGAGTATTACCCCGTCGAGGGATCGATTGACGACTGCGCTCTCCTGATCTTCTCGTTCGTAGACAACACAAGGCAGCGCGTTAAGTTCGCTCGTGTCGAGTTTGACGAATATCGACGTAACTATGGAGTCGAAGCATGAGTGTAGCACGTCGCAGATGGAGCCCCGACGAAAAGCGCGAGGTTTTGCGCCTCGCCGAAGAGGGCTATACGCAAAAACAAATCGCAGAACGGCTACGACCCGGCGTTAAGTCGGCGTTCCGCTCTGTGGGTGAGATCATTCGGGAGGACCGCAAACAAAAGGCTCAACCAGCCCAAGCTGCGCCGCAGCCACAAGCAATGGGGTCTCAACCTACACCTAATGCGGTTCTCCCACCCACGTCATCTCTAGTTGTCCCGTTACCCCCGTCTATGGCTCAATCGCTCACCGCGAAGGAGTTCATGACGATGATGGATAACGACCAACGGAAGATTTTCATAGCTCACTACGAGGATTTGCGGGGCGACATGGATCAAGAGTCGCTAACTCGTGCGGAAAACGAGATGCTAATTCGCGCCGCATATAGCAACGTCAAATATCTTCGAGCGCAATCCATGCTAAGTGTGACGGAAAGCTACCTCCTCATGGAAATGGAAGGTGGGCTAACTGATTCCGACGAAGACAAGGCTAAAAAGCGCTTCGCTGGGCGCGGTGACTCCTACAAGAAGGAAGCCGAGCAATGGCATAAGGAATACATGGAGTTGTTGAACGACCTCAAGCTGACTCGTAAACAACGCCTAGATAAGATTAAGGACACGCGCAATACGTTCCTAGATCTACAACAAGAACTTACGACCAAGATTCGTCAGGACTCACTAGTCGAAGAGATCAAGCGGATCAATATGGCAACAGAGGACGAGTTTCGTCGTATGGCAAAAGGCGAAAAGGGTCCAGATGGAAAGGTTCACCCCTGGCTTATTGGCGCGTTCGACCAATACCTCAACTCGCCCACTAAGCAACTAGAAACACAAGATAAGGAGACTGAGGATGAGCATTCCACATAGATGCCCAATCTGTGAAGGTCGTGGCGAAGTCGGTAAGCGGCTAGCGCAAGTTGGTGCAGTTCTCATCTCAGAGAAGCCACAACGCTTTCGCTGTCACGGCTGTATGGGCACTGGTATCGTATGGGATCAGACCTTTACCATCACCCCACCACAACCCTTTGTTCCAATTGGCCCTACCTGGGGATCTACCACTATTGATCAGAGGAGTTTAGACGCGGCTGTTGGACGAAATCCAATTATTGGTGATGGTGTGGCTAAGTGTCCAAGTTGTAACGAGCCGTTGTATATGGAGCCAGCTAAGGGCTGCCAAAGAACGTCGTCACATACCTTACCCTCCGAGCGGGTGTTGTAATGACACGCGCAAAGTCACCATTCCCGGTCAAACCGACCATTTTGATCGATACAAGAGAAAAGCCCGCCAATCGCTTGTTCTCTGCTGACGAGGTGGGTGACGCTCAAGTCGCGGCCTACAGAGAGGAGAAGATAGACGCGGGCGATTATACGGTTGCAGAGATTCCTGATCTAGTTGTCATTGAAAAGAAACAAGACGGCAAGGAACTCTATGGTAACCTCATTCTGAAGCGAGATGTGTTTATGCGCTCGGTAGAACGGATGCGCCAGTTCAAACACAAATATATCCTGATTCAGCAGACCTACGCCGAGTTCTTAGACCCGCGTAACTGGACGTTCATCGGTAACACCCAGAAGCGATTCCAAGCTATGGCGGCTGTCGAAAGTTGGCTTATCTCACTCTCACAAACGGAGAACATCCACTTTATCTTCGCGGGCAAAAAGCATTCTCCTCGCGCGGCTAAGAAGATCCTCCTGAAGACCTACGAGTGGGAGAGAAAGCGTAGAATGCGCAAGGATAAGGAACTTGAAGACGCAGATTAGCATTAACGATGTGGAATCTACACTAGCTGCCTATGGAATTAGAGTAAGTGTAAGACCAACCCATGAGCTATTCCCAGATCGAGAACTAGACATCAATCACTACAGTATAGTCTGTGCAAACCAACAAGAACAATACCGGATCTATCACTGGATCCAATTCATGACACCGCTCTTCAAGGGTTTTAATGCGTGGCCAGTTCTGATCACCGCAATCGAACCAGACGGAAAAACAATATGACAACTCCAAGCTCACTTAAGCTCAAGAACTTTCGCCGTAAGATCTTTGACCTAACGACCCAAGAATTGGAGCTACGCGCCCAGATTAAGCGCCTCTATGACCAATTTGTTCTAGATGTCGGCGATGACGAAATGGCACTGAGGCATGTCCGCCAAGCGTATTACCAGATTCAAAAATACCGTATGCATAAGCGGATGGAAGAAGTGCTGGAATTCCACCCGTTCTTTGGGGCTAATCCAATGAGCAGCGCCTTGTTTGGTGACTTCGAAGAAGGCGAGGACGATGACGGTCTTATCTAACATTGTAACAGACGAGAAAAAGATCGCGGATTCTCTCTACATCCACGACGACAAGCAGTATCCCTACATCGTAAATAGGGTCTCTGACCTCTGTCTGACAAAGTTCGTAGAGTTGGTGTTTCGCAATCAATTCGGCGATCCACTTCGATTGCTGCCTTTCCAGAGCGTCATGCTCCACACGATGTGGCACAAGAAGTTCCCGATGGTGCTAGCGTGTCGTGGTGCTGGTAAGACGTTCATGTTGGCAGTATTCTGCATCCTGAAATGTCTGCTGGTGCCAGGGACGAAGGTAGTGATCGTTTCTGGTGGTTTCCGTCAGGCGAAGTTCACCTTCCAATACATCGACACCCTGATTAAGGCATCGCCCATCCTAACCGAAGCGATCCGAAAGTTCCATCCAGGCAACGACTTTGGCGTCAAATTTGCAACAGATAAGGTGTATATCAAAGTTGGTAGCAACACTGAAATCACTGGCATTCCAGTCGGCGACGGGTCCAAGGTGCGTGGTATGCGCGCAACTACCCTGGTATGTGACGAGGTTGCCTCCATTGACGATCAGGTGTTTGATACAGCTATCGGTCCGTTCCTTTCTGTAAAGGCAGACCCGGCTGAGGCTGTGATCACACAGCGGTTCCTTCAGAGATTGAAGGATCTTGGTGCGAACGATGACGTAATCAAATTGGTCGAAGATTCGCGCCGAGCGAGCGGCAACCAGTTGGTGCTTAGTGGAACTGCCACCTATCAATTCAACCACTTCTTCCGCCGATTCGAGGCATACAACATCTTTGCATCCTCTGGGGGTGATCCGCAGAAGATCAAGGAAGGTCTACGTATGCAGAGCCGCGACGGAACGATTAGCGTCTCGGACGAGATGCTTGAGCGCTGGGGTAAGGTTTGGCATGAATACGCCGTGTTCGCCCTACCTTACTACGGCATGCCAGAAGGCTTCCTAGATGACGACATCGTAGCGAACCACAAGGCAATCATGGATCCTGTTATCTTTGGACACGAATATGAATGCAGGTTTAGTAAGGACACTAATGGTTTCTTCCCGAGATCTATTGTCGACGATGCTTCTCCGGGTAAGGGTGCTGAGGGTGAGTTTCATTACGAGCTATACGGGGAGCCCGGCTTTCAGTATGTTATGGGACTCGACCCTGCTCGTTGGAACGACAACTTTGGCCTAGTAGTTCTCAAGCTTATTGGGACTACGGCTCAAGTAGTCTACACCGAGTCATGGAACAAGGCTAAGTGGGAGCATAGTATCAATCGTATCAAAGATGTATTAGCGCGCTTTCCCAACACGGTCTACATTGCCTGCGATAAGGGCGGTGGTGGTGATACCATCCAAGAGATGCTCGCCAGCGCCAAGTATCTCCGTGAGGGTGAACAGCCCATCATCGAGATTGAGCCAACCGACGACTACAAGGCCATCCCGAATGCCCGCCGTATTCTGGAGATGGTCAACTTCCATACATGGTCCGCGCCAGCCAACCACGCACTCAAGCGCGACATCATTATGAAGAACATCCTATTCCCTGGGCGTCTCGACGACGATGTTGTGATGAATAATCACGCCAAGCGACTTCTTGGCACCCAGGAATTTGACTACGAGGATGCCGAGCACATCCAGTGCGCAGAGCATATTAATGATCTGCTTTATGGCACCGAGGATAACGATGGTGAAATTATCACAATGGGTAACTACCGTGAGATCAGCGAGCTAACCAATGAGCTTTGCACTATCGTTCAAACTGTGACTGAAAAGGGAACTGAAACCTTCGGTCTCCAAAAGTTAAGTGATCAGCCGGATGGACTTGACGTGCGTCGTCGAGACCGTTATAGTGCGCTGCTGCTCGCATCGCACGCAGCTAGGGTATCAAGGGGGCATGGCCACGAAAAGGGTTGGGGTCACGCTTATGGTGGTTCTCCCCAGGACATCCTAAAGAACGCGAAAGGTGGACCCGGTGGTGGATATCGCCCCATGCAGAACCGTGGAGGGGTCGCCTATTAGTGTATGATAGGATATCGATCCCTAAAATGGGATTACCTATCCGCTCAGGAGAGATTAGATATGGCACAACACGAACCAGGAAATAAGGCTCACGGCGCTGAGGAAACTAACGCAGCAGACATTCTTAACTCGGCACCAGTCGTAGACAACCCGGCGACCGAGGGCAGCAAGGATGACTTCCGCCGAGTTTACGCTAGTGCCGATCGTGGGATGATTCTAGCCAAGAACCAACCTAATCAATCCAAGGGCGGTTTCGGATTCTACGGTGAGCACTTTGGCAACAACCTCTACGCACCCCCGGTTGAATTTGCCGGTGGTGGCGGATTTGGGGACGGAGCCAACTTCAGCCCTTTCGACCCACACAGCAACCCCGCGCGCTATGGAAGTTTTGGGGGAGGCTATCAGGGCAAAGAAGGCTGGGTGTATCATCGGGGTGGCAACTCCAACATAGACCATCAGCGGATCGCTCAATGTATCCTGCTCTACAAGACCGAAGGCATCGTCCAGACTATCGTTCACCTACTGGCAGATTTTGCTGTCGAGAGTGTCGATCTAGTCCATGAGGACGAGACGGTTCATAACTTCTACCAGTCGTGGATCACCAAGGTCCAACTCAAGGATCGCCTACATCGTTTTGTGGTGGATCTTCTACGCACAGGTAATGTCTTCATCTGGACCAAGGAAGCAAAGCTTAAGGCTGCTGAAAAGACCGCGATGAAGCGTGGGGTTGCCGCCCAACTTATTGGTGACGAACTTGTTGTGCAACTAGAAAGCAAGGGCAGGACACTTCGTGACAAGACTATTGCCGTCGAGCTAACCGACGACCAGATCACCCGCTTTAAGGAGCTTAATGACGCATGTCATGAGCAGGCGACTGCGGGTCAGGTAAATGAGGTGATGCTATCTAAGGGCGATACCCGCAATCAGCCGACCGACCCAAGTGACACAAAGAAGCAGGGTGAAGCTATCATTCCGTGGGACTATATCTCACTCAATCCACTACAGATGGAGCCTCGCGGATCTCGATTCGCTAACGAGCACTATTGGGTAATGCTATTGAGCAAGCGCGACATGAAGCCACTCTCGCGATTCATGTCATATCGCTACTACAGCGACATCAGCACAACCAAGGTCAACCTACCAGAGATCTTTAAGGGCAAGCTGCAACCAGCTAAGAATGGCTCGCCATACGCAGCCGAACTTCGTCTTGATGAAGATCGCCTTGCTGTCATTCAGGACATCACCAAGGCGGATTACGAAGATTGGGCTACTCCACAGATCTTCCCGGCATACAAGGAGGTTATGTTTAAGCGCCTTATGCGCCAAGCAGAGATTTCCGCTGTAGAGTCGATGAAGCATGCAATTACGCTCATCAAGCTGGGTAAGGTAGAAGAGGGGTTCATCCCAACAGAAGAGCAGATCGAGCGTGTCGCAGCGGCACTAGCTGGTGGCTCCCAGGTTCACCACCTAGTGTGGGACGACCTGATTGATGGTCAGGTGCTACAGCCTAACATGGGTAACATCTTTGACCCAAAGAAGTATGAGCAAGTAGACAAGGATATCTACGCAGCGCTAGGCGTTTCGGAAGCGGTAATGGCTGGTAAGGGTAGCTTTGCCAACTCTTTCATGTCCATCAAACTACTTCTAGAGAAGCTGGAGACCATTCGTTGCAAGCTAGAAGACTGGCTGCGAGTAGAAGTCAAGAAGATCGCTGACGCAATGAAGTTTAGGCGTCTGCCGATCATCAAGTGGGGACTAATGAACTTGCGCGACGAGAATACTGAACGCAAGCTATGGATCGACTTGTATGATCGAGGGATTGTTTCTGACGAATCTATGCTTGAGCAGTTTGGGACCGACTTCAACATCGAGACCGAACGTCAGAAGTATGAGAAGAAGGTCAAGGAAGATGAGAACCCAGGCGTCAAGAAGGATGACGAGAAGTTCCGCTCGCCAGTCATGGTATCGCAGGGACCGTTCAAGCGTGACGTTCTTAGCCCACCTAAGCCAAAGCCTGCTGGTGGCGTAGGGGGTAGACCAGTTAAGACTGGTTCACCACAAACCAAAAAGCGCTCCACTAAGCCAAAGGGCATGGGTGCCGTCATCAAGTTCCAACAATACCGAGAGTTTGCCGCTGGCGCACTTAAGATGATCAACGACGCAGCTACGCAACTAGCGGTCGACGCCCAGGGGGTTAAGGACTCGCGCTCTCTAACTAAGGCCCAGAAGGGAGATCTTGAAAAAATCATCTCTTACACTCTAGCTGCCTTAAGTCCTGAAACACAGTTAACTCTAGATTTAGTGTATGATGTAATGAAGGGTGATGACTCCATCTTCTCGACGGAGAAGTGCCAAAGGATTGTAGCCCTGTATCAGGCAGAGTTGAGCGATACCCATACTAAGGAAGAGCGGCTCGACCTGATGTGTAATGCATTCGCCGCAATTAACGCAGATCTGCTGGAGGATAACGATGAGTAAGATTCTAGAATGGCTGGGCATGGCCCGGCATTGGCTGACCAGGGCGCTTCTATTCCTGCCGCGCGTTCTCAAGATTATCGACACAGTCGAGGAAGAACTGAAGCGCAAGGAAGAGACCAAGAAGTAAGCCATGCCTCTTACCATTAAAAAGGACGGAAGCCAGTATGTGGTAACCGATCCTAGCGGTAAGAAGTTTGGCAAGCACAAAACCAAACAGGAAGCGATTGACCAGATCGCCGCAATTGAGATGAGCAAGAAAACAAAGTCAGGTCTCGATTTGGCAGCAGCCCAACGAATTAGTGAGCTAGTTGCAGAAATTGAAAAGTCTACCGCTTCAGACCAGCCACCGATTGTGATTATCAGCGACGGGTCACCAGAAGGAACAATGCTCATGCTTAATGGGCAGACCATTCCCGCCAAGAGGATCTCCCTCTACTGCTCCAACGATCCAGATTATCCAAACTGCGATCTGAGTATTACGATCGAGGAAGTTACTATTGACGGGCTCACAGTTGAGAAAACACTTAGTCTTCGTAAACAACCACCCTCACTTAAGGACGTATAATTATGGCAGTATCAACAAATCCCGGTCCGTTTAGCGGTGATGGTCACAACCCGAATCGTAACCGCATTCATCGTATCACCATGAGTGTTGGTGGCGTTAAGACTGTAGCGCACCTAGATCACCAAAAGTCTGGTAGTGTCGAGGGTTATGGCAAGCCACGTAATGATTCGCTAGACCCGAATGAGATTCAGGCCCCAGAGCGCAAGACCTTCATTACTCAGAATACCGAGGAAGCCTAATGGACGATCTAGAGAGGGCAAAGTCGCTCGGTATGACACTAGAGCAGTTTCAGCAGCTAGTTGGTCACGACCCACTCTCTGAATATACCGAATTCCTACAGGCTTCATGCATGTCTGAGGAAGGGGAAGAAGGGGAAGAGGACGAAACGATTCCTGCCATTAAGAATGTCGAGCCCCAGCTAACTGAGATGGAGGCGAAGCTCAAACTTAAGCGAAAGCAGTAGGTTGAGTAAAAACTGTCAACTTGGCAACTAGACTTAGTGTATAAAGATAAGCATGGAAAATAAGACACCAAAACTGCGAGCAGTAGCCGTTCGAGAGATCAGGTTCGCGCGCCCTTCTAAGATTGATCATCAGAAGGCGTCTGCGGCACTCTCTTCGCTCTCGCGAACGCTTGAGAGCGTTGATGAGCTACGAAATCAGGCTGATTTGCTGCACGTAGAAGCGGTTTTGGTTAGTGAAGGCATCAACGATAATGATGACGCCTTTACGCGCGAGGAGCTTAAGCGCGCTATTTCGAGCCCCATTCTTAAGCCAATGAACTGGCAACACAAGGACGATCAGATCCTTGGAGCCATGTATGCAGTCGAGGCTCGCGACCTGGAGGGAAATCCCCTCAGTGTAGATGAGATTGAAGACCAAGAGATCGAACTGGTAATCCAGGGAGTAGTTTGGCACCATCTACCTCACATTAAGACCACAGCGGAACAGATCGTCCAACGAGTTGAGAAGGGCGATCTTTTCGTATCAATGGAATGTTGGTTTGACGACTTCGACTATGGGTTGTATACCCAAGGTGGCGAGTTGTTTGACCGCATTAGCCGTAAGCCGGAAACCGCCTTCCTTGACGCACATCTTCGTGCGAATGGTGGCACTGGCCGATATAACGGTATGCGTATTGGTAGAGCACTGTCTGGTATCAACTTCGGAGGCGTAGCCTTCGTTGACCGCCCGGCTAACAAACGCTCGTTTATTCTCAACCACTTTGCTTTCGATCCACTCGCTAATGTGGAACAAGTCGAAGCTACCCGTGATGGCTTGGATCAGGAGCAAGTCGTTACACAAACAACGTTGTTTAGTAATGAAGAACCAACGGAGGTTACTATGAATGATCTGAACCGCGCTGCTGCGAGCGCCGACGAGATCGCAAAGGGTGTTCAACAGGCTCTAGCTGCTGAGAAGCAGGCAGAAGC
>Ga0316190_10001768_pt1 | contig 15719 bp, 11 predicted proteins | sample Eddworburrow2_MG_FD_204929 | JGI IMG/M metagenome (GOLD analysis project Ga0316190, IMG submission 204929) | Coastal sediment microbial communities from Maine, United States - Eddy worm burrow 2 | ecosystem: Environmental > Aquatic > Marine > Coastal > Sediment | place: USA: Maine | collected... | reverse complement strand
TTTGATTTTAAATATGATGCGCCGATTTTGAGCCTGGCTGATGGCGCAACGGCTTTTTTTTATCATCGCGGCTGGGGTCGTGGTGATGGAAAGTTCTGGTATGACATCCAGTCGCCGGGTGCAGAGAAGTTATGGGTGTTGACGGTTAGTTCAAAATTGGTTTCCGGTATCTACCGCTTGCAATGGGATCCCAGCACCACGCCTCCTGGGATTGTATTGTCAATGCAGGATGTCGAGAGCGGCGTCCTTATCGAGGATATGTCTGCTGTAAACAGCTATGAATTCGTGGTGCAGAATCCTGGTTTTCGGCAGCTCGTCATCAAGGCGCGAGACCTGCTAGGTGATCAATGTATGGGTGATGATGCCGGCCTCGATTTGGACGGAGATGGTTGTCCTGATGCCAGTGGTATCAATCTCTCTATTGATGTTGCAGTACGTGGTTTAGCTCATGAGGCGGGGAAGGATCTGACCTATCGTGTGGCGGTATTAAATAACGGTGATATGATCGCCGATAATGTAATAATTGAGGCCGTATTGTCCCCTGATCTCGGTTTTGTCAGCGCGACTGAACCGTGTACCTATTTGATTGACTCGCGTCTGCTGCGTTGCTCTTTTGATGCGGTGGCCGAGGGTACCCTGAAGACAATGGATGTTACGGTAAGGCCTTTGAATAAAGGCGATATCTATCAGCGTTTCATGGTGGCGTCGCCGATGCCCGGTGAGCCTGATTTCTCAGACAACAGCACAACGGTGGTTGCGGCTGTTGCGGCGGCGACACAGCCGACTCTAACTTCGGAACGTGCTTCCGGTGGGGGCTGTTTTATAGCGACAGCGGCCTATGGCAGTTATCTGGACGATAATGTCATTGTTCTGCGCCGTTTTCGTGACAATGTATTGCTGACCAATGCTCCGGGTCGGGCGATAGTCGACTTTTATTATAAGACTTCGCCACCACTGGCCGATTATATACGTGAACATGAGATATTACGGACCCTAACCCGATGGGCATTAACGCCGCTTATTTACTCAGCTATGTATCCATTGCTGGCCTTGCTGCTGGTCATTATGATGTTGGCGGTATTTATTAGTTACCGGCGACATCGTTTTAGCTGCCCTGGCCGGGGGGCGTAAATGAAGGGCGGATCTGCATGTCTCATCTTTTCAGAACAGGCGAATGTTATACGCTGGTCGTTTTTTGGATTGTGGCGAGATAGTATCTGATGAGATATTTCCGGACACTATGGTTATTACTGCTGGTATCGGTCCTGGCCGGCTGCAGTGTGAGTAATGACGCGCCGTCACTGGTCAATCATGCCGTAACCGGAACGGTTCAGGTGCCGGCACAATGGCAGGTTGCGTTGCAGAAATCAAAAACCAGTATGCTGGCGCGTCTGTTGAGTATTGTCAGTGCGACTGGCTGGGCCGATATTAGTGGATCAGTTGGCGGTGTTGTTCCGGTTGTCGGGGTGACTGTTGAGCTGGTGCGGCTGAGTTATGTTCCGTCCACGGGTGACTTTTATGAAACGGTGGTTGCCTGTGATGGCGGTTGTCCGGTCACGGACGGTAATGGCAATTTCACTATTTATACGAATGAGCCGGCCTCCAGCAACCTGGCCCTGAGGGTCAGTTTTATCGACCCGGTAGATCTGGTGACGCCTGTTGTCATGCGGGCGATGGTCTATGGCGGCACGGTTGATGTCAATCCTATTTCTGAGGCGACGGCGCAGATTATTATCGCGGCGCTGAACCTGGATGTCTCGTTGAAAGACTTTACCGTTAATGAAATAGCCGCCCTGGTTGCACTGATAGAGGATGAGGGGATTGATATCAGCAATGCGACGAGTTTTGCTGCTGCCATTGACAAAATCAAGACGGAAGCCAATGATCTGCTGCCGCGTTTTATTGCCGGTTTTAAGGCCGGTGGTGAGATGAATGTGGCCAATCCGAATGATATCTTTCATATCGTCGAGCTGCGTAATCGTCTGATTGGACCGACGCTGACTAACAACCTCCCCGATGGGGCGGTGGATTACGAGGCCACGACGGGCGGGGCGGTATCGTTCGACCATAACGGTGATTTTCAGATCGGTAGTGCCCTGTATTACTGGGGGCTGCGTTCGGTTTTTGCCGGTGATCCGGTGCGGCTATTTGATCAGGCCCTGAATGAACTGGATCAGGCCCCGGCATCACCGGGCTATGGCGTCCTGCTAACCTATGGTGTCCCGGTTGGTTTTCGTGGCATTACGGCAGCCAGTAACGGCATGGCCGTAGCCAATTCAAATACCGAGGCCACGACCTACGGTTTTCTGAGTAATGACGGCGGAATGCTGGCGTTGCTCAGTGAGCGTAATGATGAAGGACAGTCGATCTATGATCGTGGCCTGCGGGTGATGATGCGTAAATGGGAGTGGGATGGTTTTCCTCCCAACACCTATAATGAAACCTTTACCAATAACACGATCAATTATACCAATAACATTAATGGCAGTAATTCAAACCAGGGTAATACCACTATCTCTTCGATAGATCTGAACCCAATCATGGACCAGGGTACCTATAATGTCATCATGTATCAGCATTACCTGAATGACAGTGGTATTGAGGTCAGTGCCGGGACCGGACAATGGATTTTTGATACGACTACTTTCGGGCAGAAGCTTGTAACGGACTCGAGTGTTGCCCCGTCGGAAAGTTACCACGGCTACGTAACGGTCACCAGTCAGAATCTGGATGCGCTGAAGTACCCGTATGCGACCAGTCTGCTGGAACAAACGGCAGCCAAGGCGCTGGAGCCCTGTCCTAATTTGTTTGCCATTACCTATGGCGGCACGCTGAACCTGCGCCGCGATGCCACTAATCTCGATTGTAATGGCGGCGAAGCCAGTATCTTTGCCGGTACCGGTGCCGTCTCGTCAAATGGTGAGGTGTTTGTTGTGCCGCAGGTCTATGATGACAGCGCTGATAATAACGCGCTGGAGTATACGATGCCCGTCGGTAAATCGGCGCGACGCGGCTGGTACATCGGTATCAAGCAGCCGTTGCAGGCGTTGACGAATGCCAAGCTGACTGGCACCTATCATGTCGTTGGTCAAGTGACCGAACTGAATGATGCGACTGGAACCGATAGTGTGAGCCACCAGACCTTTCATGGCAGCCTGTTGTTCCATGGCAACGGTGGGGTTGATGGTTCGCTACACAGCAAGAGCTCGACACTGGATGATATTGATACCGATGGTGTCGCGCCCATCCTGACACGAACGGTGTCGGTGCGTTCTGACGTCAGCGGCAGCTATGTGGCTGCAGCAGATGGGACGGTGTCTTTTACCTTGCCGGGCATTACGACCGATGCGGGTGCACCTGTTGCCGTCACCGGTGTCGCCGGTCAGCTATGGCGTCCCGCGGATGGTAATCTGGATGGGAGTGACGATGTTGCGATGTTTCTGGTTATTCCTGTCAATCGTAATGCTACGGGTAATGGTGCGCGGGGTATCATGCTGCTGGCTCATGAATTTTTGCCCGGCGCTGATTATCCGATTGCGCCGGATCCACCACTATAAGGTTAGTCCGATGCCAGTGGTCCCCGCCGCTAGCGTGGTGAATAGCGCTATAGTATTTCTTATCCCTGATCCAGTCGTGTTTTAATCCAGCGGCCGATCTCGCTGACCTCCTCTGTACAGACGTTGTGTTCCATCGGGTAACAATGCCAGTCCACGTTATAGCCGGCCTTGTTTAGTTGTTGATGTGATGACTCGGCCAGGGCCAGTGGCACGATGGGGTCGCTCTGGCCGTGCATCATTAATATAGAAGGTGAATCCTTAGTATGATCGGGCAGGCCATCGGTTTGTGGCAGATAGGTGGACAGGGCGATAATCCCTGCTAATTGTTGCGGATAATGCAGACCGCAATGCAGGGCGATGGCACCACCCTGGGAAAAGCCGGCCAGGATAATACACTCATAGGCGATGCCACGTTCATGTTCCTGTTGCATCAACTTTATGATGGCTTGCGATGATGCCCGTATGCCGCTTGCATCTTCGTTGTCGTCGAAACGATCGCTGCGTATGTCATACCAGGCTGGCATGATGATACCGTTATTGATGCTGACGGCCTGTTCCGGTGCATGAGGAAAGATGAAGCGTATGCCCAGGCCGGTGGGTAGCTCCAGGGCCGGAATGACGCCGGCAAAATCATGGCCGCTGGCACCCAGGCCATGTAGCCAGATAACACTGGCTGTGGGTTTGGCGGCCGTTTCTGTCTCGATGACAGATAGTTTGTTAACTTTTTTTGGGGTCATGACTTGTTGCCTGTACCGTCACCTGTTCGGTTCCGGTATGATAATGGTGAATGGGAGTTCATCATATTACAGTGCGATGTTAAGACCTATTTTTTAGTCACGCGACGGATTGGGAATCCTAATCCTGTGGAGAATCCATGGAATCCACGGAAAAAAAGATCAATCGGCAGGGTGCAATAACCAGAGGGCATTGCGCCGTATGTATTATGGGGATAGATGTAGGCATGAATATAAAATGGCTTTATTTGATATTGATATTGGCCTTGTTGCCTGCTTGTGGCCAGAAGGGGCCATTATTTCTACCGGAAGAAGCGGCACCGGATACCCCGTCAGAAAAGACTGCTGCCGTTGTTGATGATTCAGCTCATGGTTCGGCCAATGAATCAGACAGTGATAAAGAGTAAACAGTATGGATTTTTTTGAAGCTCAACAGGGGCGTTTGTTTGCCGAACAGGTGCCGCTTGGTGATATTGCTGCGGCTCACGGTACGCCCTGTTATGTCTATTCGCGGGCGACAATAGAGCGTCATTGGCAGGCCTTTGACCAGGCCTTTGGTGATCATGATCACCTGGTTTGCTATGCCGTTAAGGCCAATTCAAATCTGGCTATTTTGAATCTGATGGCCCGCCTGGGTTCGGGTTTTGATATCGTCTCGGGTGGTGAGCTTGAGCGGGTAATACGGGCCGGTGGTGATGCCGGCAAGACGGTGTTTTCCGGGGTAGCCAAGAGTCATGCCGATATTCGCCGGGCATTGGCGCTGGGTATTGCTTGCTTTAATGTTGAGTCACTATCCGAATTGGAACGTATCAATCAGATTGCCGCAGAACTGGGTCTTCAGGCCCCGGTATCCTTGCGTGTTAATCCGGATGTTGATGCCCATACCCATCCGTATATTTCCACCGGTTTAAAAGAGAACAAGTTTGGTATTGCGATTGATGAGGCCGAGGCGGCTTATGCACAAGCCGTTGCAATGGATCATATCAATGTGGTTGGTGTTGATTGTCATATCGGTTCGCAGCTGACTGAAACAGCCCCCTTTATCGCAGCAGCAGAACGACTGTTGGCGCTGATTAAGCGCTTGAGTGAACAAGGCATTGAATTGCAGCATATTGATGTTGGTGGTGGTTTAGGTGTGCGTTATCAGAATGAAGTGCCGCCGTTACCGGATGCCTATGTGGCGGATGTGTTGAGTGTGCTTGGTTCTGCCGGACATAAGATACTCATTGAACCGGGTCGAGCGATTGTTGCCAATGCCGGTGTTTTGCTCACCCGTGTTGAATATCTGAAGCAGGGTATGGATAGACATTTTGCCATTGTCGATGCCGGCATGAATGACCTGTTGCGGCCATCATTGTATTCGGCCTGGCAGGAGATCGTACCGGTTGAATCGCATGCGGATGGAGAAGAGCGGCTTTATGATGTTGTCGGCCCGGTTTGCGAGACGGGTGATTTCCTCGGTAAAGGCCGCTCCTTGCTTATCAACGAGGGGGATGTCCTCGCCGTACGCTCGGCCGGTGCCTATGGTTTTACTATGAGCTCCAATTATAACTCACGCCCACGTGCGGCCGAGGTGTTGGTCGATGGTGATCAGGTACATTTGATTCGTGAACGTGAAAGTATTGAGTCATTGTTTTCTGGCGAGAGTGTTGTCGAGGACCTGGTTTAGGGAGTTTCTGATTGATTCATGAACCGGTGTCTGGTGGCTGCCCCCGGCTCGGCGTTGAAAACCTTATTAAAAGCCAGCTATTACCTGCGTTTTTCGCCTTGATCCGGACACAATATCTCGCCATCTATCCGACCCAAAATTAATCAGGGACTCTCTAGGGTTGTCTGGTTTCGGGTAAATCAATGGTGATGGGTTCAATGCCCCAAATCTCCTCGGCGTATTCACGGATGGTACGGTCGCTGGAAAATTTACCCATTCGTGCGACATTGAGAATGGCGCGGCGGCTCCATTCATCCGGGTCTTGATAGAGCGCGGCCACTTCATCCTGGCAACGGATGTAATCGGCATAATCGGCCAGCACCAGAAAGGGGTCGCCGCCGGTCAGGAGCATATCGATAATAGGTTGAAACAGGCCAGGCTCATCGGGTGAGAAAAATCCTGATTCAATCATGTCGAGGGCCAGTTTTAGTTCCTGATTGTTCTGATAATACTCGCGGGGGTGATAGCCATCACGGCGCAGCGTATCCACTTCGACAGCAGTGTGGCCGAATATAAAGATATTTTCCTCCCCCACCTCTTCGCGCATCTCGACATTGGCGCCGTCCAGTGTGCCGATAGTCAATGCGCCATTCAGGGCCAGTTTCATGTTGCCGGTACCGGATGCCTCCAGTCCCGCCGTGGAAATTTGCTCGGATAAATCGGACGCAGGGATGATATCGCTGGCGGTTGATACATCGTAGTTGGGGACAAAAATAACCTTTAACTGATTGCCGACGGCCGGATCATTATTGACGATGTCGGCGACATCATTAATCAGCTTTATAATCAATTTTGCCATAGCGTAACCCGGTGCAGATTTCCCGGAAAATATTACGCTACGTGGTGTGATGACCGCGTTGTCATTACGGATGCGATTATAGAGTGTAATAATATGCAGGATGTTTAATAGCTGGCGCTTGTATTCATGGATGCGTTTAATGTGAACATCGAATATCGATTGACAGTTAACATCAATGTTTAGACGTTTTTTAAATAAATCGGCCAGTCGCTGTTTGTTCTCTTGCTTGATGGTTCGGAAGGCCTGTAGAAAATCCTTGTCTTCGGCCAGTGGCACCAGTTTTTTTAATTCATCCAGTTGGCTGGTCCATTGTGTGCCTATATGTTTATTGATTAGCGCTGACAGGCCGGGATTGGCGTGGTGTAGCCAGCGCCGTGGCGTGACGCCATTGGTTTTATTGATGATTTTGTTTGGGTAGAATCGATTGAAGTCGGAAAATATGGTGTCTTTCATGATCTGGGTGTGTAGTTCTGCGACACCATTGACGGTATGGCTGCCGACAATGGCCAGATGGGCCATGCGAATCTGGCGTTCTCCGGTTTCATCAATAATCGACATACGTCGTAATAGTTCATTGTTTCCGGGAAAGCAATGCATGACGTCTTTAAGAAAGCGATGATTGATTTCATAAATAATCTGCAGGTGTCGCGGTAACATTTTCTCAAATAACTTGATAGGCCAGCATTCCAGTGCCTCTGGTAACAGGGTGTGATTGGTGTAGGCAAAGGTGCGGGTGGTTATATCCCAGGCCCGTGTCCAATCCAGGCAATGGTCGTCTATCAATAGGCGCATTAGCTCGGGAATGGCAATGGATGGATGAGTGTCATTGAGTTGAATGGCGACCTTGTCGGGGAGCTGGTCCAGTGATTCATGGTGTTTGTTGAAGCGGTACATGATGTCCTGCAGTGATGCGCAGACGAAAAAGTATTGTTGTTTCAGGCGTAGCGTCCGGCCCATATAGGTGGAATCATCCGGATAGAGTACCTTGGAAATATATTCTGATTCATTTTCATTGGCTACGGCCTTTATATAGTTGCCCTGGTTGAAATAGCTGAGATCAAAATCACGTGATGACTTGGCCGACCATAGGCGCAGGTTATTGACGCTATTGGTTTGATAGCCGGGTATCGGTGTGTCGTAGGCCATGGCCATGAGTTCATCGGTATCGACCCACTGGAAGCGCATATTGCCCTGTGCATCAGGGTATTCGATGATGCGGCCATTGAATTTGATCAGGTATAGAACCTCGGCGCGGGGGAATTCCCACGGGTTGCTGTAACGCAACCAGTTATCCGGATGTTCGACCTGGTGACCATTCTCAATTTTCTGGTTAAACATACCGTATTCGTAGCGGATACCATAACCAAAACCGGGCAGTCCCATCGTTGCCAATGAATCCAGAAAGCAGGCGGCCAGGCGACCCAGGCCGCCATTTCCCAATGCGGCATCGGATTCCATTTCGCAGATTTCATCGAGATCCAGGCCGATGCTGTTTAGGGCTTGTTTGACTTCGTCGTAGATGCCCAGATTCATCAGGCTATTTAATAGTGTTCTGCCAATCAGGAATTCCAGCGACAGGTAATAGACACGTTTACAGTCGTTGCGATAATAGGAGCGCATGGTTTCCATCCAGCGATCCATCATCCGGTCGCGAATGATGTAGGCGACAACATTGAACCAGTCACGGGTGGTGGCGGTGTTTGTGTCCTTGCCCACCGTGTATTCGAGACGGTTGGCCATGGATCGACGGATAGAATCGGCATCCATACCTAGATAATTGTATTTAAATGCCTTTTTGCTCTGGTTCCCTGCTGGCATGGTTGTTCCCTTAAATTTAAGTAATTCTGCCTTGAAGCCGAATTAGGGTTAATAGTGCCTGCTGTTTTAGATAATACTCGCATGAAACAGCAATGCATACAGGGGCTATTTCCTGAAATCATGATGCCGTTTTTATGGGTATCGTGCTGTGATATAAAAAGATGAGTTCTGTGTTCAAACGCAGTAATTTTATTAGAAACAGTATATTATCGATGTGTTGTTCGGTAATATGACCCTTTTCCAGGGATAGAATAATATTGTGAGAGTAGTGCCTAGCAAGATGACAATAAGAAAATTTACCCTGCACAGTCTTCAGTCTTATGTCGGGAAATGGGTGTTTTTTATTCTGTTTGCCCTGTTGGCGACGAGGGTAGCGGCAGCGCCGATGACGCTGAATCTCAAGGATGCCGATATTAATGCCGTGATCAGTACGGTTTCCGAGGTTACCGGTAAGAATTTTATTGTAGACCCGCGTGTTAAGGGCAAGGTGACGATCATCTCCTCCCGGCCGATGAAAAAGGCCGAGCTCTATCAGGTATTCCTCTCTATTCTCGAAGTGCACGGTTTTTCTGCCGTTCCAAGTGGCAATGTAATCAAGATTCTTCCGGATGCCAGTGCCAAACAGTCGCCGTTGCCGGTGGCCAGCGATGGCGACCCTGGTGAAGGTGATGAGCTGGTGACCCGTGTTATTGAGCTGAACAGTGTTGCTGCGGCGCAGCTAGTACCGATTTTGCGTCCATTGATACCCCAGCAGGGACATCTGGCGGCCTATGCGGCCAGTAATATTTTGATTGTCTCGGATAGGGCCGCCAATATTGAGCGTTTGAGTAAAATCATCAAGCGTATTGATGCCCCCAGTAGCGATAAGATTGAGGTGATATCGCTGCATCATGCCTCGGCCTCCGATATCGTGCGTATACTCAATGGGCTGGAGCAGCAAGCGGGTGCTAAAAAAGGCTCGCAGGCGGATAAACCGGTATTGATTGCCGATGAACGCACCAATAGTATTTTGATTGGTGGTGGCCGTTCGGGTCGCTTACGTATACGTACGATTATTTCACATTTGGATACCCCGCTGGCGACGATTGGTAATACCCGCGTGGTTTATCTACGTTATGCCCGTGCCAAGGACATGGTGCCGTTGTTGACGGGCGTCAGTAGTAGCATTGAGCAGCAGAAGGGGGCCAAGACGGGTAAGGCTCAGCAGGATGTTCGGATAAGCATCCAGGCCGATGAGAGTACCAATGCGCTGGTGATTACCGCGCCACCGAGCATGTTTCGTTCGCTGGATGCGGTGATTAAACAGCTTGATGTACGTCGGGCGCAGGTTCAGGTGGAGACGATCATTGCCGAGGTGTCTGAGAATATGTCGACGGAACTGGGTGTGCAGTGGGCCGTGGATGGCTCAGTCAGTGGTCAAGGCCCGGTGGGCCTGACTAATTTCACTACATCGCCAGGCAGTAATTTGGGGGCTATCGGTAGTGCATTGACCGGTGGTATTGCGCCGGTGCTGGATCCCGGTTTGACGCTTGGTATTGGCCTGTTTAATAGTGGCACGATGAATTTTACAGCCCTGGTGCGGGCGCTGAAGGGTGATGGAACAACCAATATCCTGTCGACTCCGACATTGGTGACGATGGATAATGAAGAGGCCGAGATTGTTGTGGGTCAAACCGTACCGTTTATTACCGGCTCATTCAGTGGTGCCAGTGGTGCCTCTACACCCACTAATCCGTTTCAGACGATCAAGCGTGAGAATGTCGGTATTACCCTGAAGATCAAGCCGCAAATTAACGAGGGCGATGCGGTTAAGCTGGATATTGAACAAACGGTGGATAGTCTCAGTGCCAGTACCGCAGGTGCAGCCGATTTGATTACCAACACCCGCTCCATTAAGACGACGGTGATCGTCAATGATGGTCAAACCATTGTGCTGGGTGGCTTGATGGATGATGATGTCAAGGAATCGACACAGAAGGTGCCATTACTCGGAGATATTCCGCTGTTGGGTTGGTTGTTCAAGTACAAGTCAACCACAAATGAAAAGAAAAATTTGATGGTATTCCTGCGGCCGGTGATTATTCGTGATGCGGCCACGGCTGCAGCGGTGACCAGTGGTAAGTACAACGCCCTGCGCAATCTTCAGCAAGAGGCACGGGATAAAGGCTTGTTGTTTATGGATGATGGGCGCTCGCCACTATTGCCGCCAATTGATGACTTTCTGGTTCGTCCACCATCAATGCCTGTTGAAGGCAGTGCGTCATCAGTTGATCAGCCATCATCAGCGCGGGGTGGGCCACCCGTGCCCCTTGATACCAGGCGACCATGATGTCCGAGGACAGTCCTACGGTGTCTGAATCTGTTGATCTGGCGCCGGAGCTAGCGAACCCCGTACAGCAACACCTGCCGCTGGCCTATGCCAAGCGTCATGGTGTCTTGCTGGCTGAAATAACCCCGCAGGGTGCCCGTCTGCAATGTCGCCCGGATATAAAAAGCCAGATATTGCAGGAGATGCGTCGTTTTGTGGGCGTGCCGATACAGCCGGTGCTCTGCAGTCTGGAAGATTTTGACGAGGCCTTGCAGCACTTATATGAACAGGACAGTTCGCGCACCATGCAGAGCATCAGCGATGCCGGCGGTGAAATGGATCTGTCCCGCATTGCCCAGCAACTGCCGGAGCCGCAGGACCTGCTCGAAAGTCAGGATGATGCGCCGATTATTCGTTTAATTAATGCACTATTGACCGAGGCGGTTAAGGAACAGGCCTCGGATATCCATGTCGAACCCTATGAGAGCCGTCTGGTAGTCCGGTTCCGTGTTGATGGTGTCCTGCGTGAGGTACTGGAGCCGGCACGGGTACTGGCCCCGTTGCTGATTTCACGAATCAAGGTTATGGCCAAGCTGGATATTGCCGAGAAACGCCTGCCTCAGGACGGCCGAATCTCATTGCGTATCGCCGGGCGTCCGGTCGATGTGCGTGTTTCAACGTTGCCGTCTGGCCATGGTGAGCGGGCGGTGTTGCGTCTGCTGGATAAGCAGGCCGGGCGTCTGGATCTTGAGCATCTGGGTATGGATGCTGACATCCTGCCGGTTATGGATCGTATTCTGCATCGTCCCCATGGCATTGTTCTGGTCACCGGTCCGACCGGTAGTGGTAAGACCACGACCCTGTATGCCGGCATCGCCCGACTCAATGATAAACAACGTAATATCATGACGGTCGAAGACCCGATTGAATATTATATTGATGGTATCAGTCAGACCCAGGTACAGACCCGGGTCGATATGACCTTTGCCCGTGGTCTGCGGGCCATTCTGCGCCAGGATCCGGATGTGGTGATGGTGGGTGAGATTCGTGATCTGGATACCGTTGAGATTGCCGTGCAGGCCAGTTTAACGGGACATCTGGTGTTATCGACACTGCATACCAACAGTGCCGTGGGTGCCGTTACCCGTTTGCGTGATATGGGTGTTGAGCTGTTCATGTTGTCATCGAGTTTGATTGGTGTGCTGGCGCAGCGTTTGATTCGGGTGTTATGTCCGGAGTGTAAGCATTCTCACCCCGCTACCGAAACAGACCGGTCGGTGTTGGGTCTGGGGCCGGGTGATCCCTTGCCAACCCTTTATAGTGCCGAGGGTTGTCGTCATTGTAATTTTACCGGCTACAGCGGTCGGCGCGGTATCTTTGAACTGGTCGAGGTCGATGAGACCATGCGCGGTATGATTCATGATGGCTCAGGGGAGCAGGAAATTGAACAGTATGCACGGCGCAGTACGCCATCCATTTTTCAGGATGGCATACGCCATGTTCTCAATGGTCAGACCTCGCTGGAAGAGGTCCTGCGCGTAACTCAGGAGGTCTGATCTTGGGTGCCTTTGAATACACGGCCCTGGATGCCGGTGGCCAGGAACAGAAGGGTATTCTTGAGGGGGACGGGCCACGCCAGGTGCGGCAGCAGGTGCGTGAACGCGGTTGGACCCCGTTGGTGGTTAATGAGGTTAGTGAGTCAAAGGCGACGGTTGCCAGTCGTCGCAAGGCCTTATTCCAGCGTGGTATCAGTGCGGCGGAGTTGTCCTTAATCACCCGTCAATTGGCCACATTGGTTGGTTCCGGTCTGCCGATTGAAGAATCACTGGCGGCCGTTGCTCAGCAATGTGAACGTGAATCACTGAAAAAAATGATGATGGCCGTGCGTTCCCGAGTGCTGGAGGGACATGAGCTGGCCGTGGCGCTGGATGATTATCCGCGCATCTTTTCCGAATTGTATCGTGCCACGGTGGCTGCCGGTGAGCAATCCGGTTATCTGCATATCGTATTAGAGCGCCTGGCTGATTACACCGAGAATCGTCAGGCCCTGCAGAAGGATATTATGCAGGCCATGATCTATCCGGTATTTTTGCTGATTGTCGCAATGGCCATGGTCGTTGGTCTATTGACCTATGTTGTGCCACAGGTGGTACAGGTATTTGCCGATATGGGGCAGGAGTTGCCCCGGCTGACACGCTGGTTGATCGCCAGCAGCGATTTTTTGCGTGACAATGGTGCCTGGTTATTGTTGTTGATGGTGGCGATGATAATCTCGGTGCGTTTGATGTTGCGCAATGAATCCATGCGGCTGCGTTACCATAGATTACAGTTGCGACTGCCATTGCTCTCACGTCTGGTTCGGGGCCTTAATGCCGCACGTTTCTCGCGCACCCTGAGTATTTTGATTGAAAGTGGCGTGCCAATGCTGGATGCCTTGCGTATATCTGCCCAGGTGGTGACCAATCTGCCCATGCGTGCGGCGGTTGAACAGGCGGCGCAACTGGTCAGCGAGGGAACCAGTCTGCATCTGGCGCTGGAATACAGTGGCTATTTTCCGCCATTGACGATTCATCTGGTGGCCAGTGGTGAGGCCAGCGGTAAGTTGGAATCCATGTTGGAGCGGGCGGCTACCAGTCAGGAGCGTGATCTGAATACAGTGATTCAACTGGCGCTGGGGATACTGGGGCCTTTGGTTATTTTGATGATGGGTGGAATGGTGTTATTGATTGTACTGGCGATGTTAATGCCGATCTTTGAGCTCAATCAATTGGTGATTTAATATTATTTTTCATAAAAGAATAAATGGAATAACGGTATGAAGAGAACAATGAGAAAAACAGCAGGCTTTACACTGATTGAGGTGCTGGTGGTGGTCGTTATCCTTGGTATCCTGGCGGCCATCGTGGTGCCGAATATCATGGATAAGCCGGATCAGGCCAAGGTCACCAAGGCCAAGGCCGACATCCGCGCCATTGAAAGTGCCTTGAACATGTATCGTCTGGATAAACATAATTACCCGCAAACCGACCAGGGTCTGGAGGCGCTGGTTGATGAGTATCTGCCACGTTTACCCAAGGATCCCTGGGATAATGACTACCTCTTCTTGAATCCGGGGAGTCATGGGACTTTTGATGTTTATTCCCTGGGTCGTGACGGACAGGCCGGTGGTGAGGGCACTGATGCCGATATTGGCAACTGGAATATGTAAATCAGGACGTATCTTGTAATGCCGGCGGATTATAGAGGATATCGTAAGGCGGCTGGGTTTACCCTGATAGAAATTCTTGTTGTTATTGTCATTATTGGTGTTTTATCCACCGCCTTTTTGATGTCGGTGGGTGGTGGTCGTCAGGATGAGGGCCGGGAAGAGGCGCAGCGTTTTGCGGCACTGGTACGGCTGGCAGGACAGGAGGCCATGTTACGGTCGCGGGAAATGGCCGTGGAGATATTGCCGCAGGGTTATCGCTTTCTGATTAATGAGGAACAGGCCTGGCAACCCTTGCAGGATGAGGTCTTGCGACCACGTGAATTACCCGAGGATATGTCCTTTGAGGTACAACTGGATGGTATGTCTGTTATGTCTATGAATGCCAATGCCAGGGATAGCGCCGATAGTGGTGCTGAAGAGCAGCGGCCTCGTATCTATTTATTTTCCACCGGTGAAATGACCCCCTTTGAGCTGATCCTGATGATTGAGGGTGCGGATTATAATTATCGTATCAGTGGTGGCTTGGGCGGTAAGCTGGATTTGAGTGAGCAAGACTGATGGCTGGGGGGGCTCCAGTACCGGTATCAAGTTTAGTCTCTCGCCATCTTGCGACTAGCAGGGCGCGTGGCTTTACCTTGCTTGAGGTTCTGGTTGCTGTGGCGGTTATTGCCATTGCGCTGGCGGCTGTGATGGCCGAGGTCAATCGGGACTTGGTTAATTCGGTGGCGTTGCGCGATAAGACCCTGGCCCAATGGGTGGCCATGAATAAGGTGGCGGAGTTGCAGATTGGTGGTCAATGGCCAGCACCAGGCGAGCAGCGTGGCGAACTTGAAATGGCGCAGCGAGACTGGCATTGGTTGATTCGGGTCTCTAAAACTGATGATAACAATATTCGCCGTCTGGATGTTGAGGTGTCTGAGCAGCGTGATGCCAGGCAGCCGCGGGCAACATTGCTGGCTTATTTGGCCAGGCCGCTAAAATGAGTCGCGGGATGATATCCAGGCCTGTTGTCTATAGGTCTAAGTTAACAGGCCGGCGTAATCAGCGTGGCTTTACGCTGATAGAGCTGCTGGTGGCGCTGGTGATTTTTGCACTGTTGGCCACCATGTCCTACGGTGGTTTGCGTACGGTGCTGGATGCCCAGCAACGTTTTGAACAACATAATGATCGTCTGGCCGAGCTGCAGATGATGTTTATGATGATGGGTCGCGATATTGAACAGACGGTCAATAGACCGATACGTGATGAGTATGGCGATACACAGTCGGCCTTGCTGGGTGGTACTGAGGGTTTGGAATTGACCCGGGGTGGACGCCGTAATCCCGCGGGTATGGCCCGGAGTCAATTGCAGCGGGTTGGCTGGGTGCTGGATAATGGGGAGTTGATTCGCCTGTCATGGGTGGCGCTGGATAGGGCTCAGGATAGTGTGGCAGGCCGCCATTCTATGACCGATCAGGTGGTGGGTCTTGAGTTTCGTTTTCTTGATCAGCAAAGGCAGTGGCGTTCGCAATGGCCGGTCTTAAGCAATAATGATAAACAGCCGGCATTGCCACGAGCCGTGGAGGTTAATGTAGAGCTGGAGGATTG
>Ga0316190_10001767_pt1 | contig 15721 bp, 14 predicted proteins | sample Eddworburrow2_MG_FD_204929 | JGI IMG/M metagenome (GOLD analysis project Ga0316190, IMG submission 204929) | Coastal sediment microbial communities from Maine, United States - Eddy worm burrow 2 | ecosystem: Environmental > Aquatic > Marine > Coastal > Sediment | place: USA: Maine | collected... | reverse complement strand
CGAGTGACGTCACTCCGGTGGTGCCTGCGGAACCCAGTGAAGCACTGGTGCTCGCCAACGTCGGCGACTCGCGCACCTATCTGTACCGCAATGGTCGACTCCGACGCGTCACGATCGACCACAGCTACGTCCAGGAGTTGGTGTCGACCGGGCACATCAGCGAGGACGAAGCCCGCACGCACCCGCGTCGCAACATCATCACCCGGGCTCTCGGAATCGAACCGGACGTCCGTGTCGACTGGTGGACACTCCCCTTGATCAAGGGCGATCGCTTCGTGCTCTGCAGTGACGGGCTGGTCGATGAGGTCGATGACGACGACATCGTGGCGACGCTGGCTGATCTGGCCGATCCCCAAGCCGCCGCCGACCACCTGATACTCCTCGCCAACCAGGCCGGCGGGCGCGACAACATCACCGTGATCGTCGTCGACGTGCTCGATGGCGACGATGCGCCGGACCCGACCCAGGAGATCGACGTCGTCCCGCTCTGGGCGGACGGCTCCGCCGATCCGACCCCTGCGGGAACACTCGAACTCGACGCCGACCCCAGCCTCCCACCACCGGGTGGCGCTGCCTCCGACGGAACCGATGCCCCCGCCGAGCCGTCGGGCAACCGTCGCAGTCTCCGCAAGTTCGCCATCGGGTTCGCCGTCGCGGCAGTGATCGTCATCACCTTCGTCGTGCTGTCGGTCTGGGCCCGTTCGGGCTACTTCGTTGCGTTCGACGAGAACGAGGAGGCGATCATCTACCAGGGTCGGCCCGGCGGTGTCTTGTGGATCGAACCGACCGCGGTGAACTCTGGTGGTGCCGCCCGCGACGACCTCGAACCCGAGGTGGCCGCGGAGATCGACGACGAGCCCCGGTTCGACTCTGCCGACGAAGCCGCCGAGTTCATCCGCACCGGCGTCACGACCACCACCACCACGACCACCACGACGACGACCACGGTCCCGCCGCCGCCGACGACGACGGCGCCGGCCGACGCAGCTCCTGCCGGGGTGACGACGATCGCTGCACCCTGACCAACGTGATGACCGGCATCGACGTCACCACCTTCGCCTCCGACGAAGAGACTCACCCCGTCGACTCACCATTGGCTCGGAGCCGTCGGTCGACCGAACTCACGCTCGTCGTGATGGCGGCATTGATCACCGGGGCTGCCTACACGATCACCGCGCTCGGCACGAACGCCGAGGTTCCGCCCGGCATCGTCTTCTTCGTGGCCATCCTGCTCGGATTGTTGCTGTGCGCCCACGTGATGATCCGCCTGGTCGCCCGCGGCGCCGACGGAACGCTGCTGCCACTCGCCGCACTGCTCCATGGCATCGGCTTCGTCATGATCACGCGGCTCGACGACGAACTCGCCGGCCTCCAAGCGACGTGGAGCCTCATCGCCATCGGCGCCTTCGTCGCCACGCTGCTCATCGTCCAACGGGCCACCGACCTCGCCCGGTACAGCTGGCTGTTCTTCTTCGGTGGGGCGTTCCTGCTGCTGCTACCACTCGCCCCGGGACTCGGCGCGAACATCAACGGTGCCCGGATCTGGGTGAGTCTCGGGCCGATCAACTTCCAGCCGGGCGAGTTCGCCAAGATCGCCCTGGCGATCTTCTTCGCCTCGTACCTCGCAACCCGCCGGGAGCTCATCGCGGCGTCGACATGGAAGGTCGGACCCTTCCACCTTCCTGAGCCGCGCTACATCGCACCGATCATCATGGCGTGGGGATTCGCCGTGGTCGTGATGGTCTTCCAGCGCGATCTGGGCTCATCGCTGCTGTTCTTCACACTGTTCGTCGTGATGATGTGGGTTGCCACCGAGCGGCTCGGCTACCTCCTGCTCGGCACTGTCCTGTTCGGCGCGGCCGCCTACTTCTCGTGGACCAGGTTCGGTCATGTCCAGACCCGTGTCGACATCTGGCTCGACCCCTGGGAGGACCCGCTCGACCGTGGCTATCAGATCATCCAATCCCTGTACGGGCTCGCCGATGGCGGCCTGACCGGCACCGGCCTCGGCCGCGGGAACCCCGGCCAGGTCCCCGAAGCCCAGAACGACTTCATCTTCTCCTCGATCGGTGAAGAATGGGGCCTGATCGGCGCGTCAGCAGTGCTGATGGCATTCATCCTGATCGTCGGTGCAGGTCTTCGGACCGCGCTGCGCACCGACCGCACCTTCGAGAAACTGTTGGCAGTCGGCCTCACGACGATCGTGGGTATCCAGGGGTTCATCATCATCGGCGGAGTCATCAAGGTCGTCCCGCTGACGGGCATCACCCTGCCGTTCGTCAGCTACGGCGGTTCCTCACTCGTCGCCAACTACGTGCTGCTCGCCTTGCTGATCCGGCTGTCCGACTCGTCGGCGCGGCGGCTCGGTGAACTGCCGGACGACCCGACGCCGAGCGAGCGCTGGAAGGCGTGGCGCCTCTCACGTCGACTCCGCCGGGAAGACCACAAGGCCGTCGCGTGAACCGACAGATCCGTCAGCTCGCCGTGGGCTTGATGGCGTGCTACGTCGTGCTCTTCGTCGCGCTGAACTACTGGCAGGTCGGACGCAAGCAGGAACTCGACGCTCGATTCGACAACACCCGCCAGGTGCTCCGCGAGTTCAACAAGCCGCGCGGGCCGATCGTCACCGCCGACGGCGTGGTCGCCGCGGTGTCGTTCCCGACTCTGCCCGGCGAGCCCTACGACTACCGACGGGAATACCCGACCAGCAACCTCCTCGCGGACATCACCGGCTACTACACCTTCGCGTTCGGCTCGACGCAGGTGGAACGGCTCTACGGCGACGTCCTCACAGGCTCCACGACCGAGCAGCAGGTACGGGGCCTCGGCGACCTGCTCACGGGTGGAACCAGCTCGACCGGCACCGTCGAACTCGCCGTGCGCAAGGACGCTCAAGAGGCAGCCCAGTTCCTCCTCGGGGGGCGCACCGGATCGATCACTGTCATCGAACCCACGACCGGTGCGATCCGGGCGATGTACAGCAACCCGACCTACGACCCCAACACGTTCGTCAACGCCGACTTCGACGTCGCCCAACAGGCGATCACCGACCTCCAGAACGCGGAAGGAAACCCGCTGCTGGCCCAGGCATACCAAGAGCGCTACATGCCCGGCTCGACGTTCAAGGTGATCACGACGGGCATCTCCCTCGAAGCTGGCATCGATCCGACCACGGCGTTCCCGAACGAACGCGAATGGGTCCCGCCCCAGACCGACGACCCGATCCAGAACTACAACGGCAGCCTCTGCGGCGGCGACTTCCCCACCGTGTTCGCCCGCAGCTGCAACATCCCGTTCGCGAAGCTCGCCACTCTCCTCGGACCCGAAGCGATGGTGGCCGGCGTCGGAGCCTGGGGTATCGGCGAGGAGCTCCCGATCGACCTGCCACGGCCCGCCGCCAGCACGTTCGGAAACACCGAGAACCTGGCCCAGGAACTCCCACTGCTCGCCATTCGCGGGTTCGGGCAGAGCGAGGTGCAGATGGTGCCGCTCCACATGGCGATGGTGGCAGGCACCGTCGCCAACGGTGGCCTGATGATGAAGCCGTACGCCGTCGAGGCAACCTACGACCAGGCTGGTCGGGTGCTCGATCGAACGACACCAGAGGTCTGGAAGACCCCGCTGTCACCGACGAACGCCGCGATCGAGACCCAATTCATGATCGGCGTCGCGGAACGAGGCACCGCCAGCTGCTGCATCGGCCTCGAGGGCGGCATCCCGGTCGCGGCCAAGACCGGCACTGCGCAGCTCGACGATCCCTCCAATCCCGACCTGTCGCACGCCTGGATCATTGCGTTCGCTCCAGCTGACGACCCGCAGTACGCGGTCTCGGTCGTGCTCACCAACGTCCAGTCGACCGCCGACGTCGCCGCCACCGGAGGCCGCCTCGCCGGCCCGCTCGCGAAGGGGATGCTCGACTTCCTTCTCACCGGTCCGGGCTCGCAACCGGTATCGGCAACGATCCCGCCGGTCACCCCACCCCCCATGGCGCCGCCGACGCCCAACACGCCCGCGGCCGACGGATGAACCGCCCGCTCTCGCACCTGCCGACCGTGTGCACCACACGGTCGGTAACCTTGCCAAGCGCTGCGAACCCGAGTTCCAGCCGAGGAACCACATCGTGACGAACAACGGCGAGGCGACGGTCATCAACGACCGGTACGAGATCCACAAACGGATCGGACGCGGCGGCATGGCCGACGTGTTCTCCGCGCGCGACCTGCTGCTCGATCGCCAGGTCGCCGTCAAGGTGCTGTTCCCCGAGTTCGCCACCGACGCCAACTTCGTGGAGCGATTCCGACGAGAGGCGCAATCCGCTGCGAGCCTCTCGCACCCCAACATCGTCAACGTGTACGACTGGGGCAAGTACGAAGGCACCTACTTCATCGTGATGGAGGAGGTGCAGGGACGCACCCTCGCCGAGATCCTCGCGACGAACAAGCAGCTGACCTCGAAGCAGGCTGCCGAGATCGCCAGCGAGGTCGCCGCGGCACTGGGCTTCGCGCACGACAACCATGTCGCACACCGCGACATCAAGCCCGCGAACATCCTGATCGGCACGAACGGGCAGGTGAAGGTCGCCGACTTCGGCATCGCCCGCGCCCTCAACGCGCCGACCGAGTCGAACCTCACTCAGGTCGGATCGGTGATGGGCACCGCGACCTACTTCTCCCCTGAGCAGGCTCAGGGCGCCCAGCCCGATCCGCGCAGCGATCTGTACTCACTCGGCATCGTCATGTACGAGATGGTGGCCGGTCGACCGCCGTTCACCGGCGAGAATCCGGTCAGCATCGCCTACAAGCAGGTCCATGACGCCCCCCAACCGCTGGTGCAGATCGTCGCGGACGTTCCCCGGTCGTTCGAGGCGATCGTCGCCAAGTTGCTCGCCAAGGACCCCAAGCTCCGCTACCCGAGTGCCGCTGCACTGCGCGACGACCTGCGCCGCTTCCGCAACGACGAGCCGGTGCAAGCCCTGACCGCTGCTGCCGCCGCCCAGAACCGCGGGGCCGGTGCTGCTGCGGCTGGCCTCACCGCAGCAGCTGTGGTGGGTGCGACCACCGTGAACCCCACGGTCGCGCCGACCGGCAGCGTCCCCACGGCCCCGCCGCAGTCCTCGTCGGTGCCGTCGACGGGGATGATGGAGGCCGGCTACCCGACCGGCGCCTCGGCCGATGCTCTGTACTACGACACCAACCCGTCGCGGACCGGATGGTACGCGCTCGGGGCATTCGTCGCCCTGCTCCTGCTCGTGGTCGGCGGCGTCCTGCTGTTCCAGGCACTCAGCGGCGACGATGCTGACGCCGAGCCGACCCAGTTCGTCCTCGACGACTACACCAACATGCCGCTCGCCGAGGTCACCGCCGACCTCTCATCGAAGGACATCTTGTTCATCACGACGCCCGAGGAGAGTTCGCTCGTGGCGGTCAACTTCGTGATCCGCACCGACCCACCGGGTGGCACGCTGCTCCTTCCTGACCAGACCGTCGAGGTCTTCTACAACCCGGACCCCCAGCTCGTGCCGGTTCCCAATGTGGTGAGCCTGCCGATCACCGAGGCCTCCGAGCGGCTCTCAGCCGACGGGTTCGTGGTCGGCGCCGTGACCACCGAGGAACGTGACGACCTCGCCGAGGACACCGTCATTTCGAGCGATCCAGCGGCCGGGACGCCGGCGTTGCAGGGAACCGAAGTGGACCTCGTCGTGGCCGCGCCTCCTTCCAGTGTTCAGGTTCCCGGTCAGGTGATCGGGATGACCGAGATCGAAGCCCGCACACTCCTCGAGGATCCGCCCTACGAGTTCACCGTCACCACCGACGTCCGTTCCAGTTCCACGGTCCCGCCGGGCACCGTGATGGAGATCCGACCCGGTCCCGGTGAGCTGATTCCGAAGGGCAGTGATGTGGTCATCATCGTGTCCGACGGCCCCGAACCCGTCCGGGTGCCGGCCGTGGTCGGCCGGACCGAGGCCCAGGCGACGAACACCCTGACCGAGGAGGGGCTCGTACCCAACGTGACCCGGATCGATGTCCCGGCCGGCAGCACCGACGACGGCCGCGTCGTCGCGCAGAGCCTGCCACCCGGTTCCGAGGTCGACCCGGGCACCGCGATCACCATCACGGTCGGTCGAGCCGTGGTGCCGGTGACAACGATCCCGCCGACCACCACGACGACGCTCGCGCCGACGACCACGACATCGACCACCACCACGACCACCACCACGGTCCCCTGATCCTGACAGGTCCGTCCGAGGGCTCTCCCTGGCGACCGACGATCACTGGGCGGGCGTGGACGCCCGAGTGAGGAAGTTCGCGAGAAGGTCGTGGCCCTGGCCGGTGAGGATGCTCTCGGGATGGAACTGCACGCCTTCGACGTCGAGTGAACGATGTCGTACACCCATCACGACGCCGTCAACGGTGTGAGCGGTGACGACCAAGTCGTCGGGGATGCTGCCGGGTGCGAGCGTGAGTGAGTGGTAGCGCGTCGCCGTCAACGGTGATGGCAGCCCCGCGAAGATGCCGCTGCCGTCATGGATGATCTCGGACGTCTTGCCGTGCATCAACTCGGGCGCGCCGACCACCTCGGCGCCATAGACGTGTCCGATCGCCTGATGACCGAGGCAGACCCCGAAGACGGGGGTCCCGATGGCCGCGAACGCGCCGATCGCCTCGCAGATGATCCCGCTCGTCTCGGGCCGACCCGGACCGGGTGACAGCAGCACCGCGTCGGGCGTCAGCGCGACGGCGTCGGCGACGGTGACCTCGTCGTTACGAATCACGATCGGTTCGGCTCCGAGCTCACCGAGATACTGCACCAGGTTGTAGACGAAGCTGTCGTAGCTGTCGATGACGAGGACGCGAGGCACGGCCTCCAGTATGGAGGGCTCGACGGCCGGGCGCCCGATCGATTCGACCAGCAGGTCGAGACCGCTGTTTTCAACGGACCCTCGCTCGGATCACGTATGCTCATCGCTGCATGGCTCCCCCGAAGCGAAAGACCGGTGGCGGTCGGGTGACCCCGAAGGGAACTCGTCCCGAGGACCGCCGCACCACGCCGGCGTCGAACGACGGCGAACACCACGCGGTGGCCGCCTCGTCGCGCTACACGCCGAAGGCCACCAAACGTCAACTGGTCCCGCCGCACTGGATCCCGATCATCATGTTGGCATTGCTGATCATCGGTGGGCTGATGATCATGGCGCGCTATCTGGTCTTCACCGACAGCAACATCCCGACACTCATCGGGCTGGTGTGCATCCTCGGTGGATTGTGGACTGCCACCAAGTGGCGTTGACGGCCTGACCCGTCCGCACCACTGGCTGCGGTGCGTGACCCCGTCACCCACCGCGGTGACCCGATCCCGCCCTGTGAGATACCCGAATCACAGTCGTGTGGTTCCTCTCAACTTGTCCACAGTTCTGTGGACAACGCAGCGGCGGCCGCGCTCAGTCGTACAGCGGAGCGACCTCGGTCATGTCCTCGAGACAATGCCGCGGCGGCGGTGGATCGTCGTCCGGGGCCATTGTCAACTTCAATTCCACCCCACAGACATCGCACCGATACCTGCGGTTCACCTTGCGCAGCTCGCCACTCGGTGGAGGTTCCGGGGGAAGCGACGTCATGCTCCGCAGCATCATGATCCCGGTTTTCCACAGGACATATCCCATCAGGACGCCGAATCCGACCCAGATCACGGTCGAGACAGCAGGCATACGGCCACGCTAGCGGTCGTTCGCCACCAGGGGTTCTCCGACACGAGGAGGTTCACATGCCCGCCAGACCATGTGACAATGGACTCATGAGCACCCTGACGTCACTGTCCAGTATCGCCGAGGTCGACGCCGCCGCGGCCGGTCGAACGGTCCCACGAGAATTCCTCGAACTCGTCCGCACGCACCCATCGTCGCCGGCACTGCATTCGATGCGCGGCGACAACGAATGGAATGTCTGGACGCTGCAGGAGTTCGCCGACCTGGTCGCCCGAGCGGCGGCGGGCCTTGCAGACGCTGGAGTCGGCGCCGGCCAGCAGATGCTGCTGATGATGCGCAACCGTCCGGATTTCCACTGGTTCGACGCCGCCGCGCAGTTCCTGCGCGCGACGCCGGTGAGCATCTACAACTCCTCGTCGCCGGAGGAGATCGAGTACCTCGCCGGTCATGCGGGTGCACGCATCGCAATCGTCGAAGATGGCGGGTTCCTCGACCGCATTCTCAAGGTCCGCTCCGAGCTGCCGTTGCTCGAACGCATCTACGTCATCGAGCCGCCCGAAGGGCCGTTGCCCGAGGGTGTGTTCCCCGCGTCGAACCTGCTCGAGACGGGCTCGGCCGACCTCGATGCTCTCGGCGCCGCCACACAACCGGATGACATCGCCACGCTCATCTACACCTCCGGCACGACCGGCCCACCCAAGGGCGTGATGATCACCCAGTACAACGTCGTGTACACCATCGAGATCCTCAAGCGTTCGATCGACTTCGACACCTTCGTCGGCATGCGCGTCGTGTCCTACCTCCCGATGGCCCACATCGCCGAACGGGCGGTCAGCCACTATCAGAGCATGATGCTCGGTTACAGCGTCTACTGCTGCCCCGATGCGAACCAGCTGACGCTGTATCTCAAAGAGGTTCACCCGCAGCTCGCCTTCGGTGTCCCGCGAGTGTGGGAGAAGATCTACAACGGGGTCAACGCGGCGTTGGCAGCGGACCCCGACCGCAAGGCTCAGTTCGACGAAGGCGTGAACGCGGCGATCGAGATCCGCAGGACGAACCTCGACGGCAACTTCACCGACGAGCAACAGGCCACACTCGACTTCCTCGATGGCGTCGCGTTCTCCAACGTTCGGGCGCTGGTCGGCCTGGACGCGATCGAATTGGCGATCACGGGTGCCGCCCCGATTCCGGTCCCGGTGCTCGAGTGGTTCAACGCCATCGGTGTCCCACTGGCAGAGATCTACGGCATGTCGGAGACCACGGGCCCGATGACGTTCTCACCCGACCGCCCGAAGATCGGCACGGTCGGTCGGGGCTGCCACGGCATGGAGGTCGAGATCGCCGACGACGGCGAGGTGATCTGCCGCGGAGGCAATGTGTTCCAGGGCTACTTCAAACAGCCGGACAAGACCGCGGAAACGATCGTCGACGGCTGGCTGCACTCGGGTGACATCGGTGAGATCGACGACGAGGGATACATCAGCATCGTCGACCGCAAGAAGGAGCTGATCATCACCTCGGGCGGCAAGAACATCAGCCCGGCCAACCTCGAGGCTGCATTGAAGACGATCCCCCTGATCGGTCAGGCTGCCGCGATCGGCGACGGACGCAAGTTCGTGTCAGCGATCCTCGTACTCGATCCCGAGGCGTCGACCGTCTGGGCGAAGGCCAACGGCAAGGAGTCCCTCACGCTGCCGGAGTTGTCCGCCGACCCCGACGTCATCGCGACGATCCAAGCTGGTGTCGACGAGATCAATGCGCAGTTCGCGCAGGTCGAGCAGATCAAGAAGTTCACCCTCGGCGGTGAAGAATGGATGCCCGACAGCGACATGTTGACCCCGACCTCGAAGCTCAAGCGCCGCGGCGTCACCTCCCGCTATGGCGCCGCGATCGAGGAAATGTACGCCGACTGAGCGTTCCTGACGGGATCAGACACCATCAGGAACGGTTTCCGCGGTCGGGTCGAGACCAATCAGCAGATCGAGCACACGGCTGACATCAGCGATGTCGCGATCCGCCAGATGGAGAGCGAATTGGGCTTGCACCGCTCGGCGATAGCTCACGCTCATCTCGCGCCACAACCGACGGCCCGTGCGGGTGAGCTCGATTTCGACAGCACGATGGTCGGCGCCGGGAACCTCGCGGTGGCGTGCGACCCAACCCTCCTCCTGAAGCCGATCGAGCCGTCGACTCAAGCTCGACGGCGGAAGCCGGAGGTCGACGGCAACGTCGAGGGGACGAGCGCGCCCACCAAGTCGTTGCAGCGACGCCAGCACGTCGAACCAGCCGAGCGGGATGTCCCAGTCGGCTCGTAGCTCATCGTCGATGCCCCGCTCGATCTGACCGACGACGGCCTGAAGTCCCCGCCATGCAGCCACTCGCGACGCATCGAGGCGAGCCATCGGGACCTCAGCTGGTCGCCCGGATCGCCGATTCGAAGGCGCGTAGCGCCTCGCTGACCTCCTTGGAGGTCACGATCAGTGGGGGCATCCAGCGAATGGTGCGGTTGCGCGTGCCAGCGGTCATCAAGATGACCCGACTCTCTCGGAGACAGTGCGCAACGATGGCTGTCGCCCGCTCCGCGGAGTCGAACTCGGTGGCCACCATGAGCCCTCGCCCACGAACGTAGAGCAACGACCGGTCGAGTTGCTGCAGCTCGCGGAGAGCGTCGATCAGCTGGTTGCCGCGAGCCTGGACATTGTCGAGGAATCCCGGTTCGGTGAGTACGTCGATGGTTGCCAGGGCTGCGGCACAGCCGATCGGGTTGCCATTGGACGAACCTCCCTGGCTTCCCACTCGCCAGGAGTCATCGATGGACCGGCGCATGCCGAGCGCCGCGAAGGGGAACCCGGATGCAATCCCCTTGGCCATGCAGAGCATGTCTGGCTCGACGTCGTGGGCATCGATCGCGAACATCTTGCCGGTGCGGCCGAACCCGCTCTGGATTTCGTCGGCGATGAACAAGATGCCATGCGCGGCGCAACGTTCGGCGAGACCTTGGATGAATCCCGCCGGTGTCGGGATGTACCCCCGTTCGCTGATCACGGGTTCGATGACGATCGCAGCGACTTCGTCCGACGGGACTTGAGTCTGGAAGATCCGGTCGAGCCCGCGCAACGCTCCGCTGATCTCTGCCTCCTGGTCGGATGCATGCGGGTCGGGAAACGGTGCCACGAACACCCCCGGTGGAAAGGGCCCGTACCCGGCACGGTCGATGGCCCGAGACGTCGACATCGCCAAGGTCAAGTTCGTGCGACCGTGAAATGCTCCGTCGAACACCACGATGTTGTGACGTCCGGTCGCATGCTTGGCCACCTTGACCGCCGTCTCGAGGATCTCGTCACTCGAGTTGGCGAAGAAGAACGTGTCGATCGGCTCGGGCGTGATCTCGGCGAGTCGGGCGGCCAGCGGTTCGAGGAGGTCGTGGGTGTACACGTTCTGCTGCGCATGGACGAACCGACCGGCCTGCTCCCGGATCGCCTCGACCACCTTGGGGTGGCAGTGCCCGGTCGACGCGGCTGCGATCCCAGCGGTGAAGTCGAGGTACTCGTGGCCGTCGGCGGCGACGACTCGACAGCCGTGACCGCTCACGACTCGGAGATCCGTGGTCTTCGCCCAGACGTTCGACGTGTGCGATCCAGCGGTCATCCGACGAGCCTACGCATCCAGCCCGCCGGTGGCGATCAGTGCCTCGTCCCAGGTGGCGCGATCCATGAACAACTTCCGGGTCGACATCACCCACCGGGGCGCATTGACACCCAGGGCGCCGTGGAGACGGCCCTCGCGACCGAACAACGTCAGGTACTTGCCGTCCGTGACCGATCCAGCGACGACGCGAACCTCGTCATCATGCGCAGCGCGACCGAGGAACTGGATCCGGTGCTCGAACTGGTCACTCCAGAAGAACGGCAACGGCGCATACGGCTCGAACGGTTCGCCGGCACTCGCGCGGACCATGTTGTTCGCAGCATGCGCACCCTGTTCCGCAGCGTTGGTCCAGTGTTCGACGCGCATCTCCTCGCCGAAGAGTTCGTTCGGCCACCGGGCCACGTCGCCCGCCGCGAACACCCCGCGGATCTGTCGACCATCGGCGTCGACTGCGTTCAGACCGGCGTCGCAGACCACACCGTCGCGAAGCTGCAGCCCACTCCCCTCCAGCCACTCCGTCGCCGGCCTCACGCCGATTCCGACGACGATCACGTCGGCGGGTACCTCGGTGCCGTCCGCGAGCTGGACACCGGTTGCCGTGAGCGCGTCGATACGGACATCACAGCGCACGTCGACGCCGTGTGCTCGATGCAGCCCGGCGATCGCTTCGCCCATCTCGGCACCGAGGCCGCGGATCAGCGGCGCCGACGCCCCTTCGAGGACGACGACGTCGTTGCCGAGCGTCTTGGCGGTCGCCGCCGCCTCCAAGCCGATGAACCCGGCGCCGATGACGACCACCTTGCGGCCGCCGGGAGCGATCTCCCGACGGAGCGCCAATGCGTCATCGAGCGAACGCAACTCGTGAACGTGATCGAAGTCGTGGTGACCGGCAAGTCGACGGGGTGAGGCGCCCGTGGCGATCACGAGCGCATCGAATGCCACCTCGGAGCCATCGGCGAGCAGCACCCGGCGGTCGTCGAGATCGAGGCCGACCGCCGCAGCACCGAGTCGCCACTCGACATCGAGGTCGTCGAACACATCCGGTTGACGAAGGTGAATCCGATCGGGCTCCCACTCCCCCGTCAACAGCTTCTTCGAGAGCGGCGGCCGATCGTAGGGACGGTGAATTTCGTCGCCGATCACGACCACCGAGCCGACACCATCATGTTGACGCAACGTCTCAGCGGCGCGCAGCCCGGCGAGTGACGCGCCGACGATCACCACCCTGTCGAGCGAGGGAACAGGGTGTGCCGTGTCGTTCATGGCGACACGATGCCATGGTTTCACCCGTCGGAAGAAGCTCGGTAGCGTCGAGGCATGTCCGACATCGAATCGCGTCCGCTGCCGACCGTCGATGCCGTCAACGAGATGATCGGCGAACTGTTCCCCGGTTCGAACAACAACTGCGTCGAACTCGGAGCGGACTTCGCCGTCGCTCGCCGTGACATCTCCGATGCCGAGCTCCGCCCGGGAGCCTTCGTCTCCGGTCCGTCGCAGTTCGGGCTCGCCGATGCGGCGATCTGGTACCTCGTGTTCGGCGCAACCGGGCGCATCGAGCCCATGGCGCTCACCTCGGAGTTGTCGATCCGGTTCCTCCGGCCTGCGCAGGGCTCGGTGCTGTGGGCACGAGCAACCCTCGACGTCGCCGGTCGCCGCAACGTCGTCGGCACCGTCCGCGTGTGGTGCGACGATCGTGAGGATCGTCCAACCGCAACGGCCCAGGGCACCTACGTGCTCCCGTTGTGACCACTCCGTCGGGTGACCGCCCACGGTTCCATCTGGCGATGCCCGTGCACGACCTCACCGCGGCTCGGGCCTTCTACGGCGAACTGCTCGGGTGCCCCGAAGGTCGGTCGAGTGAGCTCTGGGTCGACTTCGATCTGTACGGCCACCAGTTCGTCGCCCATCTCGACCGAGATCACCGGGCCTCGGCTCGATCGAATCCGGTCGACGGCGATGACGTCCCGGTTCCCCATTTCGGTGTACTGCTCACCCCTCGGCAGTGGCAACTGCTCGCCGACCGGTTGATCGCAGCCGGAACGTCGTTCGTGATCGAACCGCACACGCGATTCGCCGGCCAGGTCGGCGAGCAGTCGACGATGTTCCTGCTCGATCCGTCGGGGAACGCCCTCGAATTCAAGGCGTTCGCGGACGACGCGCAGGTGTTCGCTCGGTGATCGTCATCGCGGACCCGATGGACCCGCGACTCGATGACTATCGGGCCCTCAACGACCAGCCGTTCCGTCGTCGCTACGAGGCCGACGAGTGCTTCATCGCGGAGGGCTACGTCGCCATCGACCGGCTGATCGAATCCGGGCATCGCATCCGCTCGGTGCTGCTGGCGCCGTCCCGAGTCGACCGATTCCTCGAACGCGCGGGGACACTCGTGCCCGACGGGCTCGATGTGTACATCGCCGACCGTGCCGTCATCGCCTCCGTGGTCGGGTTCGATCTCCATCGCGGGGTGATCGCCTGCGCCGAGCGGCGGACATCGCTCGAGCTGTCCGACCTCACGTCGAGCGCACGCCGAGTTGCCGTCCTCGAAGGTCTCAACGACGCCGAGAACGTCGGGGCGATCGCCCGGGCTGCTCGGGCGTTCGGTATCGACGGCCTCGTGCTCGATCCGACGTGTACGGATCACTACAGCCGACGAACGGTGCGCGTCAGCATGGGCGAGGTGCTGCTGTTGCCGACCGTGCGGGGCGGTTCCACGTCGGACACGATCGGTCAGCTCCGAGCCGGAGGATTCGAGGTGTGGGCGATGACGCCCGCTGGAACGGCCGACGACCTCTGGGAGCTCCCGGTCCCCGATCGAGTTGCACTGGCCCTGGGTGCCGAGGGTCCGGGGCTCGACCGCCGGACGATGGCGGCAGCCGACCGTCTCGTCAGGATTCCGATCGCCGCACACGTCGACTCGCTCAACGTCGGCCACGCAGCGGCGGTCACCTTCGCCGCACTCACGCGTCCTTGAGTTCTCCAGAACGCAGGACTGATGGGCACGACGGACGTTGGTCAGCTCGGCTCCAGCGCGACGATCAGCATGCGTCGCAGCGGGCAGGGCCTGTTGTCGAGGCGACGAGACGGAATCTGTTACAACGTGATGAGTATGGGTGAGAACGAAGCGGGCGGAACGGCTCGGGAGTCGCGACAAGGCAACCCCGACCGGGTGCTGACGTTCACCGACGGTGTCTTCGCGATCATCATCACCATCCTCGTGCTCGACATCAGGATCCCAGAGGATCTCGAGTCGAGTTCGCTCGGCACTGCGATCGGCGATGTCGGCCCCACGTTCACGGCGTGGGTGATCAGCTTCTTCATTACGGGGATGTACTGGGTCTGGCATCGCGATCTGTTCAACCGCGTCAAGCTCGTCAACCGCGACGTCGTCTGGCTCAACGTCGTCTACCTGTTGCCGGTGTGCCTGATCCCATTCGCGTCCTCCGTGCTCGGCGAGTACCACGACGAAGCCGTCGCGCTGCATCTCTACGGGGCGGTGTTGATCGCGGCAAGTCTGTTCCGCATGGTGCTGTACGCCTATGTGATGCGGCGCCCCGAACTGCTGTGGGAGCCCGTGTCACCGGCCCACCGCCGGTTCGGCACGCTGCTCTCCGTCGCCACCGTCGGCGTCTACGTCGTGGCGATGGTCCTCGCCCTTTGGCTCCCGACCGTCAGCCTGCTGCTCTACCTCGCCGTACCATTGCTCTACTTCGTGCTGGTCACGGCGTTGCGCGACCGCCCGACCACGAGCGGCGCCGCCGACGATTTCTCGTGAGGCCGGCGGTTTCGATGCCGACCCAGAATGGTCCGCTGAGACGAACTCGGGGAGAACCGAGAGCAGAAGGCGTCTTCACCCGACTCGCCTGACCCATCCCAGAACGCGGTGTGGTCCCGCGAGCCCTGGGCTCGCGGGACCACACACAGCCGGAGCGATTGGAGTAACTCCGACGAAGGGTGTCCTCAGTGGGCGAACTTCACGTCGGGCAGGATCCGATCGATCCAACGCGGCAACCACCATGCCCGGTTTCCGATGATGTCGAGCACCGCGGGCAACAGCACCAAGCGGACGAGGAAGGCGTCCAGGAGCACTGCGGTGCCCAGGATCAGACCCATCTCCTTCATCGGCAACGTGCCGGCGATGGCGAAGGTGAAGAAGACGGCGATCATGACACCCGCGGCGGCCACGATCGGTCGCCCGGTGTGAGCGAGCGAGCCGCGAACGGCCTCCGCAGCGTCACCGGACCGCTCGAAGTGCTCCCGGGTCGAGGCGAGGAGGAAGACCGTGTAGTCCATCGAGATCGCGAACACCAGGGCGAAGAAGAACAGCGGCGCCCACGAGGTGAGGTAACCCTGACTGTCGAAGCTCAGGAGCCC
>Ga0316190_10001766_pt1 | contig 15723 bp, 16 predicted proteins | sample Eddworburrow2_MG_FD_204929 | JGI IMG/M metagenome (GOLD analysis project Ga0316190, IMG submission 204929) | Coastal sediment microbial communities from Maine, United States - Eddy worm burrow 2 | ecosystem: Environmental > Aquatic > Marine > Coastal > Sediment | place: USA: Maine | collected... | reverse complement strand
AACCAGGCTGACTTGGATCTCTCTCATCTAAAACAGGCGTTACCTCATTGGCAGTTTTATAGCGCTACAACAAGGGATGAGACAGCCGAGCGTATCCAGGATGCTGCCATTGTTATCACCAATAAGGTTATTTTGGATCGCGACTGCCTGAGCCAGGCCGAGCAGCTGCGTCTGATCTGTGTCGCTGCAACCGGCACCAATAATGTAGATCTGAAAGCCGCCCATGACCTGGGCATCACGGTTACCAATGTAGCAGGATATGCCACACCTTCAGTGGTACAGCATGTCTTTAGCCTGATGCTGGCACTCACCACCCGGCTTACTGATTACCATCAGGCTGTTGCCGAAGGTGCCTGGCAGCAGAGCAGCCAATTCTGCCTACTCAATTTTCCCATTCGAGAATTAGCAGGCAAGAGGCTGGGTATCATCGGTTACGGAGAGCTGGGCCGCGCAGTGGCTGATGTGGCAAAGGCCTTTGGCATGAAGATTCTGACCGCTGAACGCCCGGGGGGCACCGCACAGCCTGACCGAGTCCCTCTGGAAGAGTTACTCCCCCAGGTGGACATTTTGAGCCTGCACTGCCCATTGGCTGAGAATACAAAAAATCTGATTGGGCAAAAGGAGTTGGCCCTAATGAAGAAGGGAGCCTTGCTCATCAATACTGCTCGCGGCGGCATTGTTGATGAGGCAGCACTGGCTTCAGCGCTACGCTCAGGGGAGATTGGCGGAGCCGGGGTGGATGTATTGATTCAGGAACCCCCAGTGAAAGGCAATCCACTGTTGGAATCGGACATTCCAAACCTGATCATTACCCCCCATATCGCCTGGGCCAGCCAAGAATCCCGTCAACGGCTGGTGGATGAACTGGTTGCCAATATTGAGGCCTATCGCCAGGGTGAAGCCAGAAACCTTATTATTTAGCCCAAAAAAGAGCAGATAAAACCTACGGCTCTTTAACCTAGATTAATCAGTAGGACAGCCTGTAGAGTGGTTCTGACTGATCGATTGGCGTAGCAAAGCTTCCGCTCCTGCTGACGCCCCTTACCTGCATCCATGCAGGCAAAAAAAATGAGTTAATGGCATGTTCCTTAATGAGTTTTTTTGTATAGCCAGACGGGCAGTCAGAGCCGCTATACAGGTTGTAGCGCTTTCACCAAACAGGTGAGTTTTTATATTCCAGAATCTCTTTTAGTCGGAATCACTTAGGCTTACCTTATAGCGGTCTACTGATTAATCTAGGTTTAACCCAGGTTAATTAAGGAAAATCCTTATCCAGCTTTTCCGCCTCCATCTTCTCCTGGATAACACAGGCTGCCGCAAAGTTGCCCTCCTCTTCCGTCTCTAATGAGTAGCAGCGAACCACTTCAACCACCACGGAGAGCGGTGGCGTAATACTCTTACCTGGCACAATGACGATAGATAACCGGGTACCCGGCTCTACCTCCTTATCAAGCCACAACAACAGCCCATCACCACTAAGGTTTTTAACAATGGCACCTGCCGTTTCATCTGATCCTTCAATCCGGAATCGTGCAGGGCATTCAACATCCATGCGATAAAAATTCCTATTATCGGAGTGTGGCAACATAGTCATATTTTCCCCAGTTATGGTTGGCATTGAGCATTTCTGCTCTTGCTAAAATACTGTAGACCTTCAGAGAGATTTGTCACCCCATCCAGCCAGAATTTTCATACTCATTTGATTCATTTCAGCAGCACGTTGCACAGTGCCCGCTTCATTGTAACAGCGTAACTCAGGGGCATTTCCTGAGGGCCGCAAATGCACCACCTCATCACTCTCAAAGGTAATACGCAGACCATCTGTCGTATCAAAGCCTTTCACTGCACCAAAATCATTTCCAAACAGTGCCTCCACGGCTATTTTATCCTGGTCAAAGTCACCACTGCTTAGCGCTGCAATCCGGTTGCAGCTTAACTCAGTCGGGAAATTTTTCAGCCGGTTACTGTGAGTAAACCGTTGTGGCAACTGCATCAGTAGATTTGAAATTGGGGAACCTGAATCCTTAGCCAGCAGCAATACCGCCAAGGGGACAATCAGGGCGTCACGTGTTGGAAGCGCAGAGAGATGGCAGCCTCCCCGTTCAATATCCGTTGCAGTAAGAAAGCCCCCATTGGCTTCATAGCCCACAACATTTTTAACCCCCTCCCTAAGCGCTAACTGCATCGCTTCAATCACATAAGGTGAGCCAATTCGAGTACGATCTACCCGATCAAACCAGCCGCATTTTTCTACTGCGCTATTGCTGCTTACCGGTGTAACCACACAGTCTGCACCCACATATCGAGCGGCTAAAATACCGGCAACATCACCCCGCAACCAGTTGCCATGCTCATCGCTTATCAGGGGACGATCTCCATCACCATCTGCTGAAACAGTAGCGTCAAAACCATAAGTTAGCGCCCACTCACTTGCTAGTTTGATATCTTCCGGACGCACCGCCTCTGTATCAACAGGGATGAAATCCTTAGAGCGATTGAGGCGGGTAACATCTGCCCCCAACCCCTCAAGAACCTCCTCCAGGACTTGGCGGGCAACTGTTGAGTGTTCATAGAGCCCTATACGAAGACCCTGTAGCGCATCCTCTGGGAAGAAATTCAAATACCGCTGAACATAGCTCTGATAGGCCTGCAGATTCTCCTGCGGCAAGGTTGGCGCTATATGCAACATTCCATCATAAGAAAACAGATCAGTCGGAACCTCAACCTGCTGGGAACGGATTGCCACCTCATCACACTTCAGAATCTCACCATCAGGTCTGTTGAATTTAATGCCATTACGGTCATCTGGAATATGGCTGCCCGTCACCATAAGACTGGGAATGGCATGATGGATGCCATAGAGCGTCAGCGCAGGGGTGGGGATAAAACCGCAATTAACCGGTTCATAACCCAAGGCCTCAATAGCCAATGCGGCTGCACCCATGATACGTGGCGTACTGGACCGATAATCCCCAGCAATGGCAACCTGTGAACCTGGCGCTACATCTCCCTGCTCTACAAGATATTGAAGAAACCCGAGAGTGTAGGCATAACAGACCCGATCGGTCATATCAATCACCAGACCTCGAGCACCGCTGGTACCAAACCCGACCCTACTCTGTTCCATCAGATCTGCAATCACAATGTTTTCTTGTCGGCTTGTCACAACTGCGGCTCCTGTTTGAGATGATCAGCTTACGCCAAATTGTGCGGCAGCCAAATAATTTTTAGACTAAAATTGCGCCTAAATTTAACACTCCAGAGGATGTAATGGGAACTACCGTCAGAATTATTATTGCCAGCTGCATTTTGGCCATCCTGGGCTTTTTGGCTGTCGCTACCTTTTACCCCGCATCATTGGATATGGATAGTTACAAGCACCCCTCTAGCAGTAAATCCAGATAGATCATTTGTGACACACTCTCTGTTCATGGTGAAATCCTATACCACTTGCTGCATCCTACTGCTTACAAGCACACTATCAACAGCCATAGCCAAACCTCCAGACACAGCATACTTTCAAAACATGCCGCTGTTTTGGTCCCAGCTATATGGGAAAGGCGGGAAAACGCTCTACTGCAACCACTCATTTGGCCCCCGTAAAGGCCGCCAAATCAACATCGAACACATCTTTCCCATGGGCTGGGTAACCAAGGCGCTCAACTGCAGAAGCCGTAGCCACTGCCGCAAGGTAAGCCCCAGATTCAATCAGATAGAGGCTGACATGCATAACCTCTATCCAGCACAAGCCAACATCAATAAGGCACGTGGAAGCCGAGCCTTTGGCATGGTACCAGGAGAGCCTCGTAGATTTCGGCAGTGCGATTTTGAGATCCACCCACAAAAACACAGGGTAGAACCCCGGCCGGAGGTGCGTGGCAACATTGCCCGGGCTGTCTTTTATATGCATGCCACCTATGATCTGAAACTCTTCCCTCAGCAAGCAAAGCTATTAAAGCAGTGGCACAGGCAGGATCCACCTGATCGTGAGGAGCAGCGCCGTAACCGGATCATTACGCGCATTCAAGGGCAACAAAATCACTTTATCACCCACCCAGAACAGGTTGAGGCACTCCATTTTTAGGATCCACCTGCTCCCAGATATAGTAGAAATATGACACTTTATCAGGCAAAGCAACAAGGCCGTGGGCAATACATCATATTCTCTTGAACTCAATAATGATAAGCCGACTCAATCTGTTCTCGTGTCAGGATGCCATATATCTGATGCCTGCCTATGGGATCAACAGCCTCGACATAGAGTGATTCAACTAATTTCTCACCCAAAAGTTCCAGCGCCTCCTGCAGATTGGCCTGGAGACAAATGGGGGCAACCTGTGCTCGCCAGGCGGGGATTTCCATAAGATCAATATCCTCTTTACCACCCTCTTCAGCCTCAGCATCATTCTGAATATAGCGTGCCAGATCAACAGCATGCATCAACACCACAGGGTGGCTATCCTCCTCAACAAGCAACCATTCAGGCTTCTCTACAAGTAGTTTTTCTGCTTTTTCCCGGCTAATGATGCAATCATGCCGAACAAAATCTTTTTTCATCACACTGCCCACACCAATGCGCCGCAGAGCTTGCAACACCGGACTGGTTCGATATTCAAACCCCGTTGACCTAAGCAGGGTAATAAAGATGGACTCTTTACCAAACAACTCACTTGCCGTCAGATTTGCCACCACTATGGCCAACATACCCGGCATCACCACTGCTGGATTATGTGTTAACTCCAGCATGGCTGTAAGGCCCGCCAATGGGGCCTGCAGACTGGCACCCATCATAGCCCCCATACCCAACAACACATAAAAAGTGGTGCTGGAACTCACCTCCGGAAACCAGAAGTTCATCAGGTTGCCGGCAATACCACCAATGATAGCCCCCATAAATAGTGACGGCCCCACCATACCAGCCGGCACCCCAAAACCACCGCAGGCTGATGTAGCCACCACCTTGCAGCAGAGGATAATCAGCAGGGCTATCAGGCTATATTCACCCAGAAGTGCACTGGATACGGTGTCATACCCAACACCCATCACCTCTGGGGCAAACAGTGCACAAACCCCCACCACCAGACCCGCCATTGTGGTTTGCCACCAGAAAGGGTAGGCCCTGCCATAGCGGGAAAAGATCTGACTAAGATGGATAAAACAGGCCGCAATGGTACCCGTCATCAGGCCCAGAGTAACCACAGCCGGCATCTCCAACAGTGATCCCATCTCCAACGCCGGTACCACAAAGGCAGGAGCTGAGCCTAAAAAGAGGATAGAGACCGCATTACCACTCACTGCAGCCAGCATGACAGGCAAAAAACTAACCAGGGTATACTCCATCATCACCACTTCCAGGGCAAAGATGACTCCGGCCAAGGGGGTATTAAAAGAGGCAGCAATCGCCGCAGCCACACCACAACCCACCAAGGTGCGAATACTATTATTTGGCAGAGAAAGCTGTTGTCCCAACAAGCTCCCTGCAGCGGCTCCAAGGTAGACATGCGGCCCCTCACGGCCCACAGATTGACCACTGATCAATGCAATAGCTGCACCTGCAAACTGCAGTAAAAATTCACGAAACCCAATATAACCCTGGTGATAGGTTAACCGCTCCAATACCCGGCCCACTCCCATCAAGGTCTGTCCATTAGATGCCCATCGAAATAGTAACCCAATAGCCATGCCACCCAGAATAGGCAAAACCAATCGCAACCAACCTGGCAGCCCTTCAAAATTTTCATCATGCTGCCCCGGCAGTACACCTGCTAGCGTGCCCTCTACAACATAACGAAAGATTACAATGACACCACCCGCCAGAATACCCGCCAACAACCCGACCATAACCAGCATTAACAGGGCATCGGGCCGAGCCAGCTCTAATCGAATTTGATCCAGGTGCTTATGTAACCAATCCTTCATTCAGATCTCTTTTTTCAATCGACAATATAACCATGCAGTAGATACCACGGGCGGCAGCCTAGCTGAATATGAATTGCTTTCCCCATGCAGAGCACAACGGCTTAAATCGTGAGAAGTTTAGGGTCAGTTTGATATTTATGCCACTGAGTTGGATACTAAACAAAACAGACGTAGAATGTGCCGGGTATTTTTCTTCAGGGCTTAACCATGCAAATAGCAAAAGATCGTATTGTCACCATTGAGTACACCACCACAGATAAAGATGATCAGATCATCGATACCACGGACAACATCGAGAACTACACCTTCATCTTTGGAAGGGATGCCATTTTCAAAACGGTTGAAGAGGCCATGGAGGGTCGTTACAAGGGCGCTCAAATTAATCTAACCCTTAGCCCAGAGCAGGCGTATGGGGTGCGTGATGAGAGTCTTATTAAACAGGTACCACGCCAACAGGTCAGGGTACCTGCCCATGATTTGGAGGTTGGTTTTAAGCTGAGAGGCAATAACCGGGACAACTCCACCCCCATCACTATCACAGCCATTGATGATGATGTAATAACCCTAGATGCTAATAACCCACTGGCTGGTCTCACCATTCAAATAAAGCTAGTTGTTATCGATGTGCGCGAGGCTTCGGAAGATGAGTTGGCTACTGGCATAATCCTGCCCAATAAAGGCGAACTGACCAGTGTGGATGTTGAATTTGGTGGCTAACGAGCCAGCTGATTAAACCAAAGAGCTACAGTCAATCGTGGCTCTTTGGCAGACAGCCTACCCACTCTTCAACCAAGCACCATGGGCCGCACTATCTAACCCTCAAGGCAAGAAATCCGATTCCCATCAAAGCTAGTGTGGCGGGTGCAGGCACAGAGGTTGCATACTCTACGCTTAACGTTGCCAAGTAATAAATAACGAAGAGTGTGTAAAAAAATAGCCATAATCGCCTGCATCATGGAACACAGGTGCCCCGTTATTACCACGCTGGATAATATGCTGAGGACAGCTAGGTAAAACAAAACAAGATAAATAAGCCAGGAGAAGAAAATAGGCTAGATTTATGGATCAATTGAACCTGCTTTATTGATCATCAGGGCTTTTTGCCTGGATACTCAAAGCATGGATCTCACTGTTCATCAGGTTTTGTAATGCGCCATAGACAAGTCGATGTCGCTGTATAAGGCTCTTGCCGGTAAATGCATCTGCTACGATGTGGAGCTTGTAGTGACCACCTTTTACACCATGTCCGGCATGCAGATGGCTTTCATCAAGAATATTAAGTGAAATAGGTGTGAGAGCAGCCTCTAATTGCTGCTGGATCATTGTTTGACGATTACTGGGCATTGAAACACCTTAGGAGAGCATAGGAAATTGAATCAAATACTAATGGCTCAATGGAATCAGACTCGATTGATCGTTAAGTACGGCTGGTGAATCAACCAATCTAAGCCCCTAGAGCCACGATAAGGTCGTGGCTCTAGGGAAGAAAACTAACTGCTTTTCAACCAGGCAGCGGCCAAAACCACTCCGCCACAAACACCAAGGATAGCGCTAATAGCAGGAATTGATGAGACTGCAATTGCAGCACCTGGACCTACCGTCAGCAGAAGTGCTGCGGAGATAACCATTGAACCACCACAGATCGCCGCAATCGTGCAGCGACTGGACTGTTTGGCCTCCTTTCTGAGTTGTTCCAACTCATCTGATTTCCACTTCAGCTCCAGATTGCCTTCAGCTGCATCCTTGATGACACGATGAGCCAACAGCGGTAATTCAGGTAGATTCTCTGAGATCTGTGGCAACGTCTCCTTTACGCGATTTATAAAGGCTTTGGGACCGATCTGCTCATTCAGCCAGGTCTCAAGGAAAGGTTTGGCAGTCGCCCAAAGATCCAATTCAGGATAGAGCTGCCGACCCACGCCCTCAACATAGACCAGCGTCTTCTCCAACAGCACCAGCTGGGGCTGCACTTCCATATCAAAACGGCGGGCGGTTTGAAACAGATTAACTAGAAAATGGGCAAAGGAGATCTCACCCAATGGACGATCATAGATGGGTTCACTAACGGTACGGATGGCCGCTTCAAACTCATCCACCCGCGTTGTTTTTGGCACCCACCCCGAATCGACATGCAGTTGAGCAACCCGGTGGTAATCTCTATTAAAAAAGGCCAGTAGGTTTTCCGCCAGATAGCGTTGGTCATCTGTGGTAAGGGTACCCATGATGCCAAAGTCCACCGCAATATATTGCCCCTCCGGGCTGACAAATATATTGCCGGGATGCATGTCGGCATGGAAAAAGTTGTCACGGAAGACCTGGGTAAAGAAGATCTCCACCCCCAACGCACCGAGCCGTTCCAGACTGATGCCCTGTGCCTTGAGTGATTCTACATCACTCACTTGAGTGCCGTAGATACGCTCAATCACCATGACATTGGGCTTGGTTAGTTCCCAATAGATCTGTGGCACAAACAGGATGGGGCTGTTATCCCAATTGCGGCGTAACTGGGAGGCATTGGCCGCTTCACGGGTCAGATTCAACTCGTCAGAGATGGTGCGGTCATAATCTTTAACCAACTCCAGTGGCTTTAGGCGATGAGCATCTTTCCAATAACGGTTGGCCAGCCCGGCCAGGGTGTAAAGGATACTGAGATCACGGCGGATGGTTTTTTCAATGCCCGGGCGTAGCACCTTGACCACGACATCATCGCCATTCTTAAGCTTGGCTGCATGTACCTGTGCTATAGAGGCCGATGCCAGTGGGGTCTCATCAAACGACTCAAAGAGCTCTTCAATCTTTTTGCCGAAGGCCTGCTCGATAATGGCGCGCGCCTGAGAGCCGGGGAATGGGGGAACAGCATCCTGCAGCTTGGCCAGCTCTTCGGCTACATCCTCTTCCAGCAGGTCACGCCGAGTTGAGACAATCTGCCCAAACTTGATAAAAATTGGCCCCAGATCTTCCAATGTTTGGCGAATACGCACGGGAAAGGGTGTTTGTTTATTCTGACGGAACCAATAAAAAGGGGAGAGATAGAGTAGGAAACGTATTGGTCGGAACAGATGGGTTGCCAGTATGACCTCATCCAGGCCATGGCGAACCAACACCCGGTTGATATAGAACAGGCGCAGGACCTGGGCAGGGCGAATCACAGTTGTTAGTTCTCGTTGTTTTGCGGTGTAGGCTGATTGTGCAGATGATCTATTCTTGCCTGGAGGCGATCAAAATCATCACGCAGTGTATCTATCTTGGAGACAAAATCCTGAACCTCTGGACGCTCTGGCAAGAGTTTTGCCTCAGTCTGGATGTAGTGTGCCAAGCTTTGCCCAACGCTATCTACCGTACGGCGACCCCGATCAGCAAAAAAACGTACCCCATCCACAATATCATGGGCAACAAAATCACCCACGTGTGCCGCCAACTGCTCTTCCCAATCGATATTCAAGGCACCAAGAATCGCACCAAAACGACGGCCCAGCTCTGTATCTCCAGTGACCTCAATCTGACCCGAGAAGAGCTGATCAACACCTTTCTCCTTGGCCACACTTAGACGAGCCAGCGCCACAGGTGAGCCTCGCAGTACACACTCTGGTTCACCTTCATAGAGACGCAGTACCTGCAGGCGTCCAGGCCCTGGAATCAGAAACAGCCGAATCTCAGGCCCGGCAATCTCCAGTGCAATAGCGCGGCCATGCAGTTTTGCCAGCTCAGCGGCCGTCTTTGGATCCATGGAAACATATTGGTTCAGAGCCTCTTCCAGCCCTGCAAGTGCAAGTTCTGGGACACTCATTAGAATTTATACCCACGGTGCACCGCAACAACACCAGCGGTCAGGTTGAAGAATTCAGTACGCTCAAAACCCGCCTCATCCATCATCCCTTTTAGAGTTTCTTGATCTGGATGCATACGGATGGACTCAGCCAGGTAGCGATAGCTATCTTCATCATTGGCAATAAATTTGCCAATCTTTGGCAACAACTTGAATGAGTAGAAGTCATATGTGGTTTTCAGTGGCTGCATCTCAACCTTTGAGAACTCCAGCACCAACAGACGTCCACCTGGTTTTAATACCCGATACATGGAGTTGAGCGCCAGCTGTTTGTCGGTAACATTACGCAGACCAAAGGCGATAGTGACGCAATCAAAGTGGTTGTCGGGAAAGGGGAGATATTGGGCATCTGCCTGCACATAACGCACATTCCCAACCAGACCATCGTTGGCCATGCGCTGACGACCTTGCTCAAGCATGGCCGCATTGATATCTGAGAAAACAACCTCACCCTCTGGGCCCACCAGACCCGCAAAGCGCGCAGAAAGATCACCCGTGCCTGCAGCCAGATCCAGCACCTTTTGCCCTTTGCGTACACCAGCCAGCTCGATGGCATAACGCTTCCAGAGGCGGTGAACACCAAATGACATAAGGTCATTCATGATGTCATAACGGGAGGCGACTGAATCAAATACCTGGCGCACGCGCCCAGCCTTCTCTGTAGAATTTACCGTCTCAAAACCAAAATGGGTGCTGTTGTTTTCCGTCATAACGTTTTCTCTTGGGCGAATCAGTATTCAGTATTAGGTTATGGATTATGCTTGAGACTTAATGTGGCAAGCGGTTGACGCCCGCTGCTTTCAAGTCGGCCAGGTAGTTGGCCCAGTTCTGCTCCTGATTAACCCCCAGCTGATACAGGTTTTCCCATGTGTAGTAACCGGTATTATGGCCATCATCGAAATGGAGCAGTACCGCATAATTACCAACAGGCTCAATCTTGGTGATGTTCACATGCTCTTTACCAATCTGCAGGGTAGCCTCATCAGCACTGTGCCCCTGAACCTCGGCAGAGGGAGAGAATACCCGCAGGTATTCACAGGAAAGATTATAGCTGGAGCCATCGGGAAAAGTGACAGTCAACATGCGGTTATCACGATTCAGTTTAATTTCTGTGGGTGTGTATTGAGACATAAAAAATACCTGGATTTATAGGATGTAACGGCTCAAATCTTCATCCGAAGCCAGTTCGGAGAGATGCGCATCAACATAGGCTGTATCAATCACGATGGTTTGCCCCACCATCTCGGTCGCTTCAAAAGAGACGCTTTCGAGCAGACGCTCCAGCACCGTGTGCAACCGACGAGCACCAATATTTTCGGTGCGCTCATTCACCTGCCAGGCAATCTCAGCAAGGCTGATGATACCCTCGTCTGTAAAGGCCAACGTGACCTCTTCAGTTGCCAGCAAGGCCTTATACTGATCGGTGAGTGATGCATCAGGCTCAGTGAGAATACGAGTGAAATCCTCGATAGTCAGCGCTTCCAGCTCCACCCGGATGGGCAGACGACCCTGGAGCTCTGGGATCAGGTCTGATGGCTTGGAGAGATGAAAGGCGCCTGAAGCGATAAAGAGGATATGATCTGTCTTGATCATGCCATGCTTGGTAGAGACGGTACAGCCTTCAACCAGTGGTAGTAAATCGCGCTGCACGCCCTCACGAGAGACATCGGGGCCGCCATATTCTGAGCGGCTGGCAACCTTATCCAGCTCATCCAAAAAGACGATACCATTCTGCTCAACCATCTCCACTGCCCGCAGCTTGAGATCCTCTTCATTGATGCGCTTGGCGGCCTCTTCATCTTCCAGCAGTTTAAGTGCATCCTTTATGCGCAGTTTGCGCTGGCGGGTTTTCTGGGAACCCATGTTTTGAAATATCCCCTGAAGTTGATTGGTCATCTCCTCCATACCAGGAGGCGCCATGATCTCTACCCCCAGCTGTGCGCCACTGACTTCAAGCTCAATCTCTTTATCATCCAGCTCCCCGGCACGTAATTTTTCGCGAAACTTCTCACGGGTATGTGAACCGGTCGTGGGGGCTGGCTGGCTATCAGCTTCAAAACTAGCAGGCGTGGGAGATGGCAGTAAAACATCCAACACCCGTTCCTCAGCCGCCTGCTTGGCTGGCTCTCTAACCTTTTCAATCTCTTCCTCACGCACCATCTTAACTGCAGAATCAGAGAGATCACGGATGATAGATTCAACATCCCGGCCCACATAACCCACCTCAGTGAACTTGGTGGCCTCGACCTTCAAAAAGGGCGCATGGGCCAGTTTTGCCAGACGACGGGCAATCTCCGTTTTACCCACGCCCGTTGGGCCAATCATCAGGATATTTTTGGGGGTGATCTCATTGCGCAGCTCACCTGAAACATGGGCACGACGCCAGCGATTACGCAGGGCGATGGCCACAGCTCGTTTAGCCGCAGCCTGGCCGATGATGTGTTTATCCAGTTCCTGGACTATCTCTTGTGGGGTAATTTCAGACATACATTCCGACTCTATTCAGCTTCCAGCTCTTCAAGAACTAGATTGTGGTTGGTATAAACACAGATGTCAGCAGCAATACCAAGACTTTTTTCCACGATTTCGCGTGCACTCAGATCAGTATTATCCAGCAGGGCACGAGCAGCAGATAGCGCAAATGAACCACCTGACCCAATAGCCATCAGGCTATCCTCAGGCTCAATCACATCTCCGGTTCCAGAGATAATCAGAGAGGCTTTGGCATCGGCAACGCAGAGCAGGGCCTCAAGTCGGCGCAGTGAACGGTCTGTCCGCCAATCCTTTGCCAATTCCACGGCAGAACGGGTCAGATGGCCATGATGCTTCTCCAGCTTGCCTTCAAATCGTTCAAATAGGGTAAAGGCATCAGCAGTTGCACCCGCAAAGCCAGCCAATACGCGTTCTTTGTATAACAGCCGCACCTTACGTGCATTGCCCTTCATGACGGTATTACCCAGGGAGACCTGACCATCACCCCCTATAACCACCCGTCCATTCCGGCGAACTGAAAGAATTGTTGTGCCCTTCAATGGCTCCACATTATGACCCTTTGCAAATTGGAAACCGCTAATTGTACCTGATTAATGCAAAAGGAATAAAACCAGGTGGGTATTTGAACCTAATTTTACGAATTGCAGGCACCAATCACCTTGGATTAATGTCTCTATTCGCCTACTCTTTATACAGATAGGGCCCTGATTCCAGGTTTATTATGGTTAATATCCTATTTTAGATTCACTGCAATTTTAACCACAAGGATCTCAACAGATGAAAGAGAATGCTGCAATTTCAACAGCAGAGCAGCGCCAAGCAGAACGATTTGCACCACTGCAGGGCCGCACAGGGAGGATTAGCCTCTCTATCGAAGGACAAGCTGAGATATATGGTATTTTGGTTCTGCGAGACCTCTCTCCATTTGGCGTAGGCATAGAATTAAGCCAATCGGTAGAGACGGGGAGGCAGATACGGTTGACCTATGAAGAGAGTAATCTGGCACTGGAGGTTGTTGGCACTGTTGCCTGGCAGAAACAAGCCAAGCCTAGTGATTCAGATAGGCCCAATCAAAAACAGTACCAGTTAGGCATAGCACTATGTCCAGCTAATATAGCAAAGAATATTAATTTTTTCCGCTATATGGCGGGAGCACAGTAATCCATCAAGACGGAAACCCCGTTTAGACATCTCTCAGAACCTGTTGCAAGAGAGATAGGACAGAACTGGTTTCAAAGGGTTTATCACAGATAGCGGAAACCCCTGATTGCCGTACCGCAGAAAGACGGCTCTCATCTGTTTCACTGGTCACCATAATAATGGGAATAGAACCCTGGGTACTATTCTCCCTCACATATTTGATCAACTCCTGACCATCCATTTCTGGCATATTGTAGTCTGTAACCAGCAGATCAAAATAATCAGTCTGCATGGCTTGAATCGCCTCTTTACCATTTTCCGCTTGGGTAATATTCTCAATACCAATATTACGGAGCACCCTAGAGATAAAGTTACGAGCCGTCGCACTATCATCCACCACAAGCGTCTTAATGGTGGCAGGGTCAAGATCTTCAAGTAGTTCAGTATTAGGTGTTATGTAATCCAATGTGGCATAGAGCGCCCGCTTCAGATCCTCAGCTGCAAAGGGTTTTGGCAATAGCGCAATAGCACCCGCCTGACGAATAGGTTCCAGGTAATGCTCATTAGTTTCACTCGAGACGAGCATAAAAGGTATTTCAGCCAGATCCGGTGCCTCCCGCATAGCCTGAACCAGATCCGTACCCGTCATATCAGGCAGGTGCATCGCGCTTATTATCAAATCAGGCCGCTCTTCCGGCATGGCTGCCAATGCGCTTTCACCATCCTTCTTCCATGAGGGGCTTATTACTCCAGCCTCTTCCAGAGATTCACATATAATGCGCCCCTGAGTAGCTGATGGTTCCACCAGCATAACCAATAGTTCTGAGATGGTTAATGTTTCCATAAAGAATCCGCCTCAACCATTTATTGATAGTGATTTTTAATCACAAGAAATTCATTAATATTTTCTACCAAAAGGTCCACCAGCTTGGGATCAAATTGCCTGTCCCGTTCCTCTTTAAAATAGGCAATTATTTCAGGTATTGTCCACTCTGCCTTATAAACGCGTTTGGCCGACAAGGCATCAAAGACATCTACCAGTGCTACGATACGGCCAAATATATGGATCTCTTCCCCTGCAAGTCCTTGTGGATAACCCGTGCCATTCCACTTTTCATGATGTTGAAAGGCAATAATGGAGGCCGCCTGAAGAACGTCCCGCTTTGAATGGCTGAGCATGTTGTAACCTATCAGGCAGTGATTCTTCATCACTTCATACTCTGTTTCACTCAACTTGCCGGGTTTTAACAGGATTGAATCAGGTATACCCAATTTACCAATATCATGTAGCGGTGCAGCCATAGCCAATAGATCAGCTTCATACGCTGGCAAACCATGCATACTAGCCAGTAATTGGCTATATTTGGTGACTCGCAGGGTATGGTTGTTGGTATCTTTGGATCGTTGCTCCTCAATAACACCCATGGTAAAGAGGGTCTCTTGGAGGGTATGTTCTATTTCATCCGACATCGCCTCCAGCTCCAGGTTTTTCTTCTCAATAACCTCTTGCCGCTGAATAACCTCTTCAGTAAATAGGTTGATCTCTTTGGCTACATGCTCAAATTCCAGGCATTCAAACTCATCAGCATCAATGGGCGTATGGGTGTGATAGGCATTCTCACTGTTTTTGATCAACTTGTTTAATGGATCCTGCACATAGCGCTGGATGGTTCTGAAGTTATTGACAACAATCAAGAAAATAAAGGAAAAGGTAACAAAGCCGATAGCCGCCAGCAGCTTGGCTGTCACATTTCTATATTCCGTAAGGTCGAGGCTTAAATCTACTGCACCCAGTACAGTGCCCTCTTCTACCTCATGGCATTTTAAACAATTCAACTGCTCATCCGTAGAGGCTATAAAAGGTACGATGGCCCTTAAATAGGGCTCTAACTCGATATCATTAAGGATAAAGACAGGACGACCACTTTTAAACGCCTGCTCGGTCACATGGTCATGCTCTTTTTCCAAAAAATGACCCGGACCAAATTGATCCGTAACCTCCTGTGATCTGATGATAGCCAAATTATTCACCAGGGTTAGTGCATTGATCTCTGCCAGAAAATAGTCCCGCTTGCCCATGATCTCCGCCCTCATATGTGAGGTGAGACCGGCCTTCACCACTTCTGAAATAGCAAGCGCCTTATCCTCCATGATCCTCACCGAGATACTTCTGAAGTTCACTGTAAGAAGAACCAATGTTGCCAATGAAAGCAGCATTAGGAAAATCATCAGATTTTTCAGGGTGATACGCTTGATAGTGGGTTTCTGCATAGGTATCAACTCTATAAACAATCCATAATAACCTTACAATAAATGTAACTATTCAGGTGCCTAGATTCACAAAC
>Ga0316190_10001765_pt1 | contig 15733 bp, 8 predicted proteins | sample Eddworburrow2_MG_FD_204929 | JGI IMG/M metagenome (GOLD analysis project Ga0316190, IMG submission 204929) | Coastal sediment microbial communities from Maine, United States - Eddy worm burrow 2 | ecosystem: Environmental > Aquatic > Marine > Coastal > Sediment | place: USA: Maine | collected... | reverse complement strand
CCTCCGGGATAAACTTCTCTGCAAATCCCATTGCGCGCTTGCAGGTTTCGCGTGAGTCGATCTTTATCTTTTCGGTATCATCACCAACCATGTCGCGCAGTGCACGAATGGCCAGTGGAAGATCTGAATGAACCAACTCCTGAAGGTGGGCTTTGGCTCGACGCTCTCCAATTGATGCCCAGACACGGCTGAGATAGAGCATGTCTGCACGCAATGCTTCGACACTGATGCCTTCGGCTGCGGTGCGTGCAATATAACCACCTTGCAGCTCAAGCTCATCTCTTAAACCGCCCAGAACATCTCGCAACCGCTGGCGTTCATCTTCATTATCAATGCGCTGTGAAATGCCAATGTTATCCAGAGAGGGAATAAAGACCAGAAAACGTGAAGGAATAGAGAGGTCGGTTGTCAGCCTAGCGCCCTTGGTTCCCAAGGGGTCTTTAACGACCTGAACAATAACTTCCCGCCCCTCTTGCACCAATTCGGTAATATTGGGTACAGGAGCATCATCATTGTTTCTGGTGTTAACGATATCTGAAGCATGTAGAAAAGCAGCACGCTCTAATCCGATCTCTACAAAAGCGGCCTGCATACCTGGTAGGACTCGGCAGACTTTGCCTTTATAAATATTGCCTACCAATCCGCGTCGTCGGGCGCGTTCGATGATGACCTCTTGAAGAACGCCATTCTCAATCAGCGCAACACGGGTCTCCGGCGGGGTTACATTAATTAAAATCTCTTCGCTCATGAAATTATTGACCACATATATAAAAACTATTTCTTATCTAATTGAGGCAGAGAGTGTATTAACTCCTGCGGATTGCAACAGGTCGGCTGTCTCAAATAGCGGTAAGCCCATTACGCCAGAGTAACTCCCCTCCAGCCGTGAAATAAACATAGCTCCCAGACCCTGGATGGCATACCCCCCTGCTTTATCTTGGGGTTCACCGCTCTCCCAATAGGCTTGGGCTTCCTCTTTATTGACCGGCCGAAAGGTGACATTGTTGACACTTAAGCGGCTGCTAATCTTTTTACCATCTACCAGCGCTACCCCTGTCAGCACTTTATGAGTGCGGCCTGATAGCTGCTGCATCATGGCTAGGGCATCATCGCTGTTTTGTGGTTTACCGAGGATTTTATTCTCCACGACGACCGAAGTGTCTGCTGCAAGTACAGGCAACATCTCATCTTCATTCAGCATGGCATGCACTGCCCCGGCCTTCTCCAATGCCAGCCTGATCACATATTCGGCGGGTGCTTCATTGGGATGTGGGCATTCATCAATGTCTGCGGTCACTACTTTAGGGTAGATCCCAATCTGCTCCAACAGTTCACGTCGCCGTGGTGACTGGGATGCAAGATAGATCTGCGGATGCATAAATGTCCCTTATTGCTAAGATTCTTGGATGTTGCTGCTGACTTGCCTGCTGGATAAACCCTACACCAGCTACTACATGATTAACAGCAATTCCTTTACTTTAGAGGTGGTTGCAAAATCCCTTAGGCTCTATGGTAGGGGTGATTTCTAAGCAGGCTCCACGCCCGGTAGAGCTGCTCGGCAACGACTACCCGCACCAATGGATGTGGCATTGTGAGTGCGGAGAGTGACCAGCGACCATCGGCACGCTGTAGACAGCTATCTGCCAACCCTTCAGGGCCACCTACCAGCAGCGCAAGGTCACGTCCATCGGCCATCCATTCAGACATCTTTCCTGAGAGCTTCTCTGTGTCCCAGCTTTTGCCTTTTACATCCAGCGCCAGTACCTGACAGCCTTTGGGAATGGCTGCCAGCATGCGCTCCCCTTCGTCCCGCAAGGCACGTGCGATATCTGCCCCTTTACCTCGTCGGCCAGGGGCAATCTCTATTAGTCGCAGGCTGCACTCTGCAGGCATGCGCTTGGCATATTCGCCGTATCCTTCCTGAACCCAGCGGGGCATGCGCTGGCCAACGCAGATAAAATGGATATTCATGGAGGTGATTCTAACCGGTATCCACCGGCACCTCTAAGAGAAGATTACTGTGACATGAACAAAAAGCAGGCGCTACTCTTCGCCATTTTTACGCATCATCAAGCTGCGAAGCTCACGCATGGCTACTGAAAGCATGGCCAGGTCATGACTGCTGCTGGAGCGGATATCTGCTAGCAGGTGCTGGCAATGGTTAACTGCAATGGCATTTTGCTCCAGCCAACAGGCTACCCGGCCATTGACGCTGCGGATGTGACAAGTCTGCTCCAGTGCGGATTGGGTGAGTGCCCGTAACTCCATGTAGAGGTCATAGCGTAGTGCCATGCGCGCCTTACGTTGCCAGTAATTATTGCGCGGTAGTTCTTGGATGCGATCACGCAGCCAGAAGAGCTCTAAGGCAAAGCCCAGTTTGAAATAGACATCTGTAGCCTCTTTTGGATTGACCTCTTCCGTTGAAGTCACCTCAAGCAGGTTCAACGTGGGATAGGCTGCTTCAAGACTTGCCACATGGCTGGCCAGAGCTTTAGGTACCCCGGCCTTGCAGTATTTGCGCACCATCTTTTGGTACAGCGTGCGTGTCTCCCCTTCCAGCACTTTGGGGATACGCTCAATCACTTGAGCGGCACCGGCTTGGTATTGGTTTATGGTGGCGGCAATATCCAAGGGTTGGCGGCGATTGCGCAGCATCCAAAGGGTAGAGTGATCATGTAGTCGCCGGATCTCAACCAGCATATCCAGCCGTACCTGGGCCGGCACTTGCTGATCGAGTGCTTCAATCTCTTCCCACAGCTTGCGCACCTGAAAAATCTCTCGCGCTGCGGTATAAGCACGGGCAATCTCCGCAGCATGCTCACCTGTCTCATCCTGCATACGCAGGATAAAGCTGCTACCCATGCGGTTGACCAGACTGTTGGTGATCTGCGTGGCAATGATCTCCCGCTTCAGCGGGTGCTGCTGCATATAGTCGGTGTAGCGCTCCTGCATGGGGGCGGGAAAATATTTGATCAGCTCTGCGGCCAGGTAGCTGTCCTCGCAGATGTCTGAGGTGCATAACTCTTCAAAGAGCTTTATTTTGCTGTAGGCGAGCAGTACCGCCAGTTCAGGCCGACTCAACCCCTCACCCGCCTTTTCTCGTGCTGCCAGGCTGTTGTCATCGGGCAGATGTTCCAGCTTGCGTTTTAGCCGTCCCTCTTTCTCCAAAATACGGATCAGCCGAATATGTTCGAAGGGCATCAGATTGGCCTGAATGGCCCCCATGCTGAGCGTTTGGGTCTGTAGGTAGTTATGCTGTAACACGAGTGAAGCCACTTCATCGGTCATCTGGGCCAGCAGTTGGTTGCGCTGTTTGGTGGTCATATCGCCGGCACGTACCACCTGGTTGAGCAGGATCTTGATATTGACTTCATGATCTGAGCAATCCACTCCACCGGAGTTATCGATAAAGTCGGCATTGATCAGGCCGCCCTGCCGGGCATATTCCACCCTTGCCAACTGGGTCAACCCCAGGTTGCCGCCTTCACCCACAACGCGGCATTGCAGCTCGCTGGCATCCACCCGTAGTGGATCGTTGATGCGATCGCCCACATCTACATGGTGTTCTTTACTGGCCTTTACATAGGTGCCGATGCCGCCGTTCCACAGCAGGTCGACCGGTGCCTTGAGAATGGCTTTGATCAGTTCATTGGGGGTGAGGCGTGCTTTTTCTATTCCCAGTACCGCCTGTGCCTCGGTGCTCAGATGGATGGATTTGGCGCTACGGGCGTAGATGCCGCCGCCAGTGGATATCAGTGATTTTTCATAATCAGACCAGGATGAGCGATGCAGCTTAAAGAGCCGCTCACGTTCACTGAAGGAGCATGCAGGATCCGGGTCTGGATCAATAAAGATATGCATGTGATTGAAGGCGGCCACTAGCTTGATATGTTGCGATAGCAACATGCCATTGCCGAAGACATCGCCCGCCATATCACCGATACCTACCACGGTGACATCCTGGCTCTGGCAATCAATGCCGTGCTCGCCAAACAGACGTTTCACTGATTCCCAGCCACCACGGGCAGTAATGCCCATCCCCTTGTGGTCGTACCCTGAAGAGCCACCTGAGGCAAATCCATCGCCCAGCCAATAGTCATACTCTGCTGCCATCTCATTGGCGATATCTGAGAAGGAGGCGGTGCCTTTATCTGCGGCCACAACCAGGTAGGTGTCATCCCCATCGTAACGTACCAACTGAGGTGGTGTGACCACTTCGCCATCGACCAGATTGTCCGTTAGATCGAGCATGCCACGGATAAAGGTGCGATAGCAGCGCACCACCTCTTCTTGGATGAGATCCCGGTTTGAGCTGTCTGGTAACCGCTTGGGAACAAAGCCACCCTTGGCTCCGACGGGAACAATCACAGCATTCTTGACCATCTGAGCCTTCATCAGGCCTAGTACCTCGGTGCGGAAATCTTCCCGCCGATCTGACCAGCGCAGCCCGCCACGGGCCACCGGGCCGCCGCGCAGATGCACGCCTTCAACTGTGGGAGAGTAGACGAAGATCTCAAACATGGGTCGAGGCAGAGGGAGATCGGGCACCTTGGCAGGGTCAAGCTTGAATGAGAGATAGGGTTTATTGTCGCCACTCTCATCAAGTTGAAAATAGTTGGTGCGCAACATCGCTTGGATCACTGCTAGATAACGCCGCAGGATACGATCCTGATCCAGGTTGGCGACCTCATCAAATGCCTGTTCAATCTGATGGATGAGCTTCTCAACCTTTTTGTCTGCACCCTGCGGTGCATCTGGATCAAAGCGAATAAGGAAGAGAGTGGCCAGCAATCCGGTTATATGTGGATTTTGCGCCAGAGTATTGGCCATGTAGGTTTGACTAAAAGGGGCCTGGGTCTGTAATAGGTATTTACAGATGGCCCGCAATACCATCACGGGTCGCCAATCGAGACTGGCTGCTAGCACCAGCCGGTTAAAGCCGTCGTTTTCAATCTCACCAGAGCAGATGCGGGCGAAGGCATTTTGAAAGATCTCTTTGATTGCCAGTACTTCCACCTCGATGCTTTGGCTGGCCGCCATATCAAAATCTAAAACCCAGTATGAGATGTCCTTGGTTGACTCGATGGTATAGGGGCGAGCGCCCAGTACCCGTAATCCCATTCGCTCCAACATGGGCAGAACATCAGATAGTGCCAGCGGGCGCGAGCGCCCATAGACTTTGAAGCGCAGCAGATCATCACTCCCCTCTAGCGGGCGGTAGAGATGGGTGCCGAGCTGTCCATCACTGCTGATCTCTTCCAGATGTTGGATGTCCAGTACCGCGGCTCGCGGAGTGAAATCATCTTTATAGGCGGCAGGAAAACCATGATCATATTTATAGGCCAACTGTAGCCCCTGCCCTTCCCCATAGTGTTCACGCAGGGCGATATGCAGCTCATCATTCCAGGAGAGCATCGCGGCTGTCAGTCGGGCCTCAAGTTCGGCACAGTCGTATTCTGGGATTTCGCCTGGCTGGGTATGCACAATGAAATGTACGCGGGCAAATACTGAGGTTGAGAACTGCACGTCAAATTCAGCACTCTGGCCATTCAATGCCTGCAACAAAATGTCCTGGATCTGTAGTCGCAGCCCGGTATCGTAGTGATCTCTCGGTACATAGACAAAGGCGCTGATAAAACGGTCAAAAGGATCAGGCCGTAAAAATAGACTTAGCCGGTGTCGCTCCTGCACCTGTAGGATGCCTGTTGCAATCCGCAGCAGATCCTCTTCACTGATCTGAAACATCTCATCCCGTGGGAAGGTGGTTAGGATATGCTGCATCGCTTTGCCGCCATGGCTGTTGTGTCGCAGCCCGGCCTGTTTCATTACATGTGCCACCTTGCGCCGCAGGATGGGTATCTCAGACAGCAGGGTGTTGTAGACGGTGGAGCCATAAAGCCCAACAAAGCGCCACTCACCGATGACTTCGCCGCTGTCATCAAAACGTTTAATACCCAGGTAATCGAGATGGGCAGGACGATGCACAGGCGAAAGTGCTGTAGATTTGGTAATAATGAGCAGGTTGCGACTACGTGCTTTGTGACGCATGGGTGGGGGAATATGGGCAAAGCTCTGTGAGATGTGTTCCCTCTGAGTACCGCGAAAGATGCCCAGCCCGGAATCCTGCACCAGATGCAGCTCATCTTGTCCCTGCTTCTCTATTAAATCGTAGGTGCGAAACCCAATAAAGGTGAAGTGGTTATCCTCCAACCAGCGCAAAAAGGCCAGAGACTCTTTATTCTCATCGGCAGGAATGGGTAGTTTCTGTGTCTCCAGGGTGGTGATGATCTCTTTGATCTGTTTGCGGAGCGGTTGCCAATCCTCCACCACCAGTCGCACATCATGCAGGGTGTGCTCACAGCCGGTATGCAGTGTTGTTAGCATTTCAGGAGCGGTCTGATGATCAACCTCAAAACGCATCACAGCTTCTGCAACGTATCCCTCGGCTTCAGCATCGGGTGGGGCAATGGCTACAACGGCGCCGGTTTCATCGCGCAGTACCTTGATGACAGGATGCAGCGTGACATGGATGGTGATCTCCTGCCTGACTAGATACATATTCAGTGAGTCAACCAGGAACGGCATATCATCTGTAACCACCTCAACGACCGTGTGCGGAGATTGCCAGCTGTGCTCTTCATAAACGGGGTTGTAGACGCGGATCAGGGTGGTTTTGGGTTTGCGGTGTCCCAGCAGATGCCAATGGCTCAGCAGGCTGCCGTAGAGATCCTCAAGTGACACACCCAGCACATCGTCTGCTGCACTGCGCTCATAATAGAGTCGGGCGAAACTGATAATCGGATCTATCTCATGCTTGGGAAGACGTTCCTGAAGCAGTTCAACCAGACGCTCTATAACAGCCTCTTTTTCTCGCAAATGTGCTGTTGTCATAAACTTCCCAGTGCCTCTCTTTGTATCTTTTTTGCGACGTTGTATGTTTGAAGTCTAGCTAAGTAATCTAATTATTTGTTTATAATTTTAAAATCCAAATTAACATACTATGTTGCCATCTGATTTCAATCATCCATCAGAGGGAAGATCAATACACACCAAAAGGTCTGGTGGCGTAATTCTTTTATATATGCGGCTATGATCACGTCACTGGGTGGCACGCCGCAGAAACTGTCATTCAAGACCTGCATCGCTATTCCTTCTTTTATGCCGTGTTGCTGCATATTAAATCAGTATGACTTGCTTGCCGCGTGTCGTGCGTTGAACCATGTTCGATTATTAAAGCCTCTATTTTGAAATTCTCAAGGATAGTAAGAAAATTCAAGAACATGCGTTGTTAGCCGCAAACTAGTGATACTAGTTCTAATTTTGCGTGAATCTGGTGACAACTATCAGATTAATAAGGAGAAGGCAGTCATGAAGAAGTGGCAAGCAACACAGGCTTTATCAAAGGTGTTTTTTCTTATAATACTTGTGTTTACAGTGCAAACTGTGGAAGCAAAAGCCAAGTATGTTGGGGCGGTTAAGTGCGGAAGCTGCCACAAGGCGAACTATCTTGCTTGGAAGACAAGTAGCCATGCCAAGGCATTCAACATACTAAAACCAGGAAAAAGAAAAAAAGCAAAGCGGCTTGCACAGCTTGATCCTGAAAAAGATTACACAACAGATAAAAAATGTGTGGAATGCCATGTGACAGGTTACCGTAAAAAAGGCGGGTTTAAAGATATTGAATCTACTCCTCAGTTAGCCGGTGTAAGCTGCGAGTCGTGCCATGGTGCTGGCAGTAAATATGCTGTTTTGCATGATGAAAAAATGTATGGCTTTGAAAAGAAAGAGGCAACTGACCTTGGTCAACTTTATGGTGCGGATGATGAAACCGTGTGCCTGGCGTGCCATTCCAATAAAGATTCACCATTCCATGAAGGGCTGGATGCTAAATACAAATTTGATTGGAAAGAGAAGCTGAAAGTGCGTAAGGCATACCATCCAAAACCTAAAAAGAAGAGCAGTTTTTCTTTTATGTAAGGCTACCTAAGGAGCAGGTTTTTTCCTGAACAGTAGCTGTTTTTATAAGGGATAATTTGAGCATGAGCTTAATTCAACAACCCATAAAATATATTAGGGACCTGAAGCTCAGTACAAAGTTTATTGGAGCAATAGCCATTATTTTGTCACTTATGACAGTGATGGATATTGCCTTCAATGCGAAAAAAAGCAGGAAAATTACGCAGGATGCAGTCAAGGAGTGGACATTTCTATTTGCTGAGAATGTTAGGGTCTCTCTGAATACGCTAATGCGTAATGGGCAAATGGACATGCGGTTTTCACTCTTTGACACCATGCAAAAAGAGTTAAGTGGATTAAAAGATGTTCGTGTCATTAGAAACCAACTGACGAATGATATCTTCATGGAGGTTAATAAAAGAAAGGTAATACCACCGCTTCAAGATGCAAAGAGCGCCTATGAAGCGGAAGTAGCCGAGCTTAATATAAAACTCAATGAAATACAGGATGAAGATGAAAAGGAAGAGGTTCAAGAGCAAATAGAGGATCTAGCCGATAGCATTGCAGAGATTGGTGAACAGATTAAAGAAGCATCCGCAGTTATTTTAATTGATCCACGAGAGCAACCCGTTGATGATTTGGATAAAACTGTGTTGGCAACAGGTGAAGCCATTCATGAATTTAATGGTGACAAGGCAAGGGTGTTAATCCCTTATACCGCTAAAAAAGAGGGCTGTTCTGAAAAGGATGGCTGTCATGTCTATGCAAAACCGGGTGACGTATTGGGCGCTATTAGTCTTGAGTTTTCTTTAGAAGCAATCAATGAGCAAATTAGAGAAAACAATGTAGATATGGCTTGGATGTGGTTTATACGCTTCGTTGTTTTTTTACTCGTTATTATTTTTCTGCTGTCATTCATTATCACTAATAATCTTCACAAAATGCTTCATGTGTTTGACAAGATTGCGGTAGGTGATTTTACCGTACGTGCGAAGGTAAAAAGCAAAGATGAAATAGGGTTGTTAGGTAGTGGCTTTAATAAAATGGCCTCTTCGCTTGAAGAGACAAAGGCAGAGTTGGATAAACGACTGCTTGAAATCTATGCCTTATATAACGTAAGCAAAACACTGAATACAGGCTTTGAAACTGAACAATTGCTTATAAAATTAATAGAAGATATCAGTGGCAATATGGATATTGACCGCATGATGATTCTAATGCCAGACAAACAATTTGCTGAGCTTACCGTGGCCTCATATACAGGTTTTACCGAAGATGAAATTAGTCGTGTAAGGCCAAATTTAAATGAAGGTGTCTACTCTTTAGTTGCATCTGCGGGTATCTGTCGGATTATTGAAAACGTAGATACTGATGTCACGATTATTGAGCAAGATATATTTAGCCCAGACATTGGCTCGTTGATTGCCGTTCCATTTTTACGGCGTGGTGAGGTATTGGGCCTTATATGTGCCTTTCGAAATCGACCCAAGCAGTTTGAATTGACTGATTTAAAACTGTTTAACAGTGTGGCAGAACATTTGGCTGTTGCAATTGAAAATGCCCGTTTATTTGAAGAGACAAAGAAGATGGCGATAACAGATGGCCTCACCCATCTATTTAATAAACGCTATATGCTAGATACTTTAGAGAGTGAGATTGCACGTTCCGCAAGGTGTAAGCATGAAGTGTCATTTCTTATGATGGATATCGATAATTTTAAACACTATAACGATACCAATGGGCATCCAGCAGGTGATGAATTGCTTAAAGAGCTTGCATTAATCATAGAAAAATCGATTAGAAAAACAGATATTACCTGCCGCTATGGTGGTGAAGAGTTTGTCGTAATACTCCCTGAAACTGCAAAAGAAAACGCAAAAATTGTCGGAGAAAAGCTGGTTAAAAAGATAGCTGAGCACCCTTTTGACTTTGCAGAAAATCAGCCGCTTGGGTGTGCGTCAGTGAGTATGGGGCTGGCAACCTACCCGTATGATGCGGATGATTTTGAAGCGTTAATCAGTGCCGCAGATAAGGCGCTTTATGCGGCTAAAACAAGTGGTAAAAATAGAGTTGTGCTGAGTTAATTCTCTGCGTTATTGTTTCCTGTGCTCCCTCTTAAAGGGAGCATTAATTGTTCTTTTATCCCCCCTCCCTCGTTCCAAAATCTTCCAGCAGTGCCAATTGGAACTCTCCCCCATCTGGTTTATGAGTGGTTTTAATGTGTTCCTGAATGGGCTTCTGTAAAAACTGTTTAATTCAGGTACAAAATTTAGTGTTGAATAACATCTACTAATGAGTAAGTTTGTTCCATTATCTGTTTGCGTGGAACAAACCTTTCAATAATTTAAACCTTAAAAATTAAGGTCAGCGGGAAACATTTACATAACTAACGGATTAGAAAGGAATAATTATTTGAGCTAATTCTTGGCGTGAAAAATGCACATGTTGCGATTGTCTTTTATTGCCGGGGGATAATAAGAAAATCCTGGCGAGTGGGCTAACTGATCGGTAATACCGATATAACATTAAAAATCTGACTGGAGGAATCCCTATGGGTGTACGAGTCACGAGTGGGCGTAGCCTTCTCGCCGCCATGATTGGCGTCGGGCTGGCAGCGGGCGTCCAAGCGGCAAATGTGCCGGATCTCGGACCCTTGCCGCCAATAAAGGTCAATGCTGCAAAGGCTGAATTGGGCAAGCGTCTGTTCTTTGATAAACGTCTTTCAGGTGATGCGGGTATTGCATGCGGAACCTGTCATGACCCAAAGCAAGGCTGGACACAGAACAAGCCATTGTCCGATGGCTATCCCGGCAATGGCCATTTTCGCAATGCGCCGACCCTGGTCAATGTAGCGCATAAAAAGGTCTGGAATCATGATGGGCGCATTGGCACCAATCTGAATGATATGACCCGTGAGATGCTCACGGAAGATTACATCATGAACATGGATATGCGCATTATGCAGGAGCGTCTGAAGCAGGATCCAGAGTATGTGAAGATGTTCAAGGATGCCGGTTATGGCGAACCCTCCAACGGCAGTGTGCGCAAAGCCATTCCTGAATATCTGAATTCATTGACTTCACGCAATGCGCCTTTTGATGCAGGCAAGATGTCAGCATCTGCCAAACGTGGGTTGAAGTTGTTCAAGGGCAAAGCGGGTTGTATCCAGTGCCACAATGGCCCATTAGCTTCTGACGGCAAGGCTCATAACACGGGCGTGCCTGAAAACTTCGATATCTTCCTCGATCCTAACAATCATCAAGCCTTTATCGCCTTTGCCATGTTTCAGGGTATTGAGAACTATATGAATCTGAAGCGTGATCCAGGCTATTACAATGTGACGCTTGATTCAGCTGATGTTGGCAAGTTCGTAACGCCAAGCCTGCGGGAGCTAAAGTACACAGCTCCTTACATGCATAACGGCATGTTGAAGACCCTGAATGATGTAGTGGCCTTCTACAACATGGGCGGCGGCATGGACAGCAAAAAAAGTTTACAGCTTAAGCCCCTGGGCCTAAGCAAAGGTGAACAGAAAGATCTGGTAGCTTTCCTACTCTCACTTTCTGGTGATCAGCTCACTTCAGCCAAGCATGTCTGGCAAGGTAAATACCCAGCTGAATATCCTGTTATTGAGAACTGGAAACATGTCCGTAACTAAGTCGAGGAGACAGTCATGAAAAAGGTAATAAAATTTCGACCTGTCCTGTTGGCGGCTGTTGCGGGTGTGATGGTTGCAACAGGCTGTGTCGCACAGGATGCAAAGAGAGGTATGAGTGGTCCGCCACCTCTGGCGCCCTTAGGCCCACCGCCAATTCCGGCAGATAATCTGCAAAGCCCTGCCAAGATTGAATATGGTAAAAATCTGTTCTTTGATGCGCGTTTTGGTGGAGATGCCTCTACCGGTTGCTCTACCTGTCATGAGCCAGATCAAGGCTGGTCCTGGGCAGAGGATATCTCTCGCGGTTATCCAGGTACGGTTCACTGGCGTAGCAATCAGACCATTATCAATGCTGCGTACTACGGCAAGTTGTTCTGGGCAGGTTCTGTCACGTCGTTGGAGAAACAAGCCAAATCAGCTTCAAAGGGTGGTGTTGCTGGCAACGGTGAGAATGACATCATGGAGGCCCGGCTGGCGCTGATTCCTAAGTATGTGGAAATGAATCGGAAAGCTTTTGGTACTGAGTGGCCACTGGTCGAAGATGGATGGCGTGCCATTTCTGCATATGAACGCACCCTGGTACAACGAGATACCCCGCTGGATAAATACCTGCTGGGTGACAAGTCTGCACTGAGTGAAGAGCAAATCCGCGGTAAGAAGGTGTTTGAAGGCAAGGGTGGTTGCATCCAATGTCACAATGGTGCTCTGGCCTCAGATGAGAACTTCTACAACATCGGTGTGCCAGGCGTGAAGCGTTGGGAAGAAGATGGTCTGGCTCAGATCACCTTCCGCTTTGAACTCTATGCCAAAGGTTCTACCGAAGAGATGTATCGCACACTAAAGGATGATCCGGGTGCTTACTTCCGTGGCAAGAACAAGTGGGATATGGGTAAATTCCGTACACCTTCACTGCGTTATGCCGTCTACACCGCTCCTTACATGCACAGTGGTCAGTTCGACACGCTGGACGATGTTGTAGATTTCTATAATGCCGGTGGTGTTGCTGCAGATGGTCGTACTACCTCCTTTCCTAAGACCAAAAGCAAGCTGATTAAACCGCTGGGCCTGACAGATAGTGAGAAAGAGGATCTAGTGGCTTTTATTGAGGCCTTCTCTGGTGATGAGATAATGGTTGAGAAACCTGATAACCCGCCTTATGCGCCTTTGTTTACCAAGGCTGAGCTTCAAGCAGCACAGGAGGCAAAGTAATGACTGATTTAAAATCGAAAGAAGATCAGACCGCGGCTGAGCATGGCAAATGCATGCTAAACCGCCGCGAGTTTATGATGTATAGCGGCACCGCAGCTGTTGCAGCCAGCACTGTCTCCCTGAGTCTATTCCCAGGTACAGCCAAGGCGCGGGTAGTGGGTTACCCGCGCAAGAAGATTGGTCAACTGAGTCAGCTAAAAGACAATCAACTGGTAGGTTTCAGCTATCCAGATGATAAGGCCCAGAACTTCCTGGTGAAAATGGATGGCGCCAAGGCCGGTGGCGGTCTCGGCCCGCAGCGTGATGTGGTTGCATTCAGTTATGTATGTACTCACCAGGGCGGGCCTATGGTAGGCACTTATAAGGCTGTTGGTCCTCATCGTGTGATGGGCCAATGTCCGCTGCACCTGTCCACCTACGATCTGACTCGGCACGGTATCATCGTATCCGGTCAGGCCTATCAAAGTCTCCCACAGGTTCTGTTAGAGCTGGATGGTGATGACATTTACGCAGTTGGCGTGATGGGGCTGTTGTACGGCCGTCACGACAACCTGCAATCCTAGGAGGAGGCACAAGATGTCAACGAAATATTATCTCCCCGAGGACAAAGCTCCGCTACCACCAAAGAATGCGGAGGTCCTTACGACCTGCTGCGACTACTGTATTGTCGCCTGCGGTTACAAGATCTACCGCTGGCCGTCCAATGCACCTCATGGTGGTTCCAAAGCCAATCAGAATGCCTTTGGTGTGAACTTCCCTACAGGTGCCTTGCAGGCTTGGGTAGCGCCTACTCAGCACAATACGGTGATGCACAAAGGCACACCTCACAATGTTGTGATCATCCCTGATAAAGACTCGAAGGCAGTTAATATTGGTGGTGATTCCAGTATCCGTGGTGGCTGTATTGCGCAGAAGGTCTACAACCCCAACACGCCAACCCGTGACCGCCTGATGTCACCGATGATTCGCATCAACGGTCTGCTGCAACCCGTAAGCTGGGATATGGCGCTGGATGTGGCTGCAGAAGTGGGTAAGCATGTCATTAAAGATCATGGCGTAAATGCCTATTCGGTAAAGACCTACTCTTACCAGTTCTGGGAGAACACCTACGCAATCAAGAAGTTTGCACGGCGACATATCAAGACGGCGGCATTTACTTTTCATGATACGCCCTCTGATGTGACTTCCACTCCAGGCTTTCGTGATGCGGGCTTCGATAACTTTGGCCCGGCTTATACGGATTGGCGTGATGCCGAAACATTGGTGATCGCAGGTACCGATCCCTATGAGACCAAGACCATGGTCTTTACCCAGTTTATCAAGCCAGCTATTGATCAGGGACAGAAAACCATCTGGTTTAACCCTCGTGAAACGGCGGGGCTTGCCTATGCCAAGGCTCGTGGCAATGCTATCCACTTCGATATCTATCCAGGTACTGACAGTGTGGTGATGGGTGCCATTGCTCGCGTCATTCTGGAGAATGGCTGGGAAGATAAGGATTGGATCAAGAAGTGGGTCAACAATGGTTGGGAGACCAGCTCTGGTTTTGGCCAGGGTACCCGTAACACACCTTGGCAGTGGCGTACCACCTGGGGCAAGTTTCAGGCCAAAGGTGTATACGGTAAGAAAGGCTACAAGGCTTGGGTTACCTCTCAGAAAGAGTTTGAACCTGAAGAGGCCGCCAATATTGCGGGTGTCTCTGCTGCGGATATCCGCAAAGCAGCTGAGTGGATGGCCAAACCCCGCTCTGATGGCAGCCGTCCAAAGACCTCGCTGGGAATTGAGAAGGGCTTCTACTGGTCCAACAATACCGGTAACACCAACGCCGTGAGTGCTTTGGGCATTATTGTTGGTGCAGGTGGTCGTCCAGGCCAGATGATTGGTCGTTTTGGTGGTCACCAACGTGGTGGTGCAGGTGGCGGTAGCTATCCTCGTAATAAGTCACCCGAGAAGGTGCCGGGTCGCCGCCGTCGTTCACTGGATACGGATCGCTGGTTGGTCTCAGGTCATACTCGTATGGCTCATGTGATCGGCACCACCTGGATTCAATCCATGTGTGGCACGGGCGGTCTGAACGCCAAGTTTGAGGAGCAGGTAACCAACAACCCTAACCAGGTGCGCTCCTATGATAAGGCGGCGATCATCAAGACGCTGAAGGCGCGAGCTGACTCTGGCGGCATGGTGGTGATCAACCAGGATATCTATCTGCGAGATCCCATTGGTTCCAAATATGCTGATATTGTCTTCCCGGCTGCTACCTGGGGTGAGGAGGATTTCACTCGGGCCAACGGTGAGCGGCGCATGCGCCTCTACTCGAAGTTCTACGATGCCCCAGGCGATGCAAAACCAGATTGGTGGATCATCAGCCAAATGGGCAAAAAGATGGGCTTCGATGGCTTTGACTGGAAGAACTCTAACGAAGTGTGTGAAGAGTCTGCTCGTTTCAGTCGCGGTAACCGCAAGTCCTATCACATGGTTATGGTTGCAGCTAAAGCCGAAGGTAAAACTTTGCATGAGAAGCTGCGGGAACTGGGTACCACCGGTATCCAAGGACCCACTTACTACAACTATGAGACCGGTGAGCTGCACGGTTCGGTTCGTCTGCATGACACCACTTTGACAGAAGCTGATCTAGAGAAGAAGTACGGTTCCAATGGCTTCCAACGGGCCAACGTGGTGAACAAAAAGGTTACCCACTTCAACTCTCAGACTGGAAAGAACAACATCCAGAAACATCCCTGGAGCCTGTTCTCAGACTACTGGAACTGGATGAAGCCCAAGGGTGATGAGCTGTGGCATACCAATGGTCGTATCAATGAGGTCTGGCAATCAGGCTTTGATGATCTGCTGCGCCGCGCCTACATTGCCCAACGCTTCCCTGAGAACTGGGTTGAGATCCACCCAGATGAT